>Ga0335073_10001183_pt1 | contig 34747 bp, 29 predicted proteins | sample Lox_Sample_22_FD_207093 | JGI IMG/M metagenome (GOLD analysis project Ga0335073, IMG submission 207093) | Soil microbial communities from Loxahatchee National Wildlife Refuge, Florida, United States - Lox_Sample_2.2 | ecosystem: Environmental > Terrestrial > Soil > Wetlands | place: USA... | reverse complement strand
GAGCCGTGCTGGTGAAAAACGGCGTGATCATCGGCGAGGGATTTCATAAGTACGATGACCGCGATCATGCCGAAGTCGTCGCATTACGCCAAGCCGGCCAGAAAGCCTGGGGAGCCACGCTCTACGTGAATCTCGAGCCGTGTTGCACGACGGGGCGGACGGGTCCGTGCACTGCCGCGCTGATTTCCGCGAAGGTGAAGCAGGTATTCGGCGCGATGGAAGATCCCAATCCCGCGGTTTCAGGACGCGGTTATGCGGCGCTGGAACGCGCCGGGATCGGCGTTTCGGTGGGCCTGTGCGAAGCCGAAGCGAAGAAGGTGAACGAGGATTTCGCGAAGTGGATCATGACGGGCTTGCCGTTTGTGACGATGAAAGTGGCTAGCACGCTCGATGGACAAATTGCCGTGCGCGCAACGGAAAGGGCTCCACTCACGGGCGAGCCGGCGCGAGCGGCGTCGATGCGCATTAGGCACCGGGCCGATGCGCTGCTCACGGGCGTGGGCACGATTCTGGCCGATAATCCCCGGCTTACCGACCGCAGCGGCGAACCACGCCGACGCAAGCTTTTGCGCGTGGTGCTCGATTCGAAGCTGCGGCTGCCGCTGAAATCGCAGCTCGTGCTGTCGGGGAAGGGCGATATTCTGGTGTATACCACGGAGCCGACCGATTCGCCGCAGGCGCGCGCGTTGTCGATGGTCGGTGTGGAAGTGGTGCAATTGCCGGCCAGCGGCGAACGGGTCGACCTGGAAGCGGCGATTCGCGATCTGGGCCAGCGGCAGATTGTGAATCTAATGATTGAAGCGGGAGCCGAAGTAAACGGCGCCGCGCTGGCCGAGGGGCTGGTGGACAAGGTCGCGATTTTCTACGCGCCAAGGTTTATCGGCGCGGATGGCGTTCCATTGGCACGCACGACGGCGAAGAGATTGACGCATTTGCCGGGCCTCTCAAATGTGACGGTGGAATCCTATCCGCCGGATATTCTTGTGGAAGGATATTTTCGCGACATTTACGCGAGCCGCCGGAAAATTCGCGAAACGGACCGGCGCAGGCGGCGGCCTCCCGACATACCGCCCATCTCTTGAGGCGGCATAGAGCGGCTCTGGAGGAGAGATGTTCACAGGGATTATCGAACAGCTTGGCAGCATCGATTCGCTCGAGGCGAATGGCGAAGGAGGAAAACTGCGCGTGAGCCTGGCGGATGCGCCGGAGATCGCTGCGGAAATCAAGCTGGGCGACAGCATCTGTGTGAATGGCTGCTGCCTGACGGTGGTCGAGTTTGATGCAAACCACTTCGCGGCGGATCTATCGGGCGAGACGCTGCGGCGCACGTCGCTCGGGGAGAAGAAACCCGGCGATCCGGTGAATCTGGAACGGCCGCTGGCCGCAGGAGCGCGGCTGGGAGGCCATTTCGTGCAGGGCCACGTGGACGGAGTTGGGCGCGTCGACGCGCTCACGGCCGAAGGGGATAATTGGTGGCTCTCGGTTCGTGTGCCGGAGGACTTAAGGCGTTACGTCGCAGAAAAGGGGTCGATTGCGGTTGAGGGGATCAGCCTCACCGTTGCGCGCTGGCACGAAGGCGTGGCGGACGTCGCGGTGATTCCGTTCACTTATCGAGAAACGAATATCCACGCTTTGAAGCGGGGCGATCCTGTGAACCTGGAAGTCGATATATTAGCGAAATACGTTGAGAGCCTTCTGGCGGGGGTGGATTTGCGGTCAGTTGGCACGAGGGATTCAGCGATCGGCCTGAGCCTCAAAGAATTGACCGAGCAAGGCTTCTGATTCGCCAGCCGGAGGCGATCATCTGCAGGAACAGGTTTCCGCCCGGCTGCTGCACCCGCTTGAAACGAACGCGCCGCCGAAAAATCGCGAAGAGGAAGCTGCGAAAGCGCGAGCCCGCGCGGCGGAACGATTCGGCGACTAGGTAGGCTGCTCAGCCGGGGATTTCGCGCTTCTCCCTTGAGCCGCGCCAGTAAAGCATGAGGCCGATCAGAACAAATAGGCCAGTCCCGCCCACGAGTTTCCCCTCAAACAGCAATTTATTTTGCGTCTCGCCCGGCGGAATCAGCGAAAGCACAATTCCCAGCAGAACGACGAGGAATCCCAGCGAGCCAGCCAGCCAAACACCGAACCGCCCGCCTGGAATAAGAACTGCGCTCGAGTTTTCCTTGCGGTCGGGACGGTTCGCGAGCTTCATCGCGGCCGCGTACATGTAAAGAAACGGAATGAAATTCAGGATTGTGCCAGCGTCAACCAGAATCTGGTAGGCGCTGTTTGCGGATTCGTTCAACTGGATCAGCAGCAGAATCGCGCACGAGATTCCCGCCTGCACCAGAATCGAAACCCACGGCGTGTGCCATTTCGGATGAATTTTTCCAAATGCCGCCGGCATATATCGATCGATCCCCGCTACGAACGGAACGCGTGCAACTCCTGCCACCGTCGTGCCGATGCCGCCCGCGTTGCCGACGGCATTCAGCGTGGCGGCGATCACGCCGAAGTATCCGATGCCCAGAATTGCCGAGCCCACTTCGAGGGCGCCAAAGGCGCCGCTTTTCGGATCCACCACGTCAGGAGTTTGCATCGCGAGGACGGCAACAGTCCCAGCCATATACATCAATGCAATCGAAATGCCGGACCCGAAAATCGCGCGCGGGAACGTTCGGCGCGGGTCGTGGATCTCCTCGCTCATAGTGGCCACCAGCTCGAGCCCAGTGAATGCGAAAGCGATCTGCGGCCAGAAATTCAGCGTGTCCCAGTTCCATACCGGCATCATGTTATGCAGCGTAAAATGCGTTGCGGAGCCTCGCGTGTGCCAGATATACGCGCCGAGACCAATCAGCATTACCAAAGGGACATACGTGCCGATGCCGCCCGCGTTCTGCAGCCATTTGCCCACGTTCAAGCCGACGATGTTCATCACAACGGCAATAAACAGCAGGCCGATGGAGCCAGCGATCAAAAACGTGCGGTTATCGATTAGCTGGGCTCCCGCGCTGCCGCCGATGTACGCCCCCATCGCCGCGCTCGCCATCAGCAACCCGGGGAAATAGAAAAATGTGTAGACCCAATACGTCCATCCAGCCATGAATCCGTGAAATTCGCCGAAGGCTTCCTTCGACCACGCGTAAAGTCCGCCCTCGCGAGGAAATCGCGTAGAAAGTTCGAGCACAACGAACGCGGTAGGAACGAAAAAGAGCAAGGCGGCAAGAACCCACAGGCTCATCGACGAAGTGCCTTCGTGCGCGGCCGCCGCAATCCAGCGCGGGCCGAGCACGGCCGCCACGTTGAAGAGCAACACATCCCAAAACCCCATCACGCGGCGAAGCTGCTTCTTCGCATCGCTGGGCGCAGACTGGCTCACGCCGTCGCGTCCAGTTCGGGAATCATTTCATCTTGCATCAGGAAATTGTGGAGGAAGGCGTCCTTCGAGGCTTCGAGTTGCGCCCAGGTGCCGAAAAACTCGACGCGGGCGTCGCTGAGAAAGATCACGCGGTCAGCGAGCTTTTTGGCGAGATGCGTGTCGTGCGTCACGACGATCGCGGTCTTATGAAACTTTTGCTTCAAGCGCAGAATCAGGTCGCTCATGTGCGCCGCCATCAGCGGGTCAACCATCGTCGTGGGTTCGTCGTAAAGAATCGCGTCCGGTTCATCAGCCAAGGCGCGCGCTATCGCGACGGAACGCTTTGTACCCGTGCTCAGATCGGCCGGCAAGCGGTCCGCGAATTCCGATACCTCGAGCATCTCGAGCAGCTCCTTCACACGCGCATCCACTTGATCCTGATCGATCGCTCCGCCACGGCTTACCAAAGGGAACGCCACATTCTCGGCCACTGTCAGCGAATCGAAGAGCGCCCCGGACTGAAAGACCATCGTCACCTTGCGTCGAATCTCGGAAAACTCCTTCTCGGTCAGGCCGGTCACGTCCCGCCCCGCCACGATGATGCGGCCCGCGTCAGGCTCAAGAAAGCCCAGCAGCAGTTTCAGCGAGACGGACTTGCCCACGCCGCTGCGCCCCATGATCACGGCGGTCTCGCCCGTCTCGACGAAGAAGCTCACATCCTTGAGCACTTCGTTATCGCCGAACGCCTTCGAAACTCCGCGAAATTCAAAATAATGCCCAGCCATGGCTGCGTCTGCGTGTCCTCTCGCGCTGCCCCATTCTCGACCAGGAGTGGGCAGGAAGCAACCTGCGTTCGCCTTCTCGGAAACACAGTCAGCACATGCTCGGCAGCGGCCTGCTTCTGGTTTGGCGGGTTAAGTGCGAAAATGAAGATTCCTATGAGAAGCGCAGATCGCGGAAAAGTCTACATTGTGGGCGCAGGGCCGGGCGACCCGGAATTGCTGACGCTGAAGGCTCACCGACTTCTGCGCGAGGCGCGTCTCATCCTGCACGACGATTTGGTGTCGCCAGCCATTCTGGCGCTCGCCGGACCAAGCGCGAAAGTAGTCAATGTCGGCAAGCGCTGCGGCGCCAAACGCATCACTCAAGCCGAAATCAACGAACAAATGATTCGCGCCGCTCGCGACGGCGTCGACGTCGTCCGCCTCAAATCCGGAGATCCGGCGATCTTCGGGCGCCTCGGCGAAGAGTTGGAGGCGTTGGCCGAAGCTCAGGTCAATTACGAGATTGTCCCTGGCATTACGGCGGGAATCGCCGCGGCCGCCGCGCTTGGCATGTCGCTGACGGACCGGCGCAGCGCCTCGCGCCTTCTTATCGCGAGCGCGCACCATGCCTCCGATCAACAAAACCACAACGACGATCAGTCCGCAAACGGCGCGGTGCCGCCGAAAGACGATTGGTCTGGCCTGACGCGTGGCGATACAACGCTGATGATCTACATGCCCGGCCACGGCCTCGCCGGCCTTCGCGACGAACTCTTAGCCGCGGGACTCGCCGCAGATACGCCCGCGATCATTGTCTCCAATGCGACCACGCGACGGCAACGCCACCGCGAGATGACGCTCGCCGAAATCGCGGCCGGCCCGCAGCTCGAAGCGCCTTCCGTGGTGCTGATCGGCCGCGCTCTTGACCGCAACCGCGCCCGCCGGAACTCCGAAGCGCAACAGGAGATTTCGGCGCTCATCGACCAGGCCATATCCGCGCTCTCAACGAAATAGTTCGCTGCTCCGCGTGCAGAACGGACCGCGGCCACCGCCGCGCGTCGAAATTCCGCGCTTCGTGTTAGATTCAAGCTTGCTTCAACGCAATTTTGGGAGAAATCGCGGCAATCCATGCTCGGCCAGAAACAGAAGGCGTTCAACTGGATCGACGCGGTATGGCTGCTGTTTATTGCCGTGCTGGTCGTGCTCCCTCCGATCACCGAGTACCACAAGCAAATCATCCTCGCGGTGATCGGCACGTTCCAATTGCTTGAGGGCCGCTTGATCGCGTGGCTGCCAAGGCGCGGCCACGTCTATGTGGTGCTCATCAAAATCGGTCTGGCCGCTCTTCTGCTGGATCACACGGGCGCCGAAGCGGCCATCAACAGCACGTATTGGCCTATTTATTTCCTGCCGATCGTGACCGCGGCAACATATTTTGGCCCGATCGGCACGCTGCTATGGACGTCGTTAGCCAGCCTCACTTATTGCGCGTATTTGATTCCCGCGCGCATCGAATTCGATATCACCGGTGAAGCTTATTCCATTCTCGCCATCCGCATCCTCTTTTTCTTTCTTGCCGCAATGCTCGTCAATCGGTTCGCTGAAGAGAATCGGCGCCAAGCCGCGATCCAGAAGGCACTGGCCGAAACACTGGAAGAGACGAATCGGCAACTGCGCCGAGCCGAAGCCGAAGCGCGGCGTTCCGAACGCCTGGCCGCTCTCGGCCAGCTTTCCGCGGGCCTCGCGCACGAAATTCGCAACCCCCTTGGCGTGATCAAGGGCTCAGCCGAACTGCTAACGCAAAAGTTGCAGCAGACTGAGCCGCTCGCCGCGGAACTTGCGGGCTACATCTCCTCCGAGGTCAATCGCCTCAACGGCCTCGTTGCGCAGTTCCTCGATTTCGCCCGCCCGCTGCGTCTCGATCTGCGCCCCGAGCAGATCACGCAGATCGTCGACCGCGCCGCCGAGTCCGTGCGCGTCCAAATGCCTGACGCTCGCGTGACGATCGAGCGCCACTACGGGCCCGGATTGCCGACGGTTCTCGCCGACGAAAAATTCTGCGAAAGTGTCTTTTCGAATTTGATTGCAAACGCATATCAAGCCATGGACGGCACCGGCACCCTTTGTCTTTCGGCTTCGTCCGAATCTTCCAACGGCTCTTCGGGCGTGCTTGTTACAGTGGAAGACACCGGTCCAGGAGTCTTGCCCGAAATGCGCGAGCAAATTTTTAACCCTTTCATCACATCAAAGAAGGACGGCGTTGGACTCGGGCTTTCGATCGTTGCGAAAATCGTGGACGAGCACCGGGGCTGGATCAAGCTCGATCCGGATTCCACAAAAGGCGCGCGCTTTCGCGTCTTTTTCCCGACCGAGCCACCGCCGCAGGGGACTTCGAAAGCGTGAGCCGCGAAAAGCCGTCGATACTCGTCGTCGAAGACGAGGCCAAATTGCGTCGATTGATTGAGCTGCAGCTCACCGAGGATGATTTCGTCGCCCGCTCCGCGCCCGATGCTGAAACTGCGCTCGATATGCTGCACAAGGATGCGTTCGATCTGGTCGTGACGGATTTCAAGCTGCCCGGAATGACGGGACTGGAGTTTCTGAACGCTGCGAAAAACATCGATGCGAACCTGCCCGTAATCATGATGACGGCTTACGGCACGGTCGAGTCCGCCGTGGACGCGATGAAAGCCGGCGCCAGCGATTATGTGCTTAAGCCGTTTTCCCTCGCTGAACTGGTGATGGTGATCCGCAAAGAACTGGCGGCTCACGATTTGCGCGAAGAAAATCGCTCTTTGCGCGAGGCTCTCGGCCGACGCTACGAATACAATAATATCGTGGCGCGCAGCGAGAAAATGCAGGCCGTTCTGGGCCTGGTTGAACGTGTTGCGCCCTCAAATTCCACGGTCTTGATCGGAGGCGAGAGCGGCGTCGGCAAGGACCTGATCGCGCGCGCCATTCACGAACATTCGCGCCGCGCGTCAGGCCCGTTCATCAAGATCAACAGCACGGCGATTCCCGAAACGCTGCTCGAAAGCGAACTCTTCGGCTACGAAAAAGGCGCGTTTTCGGGCGCGGCGAGCAGCAAACCGGGAAAGTTCGAGCTTGCCGATAAAGGCACGCTCTTCCTCGACGAGATCGGCGATGTGCCCGCGGCAATCCAGGTGAAGCTTTTGCGCGTCCTGCAAGAACGCGAATTCGAGCGCCTGGGCGGGACAAAGACTCACAAGGTGGATGTCCGCCTGATTGCCGCTACGAACCGCGATCTTCGCGCCGCTCTCGAAGAAGGCACTTTCCGCGAGGACCTCTACTATCGGCTGAATGTGGTCGCCATCGATATACCGCCGCTGCGCGAGCACAAGGACGATATTCCCGCGCTCGCGAATTTTTTCCTGGAGAAATTCGCAAGGGAGTCGGGCAAGACTCTAAACGGGATCACGCCCGCGGCTATGAAAATTCTGATCGATCATTACTGGCCGGGAAATGTGCGCGAGTTGCAAAACGTGATCGAGCGGGGCGTCACGCTCTCGGCCGGTTCGACCCTCGACGTTGACGATATCCATCTCGATAAGCCCCGCCAGCGAGCCGCCGCGGAAACATCTTCCGCGTTGCCCGAAGGAACCACCCTTGAACAGTGGGAAGATGAAATGATCCGCGAGGCGCTTCGGAAAGCCGGAGGGAACAAGAGCCAGGCCGCACGCGCCCTCGGACTTTCACGAAATGCGCTGCGCTACCGTCTTTCCAAAATGGGTGTCCCTGATCCCGCAGACTGAACCCACAGCCAAGGCGCCTCGTGTCTTCCCGCCTCGTTAGCGCGTAAATCGTTCTTGGAAATGCCGGCAAGCGGGCGATAGGATGTCGCCTGCGGATTTACCGGGGTCAGGGGGATAAAGTGCTCATAAGAACTTTCTTGGCCGCAGCTTCATCAATCCTGGCATTGGCGCTGGCTGTGCCGCTCTTCGGGCAGACAAAGGCGCTGCTCATTTATTTCGTCGATGTCGAAGGTGGCCAATCGACGCTTTTCGTGACGCCCTCGGGCGAAAGCGTGTTGGTGGATACGGGCTGGCCGGGCGACCGCGACGCCTCCCGAATCGTCGCCGCCGCCAAAGACGCGGGCGTCAAGCAGATCGACCACCTGCTGATCACGCATTTCCATGTGGACCACGTCGGAGGCGTACCCGCGCTTGCCGCAAAGATTCCGATCCGCAATTTCTACGATCATGGCGAGACAGTCGAGCACGACGCCAACGGCCAAAAGCTGTGGGACGATTATGAAAAAGTGGCCGGCGCTGGACATCACGTCGTGGTTACACCCGGATTCAAACTGCCGGTCAAAGGACTCGACTGGACGATCGTCACATCCGCAGGCAAAATCATCGATCATCCGCTTCCCGGTGCGGGGCAATCCAATCCCGCGTGCGCGGATTTCAAGCCGCAAGCTGTGGATCCGACCGAGAACGCGCAGTCAAACGGAAGCATCATCCAGTTCGGAAAACTGCGCATCGCCGACCTTGGCGACCTGACGCGGAATAAAGAGGGAGAACTCGTCTGCCCGATGAACAAAGTCGGGCACGTGGATATTTTTGTCGTCAGCCATCATGGGCTGGCGATCAGCAACTCTCCTGCGCTGCTGGCTGCGTTGAGTCCGCGCGTTGCAATCATGGACAACGGCGCAACGAAGGGCGGCACGATCCAGGCGTGGACCACCGTCCACAACTCCGCGGGGCTCGAAGATTTATGGCAATTGCACTATTCCGAAGCCGGCGGCCCCGATCACAACTCTGCTGCCGACCTGATTGCCAATCCAACGTCTTCGCCCGATTCGGCGTTCTGGATCAAGGTGACTGCGCATGCAGACGGCCACTTCGAAGTGACCAACCAGCGGAACGCGTTTACGAAAAAATATTAGCGGGGGCAACGATCAAGCGCGCCGCCTGTCTCCCGGCGGCCGCCACTGTGGTTGGGACTGAAAGAACGCGAGCTTACGCGTTGGCAGCGCGCGCCAGCGTTCCGTGACGGTAGATCCTTCGCGGTGAGCTGCGGCCCTTCGGCTCGCCTTCCACATCGACAATCTGGCTCGAACGATACGGGTTCTCGCCTTCGCAAGCGCGGCACCGCAGCGTGAACACGCGCTCGGGCTGCATGGTCTCTGCATCCTGTGGCGATGCCAAACTCTCCATGCGAATTACGATGGCGGGTACCGGGATCGGCTGGCGGCAGTGCCGACACATTACGGCGCTGTAGTGCGGCTTGGTCGCTTCTTGAATCATCACTTCCTCCAAATTGAGCAATGGCTGGGCTGCCATTCGGGGAGGGCGATATTACCCTGACCTTGTGGACGAATCCAGTCTAACTGACTGCTCGCCTGTGGAAAACTGCGATTCGCTCCACTCATGGCCGTCGGTGGCCGAAAACCACCACCTTCGCTTAAAAACCACCGAGGCCGGGCTCCGAAGAAGCTGCTGGCTGCGGCGCAGCCATCAGCCAAAGGCAGCATTATCAGTCATTTACAAGAATGCCGCCGGGAATAGCCTGTTTGGCATCGGCCCTGCACCAGTCACAGACGGATTTGAAGTGCCTGGCGCGATCGGCCGGGAGGGGACCCATGAAGAAACTCATTACATTCATAGCAGTGCTTATCATATCCGCAGGGCTCAGCCCTGCGGCGTCTTCATTGTTCGCGCAGGGCGAATACGGCCAATATTCGGAACCACAGGGCGGTCCTCCCCCGGCTCCCGACCAGAATGCCCCCGCACCGGGGCCACCTCCGTCACAGGATCAGACGCAGAATCAGCCGCAAGGCGATCAGTCCGATGCCAACGCGCCCGGCGTTGCGCGCGCCAGCTTCATCCAGGGCAATGTATCTTCGCAGCAAGACGACAACAGCCAGCTCGTTCCTGTTACGCTGAATACGCCTCTCGAAGCCGGCGAACGCGTTTCCACCGCGAACGATGGTCGCGCCGAAATCGAACTCGACTACGGCGATCAACTCCGTCTTTCGAGTGACACCACCGCGAAAATCGCCACCCTGAATCGACAGAGCATCCAAGTTCAGATCGGACAAGGGCTCGCGACATACTCTGTCCTGCCCGGCAGCCAGGCGCAGGTGGAAATCGATACGCCCAACGCGGCGCTTCATCCGGATGCCGAAGGCGACTATCGCATCCTCGTCAATTCTGATGCAGAAACCAAAATCATTGTCCGCAGCGGCTCGGCCGACGTCTCCACACCGCAAGGCAGCACCCACGTCGACGCAGGCCAGATGATCACCGTGGCCGGCACAGACAATCCCCAATACCGCATCGATACCGCGCCTGGTCGTGATGATTGGGACGCGTGGAACGCCGACCGCGACCACCGCGTTGAAACGGCAAAGAGCTTCAACGATACGAACCAGTACTACACCGGCACGGAAGACCTTGATCCCTATGGCGAATGGAGCGAAGTCCCGGACTACGGCAACGTCTGGTTCCCGAATTATGGCGCGGATTGGGCGCCGTATCGCGATGGCAGTTGGGTCTACGAACCGTACTATGGCTGGACTTGGGTTTCGTATGAACCGTGGGGCTGGGCGCCCTATCATTATGGTCGCTGGTTCGTTTATGGCGGGCGCTGGGGCTGGTGGCCGGGTCCCGTGTACGCCGGTTATTACCCTATTTGGGCGCCGGCTTATGTTTCATTCTTTGGCTGGGGTGGCGGAGGCTTCGGTTTGAGCTTCGGATTCGGGTTCGGCGGATGGGGAAACATCGGCTGGTTGCCGATCGGCCCATGCGACTGGTATCACCCGTGGTACGGTCGCTGGGGCGCTGGGTTCCGTTCCGTCGGTTTTGCCGACTACGACCGCTTCCACGAAGGCTTTGGCCCGCTGCATGGCGGCTACGGGCGCCAATTCTCGAACATCCATGACGCGATGATCAATGACCGTGTTCGCGGCGGCATCAGCTCGATGTCCGGCAGCGAATTCGGGCGCGGCCGTGTTCCTATGAACCAGGCGCGGATCAGCGATGCCACGTTCCGCCAGTCCAGCGCGATGACGGGCAGGATGCCTGTCACGCCCTCGCGTGAAAGCTACAGCCCGACCGGGCACTTTGCGAACGCTTCGAATTTCCGCAACATGCCGCCCAATTCGCAGCACTTCTTCTCGCCCAATCGCGGCGGCAGCTTCGCAGGGAATAACTCGCGCTCGCAAGGTGCATTTGCCGAACGCAACAACGGCGCGCGGGGCAATTCGCAGGCGTCTTCGCAGAACGGCCGCTCCGGCTGGCGTACCTTCACACCGCCCTCTTCCGCCAACCGCGGAAATTCCCAGGCGTTCGGCGGCAATCGCGGCGGCAATCAGCAGTCCTTCGCGGGAAATCGCGGCGCAACCGAAAATCGCGACCCGGCGGCGAACCGCGGAGCTGAGCAGAATCACGCGTCTAACAACGGCGGCTGGCAACATTTCACGCCGCCAACGCAAGCGCAGAACGAGCGCAACTTTTCCCGGCCAGGTAACAACGAACCGTCCCGCAGTTACCAGTCGCCGCAGGCGTATCGAGGAGGCTCAAATTCATACCGTCCCCCTCTCAATATGCGCCAACCCATCGCTACGCCTCGCGGCGGCTCTAATTACGGCAATAGCAACCGCGGCTACTCCGCACCACGCGGTAGCTATTATTCGGCTCCGGCTCAGCGTGGAGGCGGCAATTTCTCCGCTCCGCGCGGAAACTACTCGGCGCCTCGCGGCGGCGGGTATTCCGCACCCCGTGGCGGCGGTTACTCTGCCCCGCGCGGCGGAGGGGGCGGCGGATACCACGGCGGCGGTGGCGGTGGCCATAGTGGCGGCGGCCGTCGTTAGATTTTCTTCCTGACTCATAACGCGTCATAACCATCATAACCGCGGCCCCGGTCGACAGCCGGGGTCGCGGAGCATCACCAAATTGGCGATGCCGCGCTTGAGCTGTGCAGGAAGCAGGCTTAAGGGGTTTACCGGTTGGATTCACGAATTTGCGGTTGGCTATCTAAAAGAACGCGTTTCTTAAGAAGATGAGTACATCGGCATCCGCAAAAGGAGTCACGACCATGAGAAAAGCCATTCGCTGGGCCATGCCTTTGCTCGTCCTCGCGGGACTTTTCGCTGCTTCCGCGATGCCCGCGCCGGCGCAGGATCAAGATCAGGACCAGAACCAGACTCAGGATCCTCCGAGTCGCGTTGGCCGGCTCAATTACATGGAAGGATCCGTCTCGTACCAGGTACAAGGCGATACGGATTGGGTCGCGGCCGATCCCAATCGCCCGCTCACCACAGGCGATAATCTCTGGGCGGACAAAGATTCGCGCGGCGAAGTTCACATCGATAGCAACGCGATCCGCCTCTCGAGCGAGACCGGTCTCTCATTCCTGAATCTCGATGATCGCACCGTGCAGCTTCAGTTGCCTCAAGGCACGATCGAGGTCCATCTTCGCCAACTCTCACCAGGCGACGCATTCGAGATCGACACTCCTAATCTCGCGTTCACTCTCGCCCGCACCGGCGAATACGTGATCTCGACCGATCCGAATGGCAGCGCCACCAACATCATCGTCCGTGAAGGCGACGGCCAAGTCACCGGGGGCGGCGATTCGTGGGATCTTGCGGCTGGCCAGCAATACGCGTTCAACGGCACCGATCAGCTGACGGAGAGCGAGCAGCCAGCTCCCGACTTCGACGACTTCGAGGCCTGGTGCCAGTCGCGCGATCAGGCCGAAAACAATTCCGTCTCCGCGCAATACGTTTCGCGCGATGTGGACGGCTACTACGATCTCGATGAATACGGCAGTTGGAGCCAGGATGCGGATTACGGCCCGGTCTGGTATCCTAGCGGCGTCGGCGTCGATTGGGTTCCCTATCACGTCGGCCACTGGGTCTATATCGCGCCTTGGGGCTGGACTTGGGTAGACGCAGAACCGTGGGGTTTCGCTCCGTTCCATTACGGCCGCTGGGCCCTGATCGGTCCTCGCTGGGCGTGGGTACCCGGGCCGCGCGTCGTCCGCCCCGTTTACGCGCCAGCTCTTGTAGGGTTCGTCGGCGGCGCGGGTTTCGGCCTCTCGGTTTCGTTCGGCGGAGGGTTTACCGGCGTCGCTTGGTTCCCGCTCGGCCCGCGTGACGTTTTCGTTCCGGCCTATCGCTGCACCCCGCGTTACGTGCAATACGTTAACGTGACGAACACGCGCGTCGTGAACGTCACCCAAGTAACAAACGTTTACAACACTGTCGTCATCAACCGCGACGTCACGCACGTGAGCTATACCTACGCTGGAAATGTGCGCGCGGTCACCGCCGTTTCGCGCGACACGTTCGTCAATGCTCGTCCGGTCGCCGCGGCCGCCGTGCACATCAACGACGATCAATTCAGAAACGTCCGCGTCGTCTCGACCGCTGCGATCGCGCCCACGCGCTCCAGCTACATCGGCGCAAACGTAAAAGTGGTCACCGCACGGCCCGCGGTTCCCTTCTCGCAAAGGCCGGTCGTCGCGAATCTGCCGCCGCGCGTTCCGGTTCAGGCTCGCCCAGCGCCCCCGATGAATCGCGGACCGCAAAACAACGCACCATCCAACGGCTTCCGCAGCTTCGGCCCCTCGGCCGATAACGGGCGGGGCCAGCCACCGGCGAGCGGCCCGCGCACGCTCGATGAGCAAGGCGCGCCACCCAACAACACGCAACCGAACAATCAGCCCAATAACAGAGGCTTCCGCCCGTTCGGCCAGCAAAACGCGCCGAATCGTGGCGAAAACAATCGACCCGCCCGCGGCAGCGCTCCTCAGACGACGCAGCAGAATAATCAGGAGCGCTACCGCTTTAGCCCGCCCGTGAAGGCCCAGGACGAAAATTACGACGTCCATCCGCCGCTGAACCAGAAGCAACAGTCTCAGCCGCATGAACAGCGCCAGCCGCAACCGAAGGAAAGCAGCAAGAGCCACTAGCCATTCGCGGCTTGGACAACCTCAGGCGTTCCGCCGCTAGCGGAACGCCTGAATTTGTTTTTGCGCGACAATCGACGCCGACACAAACTCTCGCAGAAACCTTTGCCAGTTTCAAAACGGATCGGTCCGCTCATACAGAGCTTCCCTAAGGCGATCTACAGGGCTTCACTGAGAGCGGTCCGTGCTTAGTCTCTCGTCTGAAATTACGTAGTGCCACGTATATTTCACAAGGAGACAAGCATGCGTACAAGGCACCTGGCCCTGTTACTCGTTCCGTTTCTCGCGACCTTATCGCTCGTCAGCTTGCCCGCCGCGGCTCAAAGCACGCGAATGGGAAAACTGCGCATCACCGTCAACCCCAAACAAGCGTACGTCTTCATTGATGGCAAGGCCATGCGGGACGGCAATCAAACAATTTCGCTGACCGCGGGCAAACATCAAGTCGACGTAGTCAATTACGGCTATTTTTCAAACACGCAGGAGGCCGATGTTCCCGGCGGGGCAACGCTCGATCTTCATGTGACTCTGCAAAAGTCCGGTGAAAACGTTTCGGGCCCGTTCGGCGACATCGAATTTAAAGGTCATCCGCGAGCCGCCGTGCTTCTGAACGGCACGACGCCCGCATATTTCGTCGGCCACGTCGATGAGTTCGACAACAATTTTCTGTGGCACCAGTGGCTTCTCGTTCATCCCGGAAAATATGCCGTCACGGTTACGCGCCACGGCAATACAATCTGGTCCGGTCCCATCGACGTGAAGGCCGGCCAGCGCGTTGTCGTCTACCTGAACGACAACGGCAAAATGAAGACTCACAATTTCCAGCGGGGTCTTACGCTTGGACCGCAGCCGCGTTTTGATGCGGGCATCGCCAGCGCGATGGTTCCCGTGGCGCCCGTGACGGCGCAACTGGCAGCCTCGCAATCCACGGCCAACTGCGGCCAGTCCGCCACGCTGAACTGGAGCGATTCGAACGCGGTCGCGACCTCGATCACCGACCTCGGCAACGTCAGCTCGAGCGGCGATAAATCCGTGAGCCCGACGCAAACGACCACATACAAGCTCGTCGCGTCAGGTCCCGGCGGGATCGTCACTCGCACGGCCACGATCGACGTGAACGCACAACCCGCTGCCATGCTCACGCTAAGCACGCCTGAAGTTACATTCCAGAAAATCGGGGACAAAGTCGTAACGCAGGGGTCGGCGACTCTCTCCTGGACAACCTCCGATGGCAACCGTGTGACGATTCAGCCGCTCGGCAACGTAAGCGACAACGGGAGCCAAACGATCCAGCCGACGCCCGATCAAACCACGGCCGGCCCCGTGAATCAAAACGTTACGTACACTCTGAAGGTCTCGAACGCTTGCGGCGGAACCGCCACTCGCACCGCGACGCTCCACATCATCGGCTCGATCAAACCCGCTCCGGCTGTCACGCTCGCCAGCGTTTTTTATCCCACGAATTATCCTGTGCACAGCCACCCGCGAGTCGGCTTGGTCCCCAGCCAGGAAAAAGAACTGGCGGAAGCGGCTGCGACCTTTAAGAATCACGAAGAGTATGCGCAACCGAACAAGCTCCTGATCGTCGGCCACGCGGACGTTCGCGGCCCTGCTGTTTACAACATGGCCCTTAGCATGCGCCGCGCCGAACTGGTGAAGGACTATCTCGTCTCGCAAGGAATTCCGGCGAGCGAAATCGAAGTTCGCGCCGACGGCAAGAGGCAGGAATTGACGGAGGCGCAGGTGAAGCAACTTCAGGCGAGAGATCCGGAGGCGCCTCCCAAGTGGATGACGGCTCACCAGAAAACCACATGGCTCGCCTACAATCGCCGCGTGGATATCATCCGCGAGCCGGCCGGCCAGGAATCGGTGGAAGCATTCCCCAGTGATGGTGGCAATGCACGCATCGTCTGGGAACGCCCACAGCCGGCTTTCCGGTCCTTCGAAAAAGTGGTGGCGCAAATCCCCGCAAACGAGCATCAGACTTTGGCCAGCAACACGTACGCAAAGTAGTTCGTCCCCGTAGTTACTCGAAAAGCGCCGGCGCGAGCCCGAGCCCGCCCGGCGCTTTCCTTTTTGCGCGGCTCATTTCGTAACAGTACGTGCTGACGATAGCCACAAGGTGATGAAAAAAGGCACGCTTCATATCCTGCGCCAACCGAGCCCATGGTCCGTCACGTCGGGATGGGCTGAACGCATCAAAAACGTCGTGGAAAGCCTGCTGCCTCGCTAATTGCATGGCAGAGACCGCAGCAAAATCCGCCCGCAGGCAGCTTAGGTCATTTCGGAGCAGAGGCCGATGCGGCGGATACGTTTACTCCGACTGCAGATGAGCCAGGGTCAGCATCACTCGAGCGCACACCCGGGAAAAGAACGTCCTTTAGCGTCACGCCGGAGCGGAGCCACAGGCTGATCTGAAATCTGATCCATTCGATGCTTCCGAGGTCTTCATTATTTTTGCCGGGCGTGGTGCGCGCGCGGATTATTTTCAATTCGCCGGCGCCCACGGGAATTCTTTGCGCTGCAGACTCGAGCGCGGCCTTGTGCGCGGGCCAGTCGACTGAGTAGACCATCGTGTTCACCACGACGGCGGCCGCCTGCGAATCGGCCGGCGTTTCCACGAACTGAAATTTGCGCGGAGACATCGCGACAGCCTGTTGTGCGGTGACGCCGTAGGACGCGTTGAGGTATGTCGGCTTGTATGAATGATAGGGCGGCGTGGCAACCGTCGCGTATTCTTCAAAGCCCCCGGCGGGGCTTCCCTTCGGCACGATCTGAATATCCCAGCCTTTGCCGAAGCTGGCGGGCGAAGGGACAAGACGAAAAATCAGATTGTGGCCGATGTCGCGCTGAAACGATTCAGCGGCGGAGAGCTGCCCTCTGATGACGAGATCAGGCTTCGACGATTGGGCGATCGATCCGCCCGCAAGGGCCAGCCAGCAGGCGGCAAGCGTGGCGATACGACGGGTGGTCATGCGTAGATTATGCGGCAGCGTCGGCCTCGATGCGAATATCGGGAGCTTGGCGAGCCGCCTGCGCCGCCAAAGGCCGGTGCGCATCTCTAGGCTTTCACGCCGAAGACTCGCTCCGCATAAACCCGGCTGAGGCGCAGATCTTCTTCGAGCGGCCGCGTGAGCACCATGTTCGGGCGATAAGCAAGCTCGACCATCAGCAGCGGCGCCAGATGCGCGCGGCGAAGAGAAGCGGCGATTGCGCGATAGTCGATGTCGCCATCGCTCAGGGATTCCAACCACAATTTGTTTTGCGAATTGCGCAGGTGGAGGCATGCAACTCGCTTTCCCGCCGCGCGAAGCAATGTGAGCGGATCCTGATCTCCCTGATGAACCCAATCCAGATCGATGCACATCCAGACGTAAGCGGGGTCGGTCTGCTTCAAGTTGCTCCACCACTCGCGGGCGTTGCTCTTCATTTCCGCGTCATGATTGTGAACCCAGAACTCACAGCCGATCGCCCCAAGCGCTTCACCAAGCCTGTTAAGCATCGAAGCCTGGACCGCGAGCTCTGCATCGGTCTTTTCTGCCTCGCCTTGTTTCGGGCTGGGGTCCCCGACGATCGCACGGCATCCGGCGCTCCTGAAAAATTGCGCCGTCTGCACTGAATCCGCGATGGTCTTTTCCGCGAGAGCTCCCTCATGCATCGCCCCGCCGACGTAGACCGAAGGCATCTTGAGCCCATTTGACTGGATCATTGAGAGTACGCGATCGCGAAGATCCGGCGTGATGAATCCGTTGTTGAGTTCGATGTTGTGGAATCCCGCGCCGCGAATCATGGCGAAAATTTCATCGAGGCCGTCGGCGAGCTTCTCCTTCTTCTGCGCCATATACTGCTCGAAGATGTAGCCTTCCACAGACATCCGCGAATGCGTCTCTGCGGCCCGCGCCGCTGAAGCAAACGACAGCAATCCGGCCGTCCCCGAAAGAATCATTTCGCGGCGAGTGAGACTCATGGCAACCCCCCACAGCCGAGCGGATATTACCACGCAAAGAGGTCCGACTAGCCGGCCGTTAACGCCGACGCAAGTGTCGGACGCACGACCGAACGCGTCTTGCGCCACGAACTGTGATAGCGTTGCAAGGTTTGCGGAGGTGAGTCGTGGGTTGTCTCCTGCTGATCCTGATCGCCGCCTTTCCACGAATCGCTTTGGTGCTGATGTTTCTCTTTTCAAATTACTTGCAGCGCGCGTATCACAACATGCTGGTACCTCTGCTTGGATTCATCTTTCTGCCGCTGACTACGCTCGTCTATGCATGGCTTACCAATACCCACGAACCCATCGCCGGCATCAATCTGCTGATTCTGATCATCGCCGTAATTGTGGATGTAGGCGGCTTGGGAGGCAGCGGCGCGTATCGCCGGGGTCGGGCGTGAACTTGCAGCGGCCTTTCCGTGTAGTCTTTGCGCTTATCGCGATGGTCTTTGCATTTGTCGTTACCACCGGCGCAAGCCCAAAGCCTGCCCTGCAGTCGGCGGATCTGGTGGTTTACGGCGCGACGGCTTCCGGCGTGATAACGGCGTATTCCGCGGCTCGAGCGGGGCTGCACGTGATTCTGCTCGAACCGGGCGCGCACGTGGGCGGCATGGTAACCGGCGGGCTTTCGGCAACCGATTTCGGGCACTTCACGATTATCGGCGGTTACGCGCGCGATTTTTACATGCAGGCCGCGGCGCATTACGGCGTCACGAACTTGGATAAAGGCGCGAATTGGTATTCCGAGCCTCACGTTGGCCAGGAAATATTTCGCAAGATGCTCGCTGACGAGGGCGTCGCGGTCTATTTTCATGAACGGCTGCGGGAACATGACGGCGTAATGAAGACGGGCACGACGATTCGTTCGATCACCACGGAGGATGGCAAGCACTGGCGCGCGAAAGTATTTGCCGATTGCAGCTATGAGGGCGACCTCATGGCGCAGGCGAAAGTAAGTTACACGTGGGGACGCGAATCGAGGGCGGAGTACGGCGAGGATCTCGCAGGCGTCCAGGCGAACACCCCGAAGCACCAGTTCTTGTGGCCGATTTCGGCTTACGACGCACAGCATCGTTTACTGCCGGAAATCATGCCGGGGCCGCTTGCGCCGGCGGGCTCCGCCGACAAAGCGGTGCAGAGCTACAACTTCCGCCCCGTGCTGACACGCGATCCGGCGGACCGGCTTCCCTTCGTGAAACCAGACGGATACGATGCAGCACAATTTGCATTGCTCGCGCGCTATCTGGCGGAATATCCGGCGCACATGGGCCACGAGCCGCGATTGGGAGACATTACGAATCCCGTTTTCATTCCGAATCAGAAGGCCGACTTCAACAACAATGGCCCTTTCTCGACCGATTTCATCGGGCATAGCTGGAAGTACCCGACCGGCTCCTACGCGGAAAAGGCCGCGATATGGAAGCAGACGCTGCTCTACACGCAATCGTTTTTCTATTTCATTTCCCACGACCCGAGCGTGCCCGAGAGTTTGCGCGATGAAACAAACGAGTGGGGATTGCCGAAGGACGAGTTTGCGGATACAGGCCACTGGCCGAATCAGTTGTATATCCGCGAAGGACGACGCATGATCGGTGAATACGTGATGCGGCAGTCCGATCTGCAAACGGAACGCACAAAATCGGATTCGATCGGCATGGGATCGTACAACAGCGATTCACACAACGTAGAACGCGTGGCGATGCCAGACGGCACCGTGCAGAACGAGGGCGACGTGCAGGTTCCCGTGCAGCCTTACGAAATCAGCTATCGCATCATCACGCCGAAGCGCAGCGAAGCTACGAACCTGCTTGTTCCGGTATGCCTCTCGGCAACGCACGTGGCTTATTCGTCGCTGCGGATGGAGCCTCAGTACATGATCGTCGCCCAGGCAGCGGGAGCGGCGGCCGCGCTGGCGGTTCGCGAGAAGACGGCGGTGCAGGATGTTTCGATTCCCCAATTGCAGGCCCAATTGCACGACGGCCATGCCATCCTGCACTTAAGCGAAGAACACCGTTCGGGCGAGAGCGCGAACTAGCGAGTCGCGTCAAGCGCAATGTCTTTGGGATTTTGCGTAAGGCACCAGGACCTGAGTTAGGGCAACGCCCAGTTTCGCGGCGTTCCGGCCTATAATGGCCGTATGAGTTCCCCCGCTTTGGGCCACCGGCACAAGGCTTACCGCTGCAGCTTCTATCCAGGCCGGCAAGACCTCTACGTCCGTTTGGGGAGCGTCACTGTCTTCGTGCGGGACCAAGAGCGCAGTCTGCGTTTCTACCGCGATCAACTTGGATTCGAAGTAGCGTCAGACGCGCGGGCACCCTCGGGCGAGCGGCAGGTCGTGTTGGCTCCTCCTGACGGAACTGCAATGCTGACGTTGATTGCTCCAAGGCGCGGATCGGCGGAGTACAACTTTATCGGCCATCCCACACGTGTCGCGTTTCTCACGGAGAGCGTCTCGCGCAAATACGAGGAATGGCAAAAACGGGGCGTGGTCTTTTGCCAGGTGCCGCAGATGGAGGATTGGGGGATGTCCGCGGTATTCGAGGATCCGGACGGCAATTCATTTTTCTTGGTGGAAGACGAGGTCGCACTCGAGGAGATCGAGGAACATCGCCGCGAGCACATCGCCAGGCACGAAACCGAGCAGATGGAAGCTCTGGAACTGGAAAATGCGCGGGAGGCTCAGGCGAGGCTGTTTCCGCAGACTCAGCCGGAGCTGGCAACGCTGGAATATTCCGGCATTTGCATCCAGGCGCGGACAGTGGGCGGCGATTACTATGACTTCATCGAACTTGGAAAGGGACGATTTGGGCTGGTGATCGGCGATATTTCGGGCAAAGGAACGGCGGCCGCATTGCTGATGGCCAATCTGCAAGCACACTTGCGTAACTTGTGTTCGACGTATTCGAGCCGTCCCTACGTGCCTTTTGCAGTGGATCAGCCGCAGCGCCTGTTGCAAGCCGTAAACCGGCTTTTTTGCGATAACACGGCATCGCGAGCGTTTGCCAGCCTGTTTTTTGCCGAATATGACGACACGACGCGCCGCTTACGATATGCCAATTGCGGACACCTGCCGGCCCTCATCCTGCGGCGGGACAATCAACTGGAGGCACTGAATTCGACGAGCACTGTGGTAGGCCTGTTCAAAGAGTGGGAATGCTCGGTCGGCGAATTCCAGCTGGCCTGCGGAGATACGTTTGTTTTCTACACGGATGGCGTCACTGAATCGTTCAACGAAGCGGACGAGCAATTCGGCGAAGAGCGCCTGATCGAGGCTTTGCGCCGGCATCGCGAGCTTCCCTCGCCGGTTTTACTCCGCATGCTCGTCGATGAAGTTCGCCGCTTCAGCCCGCAAAAGCAGCATGACGATATCACGCTCATTGCGGCGAAATGCCGCTGAATGACGGCGTTTGATCGAGACGCGCGGGGCTAAAGATTCAGATGTGAATAACGCGAAAAGATGGTTGAGCGATCGAACTTGCACGGCGTGGCAGGGCCCTGGGGATTTTGCCAGCGGCCGGGGATCGCCAGTTCACAGTTCGGGCAATGGCCGTCGCGCAGACGATTCTCGCGCACCTCATGCCACGAACGGCGGATAAGAAGCGTGCCGCAGTGCGGACAAGACGTATTCGCAGCGTCCGTGTAGATATTCCCTTCGTAGACGTAATGCAAGCCGACTTCTTTGGCGACCTTGCGCGCAGTGTGGAGCGTCTCGGGCGGCGTGCGCGGCTTATCGCGTAGCTTGAAATCCGGATGAAACGCCGTAAAGTGAAGCGGAACATCAGGGCCGAGATGTTCCAGCACCCATTCCGCGAGCGCGCGCGTTTCCTCAGGTGCATCGTTCAGCGTGGGGATCATCAGATTCGTCAGCTCAAACCAGACGTTGGTCTCATTTTTGAGCCACTGAAGAGTATCCAGCACGGGCTTGAGATGCGTTAGCGTGATCTTGCCGTAGAAATTTTCCGTGAAGGCCTTCAGATCGATGTTCGCCGCGTCCACATGATCGTAAATATCGTGAAACGCCTCGCGGGTAATGTAGCCGTTTGAGACCATCACCGTGTTGACTCCGCGCTCGTGGGCCGCGCGGCAAATATCGATCACATACTCGCCCCAGATCGTCGGCTCGTTGTACGTAAACGCGATCGACGGGCAGCCATTCTGAATCGCCAGCGAAACCACGTCCTCAGGCGGGACGTGCGCCGAGCGAACCTGATCCGCGCGCGATTTGGAAATATCCCAGTTCTGGCAAAAGAAGCAGCCCATGTTGCATCCCGCCGTGCCCATCGAAAAGACGCGCGCACCCGGGAGGAAATGATTCAGGGGCTTTTTCTCGATCGGGTCGATCTGGATGGCGGCGGGATGCGCGTAACCGAGCGTGTAGAGTTTCCCGCCTTCATTAGCGCGAATGAAGCAGAAGCCGGCTTGGCCTTCGCCGATATGGCAGCGCCGCGGGCAAAGATAGCAATGCACTTTGCCGTTTGCTTCGCGTTCCCACCAACGCGCTTCGTGCAGTTCGCCGGATTTTTGCAGAGACTTGAGGGATTCCATGGGGATACGTCCGATACCGATATTATACGCGTGTGCGAACGAAGCCGAAATGTGCGAGATGCTGAGGCGGCTCAGCGATTTTGGGCTTTCCGGCGTTCGCCAACCCACTCAAGAAAGCGTTCCATGCGCGCGCGTTCGCGCCACATCAGCCTAAAAAACTTCGCCGCCGTCAGGTCAGCCGCGTCTTTGCCGAAAAACGTTTCCAGTCGCCATTGCAAATAGGGCGAAGCCCACGGGCGCAGGCGATAACCTTTCGCCGTGATCCAGTAGTAGCGAAGAGCATTCCACATGGGTCACGGAAGATTATCACGCCCGCCGCTAGCGACGCGATTTCCTCACGCGTGCGGAGAGCGCGAGGCATGCAGGGCGTTGGGGCCACAGAATGAAAAAGAGGCCGGGAAAATTCCCGGCCTCTTCACATTACCCTCGTCTTGAGCCGTTAAAGCGCTGCGCAAACGGCCTTTACTTCGGTGTACTGCTCCAGAACTTCATGGCCCATTTCCCTGCCCCATCCGGATTGCTTGTAGCCGCCAAACGGAAGCGCGGCGTCGAAAATATTGTAGCAATTGATCCACACCGTGCCCGCGCGCAGCTTCGCCGCGATCGAATGCGCTTTCTTGATGTCGCGAGTCCAGATGCCCGCAGCCAGGCCATAGGTCGAATTATTCGCGCGGGGAATCACTTCGTCAGGGTCGCGGAACGGAATGGCCGTCACGACCGGTCCGAAGATTTCCTCCTGCACGACTTTCATATTTTCGTTGGTGTTGACAAGAACTGTCGGTTTGACGAAATAGCCCTTGTCACCGACGCGACAGCCGCCCGTGATTGCCTTCGCGCCCTCCGTCATCCCGATGTCCATGTAGCTGCACACGCGATTGAGTTGCTCTTCGCTCACCAGCGGCCCCATCTGCGTATTCGGGTCGAAACCGGCTCCAACGTTGATCTTTTCGGCCGCCTTTGCGACGCCGTCGACAACTTTGTCAAACGACTTCTGCTCGACGTAAAGGCGCGAGCCGGCGCAGCAGCATTGGCCGTGGTTGAAAAAGATCGCGCTCGCGGCGCCCGTGATCGCCATGTCCAGATCGGCATCGTCGAGAATCACGTTGGGCGATTTGCCGCCGAGTTCGAGCGAAACTTTTTTCAGGTTTCCGGCCGCGGCTTGCAGAATCAGCTTGCCCACTTCCGTTGAGCCGGTAAAGGCGACCTTGTCAACGTCTGGATGCGCCGCAAGCGGCGCTCCGGCGGCTTCGCCGAGACCCGTTACAATGTTGACGACGCCGTCAGGAATTCCGGCTTCCTGAATCAACTCGCCGAGGCGCAGCGCAGTGAGCGGAGTTTGTTCGGCGGGCTTCAAGACGATGGTGCAGCCGGTGGTGAGCGCCGGACCAAGTTTCCATGCCGCCATCAGCAGCGGAAAATTCCATGGAATGATCTGGCCGACCACTCCGACTGGCTCGCGCAGGGTGTACGCGAGATATTTCGCGCCCGGCGTATAGGGCACCGAAAGCGGAATCGTGTTGCCTTCGATTTTCGTGGCCCAGCCGGCCATGTAGCGGAAAAGTTCCACGGCCAGGGGAACGTCCGCGGCCCGAGCCACCGCGAGCGGCTTGCCGTTATCGAGCGACTCGAGCTGCGCAAACTCTTCGAGATTTTTCTCCAGCAGATCGGCAAGCTTCCAGATCAGCTTCGTACGCTCGGAAGCGGTCATGCGCGACCAGGGCCCCTCCTCAAACGCCGCACGCGCCGCTTTTACGGCGCGGTCGATATCCGTGCTGTTGCCGGCGGCGACGTTGGAAAGGACCTCTCCCGTTGCAGGATTAAATGTGGCGAAACTTTCGCCGGACGATGATTCCACCCATTTGCCGTTGATCAGATTCTTGTGAGTTCTCGAAACAAAGCGGGCGACACTCGGTTCCATGGTGGGAACGGAAACAGCAGTTGCCATAACTCCTCCTTCGGCGGTCGCCGATGTAATTTCTTAACGAGGCTTGCGCACTCCTCGGGGGCGAAAACGGAGCGAATTGTGCTTCGGCAATCCGCGCCGGAGCAGACATCCCTTTCTGCTCGGATAGCGCGAGGGCCGGTGCGGCACAAGTTACTCCCGTGGCGCGCAAAATTCAAGCGGTGCGGCATTCCATCCCGATCAAGCAACCTGCAGCTATTGTTTCAAAGCCGCCATCGAGACGCGCTCGCACCGAATCGCTCGGAAGCGCATCGGCGAATAGAAATTGGCGGGGAGTTGGTGTATAAGGGCCGGCAGAGAAGGACTTCGATAAGGAATCCGGCAAGGAATCCCGGTAGGTATAAGACAGCGACAATCAGACTTGTCAGGTTCGTGCAAGGAGGTGGCTCATGAGCTCTTGCAGATTGCTCTACATCGGCGGCGCTGTTGCGATCGGGTGCCTGGTTTATTTTGCCCCTCCGAAAAACGGTCTTCTCGCACAGCAAAACGCATCCGTACAGATCGATGCGGACGACATCGGCGGCGTGGTAACGAGCAGCAACGGCGCGGAGGCCGGCATTTGGGTGATCGCGGAAACCACTGATTTGCCGACGCGTTATATCAAGGAAGTGGTGACGGATGACCGCGGGCGTTACGTGATTCCCGATCTTCCCAAAGCGAAATACTCGGTATGGGCGCGGGGATATGGGCTGGTGGATTCGCCAAAAGTGGAGAGCGAGCCGGGAAAGATTGTCGACTTAAAGCCGACCGTTGCGCCCGATGCAGCTACGGCGGCGCAACTCTATCCCGCTAATTATTGGTATGCGCTTCTGAAGGTGCCTGAGAAAAGTGAATTCCCCGGTACGGGCCCCACTGGCAACGGAATCAATCCGGCCATCAAGACGCAAGAGCAATGGATTCACCTGATCAAAACGGACAGCTGCGAATCCTGCCACCAGCTGGGGAATAAATACACGCGCACGATTCCGGCGATGTTCAGCAATTTCGATACGCCCACGGAATCGTGGATGCGGCGCGTGCAATCAGGGCAGGCGGGAACGGCGATGATCGGCGGCCTGACGCAGTTGGGAATCCAGCGCGCGGCGAATCAATTTGCGGATTGGACAACGAGGATCGCACACGGCGAGATTCCTCCGGAAGCGCCGCCGCGGCCGCAAGGCATCGAGCGAAATATAGTGATCACGCAATGGGATTGGGCCGAGCCAACAGCTTATTTGCACGACGAGATATCGACGGACAGGCGAGACCCCCGCGTGAACGCAAACGGATTGATTTATGGTTCGCCGGAAGAGAGCCGCGATTATTTGCCGGTGCTCGATCCTGTGCACAATACGATCAGCGAAGTGAAAACGCCGTACCGCGATCCGGACACGCCAGGACAACCGCCGCCGCTGCAGGCTTCGCAATTCTGGGGAAATCAGGCGATTTGGGACAGCCACACGACGGTCCACAACCCTATGTTCGATGAACGCGGCAGAGTGTGGTACACGTCGCGAATTCGCGCAAATACGAATCCCGGCTTCTGCAAGGCGGGCTCCGATTTGATTTCGGCGCAGCTGACGCCGCTCGATAGTTCGAGCCGCCAGCTCGCCGTTTATGATCCCGCGACGAAGCAGATCGCGATGATCGACACGTGTTTCAGCACACATCACCTCGTTTTCGCCAGCGACGCGAACGACACGCTCTGGACAAGCAGCGGAGGCGGAGGAGGCGTGGTCGGCTGGCTCAACACGAAGATGTGGGACCAAACTCACGACGCGGCGAAATCGCAGGGTTGGACCGCTCTTGTCTTGGATACGAACGGGAACGGCAAGCGCGACGCTTACGTCGAGGGTGTGCAGAGCGTGGCGACGGCGCCGAGCGGCGAGAGCTTGGGAACCTCTTCGGCCGTGAATACTAAAAGGGATGCGACGAAGGACACGCGACTGAACGCGGCATTTTATGCGGTCACCGTGGCGCCCGATGGAGCGGTATGGGGAACCGTGCTGGGCTTTCCGGGCGGCATCGTTCGGCTGAATCCGGGCTCGAATCCGCCCGAGACGGCGCTCGCGGAATATTATGAAGTTCCGTGGAACGATCCGCGAGCGGCGGTTTGGGGGTTTTCGCCGCGCGGAATGGACGTGGACGGCGATGGCGTGGCGTGGGTAGCTCTAGCCAGCGGGCATCTGGCGAGTTTCGACCGGCGTAAATGCAAGGGTCCGCTGAATGGACCGGACGCAACCGGCAAGCAGTGCCCGGAGGGTTGGACGCTCTATCAAACGCCCGGACCGAAATTCAAAAACGTCACGGAGTCGGGCAGCGACGATTCGCATTATTACGACTGGGTGGATCGATACAACACGCTTGGGCTTGGCGAGAATACGCCGATCATTACCGGCAATTCGTCCGACTCGCTCATCGCGCTGGTGAACGGGAAATTCGTGATTATGCGCGTGCCCTATCCCCTTGGCTTTTTTGCGAAGGGCATGGACGGGCGCGTCGACGACGCGAACGCGGGATGGAAGGGCAAAGGCGTGTGGACGACGTGGGGCACGCGCGCGCCGTTTCACAGTGAGACGGGAAAAGGGACGATGCCGAAGGTGGTTCATTTCCAGATTCGGCCCGATCCTCTGGCGCACTAAATGGTAGATTCTTGGCTGACGGATGGTCGCGGATGGCGAGCGGCGTAAGTTCGGCGGTTGTCTCTTCCAGAAGCACCGGCGCGGTTTTGGCCGCGCTTGGGAGGGTGATCTTTGCGTTCGCGATTGTAGCGCTTGGCGTGGAGACTTTTGTCCGCGCGCGTTCCCTTGGCGACAATCTCGGCTTCAACTACTCCGTCGTGGCCGTGCTTCCCTGGCTGCCCGCGGGAATACCCTGGCTCGCCTACCTTTTCGGCGCGATTTGGATTGCATGCGCCATCGGCCTGCTCTCGCAAAAAACGCGCGCCTCGGCCGCGATCGTTCTCGGCATTTTGATATCCGTTTGCGCGCTTATCCTCGAGGTTCCGAAAGCTGCGGTGCACGCGAGCAGCATGTCGCTGCGCACGATCGTGTTTGAGCCTCTATCTATCGCAGCGCTCGCATGGTTGATTCCGTCGAGTGGCGTGCCGCGGCTTCTCGCGGTCCTGAGCCGGTACATTCTGGCCGTGTCGTTTATCGTCTTCGGCGTGGATCATTTTCTCGCGCTCGCAGGCATCGGGACACTCGTCCCGAGCTGGATTCCATGGCATGTATTCTGGATCGCGTTTTTCGGCGCGCTATTTGTCGCGGCAGGATTGAGTTTCGCGCTTCACATTCTGGAGCGTTGGGCTGCGATTGGAATCGGCCTGATGTTCGCGATCTGGGTCCTGACGCTTCACATCCCCAGAACGCTCGGCTATTACGGCATCCCGAATGCGCTGCACGATCCGAACGAGTGGTCCAGCCTCTTCATCGCAATCGCGCTGTGCGGGGGCCCCTGGGCCATTTCGCAGAATATCGCGTCTCCATCTCGTTCTCTGAAGCCGTAAGTCCGCTGCGTCAGGCTGCCTGCAGTCTAAAGGGGATTTTTCACTGTGGCGCCCCAATCGGCGGGATTGGCGTCGCGCGCGTGCCGGGAAAACAGCCAGTGATGACCTTCGAGATCTTCGGCCGCGCACTGGTATTCGCCGTAAACCGTTTCGTGCGGGTCCTCCAGAATTTTTGCGCCTGCGGCTTTCGCACGTGCGTGATGTCCGTCGACATCTTGCACAAAAATCGTCAGGCTCTGCGTGGCACAGCCCGCCCGCGCGGGGCTTGAGAACCCGGGCTTGGCGGCGTTTACCATAATCCACGCTTCGCCGAGCCGCAGCTGCGCACCGCTGAGCGGACTGCCGTAGCGATAGTGCTCCTCGAAACCGAACACTCTGTTCAGCCAGCCGATCGCTTGATCCAGGTTCTGGTAGGTGACGTGGGGTAGGACAATATCCGCTGGCACCGATCGATTTTTCATCGACGCGTCGCACGCATCAAGCCCCTGACGCGAGCGCCTCGCCCGAAACTATAACACGCGCCGCCGGTCCCCCGCGCGCGTTCGTGCGAAGGACCCGGCGATTTTGTCCCGACGGCTGGTTCACGCGTGCCGCGCAGCTGTCGCCTGTTCCGCACTCAGCTTCACGGAACCGGCCACCTGGCGCGTTGCCACGTTGATGCGATTCCAGGTATTCGTCGCCGCAATAGCCAGCACGAGCGTCGCCAACCCCCGTTCGTCGTAGTGGCGCGCGGCTTCTTGCCAAACGTCGTCAGGCACGGGATCGGATTTGTCAGCAATGCGCGTCACCGCTTCGGCCAGCGCGAGGGCTGCTCGCTCGGCGTCGCTGAAGTAAGGAGCATCGCGCCAGCCGGCCACCGTATAGATGCGCTCCGGCGTCTCGTCGTCTTTGAACAGCGTCGGGTGCAATGCGAGGCAAACCGCACAGCCGTTGATCTGGCTCGTGCGCATGTGAACCAGGCTAAGCGTGCGCGCGGGAACGCCTCCTTTCTGCAAAGAAGCACCCAGCGCTTGCATCGCCTGCATGGCCTCGGGGTTTAATCCCGCTGGATTCTTGATACGTGGTTCCATAATTCAAATCCTCCTTGTCACATAAAGTCAGATTCGCTCGTCACTACTATGACGCAACAAAGTGGGAGAATGTGACAGATGGCGGAACAAAATTGGCTGGCCGGCAAATTTGAAGAAAATCGTGGGCGCGATTCTCGCGCCCCACGGCCGGCTGACGCGAGCACTCAAGTTCACGATTGAAAATGGCAAGATCAAGCGCCTCGAAGTGATTGGCGAACGCGCGCGGCTGAACGAACTGGAATTGTCGGTCCTCGCCGGCTAATATAGCCGGCTATTCGTCTTTCGGCTCCAACTCGAGCGCGGCCGAATTGATGCAAAAGCGCAAGCCCGTGGGGCCGGGCCCGTCGTCGAACACGTGCCCCAGGTGCGCGTCGCACCGGCTGCAAAGCACCTCCGTCCGGATCATGCCGTGCGATGTATCGCGGTGCATTTCGATATTGTCCGTTTGGATCGGCTGCGTGTAGCTCGGCCAGCCGCAGCCCGAATGAAACTTCGCTTCTGACGCGAAAAGCGGCTGCCCGCAGCACACGCACTTATACGTCCCTTCGGTTTCCGTGTCCGTATACTCGCCGCTGAAGGGCGGCTCGGTTCCCTTCTGTCGCGTCACGTAATACTGCTCGTCCGTCAGCTGCGCGCGCCAGTCGGCGTCGCTCTTTTCCACTTTTTCCTCACTCATGGCTACAGCCTACAACGATTGGCCCCCTGATTGAAATGGCCGCCCGGTGTGGTAGAGTCAGGGCTCGCCATGAGCAAAAAGACCGCCATTGCATTGGGCGTGGTTATCCTGCTCGCCGCAGCCGGACTTGCCGGTGGCTGGCTCGCGAAGGCTCGCGCTTCGAAAGCGCCCTCCGGCGTCTGGAACGCTCAAGCCATCAACGGCTCCTTCGCCGGCATTCGCGTCCAGGAATCCGACTCATCTGACGCCTCCGTGATGTTCCTCTTCGATCTCGATAACCGTTCTGGCGCGGATTATTCCCTCGCCGGCGGCGATTCGAACCTGATCGTAATGGGTCGCCTGAAATCCACCGGCAGCCTCAGCCCCGAGCATCAATACCACTTGGCTTCCAACGTATTTCTGCCTGCGGGAAATCGCACGCGCGTCACCCTCGAAGCCACCGAGCCATTTCACTGGCCCGCCCAAATGGACGCCTCCGCGGAAGCGCAGTTCCGCGATATGGTGAACCGCTCGGTCGCCGATCTCGGCGGCTTCGTTGTATTCGATCCCGCGACGCATTATCAGATCGAGCTACCGGGTTCTTGGCCGGCCGTCTCGAGCGCCGCTTCGGTCCTGCAAAACTAGCCACTCTGGCTTCCGCCCACGCCGCCGCTTTTTCTTGTCTATGGCGAAACTCAAGCGTATACTCCCGCCATCCTGAGAGCTCTTTGAAGGATTCGCTGCGGCCCCCCTCCCGCAGTCGTGGAACCTGGAATGCACTTCACTCACTCGATGCCGAGTGGCGGCGATTCACCGGACGCTTCCGAGCGCCGCGGTTACGCGCGCCATGCGCCGAATTCCCTCGCCTACGTTCACCTCGATGAAACCAACGGCGGAATCCTGATCAATCTCAGCGAAGGTGGGTTGTCCGTTCAGGCGGCAATGAGCGTGATGGAGGACGACTTGCCGCGCGTCCGCCTCCAAATGCCGCTCTCCACCACCTGGCTTGAGGCCAGCGCACGGGTGGTCTGGACAAGCGATTCGCGCCGGACCCTCGGCATCCAGTTCGTCAGCCTCGTTGAGAGCGATCGCGAGCAACTCCGCGAATGGCTCGCGACCGAAACAAAAGCGCCTGCCGATTCGGCCGGCATCGCCTCCCCGCCCTCCGAATCGCGAATTGATGTTCCGCTCGAACACGAAATACCGATGAAGGCAATTCGCTCCGCGCGCCCCCGAATCCACAGCGCCGAGCCCAAAGAATTTGATTTGGCCGCGCTTTTGGCTTCCAAGGAAACGGCTGCTGCCGCCGCACTGGCGTCTATTCAACGTGTGCCGGAGCCGCCTTCTCCGGCGCTCCATACCGTGCCAAAGAGTGCCACGGTTCCTGAACACGTCGAAAAGAAAACGCCGAGCAGCCAAGGCGGATACGCGCTGCTTGTCGTGATTCTCGCCGTCCTCTCGTTGGCGGCTGGATGGGAAGCCGGCCGTGGCAATATGCTTCAGACGGTCGAGGCCCTGTTCTTGCCCTCTTCCGTCGCGCCCAGGAGCCTCGTGGCTTCAGGGGCCGCGTCCCGCAGCACGCCGAATGGCGCAGCTGCAAATTTCGAAGTCGTCGATGCCAATAATCAGGCTTGGCTCGTTCCCTTTGTCGGCCCCGCGTCCGCTGCAGCCGGAGGTCCCTCGCTTCCGTCCGTTCCAGCGCGGAATCTGGCTGCTCAGGATCAAACCAGCCCGGACAGCAGCCATTCCTATCAGCTCTGGACGCTCGCCGCGCCCCAGTCTTCGCACTCCCGCTCCGTTCAGACCGCGGCCGCGCCCGTTTTGCCCTCATCGCAAAGCAGCCCGCTGCCAGGCGCCCTCGGACCCACGGATCCGAATTTCAACCTTGTCCCCCCCGCGCAAGAACCCGAGCGGTCCTCGACGCTCATCCCACCCGAAGTCAGCCACCGCGTCGATCCTGTTTATCCCACGGAGGCCTACCAGCAGCGAATCTCAGGAACGGTCAAACTTGAGGCGCGCATCACGGAAAGCGGCGCCGTCACAAATGTGAAGTCGCTCAGTGGCCCGCCAATCCTGGTGCCGGCCGCCATGACCGCCCTTCGCCAATGGCGCTACAAACCGGAAATGCTGGATGGCCACGCCGTCGCCAGCGACATTGTCGTGACCATCGAATTCGATCTCCCGCGTTAACCTCCCGCCAGATTTTGCTTTCGGGGCGACCGGCTTTCTTCTCAGCTGGTCCGCTTTCGGTTTTTACCGCCGCCCTCCTAATCCTGAGTAGCATTGCGAAGGCTTGCGCTCGGTGCGGGTCTTTGCCTTTGTGTGGCAGCGCTGGCATCCTCCGGCTCTTCGCCTTTGAATTTGCTCCTTCCGTTGTATGTGAGCGTCTTTGCCTTTGCTCTACGGTTTACCTGTCACCCTTCCCTGTAAACTCGCCCTCGCAAAGCTTGCCGAAACACGTAAACCCCTACCTCTTTTTACCGATTTCATTTTTGTAGAGACCACCATGCCCGAATTCGACAGCCCGGAAATCTACCGCACCGTTTTGGAAACGTTGCAGACCGGCGTCTATCTGGTCGATAAAGACCTCCGCATCCTCTTCTGGAACGACGGAGCCGAGAAAATCACCGGTTATCTCACTCAGGACGTCGTCGGCGCATTCTGCCGCGATCAATTAATCGCCAGTGACGAACGTTCGCGCAGCGTTTTGACTGACGCCGCTGCGGGATTAACAGAAGTTCTTCGCGAGGGAAAACCATCCGTCATGGATGTTTCGCTCCGGCACAAGGCCGGCTACCGAATTTTCGTCCGTTTGCGCGCTGTACCTATTCGGAACGCCCACGGCGCCATCATCGGCGCCGCTGAAACCATCGAAGAGGACCTCGCCGCCAGCGATTGGAACCGCCGCCAGGGCAAGCTCGCCGATTATGGCTGCCTCGACCCTGCAACTGGAGTCTTGAACCAGGCGTTAGCTCTCTCGCACTTGCGCGAAGCCTTGGCAACCTATGCCGAGCATCATCTGCCCTGCAGTGTGGCCCTCATCGAAATCGATCGTCTCGATCATCTGCGAGCCATCTACGGCGCCGCGGTAATCGCGGGCGTCCTCCGCGTGGCCGCGCAAACCCTCGAGAACAGCTTGCGCCCCACGGATTTTCTCGGCCGCTATGGCGAGCATCGTTTTCTCGCGATTCTCACCGAGTGCGGCGAGTCCGAAATCGAACGCGTCTGCGAGCGCCTGAAAAAAATGATCGCCGCTTCCGAAGTTCAGTGGTGGGGCGATCGATGGTCGATCACCTCTTCCATCGGGGGCGCCACCGCGCGCCAGAGCGACACGGTCGAATCGATCCTTGAACGCGCCGAGGCCGCCGTCGGCGAAAGTTTACAGACCGGCGGCAACAAGGTTTCCGTTTCACTGGAGACGCTGCCGCAATAGAAGCTGCCGGAAAGACCTCGCACGGGGGAACGCTGGATGTTTTCCATCATCGGACTTGTCGTCGTCATCGGCGCTGTGCTGGCCGGCTATCTGATCGAACACGGCAATCTCACCGTTCTCATCCAGCCCGCCGAGCTGATCATCATAGGCGGCGCAGCGATCGGCACTGTCCTGATCGCCAACCCCCTCTACATCCTGAAAAAAATCATATCCGGCATCACGGGAATTCTCGCCGGCTCTCCCTTCACGAAAGAGCGCTACCTCGATTCTCTGAAAATGATGTACGAGCTCTTCTCCCGTGCCCGTCGCGACGGCATGATGGCTCTCGAATCGGATAGCGACAATCCCCAGCAGAGCCCGATCTTTTCCAAATATCCGGCGTTCCTGAAAGACCTCCACATCCGCGACTTCGTCTGCGATTCCATCCGCATGGCCTCGAGCGGCAGCATCGAGCCCTTTGACGCCGACCAGATGATCGAGACGGACATGGAAGTCCATCATCATGAAGCGACGCAACCCATCGCCGCTCTTTCCACCATGGCCGATTCCCTCCCTGGCCTCGGCATCGTCGCCGCCGTGCTCGGTGTCGTGATCACGATGGGCGCTCTCGGTGGCCCGCCCGAAGAAATCGGCAAGCATGTCGCCGCCGCCCTCGTCGGCACATTTCTTGGCATCTTGATGTGCTACGGCATGGTCGGCCCGATCTCTTCCAACATGGCCAAAATCGCCGACGACGAGCACGCCTACTATCAAGTACTGCGCGTCCTGATCGTCGCCTTCATGAAAGGATCGGCGCCCAGCCTCGCCATTGAATTCGGCCGCCGCGCCATTCCCGGCCATCTGCGCCCCAGTTTTCAGGAAACGGAAAATTACATCAAAGGCAAAGGAACGGCCGCCGCGCCCGCCGCCGCGGCCGCCGACTGACACAATGACAACTGTTCCTGTGAAAAGTCACGGTTTCTCGGCGGCGCCTCTCTGCGGCCCACACGTCGATGCGGTGAATCGGAATCCTTTTTTCTTGCCTCTCTCGTCCGGTCTCTCCCATGACTAACAAGCCGCCCATCATCGTCATCAAGAAAAAAGGCGGCCACGGCGGCCACCACGGAGGCGCCTGGAAAGTCGCTTATGCCGACTTCGTCACTGCGATGATGGCCCTCTTCATCGTGCTTTGGCTGCTGAATTCGAGCAAAAAGATTCAGGACGCAGTCGGCGGCTACTTCCGCGACCCGCAAGGCACCGCGGACAAAGCCGGCAAGGATATCGTCGGCTCTGCCGCCGCCTCGATCGTTCCCGCTGACAATATGGAACAGCTCAAGCAGCAGCTCGAAAAAGCCATCGCCGGCATCCCCAATTTCGACAAGCTAAAAAGTCACATCGAAATGACGATCACGCCCGAGGGCCTGCGCATCGAACTGATCGAAGGCGCAAACGGGACTTTCTTCGATAGCGGCAGCCCGAATCTGAATACCGACGGCCAGGACATCCTGAAAGCCCTCGCAGGCGAACTCGGCAAGCTGCCGAATAGAATCTCCGTCGAGGGCCACACGGACGCTAAGCCTT
>Ga0335073_10001182_pt1 | contig 34778 bp, 24 predicted proteins | sample Lox_Sample_22_FD_207093 | JGI IMG/M metagenome (GOLD analysis project Ga0335073, IMG submission 207093) | Soil microbial communities from Loxahatchee National Wildlife Refuge, Florida, United States - Lox_Sample_2.2 | ecosystem: Environmental > Terrestrial > Soil > Wetlands | place: USA... | reverse complement strand
CGTGCCCCAAAGGTTCCCCGCCTTGTCGAACGCCAAGCCGCCCGAAGGACTCACGCCGTCTGGAGTGCCCTCTCCTGTGAAGTGATGGAGAATGGTCTGGGTCCACACCCCATCCGCCAGGTGCAGCTTATAAACCGTGCCGCAACCGTTGGAGCATAGGATCTCGAAGATTCCGCTCGCGCCGCCGCCGCCGTTGAAGGTGACGCCGAAGAGATCTCCCGCGTTGTCGAAGATTAAGCGGCCACTGGGATTGCATCCATCATCCCCATTGCTGTCGAACTTGTGCACGAAGGTCTCCGTCCATTCTCCGCCCGCAGAAGTGGGAGGCGACAGTTCATAAACGATGCCGCAGCCGTTGCCGCCGTTGGGGGTTACCCCGTAAAGGTTGCCCTTAGCGTCGACGAGTAGGGCGGAACCTGGGTTAGAACCGTCGCCCGTTGCCTGCGAAAACTGGTGGATCTCTTGGTAGGTGACGCCGCCACCCGCTTTAGGCGTCAATTCGAAAACCCCGCCGTCGGCGAATTCTCCGACACCGCCCGTGCTGAACGTGCCAAAAAGATCTCCGCTCGCGTTGAAGGTCAGGCCCCCAGCAGGAGCTTCACCAGAATTATTTTCGACACCAGTGAAAGTATGAAACACGACTTCCTTATCCTGAGCCGCGCACAAGGAACTGGCCGCAAGCCCCATCGCTACTGCCGCTACCGCCAAGCCCTTGCTCGTGGCGGTCCAACACTTTCCGTAATTCATTTTGTCATTGTCCTTTTAGATTGAAATCAATTGCCGATAACTGCGCTCGTTACGCCTTATTCCACAACTATGCCCGGCGCCTCAGTTGTCGAAAGATTGTTCTGAACGCATGTACGTTAGACGCGGCGACCAACGACGGGATGCGGATGGGATGTCATTTGATTGTCAATTCCTTGTCAGCTTTCGTAAGCACGCACTAGCAACACCACTGTGGGTTTGGTTAAAGTAGTTCTCCCGTGGACCATGGTGGGCTTCATCGATGCCGGCAAGTATGAAAGCGGGACGATGCTCGGATCACGCGCTTTGTAATGCGTTTGCTAAAACCTGGATTGCTCGCGCAGATTTCGTTTGCTCGCTAAAGTAGTTGTTCAGGAGTTCTCGCAGCTGGGGGCTGGCCCATCTTTTAATTTCTCTCCGTTCGCAACCACCACATCCTAGGCTGCCCCACGCATCGAGATTTTCGCTGCGTGGGTGTTCCGACGGATAGTATCAGGAGTTTTTTCCCTCCGAGGAGTTGCGGCACCGCCACAATTCCGTCCACATCGCTGTAGACGGAAAACCAGAAGTGCGTTTTATCTGCTTGAAAAGATTGGTCGGGGAGAGAGGATTTGAACCTCCGACCCCCTGGTCCCGAACCAGATTCCAGACCTTATTGAAATCTGTTGAATTCTGTTGATTCCAAGTGATTGCTGTTGAAGCTGTTGCGGCCTACCTATTGAAGTCTGTTGAACTTTGTTGAAGTCGTGTGCTTTGACCGCTACAAATTCGTCTACATTATTTGACCAAGCAGTTAAATGCTAACAGCCATTCTGTGACGAGGAGCCTTAGAATTAGGAAAGCGGGAAGAAATGAAAAGCGGCTGGGCGGGCACCCTGCAAATCGAGTCATCAGTTTCCGAAGTTGGCAAACCCATTCAGTAAGTACACAAGTAAGACGGCTGGCACAAAGAAAACGAGCGCGGCGCGCCAGACCCCCTTACTGAGCAACCCAGCAACAAATGTCACGATCATTGCAATAGTTGCGATGATCCCAAACACTCCTACGAACGCTTGGCGGACCGGGTGGTAGTATGCAGGCCCGAACCAACGAATTGTTAGGGTGACACCGAGGCTGACCGCGGCAATTGCAACAAGGGCAGCACTAAATCCCACAAAGGCTGCGAAGTGCCGACTGTCGACCTGACGCCTTTGGCGGCTCTTAACGAAGCCAAAGGCCACCGAAAGACTTATCACTGCTAAAAGCAAAAACAGGATCAACTCTTGCGCTCCCTATCGCTCAAAAATCGTTGGTTCGCAATTCTGGATTGTTGGTAATCGGAGGGCTCACCGTCCTTTTTTTCCCGCCATTTGGAACTTCAGCCGAGATTCAGTCTGACGCGTCTCTGTGGCGATCTCAAAAACAACGCCGCAGCCCGACCCTCCACAACTAGAGCTATTTGCTCCACCGCTCGCAGTTGTGCCGTACAGGTTACCGGATTTATCTGTGATTAAACCCGCAACCGGATCCAATCCATCAGTGCAGTTTTGCTGCGAACAAAAAGAGTACAATACCGCTTGCTGATCCAAGCCAGTTAATTTGAACACGTTTCCACCAGTAAAGCCGCTTCCGGAGGTTGTACCATAGAGTGCATTGTGACTGAAGTCAACAAGCACGCTCGCAGTGGGAGCCTGACCGTTCTTTCCGTTGAACCAAAACTCCGTATGAGTTCCAGTTGGCAACAATCTCACCACTCCTCCAACTCCAGTCGGACCTCCTGACTCAAACGTAGTGAATATTGCCCCCGACGGTCCGAGAGTAACTCCTGCCACGGGGCTGCTTCCAAGCTTGTAGGGAAACTGTGCGGCTAGGAGAATGGTCTGAGTCCATCCGTTTGATGACGGCGACAGCTTGTACAACACTCCTCCGCCGGTGGAATTGGGAGCGCCTCCGCTCTGGGCTGTACCATAAAGGTTTCCGGCTTTGTCTAGCGTTACTCCTGCCATTGGTTGTGAGCCGTCGGGGCAGACGTCCCCCTTACCGAGAGAACAGAAGTTGTAGATGACTGTCTCTGCCCATCCATTTCCAGCCTGTGACAACTTGAAGGCTGTACCTGCGGGCATATGCCCAGCGCCTCCGGCTATAGTCGTGCCGTAAAGGTTCCCAAATGGATCGAAAACCAACTGGCTCACTGGGAAGTTTCCGTCGAGGCATATGTTATTCGCATAATTTCCGCAGAAATTGTAGAGCACGCTTTCAGTCCACCTTCCGGCAGGAAGAAGCGGGGGGGAAAGCTCGAAAACAATGCCGCAACCGTACGATGCGAGAGGACATCCAGGCCCTCCTCCATATGTAGTCCCGTATATATTCCCATTCTTGTCGAATACGAGCCCAGCCTCTGGAAATTCCCCATCGAGGCATTGGCCACTGTTAGCGTTATAGTTCCCACAGAAGCTATACAAGAGCGACTCGTTCCATTCGCCACCTTGCGCTTGAGACAATACGAATACGGTGCCGCATCCACGTCGACATGCTGAATTCTGCACGTGCCCGCCAAATCTAGTGGTGCCGAAAAGATGTCCCTTGCCATCGGAAATTAGGTTGCCGAGAGGCGTGTCACCGTCAGTAGGGGCACCAGCAAAGCTCCATAGCACACCATACTGCGCGCGCGCGGTCGAAATCAGACAACTTGCTACAAAGAGTGTCATCAAAAGCCGCACATATTTCACCAGAGCACCTCCATCAAACCTGTTGCGCCTTGATGATTGTACCTTGTTCCAATGATGATCCAGTAGAGTAAGAAAGTCTCCATCCTTGAGTGACCACCAGCCTTTTCTTAGTCAATATTGGATTCCATTGATTAGAGAGCTTGGGCCGACTCGCTGACTTGTCGCGTTCGGCTCCCCAATCTCAGTGTCACCGATACCGTTCTGGTAAGTTGAATCGGGCCCGAGCAAGCCCCATTCGGCGCATCCACTGGGCGTGCGTCCTCTGATTCAAATAATCCGCAAAGTTGGAACCGCTACGCCTACGTCACAAACAACCCGCTCAGCTTTGTGGACCCAAAGGGCCTTAATCTGTACGACTGTGATCCGATCTTCGGATGCGACACTGGTGACAGCGGCGATTACTCCGGAGCCGGCACTGGCTTTGCCAATCCCGGAAACCCGAGTTGGGATTCCTGGGGGCAAGCTGCCGGAGAGTACGGAGACCAGACTGGTGGCTGTCCGCCGGAGTTCGAGATCTGCGATCCTATCGCGTCAATTGTTACGCCACCAATCGGAATCGGTGGCGGAGGCGGGTACGGCAATCCCTATACGGACCCGGTTCCAACCGGCAGCGGAACTAAAACTTCTCGATTACTCGACGGAATGCAATTCTCAGCATTAGCCGGAGTATGCAGAGACGTGTCAGGGCGAGCACAACCTGTTTGGATTTGAATCTCGTGACCGCCCAGTTTGGCTCTTTCGAGGCGACGGTGTATAGACTCGCAACTGCACACCCTGGGCTTGCCGTATCCGGACTGCTCCGACATCGGCAACGCAAGGACGAAGAACGTCGCGCGCGGAGGTTGGAAGAACAGGAGACCTTGTTCCCGGGCGAAATTAAGCCCGGTGTGAACTCTCCCCCAAAGTATAGACGCCAGTCTTGTTATCTTTCGGAAAAGTGCACAGATGACTTCATCATCAGGTGGAATAAGTCTTTCGATCTTGCGTCGATCGTCTATCAAGCAGGGCTAAATGGGCAGTTACACTCCTCTGTCGAAATACTTCCCAACGCAGTTGGGTTGCGCGGAAGAATTGAGGCCCTTCGCGCACCCTATCAAAGGGATGACGCTTCCGAAAATTTCCCAGACGTATTCTTCTTTTGGACAGCTGATACGGATATCTAAAATGATTTCACCGCTACAATTCCGTCTACATCGGTGTAGACGGAAAACCAGAAATGTAGTTTATCTGCTTGAAAAGATTGGTCGGGGAGAGAGGATTTGAACCTCCGACCCCCTGGTCCCGAACCAGATTCCAGACCTTATTGAAATCTGTTGAATGTTGTTGATTCCAAGTGATTGCTGTTGAACCTGTTGCAGCCTGCTTGTTGAAGTCTGTTGATTTTTGTTGAAGTCGTGTGCTCTTACAGCTACAAAATCGTCTACAGTGCCGATCCCGCCTAACGAAGAAATTGGCTGGGGGTAGACCAGTATCTCGCAGCCCGAACACGGTAGTCACGAACTCGCACAGGAAAGAGACGATGGGGGTTCCTCGGCCCTTCTCTTTACAACCGTCCAAAGCAAAAACAGCTATCGTACTCTGATTAGGTAAATAGTCGTATAGAAGGGAGGTACAGTGTTTATGTTTAGGCCCTGCCATACCCCCTCGCTATAAATGGAAGAATCCGTTGTCCAGGTGTGACTACCTTGCATGTGCGTGAAAGGATCGCCATATATCTTTGGGTCTCCGAAGCCCCCGGTGGTATGACTCTTTATCGTTTGGTTAACGATACTAAATGTCTTGCTCCCCCCCGTTTGACCGCTCGACACATCACCCATGAGAAACTGACCCTGCAGATTCGGCGTATCTTTTCCGTCGAACGTTGGTGACTTGTTATCGTGGACGGTACGCCCATCGCAGATCCACCAACCATCGGCAGTTTGAGCTTCCGCCTGTTCCTTGGATCCGCTAAACGCCACTATTGTGCCGATAGGAATATCGAAGGGAGGAGGAGGTGGTGCTGCTCTCAATGCTGCGAAGCTCCGCGTAACTGAACCAACATCAGTCATCACCGTGACAGTGGACGCTGGAGCTAGAATGTTAGCTCCAGCCGGTAGCGCTGCCGCAACCCTTCTTGTACAAGACATGCTGTATAAATGAGTATCCATTTTTTGGGCCTTTCCTTGCATGTCCCAAAGAGGTCCTACACATGTGAACGCATCACTTGGAGAAATGTCGATTTTCTTGACTGAGACCTGAGGGATTCCCCCGATTGGAGTAACATAATACATATCCAGGGTCATTTGCCCTGCATCAGCTTCCCTTACAGTCGTCTTCGTCTTCAGCCCTGCAGAATCCAGGGAAACACATTCTTTATAGGCGTCGATGGCGGATTGATCGATTACCTGTTGCATCACGTTCAGGTCTGATTGCGAGTATGTGGAGGTTTGCGTAGCAGTACACATGGCTTGCCCAATCTGGTCAAGTTGTTCAGCGGAATAATTCCCCTCTCCACCAGCTAAACCGTAATGACCGGATACGCTTGCGTTCTTCTTATCCGTTTGAAGTCTGTTATATGCCTGACACAAATCAAACTTGTACTGTGCCGAGTTGACGCTTCCGGCGGTTTGCCGATACGTATCGTAAATCCCATGCTGGATCAACGGAGCACAGTTGCTATTGTTTACCTGTGCGATGACCTGGGCAGTTGTGAAGAGCAATGGACTCAGTGCTAGTAACACCGGACGAAGGGCAATCATCTTTCCTCCTTTGCACGTTGACCTGGAAAAGGCGACGTTAATTTCACCGCAAATCGCGAATACACGCAGCGCCTCGAATTCTTCGAACTTTCTCGCCGAAAGGCCACAGTTATGTGCTTGGAGCATCGGTGAGTTAAAGGAGCATTGCTCGTCGTTTCTGGCAAAGAACCTGATTGTCGCACCACTCGAACCTTCGACGACGGCCTTCTGCTCGAAGTCCGCTGGCGAGCAATAGCCTGCGCCGAGTGTAATCAACCGATACCAATTGCTATCCCCAAAGTCGCAGATTAGCAGCAACTCCTGCGCCGCTCACCCTGGCAAATGACTTCTTAGCGCAACGCCTCCTTCAGGCAAGCAATGAACCGTGGGGAAGAATCAATCCCAACGCCCGTTATACTCACGCCATATTCGAGTGCTATATGTGCCAATCTATTTGAAAGAACCTCTGGTGGTTCACTCCATCCGTTCAGAGTCCGAGTTTCAGCCATTGCCACTAGTGGAACGTCAACCGCTTCGACGAGAGATGAGATGGCCGCCTCTAAATGTTCCGACAGCCCTACAACACCAAATGCTTGAGGACGATACGGTTGTACCAGTGCCCAGAAAGCTGTCAATGATGCTCCGAAGGGCATGACCCCATCAGATTGCAGTTTGGCAGTAATGATCCTTACTGGGCTAATGCCGGTCTCTCGCTCCAGCGTGCTCAAAGCGTCCAGCGCAATCATTGCTTTTTGCGGATCATCGCAGCTTTCTACATGGAACATCCTTACCCCAGCCGACCAGAGTGCACGACCTTGTTCGAGGTAAACATCTCTTAGGTTGGCAAAATTGTCGTCGCTTGCGCCGTTCCTTCTGCGAACCTCAAATGTTGGCCCTAGTGAACCAAGTACCAAAGGTCTGTCCTCATCGGGGACTTCCAATGCGACGGACAACGCCAAGCGGCCAGACTCGACGTTAACTTCTTGAACCAGGTCTGCCCTGCCATACTCTTCCATACCCAGGCGGTTTGCTCCGAATGTGTTTGTAACCAGAGCAGTGGCACCGGCTTTCAGTAACTCTCGGTATGCACCAGCAATCAAGTCAGGGTGACTTACCGACAGGAACTCTCCGAATCCCATCTCGCTGACCGGATACGTTTTCGTCCACACATGATCCCACAACGCACATGGCCACACTTGAGATCTTGATGCCAACTTGGTCGTGAATTCGGCAATTGGATTGACCATTGGATTCTCTCACTCGCACGCTGTCTGAGGATTGACCACTACCCCGGCCGGAATGACCGCCCGACAGCTCTGGTGTGCTTGGCAAGTCGTGGTTACGTTAGCTGCTGGCCAACCTTTGCACTTGTAAGCGCAACTTTTCGCGCCGTTCGGTAATTTAAACTCGGCATTCAGGGTGCAACCTTGCAAGTCGCTCTCAGGCGGACTCTGGGTTTGGCTCTGCCGATAAATTTTATAGACCTCGATCCCCGTGACCACGACAGTTACGCCGACAGCCACCGCTGCGCATACGGGATCAGCTAGACAGGCAAACGCTCCGACTGCTGCCGCTGGGGCGAACCCATTCCCTATCGGCGCGCATACCCCAAAATCGCAAGGCCCATTGGGGTTCAGGCCAAGCAAATCGCCCAAGCTCAATGGTTGATTTGGTATTCGTGGCAGCCCGGTAGTCTGATTTCCGGGCCAAGGTCCGTGAGTTCCGCCTCCGTTTGGCGGATTCGGGTTGCCCGGAACCGGGTTTCCGCCACCTCCACCCCCGCCTCCACCCCATCCAACCGGCAGAAACACTGGAAAAGGTCCAATTAAACATCCTGGATAGCCGTCCGGAGCTATGAAACCTATGTCACAGATATTCCAGTACATCCCGGCTGGGTCAGCAATACCTGTCGGATTATTCCCAACGTAGCCGTAGCGATTCCAAGTCTGAGGGTTACTAGGGTCCACTGCAGTTAGTCCCGCCGGATCAGGAACGGTCCAGCGAGCTTGCAATGGATTCAGCTGCCGACTCTGTGAGTCGTATAATGAATCGTCAAAATTGTATTTCAAGCCCGCAAAAACATCATCGAAGTTGTTGCCGCCTCCCCAGCAATACAGTTCATCTCCGAAAGGCAGATTCTGACAGTACAGAGTCACATTGGCATTTAAATCCGTCCAGACTCGTCCCCCGCCAAGCCAATCTGAGAGCATGAAATTCAGTTCAGTGCCGGTGTTGCTTGTCCAGTGCCGACCAAACCAGGCTTCCCCACCAACGCGGCTCCCAGACTGCAGCGTGGCAACCCGATGGTTTCCTAAGTCAAAGAGATATTCGAAGCTTCCTGATGAATCCTGCGTTGTGACACGGCGTCCAAATGCATCGTAAGTATAGACGGCGCTATTGGAGTCCAAGCTCAGCAATTGCCCTTCCGGGTCATAGGTGTAGACATTTGTCCCGTCGCTATACGTGTTCCCGGCAGAGTCGTAGTCGGTGCTTCCATCATTAACATGGTTCCATGCACCGAACGTATGACTAATGTTGTTGCCCGTGCCCTGCGTAAGATTTTGTTGCCAACGATTTCCTTGTATATCGTAGGTGTAGTTGTAGGCAATCGCTGACTCGCCAAATGGGCAAGCTCCCGAACAACTGCCGCCACTTACTCTCGCCATGTTGTCATAACTGTAGGTCCAGTTGCCGTTGACGCTGTCAGTGGTGCCAAATACCAGATTTCCGCCCACAACCGTAGGCAATGTATAGCTGTACACGGTGTTTCCGTTGTATTTCGCAGTGTAGGAAGACTGATTACCATCGTAGGCGTAACCCCAGGTCTCCTGTATTTCGTTTCCGAGCATGTCGGACACAGGCTTGCCCAGTGCATTGTACTGAATCCCGGAAACAATGCTGCCCGATTGGTTGTTTTGGCTCAGCCAGTTTGTGGAGACTGAATTTAATTCGCCGACAGCATTGAACTGATTAGTAAACGTAATGCCAGTGCCATCCCCAGCCGTTAGCATGTCACCGATGTAGTCATAGGTGTAGGGAAGCGTAAAGAAATTGTTAGACGGGCAGGTCGATGGAGTGCACTGATACGTATACAGAATTCTTCCGACGGGATCATAGCTGAAAATCTCGTTGGTAAGCGGAGGAGAAGTTGCACCACAGGTAATTCCCGAAGGACAGGTCAAGGCTGCTGTCAATCGACCTGCGGGATTTTGAGGGTGTTCAACGTTCGCGGTCGTCTGATCATAGAGCAAGAACTTCCACGGAGTTGTATTGTCGCTGTACGTGATGCTGGTCAGTCGATGCAACGCATCATGACCGTATGTGGTCGTTACCGTCGCGGCCCCGGCCTGATTGGGGGCGGGAGCAGTGCGCTGATACAAATCGCCAGCACTTTGCGCGTCGTAGCTGTAATAAATCGTGTTGTAACCTGATGGCGTGCCAACCTCAGGATCGTATGCACTGGTCAATCGAGAGAGCGCATCATAGCCGTAATTTCTCTGAGCGCCAGAAGGATGGTTAACCTGGTAAAGATTATTTAGAGCGTCATAGTAGTAGAGCGTCTTGAAGCCATTTCCGCTGATGTCCAAACCGCAGCTAGTCGGAGTACTCGGTGTTCCCATCTGTGTTGTAGCGGTTACTTCGCAAACCGCTACTGTCCTGCCCAGACCATCAGATTGATAGATGGTCTGTTTGTTCATCCAATATGGGTAATATTGAATCTGTTTGGCGCGGCCGCTGTAAGTGTAGTAGGTCCCGAAACCACCCGGATCGGTACTGTTGGTGAGTCTGCCCAAAGCGTCGTAGGTATAGTAGTTGACACCGTAAGTCGGATCGGAGGTGCTGTAATATGGATTTGAAACGGCGACCCTACGGCCTAGGTCATCATACGTTGTATCCGTGTACACGATCCCATTAGCATCCGAAGTTACCTCCTGTCGTATCACACGCCCAAGCCCGTCCAGGTTGTTCTGAGTCGTGAGCCACTGACCCGCGCTATTAACCAATTGACTCGTGGTGATATTGGGAGGATTCTCGGCAAGTTGTAAGTGGTCTTCGTCTTGCCACCGTCCGCATAATCGACTTCGCTCGTGCGCCACATTGCATCATAGGAGTTGGTGGTCGTTTTCCCGTTTTCGTCGGTCAGCACATCCAACAGCCCGCCGCTGCAATACCACGTCATTGATCGCGAAAGGTTCAGTGGCTCGCTGATCGAGGTTGGGAAAGCGTTGCCACAAGAAGTGCCTGAGTAACTGTATGTGCTCGTCCCGCCAGACGGCGGTGGGTCGGTGGTTCCAAGCCCACTTGCGGCTTCGAGCATTCCCGTGTCGTAGTACGTGTACGTGCGATATAGGGTTGTGGTGCTGTTAGCCATCGAGGCCACAGTAGTCAGGTTTCCGCGCGATCCGGTGATTGAGACGTGTTGGGGAGTGCCGCTGGTTCCGGTCACCCCGCTTTGATCATAGGAATAGGACGTGTACGCTATGGTATTGCTATTGCCGTCCTTGACCGTGACGCTCGCCGGTCGGTCAACGATTCCGTTGCCGAGCGAAGTGTTGTATGAGGTAATCGTTTGTCGCAGGAGCGCGCCGACGACCCCGCTTCCGTAGTCATACTCGTTCACATTCGTTACGAGCCCGTAGGGGTTGTACTTTGTATCCGTTTCTCGTGTGAGGTCGCCCCATTGCGGGAGGTAATCGAAAACGGTGACCTCTGAGAAGGGCGAGCTAACGTTGGTGGTAAGGCAGTTCGATGGAGTGTTTAGACTTTGGCCGTTGTAGCACGTGGTGGTTGTTGTCAGAAGTGTCCCGCCCGAACTTGATCCCTGATATACCTTTCGATTCGTTTCATAGAAGTTATTCGTTATGGGATTGGTCGCACTGTCTTCCTGAAAGTCGATTACTGTGTCATCACCTACCGAGCCTGCGTTGACGGAGTCGGGCGGGGTTGTGACCTTCGTCTGCCAATGGGTGCCGGAGACCTGAGTGCGAGTGTACGTCCATTGTCCTCCAGGGCTTAATGTCCGATTCAACCCCGAAGTGCTGCCGTCCGCGCATTCGATACCATGACTTCCTCCGGTGTATGAATAAGAAATCGAACCTCCCGTGGGGAGGATCACCGAAGCCAGTCTCCCGGTCACATACGAGCCGTTTGTTTCGTAGCTGAAGGAATACTGGGTCCCATCGGGCAGACCGATGCTTTTCACAAGGTAAACGCCGTTTGCAGCGTATTCCGCAATGCCGCTGCAGGCGAAATTCGTCTTCACGTTATAGGTCCCATAATTCATGCTGTAACTGGCATTGCCGGAGGGACCCGGATATGTGAAGGTAGTGGGATTCGGAGCCGTTCCCGAAACGGTCAACGCCGCCGTTGAACTTGAGAGCGTATCGAAGAATTGGCCGCTGCTGTTTACTGTGATCTGGTTACCGTTTGCGTCCGTAACGGTTGCTGTGCCCGTCCCAACGTTGACGGGTGGAGTAGACACCTTACCTGACCGACTGGTAATCGTGATTGGATTTCCGTACTGAATGGTGTACCCGGAGCCATCCGTGGATAGCGGTGTCAGGTTGTTTGTGATTCCACTCCCACAGGTGCCTGTCAAGGTGGTCACACTTCCTGCGAATGGATGCGGCACCCCAAATTGGTCATGATAGATAAAATTCGAGAAGATCACCGTTGTGCCACTCGGCTCTTCGATACAACCCTGATGCGGAAGGCAAACCTCTGTGTAACACTCTTGGGAGAAAATGCTATAGGAAATGTACCCCGATGCGATTTCCGTTTGCGCCCTCCAACCCCAGTTGTAGACAGGCTGCCACGTCAACGTCCCGTTAACCTGAGTGGCATAAAAAACTGAAGAGTCATAGCTGAGGTCATATGTAAATGGCATTCCGCGCCCAGGCTTATTCAGAACTGGTACATCGAGATGAACGTTGAGGTTTCCAAGATTGATACTGTCGAAGGGACCGCCTCCGACACTTCCAAAAGGTTGTGCGCCAGTAGTGACCTGTTGCGCTTGAGAGATCGATACCACAGCGAGAACAACTGCCAACATCCAAGAAAAGCGAATTCGAGAACGCAGCATCTTTCCACCTCGCCTCAATATGGGCTCTCTACTGGATTGTGAACAGACTGTCTGAGAGGCCGGAGTTTACGGCCGCACTGCTTGCTGAAAAGTCGAGCAGGAGGTTGCCATTTACAATTTCTTGAACGTGATAGGGAATCAACATTCCACTCAAGTTCTGGTAATTCGAAAACAGGATCTGAAAAGGAATGTTGGTTGAAACATCAGTATCGGGATGGCCGTTGAAGTTGATCTGCACGGGCAAGAGCGTGCTCGCGTCCAAATAGAAATCTGTAGTCGTTAGCGCCAGCCCGAACCACACCGATTGTATGTGCTGAACCGATTCTCCATTGAGAGTTTCGAGCCCGATATAGGAAAGAACTTGATACGTATTGCTATTGCTGGCGGACGATAAGGACGATAAGGGCGGGTAGAACCACACTGCGTCCGTTAGACAATTGAATTGCGCGAATGGGTAAGCGTTGTTGTTTGAGTCGAGCCATTCGCCTTGCGCACTGTTTGTTGAATTACGAATTTCCGTGCGAGTTCCGTTACTGAGAGCAAGGTTCAGCCGACTCTCATACTGTCCCTTGCCATAAAACGTGGCCGGCCCAGTGCCAACATCAGAACCCACGGTGCGGGTTGCATTCCCGTTGAAAGTGATGTCGGAGATTGTCGCGCCACCCGTCATCGCAGACATCGATTGCGCCGCAAATGCCAGTGCTTGTGGGTCGCTTTGGGAAAACGCAAGAATTGATAGAAGCAGCGCGAGGGACAACCCAACCGCGAAGCGAGCCATTTCGATAGGCTCCTTTCTGAGACGGTCAGCTTCCCCCTCTGAAAGCTGGATGGCCCAAAATTCTGAAGTACTGATTTAGGAAAGTCAAGAGAAATTTGACGCCCTCAGTTTGTGATCGCATCACGACGAGGAAGAATTAGCAGCGTTGTCGTGTCCGTGTGACGATTCTGCACGACGGGTTCCCGGAAACGACCACGAAGGGTGCGCTTTTTGCGGGAGTGTCGTCACTTCGCATGTCCCATTTTAAGGGTTCAGTCCAGCAGGAAACTCACGACCCGATCAAGCATTCTTTTCTCCGATTCCCTCGGTGCCGGGGATTCCGGGGGCCATCCTTAGTAGTGGGACGGATTGCCTAACACTGCCTTGATCGACGCTCCTCCCTTGCCTATCACTGTTTTTCTCCGAGGGCAGCGCCCAAAATCTTCTGATCAGCACAGCTAAGGACGAGTGACTTAGCTTTCTGAAATCTCTTCGCCGCTTCGGAGGGCATGCCCAGCTTTTCGAGCGACTGAGCCCAATGCAGGTAGGACGCTCCCCAGTTTGGCGCATGCTGCGCTGCTTCAAAGTAGCGAGTCAGGGCGCCTTCATAGTCCCCCTTCGCCGCAAGGGCTTCGCCCCAGTACTCCAGCGGGTCGGCCCAATGCTGGCCGCGCTTGTGGGCTTCAGCAAACTTCTCAATAGCAGCGTCGTAATCACGATGACGCAGCAATGCCCTGCCCCAATTCAGGTATGGTGTCGGTAGAGATGGAGCCAACTCTACAGCGCGTTTATAGTCTTCTTGCGCTTCAGGCCATTTTCCGCGGTGGTCGTCAATGTCACCTCTGAGCGCGTAGCAGTCCACAAATCTGCGGTCCGTTGGGATCTCCGCATCGAGGTTTACTGAATCGCCGACAAACTCCTTTGCGAGGGCAAGGTAGCAAGAACGATTAGGCAGAATCCCATCATGATCCGGGATCTGATTGATCGCATCTTCCATTTCCTTGAAGTCCTCGATTGCGGCCGAATAATCTCTTAAGTCCAGAGCAATGTACCCACGAATGTAATCAGCCTGCGCGGCGACCAATGGCTCCGTATCATGGTTGGCTGACGTCTCCCTTGACCTTGCCAGTGCTTGATCCACGTCCGCCCGTGCACCGTTAATGTCGTGCATGGCCGCCAGAACAGCAGCATCCAATACTAAATCGCCAAAACTCCTTGATCCCTCGGGGCCATTCGCAGCCATGTCGCCGAGATTTTCATCGTGTTCCGCTGGGAGGTCCTGCCGCAACGAGTCAAGTTCGGACCACACGATGGGGCTCATGCTCGGTACGATCCAATGCGGCAACATTGAGTACCACCAGGAACCACGATGAGCAGCAGTCTCAAACCGTAATCCCGTTCTAAACGCATCTTCCTCGTGCCCCAGGGAAGCTTGCATAATCAAGAGATTGTTATATGCGATCCATAGGTTCGGCTTAACGCTAAACACTTCTTCATACTTCGACAGTGACCCAGAGTAGTCGCCTTTCAGTGCGAGTCCTATGGCCCATATGTTCAACAAGAGCGCCTTGTCTGAAGGGACGGCACCGGCAAGGCTGGACTTCGCCACTTCAATTGCAGTGTCGACCTGGAAGTGATTCTGGAGATATGCAGCGCACAAATATGGTTCTGACTTTTCGTACACGTACAGCGCCGCGTCGGCGAGCAATTGTTCCATCTCTTTGGGATCGCGAGGAGGAAGGGTCTTCGCCGCGAATCCAGTTCCCCGAATAGTAAGCGCGACATTTGCCCCATTCCGTACAAGGCTTCCCGTGATACGTATCTGATGACCCAGCAAACCGCTCAGATACTTCTGCATTTCCGCGACGGGAATCTTGGCTTCGGTTACCTCTATTTGAACCTCGTTAGTCCAGGCGTCCGTTACCTCCCGCTTCGCTTGCGATGAGCGCGTCGCCGCCTGAAGTTTCTGGAGTTGGTCAACTAAGCCGCTGGCTACCACTGTGCCGTTCCAGCCTAGTGTCGTGAGGTCGGGCGGTACTTGGAACGCCGTTACAACAACGCGCTCGTCCCTCCATGCTGACCAGATTTCGTGAACGAGTAGTCCCACAACAAGTAAAATCGCCAAGGTAATTGCGAGGTCTTTGAGCGTGCGTAACCACGCGCGAAAGTGCTGGTGATAAGGTTCGCGGTGTTCGAAGTGCCTGGGTTTCCTTTCAGGGTCGGTTGCGACTCCCGTATTGCTGGTCATTTTGAACTCCAGTATCCCTAGGCCGATTCAGATTTCGGCACGATGAATCTTGCATCAACGTTGCCAAAAAACGTCGTCAGACACAGGTCTCACTCGACGCCTCGCTTTGCGCCAAGAACGCACACTTTCCCTAGGGGATAATCGGCTAGTAGAGCCCCCTCGGACGTGAGACTCGGGTCAGCCTCACTCTTCCGAAAGAGGGCGAAGCAGCCTACGCTTCGCCCATGGTTTCCGAAGCTGCGTTCTAGAGTGAGCGCAGGAAATCCAAGATAAGTGTTTCCTGAGCTGGACTGAGATTATTCTCGTATTTCTGGACAACAGCGCAAGATTCGTTGTTGGCCGGTGTATCACCATTTGGACAGTGGCCTCGAATGGCATGATCGAGGTCAATGAATCTACCGTCATGCATAAAGAAGAAGCGCTGCCCTGCCCCCCAAAGCGGCGCCGTGCGAAATTGTGTCGGCCCGGCATTGCCCTGCATTACACCATCCCCATCTGATCCCATGTTGTGCAGGGCGAAATCAGAATAGGGAGCATAGGTGAAGTTGGCTAAACCTTGCTGCGGAGCATTGCTCGTCGTGAGTCTATCGGAATGACACAAAACACATCCGATGCCTGTGACAGGCAGCCCCCCCGTAACCGTAGCACAGAATGTTGCGCCCGTACTCGAAGAAGCCCCGAAGAAACATTGTCCCTGCAGTGCGGCTCCCCCGGGAGTCAGTGGCTTGCAAACTGGCACGCCCCCGCCCGTTAGTCCACTGGTAAAATCGCACTGCGCTGGTGCGCCATTGAGGCGCATAAAAACAGCATTGTTTTGCGAGGACGACGAAATCTGAGAAGCATCCCCCGGGCTGGTTGTAGTATTCAGGATCTCATCTTCCGGCAGTTCGTTCGGCGTGCAATTTGACCCCGATCCTGTGGTTCGCTCATTGGGAAATAATTCATTGGTGACACCCATTTCAACGTTTGATGCTTCACCCGCAAAAATCATGAGCGACTTGTTTTGCGCCTTCCAACCGAACTTCGTAATGGTTTGATCGTTGCCACTCCGGTTGAAGGTTCCATGAATTTGCAAACCGGCCTTCGTGCTCGCAAATAGCGCCAGGTTGTTCTCAAGCGTCAAATCCGAAGTGTTTTCCACAAACCCAAGACCGAACGTGGGTGTTGGTGTCCGGAAAATGGCATTTCCACCTTGGATCTGCGCGGTTATCGGTTCTTGTTGAATCGTGCATCCGGGCGCGTTTTCATCGGTGCGACCAGTGAAGGTGAACAGGTTGGCGACCGCTCCCGCCAACACAGGATCGATATTCGAACCCGCAGGCGGAGTGAAACCATTCGGGAACCGTACTTCCACCACGGGGCCCAGGCTGAAATCTTCCGTTGGAAAATCGCCGAGCGGAATGCCGCATGGTCCCGTGCCGCTGCCGCCGCCAATAAAGCAAGGTAAGGTGTTCGTGGCTGAGTTGGCGCTGGCGGCAATGAACTCAGGGTTTTGAGCAACACTCAGGAATGGCACGCCTGGTGCAACCGTTGTCTCCTGTGTATTGCCGTTCACGGTTACTTTACCGGGGCTTGCACCACCCACGGTTGGCTCCGAGTGACACGCAAAACAACTGAGTGCGTTGAATGACGGTCCGAGCCCAACGATAGTTTGTGGTGGATTCGCGCTGCTGGTTACGAAAGCCGTGGTCTCGAAGACCGATAGAGCCTGGAACCAGAACTCGGTCAAGTTGCCAGAGTTATTGATGATCTCGCCGGCTCCGGCCGCCGGAGGTTGAGCTGGATTCGATGGGGGTTGGTTAATGTCTAAGCATGGGGTCAAGGGAAACTTCAAAGGAATGCCACCTGTAACAACGTTGCAGACACTTGGTGGCGCGGGGTTGGTGCCGGGCGGTCGCGGACCCGGATCTATACCTTGTGCACTGAGGTTAGGAGCCACGGCAAGACAAAGAACCGTGAGCACCGCAAGCATGATGGAGAGCCTGCGTGAGGATGCAGCCATATAGGTTCCTTTCTGCTTGGATAAAGCCTGAGGCCCGACGAGGGGCACCGAGCAATCGAAATGCTAGACCCCGCGTTTACGACGACTTACTTAGTATTACCGATGGAAGTGAATCTTATTGTAAGTGCTTTTCTGTGTCAACACTAAAAGGTTGTGGATATATAATCATCATGGTCGTACAACATATATGAAGCGTTCTCAGCTCCTTGTTAAACACATTTGTCACAGCATCTGGTCAAGATACATCACATGTATCGCCGTGTCGCTATTTTGTAGTATGTCCATTTACCCATCGCTGTCGCAAACAATTCAAGGTGTCGTGCAGAATGGCACCACGGGGACACCGCAAAGTGCTGACTTAGTCGTGGTTGTCATGGGAAACAAAGAAATCGGAAGGACTGTGACCGACGAAAACGGGCATTTCACGATCAGAACTCCGACAACTAACGCAGCACAAGGCCAGATGTCCATCCGCGTGTTGCATACAGGAGTAACATATTCGCATCCCGTGAGATTCGATTCTCCTGTGAGCATCCCAGTGTATGAGACCTCGACTAGCCAGAGCAACGTCAACGAGTACATGTGTGTACTTCAGTTCCAGACGCGAGATCGGGAATGGTTAGAGGTCACTGAGCTCCACGCCATTAAGAACGACTTCTGGCCACCTCGTACGATCACCAACGCACGCAATTTCAACCTCTCTATACCTGCTAATGCCACGGAACTTTCCCTCGCCATCACGGAGGCCGATGGACAAGGAGCGAGACTTTCGTTCAGTGGCAATGAGATGCACAATGTTCCGAAAACTCTCGCCGTTCCACTCGAGCCGGGTCTCACGAAGTACGTCATCAAGTACTCGCTTCCATATAGCGGACACATCGCATTCGAACGCCGGCTCCAATACAGGACGGATAAATTGTTTGTGATAGTCGCCCCGGGAATGCAGGTTGCAGCGGGCCGCACTTTGCAGTTTCGGTCGGTCGAAGACCGCACTGGGGCGCAGGTTCGGGAGGTCGATTCACTAGTCCATAATTTTCCAGTAATGATTCAGCTGAAGGGCGACGGAGTCCTGTCACATGCCTTCAGCCCCTTGGCGTCTCTTGGTAACAATTTCACCCTTCCTTCGCGGACTGACGCAAGTTCCACTGGTCTTGTAACTCGAAACAACCATGCGCAAATTGCCGCCACTGCCAATCTTACCTTTTACAAGTCGGGTCAGGAGGCCGCCCCGAAGCGCTGGAGTAGTAAGTGGACAGTTCTCACTTGTGCTTTACTTTTATCCATAGTACTTCTGGCCAAATTCGCTTGCGCCCTGAGAGCACGTCGATCAACTTAGTTCGTGGTTGCGGGACTAAGGGTGCCCTGGCGCTCCCGGCTCTGCGGGCTCAGCAACTGGCGGTCCGAAATACTTTCCGTTGTATTCTGGTTTAACAGAGTCAGTGATCTCCCGGTTTGCTTGCTCGATTCTTGTTCGCGCCAGTTCTCTCGCGATATCCTTTGTCGCATCCTGTTCCGATATTGTCTCGCGTGCCACGACTTTGTAGACCACATATGAGGCAAGCTCCTTTTCAACCTTGCTGACCTCGCCCGGTTTCAGCGAGAATACCTCTGTGACTTCCTCCGTCTGAAAGTCCTTACGTCCCTCTTGGCCTAGGTCGGTGGGGGGCGGTGCTCCAATTCCTAACTTGTTGTAGATGTCCTTTTGCACCTGCTCGGCATCCTCTCCCTTTAGGAGCCTCGATCGAGCCTCATTTGCCGCCGTTAGCAGTCGCACTTCCTTCTCTCCTTCAGAGCCAGCCGTCATTGCAAGCGGAACGTTTCGCGGAACCATCACGCGCGCAATGTGCAATCTCTCGAAATCCTTAGTATGCTCCCGGTAGTACTTAGCGATGTCTTCGGCTGATTGGTTGTGATACTGCTCGGCAATGTGTGCCCGCATCACGTCGGTGAGCACACGCGCCTGTACCCAGCGCATGATTTCCGCATAGCGATCGGTCTTGTCCAAGCCAGCTTTAATCGCGGCTTGCTGGTAAACGAGATACTCGGCATAGGTCTTGGCAATGTTTTGCCGCGCCCCCATAGAGACCTTTTTCCCAGCGAGATTGATGGAATCAACAAGACGATCAAACTCCAGGCGCGTAATGATCGTCTTGCATGATGGGGCTGATTTTGCTGCGACGCCAGCAGGAGTGCAGATGCCATCAAGTGTGATGATTGGATCATCAGGTCCGACGGAGTCCTCCGGAAACTCTGTAGTGTTTGACACAACTGGGGTTTCCGCAATGGGTGCGCCCGTTCTTCGAGCGGAATCCGCGTGTGCATTGCTTTGTGCGCCGGCAATGAGGGATGCAAACGTGACAAACAGGAAAGCTATAAGCGATGTTCCCATGAGATGCCATCTCCAGGCTGCCTTCAATAACTACGGCGACATTATGCACCGCTAAGTCGCAATTGAAAAGAGTAATGCTAGCAGCGAAACAGAAGATACGGAGGGAGGACATCAGAACCGATGCGCTAAAAGAACTCTATAGGGACGAAGATCCCGCGAAAGAAGAACGTGCAAGGTATTCCGTGATCGTAGAGGGTCGTCCTGTGATTACGAATGTCGTCGTTGCCAGGAACGGGTTAGGTATGAAAGTTGATCTGGAGCGAACCCCTAAGCGTGTTTTATGATTCTCCCCCAGCGAGCGCATACGTATAAGCCCTCCCATCTTTCGGCGGGAACCATCTCAGTACCGTCTTTGTCGCAAGGAAAGAAGCCGTCATAATGAGGCTGATTGCCGGAACCAAAATCTGTGCCCACAATTGGCCGTCAAACGTACCGTCACGCCGTCGACCGTGAATACCGTGCCATCGTCCGATGCTCACCAGAGCCTGGGTCGTTGATTGAGACTCGGGCCTCGGACGTGCGAGCTAATCGGCAATCGTTCTTTCCATCGGGCCGCACCACTTGGTATCCGGCAGCATGAACCTTGTTGGGAAGACAGGTATGCCGGTTCAATCGAACTGCGTATGTGGTGCGAACACAAATGTAACCGCTGCTATATTCCCGAGTGGCTGCTGGAGGGGTGACATATCGAGGTCGATGCCGACTTAGCTCCGAAATGCCCTCTTCAGAACCCGGCGAGTTGACTTCGCATAAATACTCCCAAAGCCGTGGCTGGTTGCGCGAAAAATAAATTTTCCTCATTACAGACGATGGTCACTGAATATTGAATCAGCCAGGAGTCGTACAAACGGAACATGTGCTTGCAGCCTAGCCGGCGGGACTAGACGACAACCTTCCCGATAACACATGCCCCACCGGGCGTCGTTGTACTGGTCTGCACGACCCAACTAGGATTTGAGCCGAACGGCCATAGGTTCAGTTAAATACCCCAACTGAAGCCGGAGCATTCTCGTGACTTATTACCATGCTTTGTGTGAGTGACCGTCACCAAGTTGATTTTGCGACAGCACGTGCATGTATTTGACCTAAAGAACCTCCAAAATGAGTGAGAATCGTAATTAGATCATGTTGGCGGTGGGCTGCAACTAGCAGTGGTGGGGCGGCACAGAATCGGGCTCCACCATAGCGAAATTATTACTGAGTATTCCTGCTCTGCTAGGAAGCGGGAGGAATGGTTAATTGAAAAGGGGAACACTTTCTGTGGTTGCGCTCTAGGTGGTTCCCCTCGTGCGATTAAGCAGCCTTGCGCTTCGCCGCCCGAAACTTTGCCCATCGGGCTCGTTGTGCTGCTGCGATTCTCCTGCGAGCTGCTGCAGAAATCGTCCGTTGTGTGTACCGTCGTCCTACTTTGTCTTTTTTGCCAGCCTTAATCCCTACCTTAGTCAGTGCTCGGATAGCTTGATCGACTTGCCGAAGCTCTCCGACCAACCGACTTCTTTCCTGTTGTAACTGCTCCAATACCGCCCCTATGTCGCCCATTGTCCTCTCTGTCCCACCGGGAGAATTAACTACTGCTTGTGAGGATACGCGAGTGGCGGGCCAATTGCACGTTATTTGGATGCGTCCCCTACCCGACTCATCCCCTTACGCCGCATGCTTGCTTCCCGGGAACTCAATCACTTTCGTGGCGCGATGTATTTCTGCAGGGCCCGAAAGCTTTCCCGATGCAAGCGACTTTTGCGACCGCCTACTGCCAGAGGGATTCTTGGTAGCTCGAGCAGAAATTTTCTCTAACGCTGAAATCGCAGCATCAATTGCTTTGCGTTGTTTGCGAAGACTGGCCAAAATCCGCTTTGCGCTCATCTGATCGTTCTAGCCTCCGGGTCATCTGTATAGCAGCTTGGACCAGACCGCATAAGATCTTCGATTTTTTGTTCCATTTTCGGAACGGTTTGAGATTCAAGAAGAAAAACAGGCGCCATCCGGCATTAATGCTGCCTCGGTCGCGACTTTTCTGGAATTTTCGGGGTCAATAGAAGAGGTTGATGGTATACCTTCGACCTGACGGTGCTCAACCGCAGGAAGACTTGTTCCGAATTCGTAACAAGTCTGTCGGTATGAAGTGCATTCGGCTACTTCCCATATTTCGGCGCCGTTCAACCGATAAGTGGCTGTATCTAGGCGATTTGTTGGTAAATGAGCTGGTCGATGCAAGCCGTGGCTAGTTTAGGCCTTTGGTGGGGAACTGGACTCGCCCGCGATACCGGTCGCTTGGTGCTGGATTTTCGCGTACCGACAGCATACCAATTATTTTTAGGGCATCCACGCCTGTTCCGATTCTGGAACAAGGATTGATCCTACGCGAATTAGCTCACCTATTTCTTGGTGCCATTCTCAGACTCGTCCGTCTTGCTGAGACCGGAAGCGTCGGTATCGTCGAGGGCCGCAGATTGGCCGACTGAGGCTCGGTTTTGCGCGCAATTCAGACTGGAAAGCGCTTGCAGAACCGAGTTAAGGTGGCGGTTCGTTGCTGCTCCGCTGCCGGGCGGTAGCAAATGTGGAAAACGACTTATAAGCAGCGCCAGATATTCTTCCTTCGATAGACCTGCTTCCTGGCTGGAAGACCCAACGTCTCCCAGCAGGTCTCTTAGAGGAGTTGATAAGACCCTTGACACCTGGCCTCGGTGAGATTCGGCGATGGCTGCACTGGCCCGATCCTTTCCGTGTACGCGTGCCAAACCCCAGTGGAGATACTCACCTTTGCGGTCCTTCAATTGGGCGAGGTACTCCAATCTGCGCAACGAACCTGTGATCACTCGAAGAGTGGTTCTCTGTAAGTCTTCCAATGCCGAAAATAATGTCACGCTTGTTCCATTTCCAGAAACTGGAAATTACTGACCTTTCATGAGTTCCTTGCTGTAAATCATCAGATTATCACGGCGTTTCAACCGAGAGGAGAAACGCCGTGAAACAAAAATCCATTCGACTAGCTGCCATACTTCTTTTGGCAGCTCTTTCCCTTACCCCAGTAGTCAAGGCAGATAACCCTGAGCCAGATTGCACCGCAAACCCCGGCGCCTGTGGAGGACCGCCCGCTCCTCTTCCCAGTCCGTTGCCGTGGCCGCTTTGATGCTAGATCCTAAGAAAAACTAGTTGCGGACTACTGCGCCGGAGCATTATAGTCTGGCGCGGTAGTCCATGGTTATCAGGCATCTCTGGCATCGCATTTGGCTCACTCGCATCGGTTTGCACATTGTATTGCTAACCGCATTGATCTGGCGCAAGTATTACAGGCAGTTCCCTGCATTTGTTTTCTACACAGCTTGGCAAGTTCTTCAAAGCGGAACATTGGCGGTCATCGTCTTCGGCCATATCTGGGGACGAGCTTACTACCAGATTTACCTCGCCGGCGCGGCGGTAGAGTGCATCTTGAGTTTTGCAGTCATCTACGAATTATTGAAGATTATTGTTCGGGATTACCCAGTGCTAAGCGGAGTGGGCAGCTCCCTTTATCGTTGGACTGCCCTACTTCTAATTTTAGTCGGACTTACGCTAGCGTGGTATGTGCCGGCGACTGGACCGGGCAAAGTGATGGCAACTTTCTCCTTGCTGCGCCGTACGGTTCGGTTAGGGCAATGTGGGTTACTGGCATTTCTGTTTCTTTTCGCTCGTTCGTTCGGCCTCTCCTGGAGAAGTCGTGCATTTGGGATTGCATTGGGATTCGGCGTTTCAGCAGCCGTGAGCCTAACCACATCGGCAATTAAAGTTCGAATCATACCTGAGGGGTGGACCCGTACGCACGATATTTTGACGCTTATCGATCAATTGGGAGATTTGACTGGAGTCTTGATTTGGCTAGCCTATCTCTTACCAAAACATATAAAGGGCCCTCCGCCACCATCGTCCCCTCTGCCCGTCAAGGATATGGAAAGCTGGAATCGCGAGATTCAAAGGCTGTTGCCATGATTAAGCGCTAAGCTCGAATCGACTTCTGGGAATGTTTCTGTTCCAGATCCGGAACAAAGATACATATCTTTACAAGAAATTGATCGAGTCTCAACAGTTCCTAACGGCATCCGCTTGAGCAAAGGACCATTTTGTATCCCAAAGTCTCGAACAAACTCACTTACAATGTATTTCGCCTTCTTCGTCGAGGAGACTTTTGTCGCGGGCCTTTTCGCTGTTCCATTTCTGTAACAAATCTGATCAACGGTTCTTCGCCACACATAATGAGTTGATAATCTTAAGCTCACAGGCTATGAGCTTACTCTCATAGAATTTGCGATACGGAATGCGCCAATGAATTCAGTGAGTTCGTTGCGGCTCCTAGGACCTATGCCAACTATTACGCAGGTTGACATGGGCGCCCTACGTAACCTAATCGATCCTGCGGAAGAAGAGTTTCTCCGTGGAGCACTTCCTCCTGCCGAGTTTAGCAAGATCATGGAGGAAAGGACGCAGGCAATCATCGCATACCTTGAAGAAGGTAAGAAGGGAATTGGTCTCGCAAACAACGAACAAACATTGGAATAACTTTTGCAGACTACCAGAAGACTAAGCCAAGTCGGTCTGCATCGTTGTAAATCGCTTTTACATCATCTTTCGCGCACTTGTGGCGTCAGCTTTTTGCATACTTACCTCCCGCGTATCATATGAGCACCTCAAGTAAGAAACGAATAAGGTTCGCCTTGATCGCTAGAACTAACCTCATAAAAACCACCTCGACACGAACGAGTCGCCAACCCGGTCGGGCCGCGCCATGCTTGCGGCTGACAACATATATCCTAAGTCCTGAAAAAATCAATAGAATTTGGGGGGGAGTGATATTCGTGCGCTCTATAGTTCTTGACTGCTGATGGTTCTCAGGTCAACTCTGAAAAAAACAACGTGTGGTTCTCCTTTGGGCCATTCAACAATCACGTGAACTCCGCACCACTCGACGGGCCGTCGAATTGTCGTGGCCGATTGCCCTTAAGGCAAGCAACGATTTGCTCCCCCCTCGGATAAAGCCAACCCGCCCCCAACGCAGAAGATCTCAAGCACTGGCGAGCGTAACACTCGATCAACTGTGGCAGGTGAGATACCTCCGCTGGAGTACTTGCTATCATTCGTAATGAAGATACACATGAAGAAACCGCATGCGTAAAAAGCGTGGATGACTTACATTGAGTATCACATGTTAAGAGTATGCTAAGTAATACGATAAGTTGCCTTACCATCTGTTGTGCCGAATCGTATTCAGTCTGGTTGTATGAACTAGTAGTAAGTGTTATAGGTTGACAGGTGTTATAGGTTGACAGGTATCATAGTAAGTTGTATCGTGTGGCGTAAAACGTGGTGTGTGAGATGCGCCCAGAAGTATCTTGACTCGAGGAGCTGCTTATGTCGGTGATACAGGTTGGACTGGTTGACCAGACTGGCAAGATTAAGGATGTTCTTTTGCAGGCGGCCGCGGCGGCATTAAATATTCAAGTTAATCGCGACCTGTCGCAGTTCTGGAATGTCCAAGCGTCGGTCACATATCTTCCCAGTGCCTCGAGAATTCCCGCGGGCGTATGGCCGGTATTCCTGGTGAAGAGCTTGCCACCGGGGGAGGGCGGCTTTCACCTCGACAAGCACAACCAGCCATACGCTAAAGTGATTGCGACCCCTGACAGTGATGACTGGACGATCGATGCTAGCCACGAAACCCTCGAGATGCTCGTGGACCCATATGGCAACCGCCTACAAAACTCGACATCTATTGAGATCGATGGGAAAAAAATTGAGGATGGCACCGGAGAATTCGCGTATCTGGTGGAAGCTTGCGACCCTTGCGAGGCGGACAGCTACTCTTATGCCATTCAAGGTATTGCGGTGTCAGATTTCTTGACTCCACATTTCTACGATCCGGTGAAAACCCCAGGCACACGATACAGTTTTACCGGTGCAATACAAGCACCACGGCAGATTCTGCCCGGCGGGTATATCTCCTGGGTGAATCAAGAACAAGGCGAGATGCAACAACTGCTGTGGGTGGACCCCAGCAAGCCGCCTTTTATTCAGGACCTGGAGCCCGCCCCGAAGGGGATGAGTTTGCGCGTTTGGGTCGATAACGTAATGTACAAGAAGTACGAAAAGGCCACCGTTCGCTCGCCAAAAGGTGAACCCCTCAGCACTAGCGTGACGAAACGGCATGCCGCGAAGCGCGAGACTCTGGAGAGAATCGCCGTTGCGCGGGCGAAGTATTATTCGGAAGCGTCTCACTGACTATTTTCAACCAGGCGCAGCAAGACCGCGCCCGAGTTCACTCTCAAGGCGTAAGGACCTTGTGGAAACAAACCAAGTTCTTTATCGACGAAATGTGCCTTCGGAGGCGAGTATGGTAAAAGCACGCCGGAATGTCTGGGAGATCGGCAATACCTGGGCTGAACCAATTCTCTGGTACGCCCGCGGCGTGAAAGCGATGAAGGGATAGGGCCATCGATCAGCCAACAAGCTGGAACTTCTACGGCGCCATTCACGGCTTCAATAAACAACTCTGGCAGCAGTTCGGCTACTGGAGTCCGATCGGCCCGCAGCCTAGCACCGACAACATCCGGCGTTTCTGGGACCAGTGTCAGCATGGCAGTTGGTATTTTTTACCCTGGCACCGGGGATATCTGCTTGAATTTGAAGCGAATATTCGGGCCGCTGCGGGGGCTCCTGCGGACTGGGCATTGCCATACTGGAACTATTTCAAGCACAATCAGAACAAGTTACCATCGGCGTTCTCCGAAAAAACCTGGCCCGATGGAGGAGATAATCCGCTCTTTGTTCCCCAACGTTACGGACCTGACAACGATGGCACGGTCTATGTGCCTCTTGATCAGGTCAACCTCAACGCGTTGGACGATCCGGAATTCTCTGGCGTTGTCAGCGGTGGCAGCACTTCGTTCGGCGGCGTCGATACAGGCTTCGAGCATTCGGGGCACGTACACGGCGGCATCGAGACACAACCACACGATATGGTGCACGTTCTTGTTGGGGGGAGCGATCCTCACGATCCGCAGCTTCCAGGCTTGATGTCGGAACCCGACACTGCGGGACTCGACCCGATCTTCTGGCTACACCACGCGAATATTGATCGACTGTGGGAGGTGTGGAGACGGAACCCTCCGAGCCATGTCGACCCATCCGATTCTAAGTGGCAAAAGGGTCCCGCCAGCATGGGCGAACGAGAGTTCGCGATGCCGAAGCCGGATGGCAAGCCGTGGATCTATACACCGGCCGACATGACTAACCTTGTAACTCTGGGTTATACCTATGACGATCTAACCATAACTTTGACTGAACAAAGGGTGGAGCGGTTTCGTCGGTTGGGAGCGAGCGCCGCGTCACTCACGGCAATGAAGGGAGTTGTTGGCGTGTTGGGTAGACACAACGTCGAACTTGTCGGTGCAACTCAGAGCCCTCTTCGAATCACGAGTAGAGAAGCCCAGACATCCGTAAGGCTCGATCCGGGCGTACGCCGGAAGGTGGCTGCGAGCCTGACGGCTGTGAGGACCGCTGCATCCCCGGCGCCCGACCGGGTGTTCCTGAACCTCGAAAATGTGCGGGGGATGACGGCCTCGACTCGCCTCCGCGTATATATAGGCGGCCAAGAGGTGGCCACAGTTGGACTTTTTGGCCTGCGCAAAGCGAGCCAGTCTGACGAGAAACATGCCGGCAATGGCCTTAGGGTAGTTCTGGATATAACAAAGATCGTCGACGCGTTGCATCTGGAGAACAAGCTCGATGTCGATGCGCTGGATGTTAGGATCGTGCCTCTCAGTCGGATTCCTGAAGAAGTTCCTGTAACGGTCGGGCGCGTGAGCGTTTACCGCGAGGGTCAGTGACCACGAGATCAGTCTATGACAGCCGCCGCTCGTGAGCGTTTGCAGATTCGCGTACCCATGCTTTTGGCAAGTGGGGCAGCGTGGATGCTGCTAATCTCGGAATCATCGCGGACAAGCTCGTTTTCTTTCTGCCCAGCGGATATGCACGGCGTGACACCATTGAGCCGATTCATCGATCTTCGCTTGTCGAGGTCGTTTTTTGCAGATTGGTTGCTGATGCTCGCTGCCATGATGCTGCCAGCGCTGATGGCACCGGTTCGCTATATTCGCGATCGCAGTTTTGCCAGCAAGAGAATGCGTGCCACTGTGTTATTCCTCTGCGCTTATACAGTGACCTGGACGGCGGCTGGCAGTGCGCTGGTAGCTCTGGTCGGCCTGGCGCGAGTGATTTTTCGTGACTCCCACCTTTTGGCGACTGCCATCATGCTTGCTTTGCTTTGGCAATCGTCGCCCTGGAAACAGCGCTGCCTGAATCGGTGCCATGCCGAGCCTGAACTGAGTGCCTACGGATTCGCAGCCGATTTGAGCGCGCTTCGCTTCGGATTGGTCCATGCGATGTGGTGCTTCGGTTCATGCTGGGCACTCATGTTAGTACCTTGGCTGCTTTTGCGTGGTCACATCGTTGCGATGGGTGTTGTCGCCCTTTGGCTCTTTGCTGAGCGGCTTGACGCTCCAGCCTGGCCGGCCTGGCGCTGGCGCATTCCGAGCAAGGCGTCGCGTATTGTGCTCGCCATGTTGGTCATGCAACTCAAGCGCGAACGGCAGGGATTCGCTCCTTTCCAACACCAAGAACCTACTTGACTCAATCTCTCGTCGTGAAAGGAACTTATGACAGTCGACAGAAAGTGGGTCGCACGAAATCTTGGCTTTGATCCGATTGCCAAGCGAGCTCCTGGCTCAACCTTCGCTGTCGCCGCGGCAGCGGCACCATCTCCTACAACCGAAGATCTCCAGCGTGAAATCATCGACTTCGACTCCGAATCCTCAGCCGGGATGGCATTCTTTGCCTTTACCACTGCAACCGGCCTGTCGCGGTTCACCGATATTCCGTGGCCGAAGGCTTTTGTCCCCCAAACGGGCTCGACTCCCGGACCGGGAAGTAGGCCGCTGCCTCGTGCCGATGCGCTGGTTGTCACCTGGACCACCGATGAAGGCCACGCCCTCAGTCGCGTGCTGACTCCTGGCAAAGATTCTCACGACGACTATCGTTCCTACACGCATAACTTCGCCAAAATTGCGCGCAAGATGCGGAAGGGATGTCCGGCGCTCGAGGCGAAGCGTCTGGGCACCTATTGGACGACGACGATTGGGAAGAACAAGGCGGTCATTTTCAAGTCGGATTCGCATCTGTCGCAGGACACTCGCAAACTTCCTAGCCCTGGCGGAACTCTACCGAACCAGGATGTCTGGGCTCAGATCGTCGGCGAGGTCAAGCCGAAACTGGTGATCACCACTGGCACAGCCGGGGGGATCGGAAAGGAGTGTGAAGTAGGAGATGTAATCGTTAGCCCGATCGTTCGCTTTGACTGCCGGAATTGGCTCAAGAGCGAGCCCTATCACGATGCCATATATAAAGATGGAGCGCCAAACTCTCGCTACTTCGCGACTGCTAAGAAGTTATTCAAAGCGAACTCCGATCAGCTTCCGAAAGATAACAGACGTCCACCCCGCATCGTGCGAAGTGCCAGCCCGTCGAAGGCAGTTGTGACCACGGATTTCTTTGGCTTCGATACATCGGATAATCATTACGGTCTGCAACACCTGGGCGCAGTTTCGGAAATGGGGGATGCTGTGGTAGGCCTAGTGGCGAAGCAGATGGGTTCCAGTGCGCCGCCCTGGATCGCCGTGCGCAACGTTTCCGACCCGCAAATCAAAGCCGAGGGAACGATCCAGCAGCAAGCGCAAGTGGCGGCGCAGATTTACAAGGGGTTCGGCCGCTGGAGTTCAGTGTGCAGCGCAATTGTTTGCTGGGCGTTAATCGCTGCGCTGTGAGCTTTTTTTCTTCGTTCTTTCTATATCGGGTTGCTGAGCTAAGGCCTCGCACTCTCCGCATTGAGGAGGTCACGCGTTGGATCGTTACTTGGCATGGGGAGCTGGGAGTCTTATCGCAATCGCGGCTGTTTTGGGATTCTCGGCACAATCGGGTCGAACTCCAGCAGGTGGTAACACCACAGCGAAAGAAAGCAAAAAGGCCCTCCCTCCTCGAATACCGCAATCCACTCTCTTGCCGGGTATTTGCTCCGATCTTGAAAACACGCTCCAGGCATTTCTGCTGGCAAGCGAGAACGATGTCGCAGCCCCGGATTCCTGCTACGCACCGGGTGTCTCGCCCGATGCTGCGTCCCGAATGCGACTGCAAGGTCGAAGCTCCAGTCTCAAGTTTCTGATCGTCACGCTGCCCGACCCGCTTCACACCCATTTCTCATTGCTTTTCGATCGCAAGGTCGAGGCCATCCAGCAGGCTGCCCAAGATGCCGGCTTTGATTACGATTCTTCCTGGCTGCCGTGGGAGACCGCGGAATACACTTTCACGCATCTCGCGGACCAGGACGCTATTGAAGGCCGCAGAGAGGCACGTGAGGAGCAGCCGGGTGTGATCTTATTTAGAAGACGAAGCGATAAGCCGCTCGATCCACCAGGTGCCGGCCAACAAGCATTCGAGCAAGGTCTTGCCGTTTTCGTAGTCGGCGAGGAACCAACGCGCGGCATTCATCGCCGCCAATTTCAGAATGCGGCAGCGTGGATCGCTACCCTGCAGGCCAGCGCAGTTGGCACTTGTTTGCCCATTGCCATTCTTGGCCCGACCTTCTCCGGTTCACTTCCTTCGCTGGCCCAGTTGCTTGCCGACGATGAGGTGCATAAATCCTTGAACTACCCAGCCGCGGACAACTCTCCCGATTCCCAGCTCCGCATTTACAGCGGCAGCATCTCAGGGAAAGAAGCTTCTGAGACGTTTGCGGCTTCGGCGAGCGGAGATCTCAGACTCAGGGGTTGGCACATCCATTTTCATAGCTTCATTGAAACCGATGACAAACTCCTCAAAGACTATTGCGATTACCTGGCCCGCGGCGAATCGCAGGAAGCCGAACTCTCGCGAGTTGCCCTGATCTCAGAAGATGAGACGGCTTACGGAATCGGTGGAATCAAGAAGGAAAAGGAACAGGGCCAAGCGACCGAGAAAAGAACCGACAATAAGGCAGAGCCCGAAGAGTCAGTCCCCTGTCATGGCGCGGTCCGGTTGTTCTATCCACGTGACATTTCCGCGCTCCGCGCGGCTTATCAGGCACAATCCATTTTTTCCTCTCCCGCCGTTCAACCGCCCACCGATTCACAACATCGAACTCTCTCCACCGATTTGGCCGACCCCGCCGGCGAGACGCACGATACGGTCCCTTCTTACGGTGGGAACCAGACTCCGCTTGCTGAGGAAGCCCAGTTGCTCGGAATTCTTGAGGTTCTGCAAGACCATCACTCCGAGTATCTGGTGATTCGCAGCAGCAACACGATCGACCAGCTCTTTCTCACTAACTTCTTTCGGCGTCTCTATCCTCAAGGCCGAATCGTCATTCGCGGGGCTGACACTTTGTTTCTGAGGGAGCGTGGTTCCAGCGGCATCAGCGGCGTAGTCATGCTCAGCAGCTATCCCTTGTTCCCGTGGGATTGGAGAGACTGGCTCAATCCGAGTTCGGACCCTACCCATCGCGTTTTCGGTGAGGAGACCGTGGAGGGTACCTACATCGCGATGCGTTTTCTGGTGCAGGAGACATTCCACACGAAGGACATTCCTGACCCTCTCGATGGTGACGCGGCAAGTGCCTGCTCTTCAAACGACAAAAAGAGCACAGGGCAGTGTTTCCTGCCTCCGAACTCGTCTCCCTTGTTTGAAATTCCCGACTACAAAACTCCCTTTTGGCTTGTACCTGAGACCTGTCGGGATCGTTACAAACGGGAGACCCTGCACAACGCAAAGGAAGACGCCGCTTGCCTGCCATATCTTCGCCCCGCTACGTGGATCTCTGTTTTGGGCCGCGATCATTTCTATCCCCTGGCAGCGTTCGGCAACAAGATCGAAGCCCCTGCTAGCTCCGGCGACACGACTCCGTCCAGCAATGCTCCGCAGCTGATGGAAACCAAAACCCCTTCCCCCGACCGCACTGCCCTGACCGATCTCCGCTTTAGTGTGCCACTCGTCATGAAGATATGCTTGCTGGTCATCTTAGCCTTCGCCGCTTTTCACCTTTGGTGCTGCTGGAGCGCATCCTTCACCGCCAAACCGGCATTCCGCGCCCACTTCGCCGTCACGAAAGACTGGTTTCCATACGGTACCTGGCAACATCCGGCACTGATCACCATAGGATGTTTACTGATCGCGTTTGTCGCGTTGGCGTCAGCTTGGGGTTGCGGAGCTTTCAGCATGGCCGCCCTTTCGCTCGGTTATCGGGCTTGGATCTGGCTCTTTCTTTTGTCTGGATTGCTCATCAGCTTCGGATCGGTGCTTGCGAACCAGCAAGCTGCGCATCGCCTGGAAACATTCAAGTCGGGCGCGAACCTAATCAGGCGGTATTTTGCCGCCGATTGGAAGTCGAAGCCTTTGACGGCCTCGTTACTCGGGTTTGGGCTTGGAGTTCTAATCTTCATTTGTGGGTTTGTTTGCCCCCTTGAACATTCATTGGATTTTCAAAATCAACTGCCTGTCTACTGGCGGTCCATGAACCTGTACAGTGGCGTTTCGCCGCTGGTTCCATTTCTGATTTTGTTCGCTGGAATGTATATGTGGTTCTGGTATTCGCTGCACGGACTCGCCTTGTTTGGCATGGAACGGCCACAATTGCCGGCCGAAGATTGCTTGTTCCTGCGAGACGAAATGGGCAATATTCTCAAAGATGGCGATGGGAACCCGGTGCCGTATCTGCGTATGTTCAGTCAGAAAAAGGCCCAAGAGATGGAATCGGTCGCTCTCCCGTTGGAATATGGGACATGCTGGCTGGGCCTGATCATCCTCTTTACGATCTCCACCGTGGCTTTCGCGACCGCCTCGGGTATCCCGTTTCGCAGTTTAGGGTCGGGCATTTATGCGGTGATCTTTTTCTTTCTTTTTGCTCTTTGCATCAGCTGGATGCTGGCCGAAGCCTGCCAGCTTTTGCGCGCATGGCGAAAACTGAAACAGCTCCTCAATTTCCTTGATCGGGTTGCTCTCCGGCGCACCATGAGTACTCTGCAAGGATTCTCCTGGGGCAACGTTTGGAGAATGAGTGGCAACGTGCTGGATGTACGCTACAAACTTCTGTCCCGACAGATCGAGACCCTCAGTCGGTTGGCAGCATCCTTCCGCGAGTTCGAGAGTACCTGGCACAACCTTGACCAATGGAACACTTGCCGTGCTGTGGCCGCCTGCCAAGAAGAGAGCACCAAGGCGCGAGGGGCTATGGATGATTTTGCGGCCGAATATGGAGCGAACTACGACCAAGACGACTTCGCCGATTTCCGCTGCCTCCAAACCTTCCAGAAGACGATTGGGGAGCTCGTGGGCAAGTTATTGACCGAGCTGTTGATCCCAGAATGGCGAACAGAAACACAATCACTTATAAGGAATGAAGCCAAGAATTCCGACAGTAGACGCGCCGATTCGGAGTCTGTGCTCGTACAGGTGCCAGAGTACATTCGGAATGCTGAGGAACTTGTTTGCATCACTTACTTAGGATTCGTTCAGAACATTCTTGGGCGAATTCGCACCATGGCGCTAGGGATTGTTTGGCTTTTTGTAGCCATCACAGTTTCGGTTTCCACGTATCCCTTCGATCCGCGGCCGACGCTCAACAAGGCTCTCGTCTTCTTATTCGTCGCCGTCGGCATTGCCATCGTGCTCGTTTACGCTGAGATGCACCGTGACTCTACATTGAGCCGGGTCACCAATACGACTCCCGGAGAATTGGGAGTAGAGTTTTGGTTGAAAATCGTAGGATTCGGAGTTGGGCCATTCATCGGTCTATTGGCCTATATCTTCCCTGGGCTCACAGCTTTTCTATTCTCTTGGCTTGAGCCCAGTCTGACGTCCTTTAAATGACCACTGGCCAGTATCGCTCTCCTTCGATGGATGACGACACTTTGATGAAAAGGTATTGTGATCATCGCTGGCACCTTTCCCGATGCCTAGCCGCCGGGCCGGGTTAAATAGCCGGCTTGCAGCCCGTTTTCACGTGTTTTTTCATTCGCAACCATGCCTTGATCTGTGGCGACTGCGAAATCGACGCTCTTTTCGTCACGAAAAAACAATACGGTACCGTCGGTGTTTACATTATTACCTCTTGTAGGCTCAACGGGAACTCAAGTAGTGCAACGCCGCTAGGCCGGGCACAAAAAAGTAAGCGCCGCCTTTCAATGGAGAGCTTATCGTCAGCTATCCATTTAGTGTGAGATGGTTAGTAACAGGGAATTGATATGGTCGTTTGCTCGAGATTTAAGCCGGTATTACTTATCACTTGTCTTTATGCATGCCTTGCCCCTCTAACCATTTGGCTTCGCATGCGCTCGTTGGCCTTTTACTGGATTAGCGATGAAACAGCTTTCTGTTTTTTATGCTTTTCATTTTTCCTTGTGCAGTTGCCGTATCTGCATGCGCCTTTCGACCCCAGCTGCTTGTTTATGCCTCCGGATGCGCTCTGGCCGGATCGTGCCAATCACGGGATTTGTGATCGCGCTCTGTCTTCTCGGTGCAGGTGTCCTCGATGATATGAAAAAGCCTCCTTTGCCTCCGCGGCGGGTGAGGTACAACGACTGCGCCAGCCCTACATGGTCCGTGATGCCGCGTTAATGAGGCAGGTCGAGAACATTCATAGAGCCGGGTTTGCAAGCGGCAGTTTGACTACCGGAAGGCAGGAGTGCACGACCCTCTCAAAAGAACACAGTGCAACCCGTCAAGCGGGTCCACTGCTATTGGTTCCCATGGTTACTGCTTTAGAGATTTTTAACTTCGTTAATGGCGGCTTCGGTATTCTTCTTCTTTGCTATATCATCTTTCTAGCCATCCCGACGGAGCGGGCTACCGGTCTGCCTGTTTCCGATAAAATTCATGACCGTGTTACGGACCATCTTGTCTTCGTTATTGCCGCTTTGTTGCGCTGGGTTCCGTGTCGCATTTACGCTGACTGGCACATGAACTTTGGTACCTTCGATTGGTAGAATAGCTATACTGCTCTCTTCTGATCGCTTGTTGCTTTGTACTCGGCTTTAACATGGCTTCGGGAAGCCTGTACGGTTGTTTCGTCATCCCAGCGA
>Ga0335073_10001181_pt1 | contig 34799 bp, 27 predicted proteins | sample Lox_Sample_22_FD_207093 | JGI IMG/M metagenome (GOLD analysis project Ga0335073, IMG submission 207093) | Soil microbial communities from Loxahatchee National Wildlife Refuge, Florida, United States - Lox_Sample_2.2 | ecosystem: Environmental > Terrestrial > Soil > Wetlands | place: USA... | reverse complement strand
CCGGCCACAGCGAGCAGTTGATTCAAATCCTGCGTCGTTATTTCATAATCGAGCATAAAGGTCAGGATACAGTGGCAGGCGGGCGGGAAAGCTTTTTCGAAGCGAATATTTGCGTGTCGCCAGAGTCATATCCGCGTGATAAAAGGTAAGTTGCCGCTCTAAAAAAGTTTATGGCTAATCAGGAAAAAGTATTGATAGTCGAGGACGAGGTGCACGCCCTGATGGGCCTGGCGGAACTCGTCTCCGGATGGGGATATCGCACAGACACGGCGCGCGACGGGGTCGAGGCTCTGGAGCGGGTTCATGCCTGGCAACCGGGCATCGTAGTGACTGATCTGAAGATGCCCCGCATGGATGGGCTGGAGCTGCTCGAACGGTTGAACGATCTGAACCAGGATCAAGCGGTGGTGGTGCTTACTGCGCAGGGCTCGATTGAACTGGCCGTCGAAGCGATGAAGATGGGGGCGTACGACTTCATCCAGAAGCCGGTGGATGCAACCCGCCTGCGCACGATCCTGTTGAATGCGACCCGGCATCGGGAGACAGAACGGGAGTTGGAGGTCACCCGGCGCAAGCTGCGCGATACGGGAGTCCTCGGTTCCCTGGTGGGTTCGTCCAAGAAGATGCAGGAACTTTTTGCCCTGATCGAGCGAGTAGCTCCGTCGAACGTCTCGGTTCTGATCACGGGCGAAAGCGGCACTGGCAAGGAGATGGTGGCGCGCACGCTGCATGAACTCAGTCCACGCAAGACGAAGCCATTTGTGGCTGTAAACTGCGCGGCGATTCCCGAGACGCTGATTGAGAGCGAGATCTTCGGCCACGAGAAGGGTGCGTTCACGGGTGCCCTGGAGCGGCGAGCGGGGTGCTTCGAGCTAGCCGAAGAAGGCACACTGCTGCTGGACGAGATCGGCGAGATGCCGGTGGGTACGCAGGCCAAGCTGCTGCGCGTGCTTGAGGAGCGCAAACTGCGACGCCTGGGAAGCAAGCTGGAGTCACCTGTGGATGTGCGGGTATTGTCAGCGACCAACCAGGATCCGGATGAAGCAGTGGCAAGAGGGCAGCTGCGCAGTGACCTGTTTTACCGACTGAACGTTTTCAATATCCATATGCCACCCCTGCGCGAGCGCAAAGAAGATATTCCGGCAATCGTGGATTCCATGCTGGTCGATATGAATCGCAAGCACGGCCGCGAGGTAACCGGTGTGGATGCGGAGATGATGGCGCGAATGATCGCCTACGACTGGCCGGGAAATGTGCGCGAGCTTCGCAACACAATCGAGCGGGCTGTTGTCTTATGTGGAGGCGGTGCGATCGAGACGCGTCATCTGCCTCCGGGATTCGGCACCAAGGCGGTGAGGGCTCAGGGCGACTCGGGCATCGGCCTCAATGCGATCCAGGTGGAGGTAGGGGCCACGGTGGATGAAGGGGAACGACGGCTGATTCTAAAAACACTGGAGTCGACCAATAACAACAAGACCCGCGCGGCCGAGATTCTTGGCATCAGCCTGAAGACGCTGCACAACAAGCTCAAGGATTACGGCAGGATCAAGGACGATTCCGGCTCGGATGAATAACGCTGTCTTTCTCACCGGCGGTTGAGGACCCGTTTGCAAGATGCGACTCAAGACCAAACTCGTTGTGGCCATCGCCGGTCTGGTCTTTCTGATTGCCACGCTGTTGTCGGCGCTATACATGAACCGGCTGCTGGACCAGCATATTCAGCAGTCCTACGAATCGACACACATCATCGCCGATCAGCTCCTCTTTGCGACGAAGATGGCGCTTGAAAGAGGATTTCGCAACAACCCTGTGGACCCGAATGACCCGGTCGCATTTCGCGCGGCGGTCGCTGCTTCCCTGCGCAAGGACGAGGCTCTCGGTGCGCTAATCAGTTCAATCAACACTTACTCGCTGTCGGTGTTCGACATTGCGATCGCTGACAAACAGGGAACAGGACTCGTGACGGCGCCGATTACGACGCTTGAGGACAAGCCCCTGCCCAACCGGCCCGATTTCGACACTCTCAAGGATGCCTCCTGGGTACAGAAGCTGAAGGCTGTTTTCAGCGGAACCGGACGTGTCTACAATTTCACGGTCGGACTAGACCGGGACAAGAAACCCTTCATCACCATACGGATCGGGATTCGGACAACCTTCCTGAGAGAGGTGTTCTATCCGGGTCTTAAAGATGCGCTGAGGAATATCGCCGTGGCGATCCTGATATCGCTGATCGCGGCAGCTTTTGTATCTAACCTTGCGCTACAACCGCTGGTGCAGATCAGTTCGAGGCTGGATGCCCTTGGGCAGGCTGAGGTGCCCAGCGCGGGGGAACTGGAGTCGGGCCGATCTTCGGATGCGGTGGTTCAGGTTTCACACAAGATTGAACGGCTTGGCCGGCGCATGCGCAACGTCGAGGAAGTGTTTTCGGCCCTGAAAGAGAATCTCGACCAGATCCTGTCGAACCTGCAGGACGGGATCATGCTGTTTACGCGCGATTCGCGGGCGGTACTGGTGTCGCGGTCGGTGGAGCGGTTTCTGGACGTGAGCCGCGATCAGCTGCTGGGTGCGGAGGTGCACGACATCTTCGACCGCACCACGCTGCTGGGACGCACGGTACGTCAGGCCTTCGATGCGGGCATGTCGATTGTGCAGGAAGAGATCACCACGGAGGCCGGGCGCAGACTGGAACTGTCACTGGACTTTATTCATGACGATCGAGATGAGCAGGTCTCCGAAGGGCGGTCGCTGGGCGCGCTGCTGACGCTTCACGATGTTGAGTCGGTGAGCGAAATCGAGAGCGAGCTGGAGCTTTCACGGCGCATGGCGGCGATCGGGCGTCTGACCTCGGGCGTGGGCCACGAAGTGAAGAATCCGATTAACGCCATCGTCGTTCATCTCGAGCTCCTGCGGGGCAAGGTGGGCGGAGAGGCGACGGCGACGAGGCACCTGGAGATTATTCAGAGCGAGATACAGCGGCTGGACCGCGTGGTGCAGACGCTGGTAGATTTCTCGCGACCGGTTGAGTTGAAGCTGGTGGATCAGGACATGCGGACCATCGTGTCGAGCGTGCTGATGCTGGCCTCAGCCGGGCTTGAATCCTACAACGTTACGGTGGTGAGCCAACTTCCGGATCATCCCGTGATTGTGAAGGTGGATGCCGATCTGCTGAAACAGGCATTGCTGAATGTGGTTCTGAATGGAGCGCAGGCGATGGCCGATGGCGGTGAGCTCTCGGTCAGGCTGACGGAAGACGGGCGCTCCGCAATTATCAAGGTCCAGGATCATGGCGAGGGCATCCCAGATGAAATTCGCCCGAAGATCTTCGATCTGTACTTCACGACTAAGCGAGACGGAAGTGGGATTGGCCTGGCGATGACATATAGAATTCTGCAACTCCATCATGGACAGCTTGACGTAGAATCGAAAGTTGGCGAGGGATCAACCTTCACCTTATCCCTGCCAGCTGCCGGGCTTTCAGACCCGAGGCTGCGCGGAGCACTGGAAGCGAATTCATTGGTAGTAGAGGGACAAAGGGGATGAAAACCGCCAGCAAGATCGCGGTCCTCCTTCCGCTGTGCCTGTTTGCGGGGTGCAGGCACAAAACACAGGCAACACCGCCGCCGGCAGCGCAAGCCCCAATTTATTCTCCTAATGAAGTGGCAAAAAATGCGCCGGCTCCGCAATTGCCACCGCCCAAACAGGCCGACGTGAAGCCGCCTCCTTTGGAAGCGGCCAAGCAGCCGCCTCCGCCAAAGCCGCACAAGCCGACCCGTCACAAAGCGAAGCCGGCGGATACCGCGCCGACACAGACGGCAAAGGAATCGGCACAGACTGGGGCGGTGCAGCAGGCCTCGACGGGTGAGCCTCCGGAGATGTCACCCATCGGCCAGTTGTCCAGCGCCGGCGAGCATAGCGGAGTTCCGACGCGGCAGGCGATTCAGGAGCAGATCACCACGACGCAGAATGGCCTGAATGGCATCAAACGGTCGCTGAGCTCGGATGAGCAGCTGACGGTGACACAAATTCGCACGTTTCTCACCAAGGCGAAGCAGGCACTGGACCAGGACGATCTGGATGGGGCTAACACCCTGCTGACGAAAGCGAAGGTTCTGCTGACCGAGTTGACGAAGGAGTAAAACGCGGGACGTAGCGGAGCAACTCTGGAATCTCGGCTCTAACCTTACACTCTGGTCTCCCCAGCGCTATCGCTCGCCCCACTTGAGCTTGGAGCGCAGTACATCGAAAAATCCTGAAGCCCGGAGCCTGACGAGCTTCACCGTGTACTTCGAGCGGTGGCAGCGGAGTTCGTCGCCAACCTTCATTAAGACGGCTTCCTGTCCGTCGACGGTGAGGAAAGTCTGGTCGGGAACACCGACGATGCTCAGAACGATATTGGCATCTCCGCGGACCACAATGGGGCGGAGTGTCAACAGGTGGGGACAGACAGGCGAGATCACGAGCGCATCGACGTCAGGCAGCAGTATCGGGCCATTGGCGGCCAGAGAGTACGCCGTCGAACCCGTCGGGGTCGCGATGATGACGCCATCGGCGCGGAAGGTCGCGGCAACCTGACCGTCGAGCTGGATGCGGAAGTCTCCCATGCGCGCGATGGCGCCCTTGGCGACAACCACGTCGTTCAAAGCCTCGTGTTCCCCGAAAAGCTCGCCGTCACGCCACAGCTCACTGTGGAGCATGGAGCGGGAGTCGGTGGTGTAGCACCGATTGCACCACCCTTCGAGGGTGGAGTAGAGGTCGGCAAGGCGAACTTCAGTCAGGAATCCGAGGGAGCCAAGATTTACGCTCAGGATGGGTGTCTCGGTCTTGGCGAATACGCGCGCCGCCGACAGGAGAGTGCCGTCGCCTCCGAGCACAATCACCAAGTCGGGTTTCTCGGCGGGCATCTCGTGACGGGGCACGACGCGGGCCTGGCGGCTGTAGCTACCACTTACCGGATCGAAAATCGGCTCGAGATCGTGTGCCTTCATCCAGAGCACGAGGTTGGGAAGAAGATCGAAAAGCTCTTCTTTTTGCGGCTTTGCGATGATGGCGACCGTACGCATGAATCAACAGTGTACTCAAGCGAGATGATTTGATACCTGCTACTTCTGAGCTGGAAGATTAAGAGCTGTTAACAGTTGCTTTCTAGTCTGGCACTCGCAGCTCGGGATTCACAGCAGCATGAAGGAGAAATTCACGGTTGCCTTCGGTTCCGAGTATAGGCGAATCGATGATTTCAATGCCCGTTCCTCCTATACCGGCAACGCAGTCGCGGACGCGGTCGATGGCGAGCTGGTGGGCGGCGGGGTCGCGAACGATGCCTCCCTTGCCGACGCGCTCGCGGCCGGCCTCGAATTGCGGTTTGACGAGGACGACCATCTCCAGAGGCGAGGAGGCGGACTGTATGGCGTTTACAACAGCCGGCAGGACGAGGGTTGCGGAAATGAAGGAAACATCCATGGCGAGAAAGTTGATGCCTGGCGGTAGATCTCCGGAGCCAAGGTTGCGGGCATTGGTGCGTTCCATGAGGTTGACGCGAGGGTCGCGACGGAGAGTGTCGGCAATCTGCCCATATCCGGTGTCCACGGCGAGGACGCGGGCAGCTCCGTGCTGGAGCATACAATCGGTGAAACCGCCAGTGGAGGCGCCAACGTCGAGACAGAAGCGGCCAGCGAGATCGATGTGCCAGTGGCGCAGGGCTGCTTCGAGCTTGAGTCCTCCGCGGCTTACATAACCGAGGTCGCCACCAAGCAGGCGAAGAGCGGCTGTTTCCGGAACACCGTGGCCGGGCTTATCAACCTTTTGCTCATCGACGAGAACTCGGCCGGCAAGGATAATCGCCTGGGCTCGCTCGCGGGTGGGTGCGAATCCGCGCTCGACGAGCAACTTGTCCAGCCGCAATTTCATGGTTTTGATTCCCTTTTCTTCAGGCAAATAAAATCAATCGGATTCGGCCAGCGGCTTGTCGGCATCATAGAATACCGGTGGACCTGAGAGCATGCCCCGCGACCTGCCCAATCCAAATGTCGAGCCCTCCCGTTCTTCGTATAGACCTACGGAGAACATGAACGAGGCCGACGATATGGGCTTGCTGACACGCATTCAAACCGGCGATCAGGAAGCGATGTCAGCCCTGTTCGACCGTTATGGGACGATGGTGTATTCCGTCGCGCTGCGCGTGTTGAAGGATGCGGGCGAAGCCGAAGATGTGATGCAGGAGATCTTCGTGCAGGTGTGGAAGAACCCCGGGGCTTTCGTGTCCGGTAAGGGGTCATTGGCCGGCTGGCTGGTGGTGGTGGCACGAAATCGATCGATTGATATGATTCGCCGCCGGCGTCCGACTGAGCAGGTGGAGTTGTTTGCGCTGCCCTCGTCGACCAATCTTGCGCGCGAGGCGGAGCGCGATTCCCTTCTCGGCAAGATTCGGGGAGTGATGGGATCGCTGCCCGAGGAACAACGGAAATCTGTGGAGCTGGCTTTTTTTGAGGGACTGAGTCACTCGGAGATCGCCGAAAAGACCGGCGATCCGCTGGGAACCGTGAAAACACGAATCCGCCTGGCGTTGACCACAATTAGAAAGGCATTGACGGTTTGAGTACAAGGCCGCACATTCCGCAAGAAGACCTGGCGCTTTATGCCATGCAGGCACTGACTCCCGAAGAGCAGCATGCCGCGCAGGCGCACCTGGACGTGTGCGCCTACTGCCGCGCGGCGCTTCTGGAAGCAATGACAGATGTGGCGGCGGTAGGGATGAGCGCCGAGCAGCAGGCTCTTCCCGACGGAGCGCGGCAACGACTGATGGCGCGAATTGCAAATACTCCGCAGGCCACCGCTCCGGCACCCGGTCCGGTGGCAGTCGGGCCTGTGCGCGAGGAGCGGAAAGCGGGCGGCCTGGGATGGCTCGGGTGGGTGGCTGCTTTGGCGATGCTGGCGGTCGCGGCGTATCTCGGCTACGGCAAGCACCAGCTGCAGCAGCAGCTCAGCGAGGATCGCGGGCAGATAGCGCTGCTCACAGCCTCCGCAAACCGAGCGGAGGAACTGACCGAGGCGTTAACTTCTCCTGCGGCCAAGCAGGTGACGCTGACCGAGACCAAGCGGCCAGCGCAGCCGGTAGGTCATGCGACGTATCTGCCAGCGCGCGGCGCTCTGATTTTCGTGGCCAGCAATCTGCGGCCGGTTCCGGAGAATAAGACTTACGAGCTATGGCTGATTCCCGCAAACGGCAAGGCTCCCATGCCGGCAGGTTTGTTCCGGCCGGATGCCAGCGGGAGCGCGTCAGTGGTTCTGCCGACGCTGCCCCAGGGAATCGAAGCCAAGGCCTTTGGAGTGACGATCGAAGACGCGCAGGGATCGGCGACGCCTACACTGCCGATCGTGATGGCGGGACAGTAACTTCGCCCCAATTCCCTGCAGTTTTCGACTACACTTGTTCGGTCTATGGCAAACACATCTGCACGCTTCCCGCACCCGATTACACTCGCCGTCGATATCGGCGGCACGGGCATGAAGGTCATGGCTCTCGACGCTCGGGGCAATCCCCTGACTGAACGGCTGCGCACACCCACTCCCAATCCGGCGACTCCGACGAGAATGCTCTCTGCGCTCGAGACGATGCGCAAGCAGCTGCCGCAGTGTGACCGCGTTTCGGTCGGCTTTCCCGGCGTAATCAAGCAGGGTAAGACCCTGACGGCGGCAAACCTGCACCCGACGTGGGTGGGATTTCCGCTGCGAAATGCGTTGGAGAAGCGGTGGAAGCTGCCGGTTCATCTGGCCAACGATGCCGCTGTGCAGGGCTACGGTGCGATCAGCGGCCGGGGCGTTGAGCTGGTACTGACGCTGGGCACGGGGCTCGGGTCGGCTCTGTTCACGGACGGGCACCTGTGTCCCGGCCTGGAATTGGGGCATCACCCGTGGCAAAAAGGCAAGACGTACGAGGACTACCTGGGGCGCCGTGGACTCAAAAAGCACGGCAAGAAGCGGTGGAACCGATATCTGGCCGCAGCGATCGAGCAGACGTCCAAGACCTTCAACTGGGACCGGCTTTACCTGGGCGGCGGCAACGCGAAGGAGATCAACTTTACGCTACCGACCTACGTGTCGACGGTTTCAAATGAGGACGGGCTGTTCGGCGGCGTCGCGCTCTGGCGGTATCAGAACTGACGCAGACTCAGTCGTGCGCCGGCAACGGATAGATGCTGAGCGCACCATCGTCGAGGACGGCGACGGATTTTCCGTCTGGCGAAAGCTCGAAGCGGCTGAAGAAGGGACTGCCGTATTTCTCGAAGAGAAATTTCTTCGAGTCGACCTCGTCGACGACGAAGCGCTTTTCCGAGACACAATTTTCACACATGGAAGGGCCGGCGTACTCCAGTCCAAAGCGCCCGCCATCGGCAGCGATGCCCGCGATGGCCTGAGCGGTGAAAGGCGCGCCGGGATTGGGCAGTATTGTTTTGGAACCGTCACGTCTGACGATGAAGACCTGAGGGTTGTGAAGAAATCCCTTCTCGAGCCGCGATATAACCAGGTGCGTGGGATCAAGGAAACCGATGGGCTGAAGGGCCACGGGTTTGGCTGTCTCCTCGTACGACCAGGGCTCGCCGTCGGGCCGCAGATAATTGGCGTCAGGCGTAAGGACGAGGATCTTGGTGCAGGTGTAGTCAGATTTGTCTTTGCAATGGACGCCCGCAACGCGCTCGTCGCCCGGAGTCCAGTCTTCGACGGCATTGACTTCAGTCGACTGGTCGATGGCAATGGTGTCAAGCAGTTTGAGTGGAGTGACTCCGTAGAACTCAAAGTTGCGGCCATCGGCGGAGAGCAGAGGAATGGTGCGCCGCGCAGGCGTGACGTATAGCCCTTTGGGCTTCTCGGCAAGCTCACCGGATTCCACAGTCTGAAGGTGGTCGTCGAGAAACTCGAGCTCGCTTCCCCTCCAGAGAACAGCCAGGTGGTTTGGTCCGGCAAACAACGTAAACTCGCCTTCCACCGGCCAGTCGCGAGTGGCGATCCTGACACCGGACTTCTCAAAGACGATGCCACGCACCGTGGCCGCATCCGAACCGGACTTGAGGGTGCAGGGAGAGTTGGTCGTAAACGCGACGAAGATGTGGCTGGCGTCGAGCCAGAAGAGCCGCGTTCCAGCGATGTGGACATGGAGACAGGTGAGCGAATGGCCTCCGCTGAAGAAACCTTTGGGCAGCCCGAAGGACTGAAGCGGGATCACGAGCGGCTTCGGTTTGTCTTCAGCGTGGAGAGGGATTGAAAGTGAGAGGCAGGCGAGAAGAGAGATCAGCCCCACTGAAAATGCGAAGCGTCCTGCCGAGTGCATTGTGCTGTCTCCCGTGGGTAGTGCTCTTCCCCAGCCGATTGCCACCGATAAGACTAAGACGGTTTAACCCATCGTCCAATATCTTTCGAGGATGTACGCAATCTCATAAACAACGGCGACGACGGCGAAGGCCGCGTGGAACCAGGGTTTCCTGGTCCTCATGGCGAGCACGCTGAGGATTAAATAAGTTGCGGTGCGGACAGCGTAAGGAGCGCCAAGGCGACTGAAGTATTCGCGGCCTTTGATGAGACCGTCGGCGACATCGGCAACGAACAACAGGGCCATGACGGCAAAGATCCATCGATGCCGGGAATAGTAGTAGCCTTTGAATCCGTCGTATTCGCCGATCTGGTCGGGGAAGAAGAGCGAACACAAGAGATAAAGGAGAATCGCATAAATGGCGACGAAGAAGTAGATGGGGAAGGTCCACTCGCGTACTTTGACGAGGTTGAATTCCCACCACCAGAAATGGATGAGGTACAGAAACAGGAAGAGCACCCAGACGAGGTGGACCCAGTAAACTCTGAAGCGCTTGGGGTGCTGCACGATGAGGGCAATTCCCTTCAGCAGGTGGGCAACGCTCAGGCCCACAATCATTCCAAAGAGCACTCTGACGTGAAGGTAAAAATCCATCGTCGTCACACCATCCGGAAATACCAGCCGATTTTAGCGGCACGCTGTGTTGATCGCCCCCAGGCTCACGAGGTGCCGCATGAGTTTGTGTCAGGGCATGATTGTTCGGAGGTACTGATAACTCGACCTGATGCTATCGAGCGGGTTGCCGGGAGTCTGGTCCTGCTCGACGAAGTAGTACTCTATGCCGATGGAGCGGGCAGCGTTGAGCACAGCTTTCCAGTTGATGCTGCCGTGGCCGACCTCGGTGAAGTGAGAAGAGGATGGGCCCATGTCATTTGAAGGCGGGAAACCGGGCTTGCGGTCCTTGAGGTGGATCATGCGGACGCGATGGCCGAGGCTACGCAGCATCTCGACGGGATCCTTGCCAGCCTGCGTGACCCAATAGCAATCCATCTCGAAGAAGACCAGGTGCGGGTCGGTTTCATCAAGAAGTACCTGGTAGCCGGTCTTGTCGCCATACGGCTTGAATTCGTAATCGTGATTGTGAAAGGCGAAGCGCATGCCGAGATCGGCCACCTGCTTGCCCCACGCATTGAACTGTTTGGCAGCGGTATGGAAGCCGTCGATGGTGGCCCACTGTGATTTCGGGAGCATGGGACAGACCATCCAGTTCAGGCCGAGCTGTTTGGCGTAATCGAGTTTGGTCTCGAATCCCTCATAGTCGAAGTGGCCACTAGGAACGCTGAGGCCGGCATCGTCGATCATCTGACGCAACTCTTTCGCGGGATGCTTGTAGACCGTCGGGAAGGCCTCGACCTCCTGATAGCCGATTGCGCGAATCTGCTTGAGGATACCGGGCAAGGGGTCTTTCTCGATAAGGCTGCGCACAGTGTAGAGCTGCACGCCGAGCGGCTGCTTAGGCGTGGCGAAACCGGGTTTGTTCTGCATTGCCAGCGCTGGAAGCGCGACGGCCGAAGAGAGGAGGAAGTTGCGACGGGTCACCATGACGCCACCCATCATACTCAATTAGCGGAGTTATGCATCAGCGGAGGTCAAACGTTTGACCGTTCGCCCTCGATCGGTAGCCAGAAGGTAAACTGCGCGCCGTGCGCGGGCCGGCTAAGGACATCGATTCCTCCTCCATGCGCATCCAGAATGGCCTTGACGATGGCAAGACCCATGCCGGTGCCGGAGATGCGATCCCTTTGCCGGCGGCCACGGTAGAACTTGCGAAAGATGAGCGGTTTCTCGAATTCCTCGATGCCCTGTCCGTAGTCTTCGACGCTCACCAGGAGACGGTCACCCTCAGTGCGCGCGGTGACGCGCAGGGGCGAACCGGAGGGCGAATACTTCACAGCGTTCTCAATCAGGTGGTGCAGAACGCGGCGGACAAGCTTGCGGTCGAGGCGGACTGGCGGGAGACTCTCCGGCACGTGCACATCGACGGTACGATCACCAAGGATGGACTGCGCTTCTTCGAGCGCCAGCTGGACGATTTCGCGAACGCTTTCGGGACGCGCCTGCACGTGAATGCTCGCGGCATCAAGCTGCGACATTTCGATGGCCTGGCCGATGAGACGGTCGAGGCGCGCGCTCTCTTCGTCGATGACGGCGTACATTTCGGCGCGTTGCGGTTCAGCCATCTGCTGGCTGACGAGTGTGGTCGCCGCGGCGCGGATGGAGGTAAGCGGCGTGCGCAGTTCATGGGTGATGGAGTCAAGCAGGGCGGTGTGCAGACGCTCGCTTTCGCGGGCCGCTTCCATGTGGCTGGTGCGTTCGAGTGCTTCAGCGCGCTCGAGAGCGATAGCAACCAGGCTGCCTATGGCTTCATAGATATTGCTCGACTGAGCGTCTCCGCGGATGGCCATTGCACCCAGCGTTCGCATACCCAGCACCAGGGGAATCAGCTGCACGCCGTTGGTGAGGGTGACGGCGGGCTCGGCAGCTTCTACAGCGCTTTTCAGGTGAGCGAGGGGCACGAGTTCGTATCCGGGATCAGAGTAAAAAGCTGCGTCGCTGCCTCGGACGTAGAGAGCCACGGCACGGAATCCAAAGATGGTGGCAGCAATCGAGGGCGTGATACGGGCGACAGCGCTGAGGTCGTCGTGCAGCAGCAACTCCTGGCTAAATTCGTAGAGATGCTGCACTTCCCGGCGACGGGTCTCAGCCAGCTCGGCCTCCCGACGCGCGCGTGTGGAGAGATGACTGACCAACAGGCTGGCGCACAGGAAGACGATGAGAGCAACTATATTTTGAGGATCAAGAACGGTGAGTGTTCCAACCGGCGGAAGGAAGAAGAAGTTGTAGAGAGTGGCACAGACAATTGAGAGGTAGATGGAGTAGGCAAGCCGCCATCTTGATGCCGCGATGAGGATGAGGACCAGAAAGCTCAGCGCGACGGTAGTCTGGTTCACGTGCACAACACGGTGGAAAAGCAGTGTGAGAGCCAGGACCAGCAGAGTGAAACCGCCGGCTCTGAACAGGACCCTGCGCGCCACCGCTGTATTCTTTTGCATGACAGCGCCGATGATACAGAAGGACAAGGAATGGCGGAACGCATACTGGTCGTAGACGATGAAACACAAATCACGCGAGTGCTGCGCACGGCTCTTGCGGCGCAGGGATACGATGTGCGCGCGGCGAATGATCCGGAGGAAGGGCTACGGACCTTTGAGGAATGGGCTCCGGACATGCTGATTGCCGATCTGATGATGCCGGGCATGACGGGCATCGAACTATGCCGCGCAGCGCGCAAGCTGAGCAAGGCTCCGATTCTGGTGTTGTCGGTGCGTGACCAGGAGAGGTCGAAGATTGAGGCCCTGGACGCGGGCGCGGACGACTATGTGACGAAGCCGTTTGGGATCCAGGAGCTGCTGGCGAGGGTGCGTGCACATCTGAGGCGGGCTCCGGAGCGGGTGACGAATGCGCCGATCGAGGTGGGGGATTTTGTGATCGATATCGAAGCGCATTCAATCATGTTGCGCGGGCAGCCGATTCACCTCACGCCGAAGGAGTTCGATCTGCTGCTGCTGTTCGCGCGCAACGCAGGTAAGGTGCTGACACACCGAGCGCTGCTTACAGCGGTATGGGGTGCGCAGTCGGCGCAGCAGCCGGAATATCTGCGCGTCTTTGTCGGCCAGCTACGCAAGAAGTTACAGGGCGGCACGGAGAAAGAATACATCCAAACCGAGCCCTGGTTTGGGTATCGCTTCCTGCCTGACGGCGGCTCAAACTGAGCGAGCGCTCGTCCACCTTTATATCTCCCTTATGAATTCCTTATCGGCGGTTTAGTGCAATAACGCTTTACTAGGAATAGTGCGTCCAGAGTACCGGTGCGAGCGCCACAGTCACCGCCGAGGATGCAAGGAGTGAAGACGTTGGACTTGCTGATGGCAATTTTTACTGGCCTGTTTTTTGTTATTGCGCTGGCGTACGTCAGAGCCTGCGAGCACCTGCGATAGAAATCATGAATATCACTACAGTTATCGTTATCGTTCTCACTATTCTTCTGCTCGGCTATCTAGTGGTGGCTCTGCTTTATCCGGAGAGGTTCTGAATGACCGCCAATGGATGGCTCCAGTTTCTGCTGTACCTTGCAGTTCTGGTTCTGCTGATGCGTCCTCTCGGAATCTACATGGCGCGTGTGTTCGAAGGGCAGCGCACGTTTGCAGATCCAATTTTGAAGCCTGTGGAGCGACTGCTGTACCGCCTGTGCGGAATCAACGCCGAGGCCGAGATGAACTGGCGGGAGTACACGGTGGCCATGCTGCTGTTCAGCTGCGTCTCGCTGGCGCTGACCTACGTGATCGAGCGGACCCAACATTATCTTCCCTGGAATCCGCAGGGACTCGGCGGAGTGCCGCCGGCACTGGCATGGAATACGGCGGCTTCATTCACGACGAACACGAACTGGCAGTCGTACGTGCCTGAAACGACGATGAGCTACTTCACCCAGATGGTTGGGCTGGCCTATCACAACTTTCTGAGCGCGGCGGTGGGCATCGCGGTGGCAATCGCGCTGGTGCGCGGCATCGCACGACGCCAGATGAAGACGCTGGGCAACTTCTGGGTAGATACAACGCGCACGATTCTGTATGTGCTGGCGCCGATATCGCTGGTGCTGGCATGCGTACTGGTCGAGCAGGGAGTGGTTCAGAACCTGAAGCCTTACGTGCAGGCGCAGACGCTCGAACATGCAAGCCAGCCGCAGACGATTGCGCAGGGTCCGGTGGCATCGCAGGAAGCGATCAAGATGCTGGGCACGAATGGAGGCGGATTTTTTAATACCAACAGCGCACACCCATTCGAAAATCCGACGCCTCTGACGGACTTTCTGGAGATTCTGGCTATCTTTCTGATTCCTTCGGCGCTCACGGTGACGCTGGGCCGGATGACGGGGTCTCCAGGGCACGGTTGGGCGGTGTTTGCCTGCATGACGCTGCTGTTTGTGGTGGCACTGGTGAGCATTTACTGGGCGGAATCGAAGCCACATCCGCTGCTGCAGGGGGTAGATCAGCGCACGACAGCGCTGCAGGCGGGTGGCAACCAGGAAGGTAAAGAAGTTCGGTTCGGCATTGCCGACTCAGCACTATTCGCAACAGCCACCACCGACGCAAGTTGCGGAGCGGTGAACAGCATGCATGATTCCTATACGCCGATAGGCGGGATGGTGGTGCTGGCCAACATCATGCTGGGCGAAATTGTCTTTGGCGGAGTCGGCTCGGGACTCTACGGAATGATCATCTACGTCGTGCTTGCGGTGTTTATCGCGGGGCTGATGGTAGGGCGAACGCCGGAGTATCTGGGCAAGAAGATAGAGGCGTTCGACGTGAAGATGGCGATGCTTTACGTGCTGATCTTCCCGCTGCTGATACTGGTGCTGACGGCTGTTTCGATTCTCTGCCCTGCTGGTCTAAGCGGCATTACCAACCCTGGGCCGCATGGATTAAGCCAGATTCTCTATGCGTTCACGTCGGCCGCCGGAAACAACGGATCCGCCTTTGCGGGGATCAATGCGAATACAAACTGGTTCAACATCAGTCTCGGCTTCACAATGCTGGCGGGGCGGTTCCTGATGATGGTCCCGATGCTGGCGCTGGCGGGAAATCTGGCAATGAAGAAGAGCGTGCCGCCGTCCCCGGGAACATTTCCCGTGAACTCGTCGCTGTTTACTGTGCTGCTCACTGGTGTGATTTTGATTGTTGGCGCACTGACGTTTTTCCCGGCGCTGAGCCTTGGACCGATTCTTGAACACCTGCAGATGCACCACGGAGTGCTGTTTTAGAAGGCAAAAAAAACATGGCAGAAAGACAAAGTCTCTGGAATCCGACCATTATTCGCCAAGCGCTAATCGACTCGTTCAAGAAGCTCGATCCGCGGGTGATGGTCAAGAATCCCGTAATGTTCGTGGTGGAAGTGGGCAGCGTGCTGACCTCGGCCCTGCTGGTTCAGGACTCTGTCCTGCACAAGCCGATCGGCTTTAACCTGCAGATTACGCTGTGGCTGTGGTTCACGGTGCTGTTCGCCAACTTTGCCGAAGCGATGGCTGAAGGGCGTGGCAAAGCGCAGGCCGACACATTGCGCAAAGCAAAAGCAGAAACGATGGCCTATCGCTACAGGGGTGATGGCACGGTCGAAGCCGTGTCGAGCTCACAACTGCGCGCCGGCGACATCATCAAGGTTGAAGCCGGACAGTTTATCGCCGGCGATGGCGAGGTGATTGAAGGCGTGGCCTCGGTGGACGAGTCGGCGATCACAGGCGAATCAGCGCCCGTCATTCGCGAAGCGGGAGGCGATCGCTCAGCAGTGACAGGCGGGACGCGGGTGCTGTCTGACTGGATCAGGATTCGCATCACCTCCAATCCGGGCGAGACATTTCTCGACAGGATGATCGCGCTGGTGGAAGGCGCCAAGCGGCAGAAGACTCCGAATGAGATCGCGTTGAGCATACTGCTGTCGGGGCTGACGATCATATTTTTGCTCGCAGTGGCGACCCTGCAGCCGTTTGCGATTTATTCGACGGCGCCGCAGACGATTTTTGTTCTGGTGTCGCTGTTGGTGTGCCTGATTCCTACTACGATCGGCGGCCTGCTGTCGGCGATTGGAATTGCCGGTATGGATCGACTGGTGCAGTACAACGTGCTGGCGATGTCAGGGCGCGCCGTGGAAGCGGCAGGCGATGTGAACACACTGCTGCTCGACAAGACAGGCACGATCACGCTGGGCAACAGGCAGGCGACCGAGTTCTTCCCTGCCCCGAACATCAGCACGGAGAGACTGGCCGATGCTGCGCAGCTTGCGTCGTTTTCGGATGAGACGCCGGAAGGTCGCTCCATTGTGGTTCTGGCAAAGGAGACCTATAACCTGCGCGGGCGTGACCTGACGGGCATGCGGGCGGAGTTTGTTCCGTTCAGCGCACAGACACGGATGTCCGGAGTAGATCTCCCCGGATTGAAGATTCGCAAGGGCTCGGCCGACGCGATTGCGAAGTTCGTAGAGGAACAGGGTTCCAACCTGCCGCGCAAGGTCAGCGACAAGGTTGAGGAGATCGCTCGGCTGGGCGGCACCCCGCTGGTGGTCGCTGAGAATTCGACGGCCCTGGGCGTGGTTTATCTGAAGGACATTGTGAAGGGCGGATTGAAGGACCGGCTGACGCGGCTGCGCTCGATGGGCATCCGCAGCATCATGATCACCGGAGATAATCCACTGACCGCTGCGGTGATTGCGCGCGAAGCGGGCGTCGATGACTTTCTCGCCGAAGCAAAGCCGAAAGACAAGATGGATCTGATTAAACGCGAGCAGGGCAAGGGCAAGCTGGTGGCGATGACTGGCGATGGGACCAACGATGCTCCGGCACTGGCACAGGCCGACGTTGGCGTGGCGATGAATTCGGGTACGCAGGCGGCGAAAGAAGCCGGCAATATGGTGGACCTCGATTCGAATCCGACGAAGCTGATAGAGATTGTGGAGATCGGTAAGCAACTGCTGATGACGCGTGGCGCGTTGACGACGTTTTCTATTGCGAACGACGTAGCGAAGTATTTCGCAATCATTCCGGCGATGTTCGCGGGAGTGTTTCCGGTGCTGGGCACGCTAAACATCATGCGGCTGGCGACTCCACACTCCGCGATCCTTTCGGCCGTGATCTTCAACGCGCTGATCATTGTCGCGTTGATTCCGCTGGCGCTGAAGGGTGTGAAATATGCGCCGATGTCGGCGGCAGCACTGCTGCGGCGCAACCTGCTGATCTACGGGGTGGGCGGCCTGATTGTCCCGTTCATCGGCATCAAGGCCATCGATATGATTTTGACCGCGCTACGGCTTGCGTAGGCGCTGAGGAACTTCAAGATGACGTCGACGCTTAAAGTGGCAATTCGATTCACGCTGATAACTGCTGTGACTTTGGGGCTGGTCTATCCCATGGTCATGACAGGGATCGCTCATCTTCTCTGGCGGGACAAGGCGGACGGGCAGATGATTACCAGGCAAGGGCACGTGATTGGGTCCGCAATTATTGGGCAGAGCTTTACCAGCGATAGCTATTTTCACGGGCGTCCTTCCGAGGCAGGCAATGGATACGATGCAGCTAACTCCAGCGGGTCAAACCTCGCGCAGTCGAATAAGAAGCTCATCGATCGTATCGAGGGTGATGTGGCTGCATACCAGAAGTCCGCTCCCGGGCAGGCGGTACCGATTGACCTGGTGACGGCGTCAGCGTCCGGGCTTGATCCCGATATTACTCCGGCGGCTGCGCTGTATCAGGTTCAGCGCGTAGCGGAGGCACGCCACATGAGCGACGATACGGTGCGCCGGCTAGTCATGGCGCACATCGAGGGGCGGCAGTTCGGCATACTCGGGGAACCACGCGTGAACGTGCTCGAGCTGAATCTTGCGCTGGACCGTGTCAACGGGAAATAGGCTTGGGCCTATTTCGGTTCGTGCAGGATTTTACCCAAGACCGTGGCTGCGCGACGGAGTTCTTCGTCGCGAGTGAGGCAGTCGGGACAGAGACGCAGCCATTCGCCCCGGGCATCGCAGACGATCCCTTCACTTTCAAGTAGTGATGGCAGCTGTGTTGCTGCAGCGAGACGGATGGCAAGGAAGGCTCCGTGGGATGTGTCTCCACCGATGACTGAGTCGAGTCCGACATCTGCTAAATATTGGCGCAAGGCACCCAGCTGGTTGAGGCTGTAAGCGCGGAGGCGATCGACGCCCACGGCGAGAGTGAATTGCTGGCCGCTGCGCGCCTGATACCAGGTAAGGATGGGCGGCGTGGATTCCAGAAAGGCGTCACCGCCCGATTTGAGTACGGGCCGGTCAGGGCGCTGATACGCAAATTCATCAGAGTTGGCGAACCATCCGGTGTCGAGTGGACGGAGGCCGCTTTCGAGGGCGTGGGGGGAAATGTAAAGAAATGCGGCGCCGGGACCTCCACGAAGATATTTGTAACTGCCACCGATCATGAAGTCGCAACCCATCTGCGCGACGTCAACGGGGATAACGCCGATTGCGTGGTAGGAGTCGACGAGAAGGCGGGTACCGTGCTGACGGCAGGCGAGGGTGAGGCGGTCAAGGCCATCGACGATCTGCCCGGACATGAACATGACCTGAGAGATGATGAGGAGGTCGGCACCGTGCTCCAAGGCCGCTGTGAGGACATCGACGGTGAAGATGCCCTGTTCATCAGGCTCAACCCAGCCCAGGTCGATGCGGCCGAGGGCGGCGTACTGCTTGAGGATCACATCAATGGAGTCGAATTCGCCGCGCGTAGTGATAACGCGAGGCTTTCCCTCAAGCGCATTCAGAACGGTGCGCAGGCCCTGACCTGCGGATGTCTTGGGGACAATGCAGTCGGCCCGGGGAGCATGGATGAGCGCGGCGACGCGGACGCGGAATGCCTCGCGTTCATCGAGCCATTCATCCCAGGCGTCTCCCAGCCTGGAGTACCAGAGGGCGGTGGCCTCCGTTACATCCTCAGCCAGGGCATCGAGCGGGCGACCAAGCGAGTGATTGGCGAGATAGACGCGATCATTGGAAAGGACGCGGGAGAAGAGCGGCGCGATGTGGCGTTCGATCGCGGCTTCGTTGAGCGGCGCCGTACCCAGCGCGGCGACAGCCAGTTGGATACGGGGATTCATTTCTGGGCGAGTCCGGTGCGCACGGCGAGCAGCTCGGGAAAGAACGTCAGGTCAAGGGCCTGCCTGAGGAAGGCTACTCCCGAAGAGCCGCCAGTTCCCTGCCGGAAGCCGATGATTCTTTCGACGGTCTTCATGTGGCGGAATCGCCAGAGCTGGAAATACTCTTCGACGTCAACGAGCTTCTCGCACATTTCGTAGGCGTCCCAATGCTGCCTGGGATGCTCATAAATGCCCCGGAAGACCTGAACCAGGGCTTCGCTTTTGTGGTGCGGCTCGCTCCAGTCGCGGTGAATGCATTCGCGGGGGATGGTAAGGCCGCGGCGCGCGAGGTGCAGCAGGAATTCGTCGTAGAGGCTGGGAGATTCGAGAGCGGCCAGCAGGTCGTCGTGAAGTTGCTGGTCGTAGTCGAAGACGCGCAGGGCGTCGCGATTTTTGTTGCCCAGTAGGAATTCGAGCTTGCGATATTGCCAGGACTGGAAGCCGGATGCGTGGCCGAGCACACCGCGGAACTCCATATATTCGGATGGAGTAAGGGTTTCGAGGACCGCCCACTGATCGAAGAGCTGCATCTGGATGAGCTTGGCGCGGGACAGAATCTTAAAGCACGGATCGAGCTGGTCGTGCTGTACGAAGCGGATAGCAGCGGAGAGCTCATGGATGAGCTGTTTAATCCAGAGCTCGGAAACCTGGTGCTGGATGATGAACAGCATCTCGTCGTGATGTGGCGGCGACGATAGCGGACGCTGCTGCGCGAGCAGTTCCGGCAAGCACAGGTAACCGGAATAGGTGAGCCTGCCGGCAAAGTCGGTTACGATTCCGGGTTCGAGGGGTCTCTGATTTTCGCTCATTTCTTCCTTCAGGTTTCCGCGCAGGCACGAAAATGCCCGGCGGAAATATAAGCATAACCGCCGGGCCAGGGAGGCGTACTTCCCTCAGAAAAACGTTCCAGCGTGACGCTTTACTGATACGGTTGTCAACGACAAACACAATAATTTGTAAGGGAAACGCTGCTCAAATCCTAAACCTTCATCGAGGATCTGGGGATCCGCGTTCCTAACCGGCAAATGCCCTTGTTCCGAGGTATGTCTGGTTATAATCGCAGCTAGCGCCGGCCCCCAGTACTTTAGATTCGGCGGGAGATGCGTTCGGATGTTTGAGGTTCCCACCACCCCTTTGCTTGTGGTCGACGGCTCACGCGAGAGCCAGCGCGAGATCAGCCATGCCCCTTACACAGTGGGCCGCCAGCCAGGCAGCGATATCCTCCTCGAGGATGCCTTTGTTTCGCGCAAGCACGCCGAGATTGTCTATGAAAATGGCTCGTTCTTCATTGTCGACCAGGGCAGCAAGCATGGGACATATCTGAACGGTGCGCCAGTCAAGCGGCACAAGTTATCGAACAACGACGCTGTTCACTTCGGCAAGCCGGATGGACCGTTCATTCGCTTCGGAGTTCGGTCGGCGCAGTCAAGTTCGACGCTCCGTGAACTGCTCGGGCCATTAAAAGCGGAGTCTTCGACGTCCAATACGGCGATCGAGAAGCTGAGCTGGCTGCTGGAGGCCAACCGCAAGCTCAATAATGAGGGCGCGGTAGACCAGATCCTCACGGCTCTTGTGGAGACCACGCTGACCCTGACAAAGGTTGAACGCGGCTATGTGATGCTGCGCGATGCGACAACCGGGAGTCTAAAACTAATTGTTGGGCTGGACAGCAAGGGCAGACTGCTGGACGATGATTCGACAATCTCTCACAGCGCTATCAAGCAGGCGGTTCAAGGCACGGGAGAGTTCATCGTCACGGACACATTGAGCGCAGAGACGGGTGTCCGCTCAGAGAGCGTTATCGCACAGAATATTCGGACGGTAATCTGCATTCCTCTGCGCAGCCGTCGGAATGTGGGCGGCTCAGGACGCGGGGAAATACTGGGCGTGCTTTATCTCGACAGCCGCCTGACGCCAGGTCACCTGACGAAGGTTGATAACGATCTGCTGAAGACAATCGCGTCGGAAGCGGCAGCCCTGGTGGACAATGCGCAGCTGGCCCTTGCCGAGGAGAATGCCAGACGGGTGCAGGAAGAGCTGGAGATTGCGCGGCGCATTCAGCAAAGCCTGATGCCAAGAGAGATTCCGGATCTCCCCTTCGCAAAAATCTCGACCCGGTTTGTTCCCTGCAAAGAGGTCGGAGGCGACTTCTACGATGTAGTGGCCACGGGAGATCTCCTCCATGTTGTGATCGCCGATGTGTCGGGTAAAGGCGTTGCGGCAGCGATGCTCGCGCAGACGCTTCAGGGCATGGTGTATGCCCAGATGCTTGCCGACCAGCCGCTAGCGGTGATTGCAACGACGCTGAACCGCTTCATTTGCGCGAAAGATGTGGGCAAGTACTCGACGATGATCATCATTCGCCTCAACCGCGAGGGGCATCTGGAGTACATCAACTGCGGGCAGGTACATCCTTTGATGAGGACGGCAACCGGGATTGTGCGTCTGACGGAATCGAACTTTCCCGTGGGCCTTCTCGAGGAAGGTGTCTTCAAGTCCTACGCCGCGAAGATGGAACCGGGGATGCGGCTGCTTGCCGTGACTGACGGAGTAACCGAGGCCGAGGATGTGGAAGGGGATTTCTTCGGCACGCAGCGGATGGAAGAGTCGTTCGGCAAGAGCAGAAATCTCGAGGAAGTTGTCGACGACCTTTCGACATTCTGCGGACCGGCCGCAGCGAACGACGACTGCACCATCGTGGAAATTGAGTTCCGGTAGGCCAGTGGACGGCAGCGGGCAGTTGCCGATTTGCTGCGCAGCGGAAATGCTGTAGCTTTTTCTGCATGCGCTTTTCGATCTCTCTTTTCGTGGCAATCTCTCTTTCCGCATTCGGACAAGCGGCACAACAGGAGCCGAATCACCTAGCCGAGTCGATTCTGAGCCTCGAGCACTATCGCGAGACGATGATTCCCGTCTACATGAATGACTTTGGCCAACTTGGCCGCTACCGGGACGCGAATGAAGCCCTCGCAGCGCCTGCAGCAGGCGAGCAGAGAGTCATTTTCTTCGGAGATTCGATCACAGATGCCTGGCATCTCGATCAATACTTCCCGGGCAAGGGCTACATCAACCGTGGAATAAGCGGGCAGACCACCTCGCAGATGCTGGTGCGCTTTCATCAGGATGTGGTTGCGCTGCGGCCGGCGGTCGTTGTGATTCTGGCAGGCACGAATGATATTGCCGGAAATACCGGGCCAATTTCAGTCGAGGATATCGAGGCCAACTACACTTCTCTGGCGGAGGTAGCCCATGCTAACGGCGTCCAGGTGATTTTTTCGTCGGTGACGCCAGTGCATGACTACACACCACAGTCGCAGAACTTCTTCGCGCAACGCGACCCGGCGAAGATTCTAGCGCTGAATGCATGGCTCAAGGATTATTGTTCGGCGAACGGGCTGATCTATCTCAACTACTTCTCTGCGCTGGTGGACGAGCATGGTTTGCTGCGCAAGGAACTGGCAACAGACGGGCTGCATCCGAACGATGCCGGGTACAAGATCATGGCTCCACTGGCGGAAACGGCGATCGAGCAGGCCACGAAGCGGTAGGGCCTGCCCGGCTGCATCTACTTCGGGAGTTCCACCTTTCCAGCGATCGTGAATTTGCCCGTGAGGACAGCGGAGGTGCCGTCCGGTTGTCCGCCGCCCAGTGAAACGGAGTATTCGCCGGGGACGATCACTCGATTTCCCTGCTCGTCGACCTGGCCAAGCGAGCGCGGATCGATGGTGAAGCGGACCTGAGTGGACTGGCCGCGAGTGAGATGCACCCGCTGGAAGCCGGCGAGCACTCGAATGGGTGTCTCGAATGCTTTGGGCTGGGTGAGGTACAACTCAGCGACCTCGTCACCAGAAGTGGAACCTGTATTCTTGACGGTGCCCTCGACGGACACCGGGTCCCCAGCATTTATTTCTCCAGAAGGCACCTTGAAATTGCTGTAGGCGAAGGTGGTGTAACTGAGTCCATAGCCGAAGTTATAGAGCGGCTTACCTGAGAAATAGCGGTAGGTGCGATCCTTCATCGAGTAATCCTCGAAGGAAGGCAACTGGCTGAGCGAAGCATAGAAGGTGAGGGGGAGCCGGCCGGCGGGGTTGTTGTCCCCGGCCAGCGTTTCCGCAATGGCATCGCCGCCTTCTTCACCGGGATACCATGCTTCGAGGATGGCGTTGGCGTTTTCCTGCGCCCAGTTGACGGCCAGGGCACTTCCATTCTGCAGTACAACGATCAGCGGCTTGCCGGTTGCGGCGAGAGCCTTCAGCAAATCCTCCTGGACAGCAGGCAGATCGATGGCAGCGCGATCGCCTCCAGAGAAGCCATCAAGCTTGACAGGCATCTCCTCGCCCTCAAGGGATGGTGAAAGGCCGACGAAAGCGATTGTGACGTCGGAATGCCGGGCAGCGTGCACAGCCTCATTGCGCAGAGATTCGGCGGGCGCCTGCCAGGTGAGATCGATGCCGGCACTGCCGGTGCCGTGGAAGTATTCGAGACGGATAGGGTGCGGCTTGGTGTCGTTGAAGTGCACCGGCGCCTCGATGACGGAACCGCGTTCACCGGTCTTCTTATTGCTACTTTGAACGAGGATTTTGCCGTCGAGGTAGAGCTTGAATCCCTCGGCATTTTCGCAGGCGTAGCAATAATTGACGCGCACGCCGAGCTTGTAGTCGCCGGAATCGGGCGCCGAGAAGGTCCCATCCCAGCGCACGGAGTAGTTGTTGCGGTGTAGACCCTCGACGGGAACTACCTTGTCCCAGTTGAAGTTGATGTTGCGGTCATTCCGCATCAACACGGGGGTACCGGTAAGGTCTTTTGAATTGAAATATGCGCCGGTGAGGCCGTCACCCGAGCCGCTGGCCGGATGAAGCGCGGTATGTTCTATGGGCATCGCGAAGCCGGCGACGAGGCTGGAGCCCTGAGCATAATTGATGCGGGACGAATTGAAGCGATTTTCTATGCCGACCAGCGGGTAGACGGGATCAGGCGGCGGCCCGTTGTAGTTACCCTGCAGGGATTGAACGAATTCTGCCGTAGGCCCCACGACGGCAATGCGGCCGACGCTCGATTTCAAAGGAAGCGCGTGGTCCTGATTTTTCAGCAGGACCATCGATTCGCGCGCGGCCTGCAACGCAAGCTCGCGATGCTGGGGGGAGTTGTCTTCATTGAAGGGAATGCGACCGTAGGCGTAGCTGGCCAGCGGATCGAACATCCCGAGGCGGAAGCGTGCTCGGAAGAGGCGATGAAGCGCGGTGTCGAGTTCTGCTTCGGTGATGAGGTTCTGGTGGACGGCGTCGACGAGAGCGGGAAATGCCTGGCCCTGACCGAATCCGCACTCGAGGTCGGTGCCCGCTTTTACCGCGGCAGCGGCGGCATGCGCCATGTCCGGAGCGTAATGGTGACCGGTGTTTACATCTGCAACTGCAGCACAGTCGCTGACGACGTATCCATCAAAATGCCAGGCGTTGCGGAGATGATCGCGCAGCAGCATGGTGTTGGCGCAGGCGGGCGCTCCGTCGATGGCGTTATAGGCGCACATCACGGACTGAGCGTGCGCTTCGGTCACTGTGGCGCGGAAGGCTGGAAGGTAGGTGTCTTCGAGATCGTGCGGGGAAACATCGACATTGAAGCGGTGGCGTATGGGCTCGGGACCACTGTGCACGGCGTAATGCTTGGGGGTGGAGACAACCTTGAAATATTTGGGATCGTCACCCTGCATTCCGGTGACAAAGGCAACACCCATGCGGGCAGTGAGAAACGGATCTTCGCCGTACGTCTCCTGGCCGCGACCCCAGCGGGGATCTCGGAAAATGTTGATGTTCGGCGCCCAAAAGGTCAGCCCGAAGAACATCTCGTGATCGTTGTCGCGCATGGCCTGGTTGTATTTCGCACGCGCCTCGGTAGAGATCGTCTGGGCCATCTGGTGGACGAGTTTTGTGTCCCAGGTAGCGGACATACCGATAACTTGCGGGAAGTTCGTTGCGTATCCGGCAAAGGCGACTCCGTGAAGGCCCTCGTTCCACCAGTCGTACTTCGGTACGGCCAGCCGCGGGATAGCCGGGGCATGGTCGCGCATCTGGGACACTTTTTCCTCAAGGGTCATGTGGCTGATGAGATCGTCGACGCGCTGATTGACCGGCAGAGCCGGGTTCATCCATGGTGTTCCTGTGGCTCCCGACTGTTTCTGGGCGTGGGCGCCGATCGGCAAAAGCATTGCCACAGCGAACAGTGTGAACAAGATTCTGAAAGAAGGGCGCGGCATTCAGGCGGCTCCTAGGAGTGATCGAAGTGATCGGGCTGGTATTCAAACGCGCGATCATTATATGCATATTCAAATAGCAAATAAATCGCTTTACCGACCGATAGGCAATTGCCGCAGCCGACAAAGGCTGGCCCTCGATCCGAGTTGCGCTGACGCAATATCGCCGAGGGACGGTAGACGACCCGCTTTAGTCGCCTAGCGGCTACATTGCGGTGAGCAAACAGCGGGCCTATTCGTTTTCAGGTATTGATTCGACAACGGGAGGGTGTGACAGCGAACAGGAAGCGCGTCACAGCTAAGTTTGTAAAGCCGAGCGTTGGACCTCCGGCGGGCCCCCGAGCCCCAGCAGATTTTTTTTCAGTTACAAAATGGCGCCAGGTGGTTGACGTGGACGGACCTTGTGCTACATTAAAACGTAGCTGCCGCCAGGTAGCGTTACAAATCATCCCAACCAGTATCCCTCAGTGCACTTCTGAATTACTTTACTCCGCCTTAGTCGAAAGGATTAATGATGTCGATAATTCGACTGCAGCGACTATTTGTGTTTACTTCCGTTTTGTCTGGACTATTACTTGCTACATGCGCAGTTGGGCAGACAATTTCAAGCATTACACCTTCCAGCGCGGCTGCCGGCAGCGGTGGCTTTGTACTCACCGTCTATGGCACCGACTTTGACCCCGCCTCCGTCGTGAGACTTCACGGATCCTCCGGCGTTCAAACACTGCAAACCTACTTCGTCAACTCTGGCCTGCTCATGGCCGGAGTTACCGCTCTTGAGATAAGGAACGCCGGCAACATACAGGTTGACGTAGCCACTTATTCAACAGACTCTTCTTCGAACCTGGTCACACTGCAAGTTACTGGTTCGGGATCGAGTTCCTCCAGTGGAAGCTCGGGATCCGGATCTAGTTCCGGATCCAGCTCCGGGTCGGGCTCTAGTTCGAGTTCCGGGTCGAGCTCCAGCTCGGGATCAGGCTCTGATTCAGGTTCGGGAGGAAGCTCGAGCTGTTATGGATGCGTAACCACTGGAGGTGGATCGAGCTCCAGCTCGGGATCGGGTTCAAGTTCCGGTTCCGGATCGAGCTCTGGATCAGGTTCGGGCGGTACTACATCAGGAGGGTCGACGACCAGTCCCGCAGGATCGCCATTACTGGTGCGGGTTACAACTCCCTCCGCAAACCAATCCGTAAATGGCTCAGTTACGATTGCGGCAACGGCCGAACAGACAAGCACCACTGACGGTTCGATCTATAGCTGGGCGATCTTTGATGGAAGCGATTTGCTCTGGGTTGATGAGAATCCGGACCCATCGATCAATGTCAAACTTGGCCTGTCGGCGGGAGCTCATACGCTCAGGGTCGTAGCTTATGACGATTCGTTTACAGGTTCGACTGCCACAGTGCCGGTGAAAGCAAGTGCATCGGGCCTGACGGTAGCCTGGAACGCCTGCATTTACACTCGGAACGGAGAGCAATACCAGGCGATGCAGATTTCTCCGAGCCAAACTCTGACAGGTGTGTTGCAGTCACAGATGTTCTGGGGCTCTAATTGCGAACCCACGCAATGGACCGACCAGTTGAATGATGTGGGCCAGACGATGACTTTCGGCGCCGGATCAAGCTGGACCTACTGGTTTATCCATCGCCCTGATATGCCCAATGTCTCGGCGGTGTGGACGATGGGCAACCAGAGCTCCGGCTGCGTTAACTATAGTGCTGCTCCGGCTTGTAATTAACTTAGTCAAACTAGATCGCCTGCGGATGTAAGTCTTTACAACCCTTGCATCCGCCGGCGCATTCAATGTAAGTAAGCGGGCAGCCCTGCTATCCACTGAGCCGTCTATTGTTGGTCGAGGGCTTTCAGCGCCTGCTCAGCCAAAGCGTTTCCGTGTTTGTCGGAACGCTGGTACCAGGCAATCGCCTGTTCGCGGCTCTTAGCTACTCCCTGGCCATGCTCGTACAGGTAGCCCAACTTATACTCGGCTTCCGGCCGATTCTGCGCAGCAGCCTGCATGTACCAGTTGATCGCCTGGTGGTAGTCCTGGGGAACACCCAGTCCCTGTTCGTACATCTCACCAAGCCGGTACTGCGCTTCAGGCCTACCCTGCTCCGCCGCCTTCGTGTACCACTTGGCAGCCTCGGCAGGGTTCTTGGGAGTGCCGCGGCCCTGGTCGTACATCACACCAAGCCGGTACTGTGCATCTTTGTAGCCTTGCTTCGCCGCGAGCGTGTACCACTTGATCGCTTCAGTCGGATTCGGCGGCGACGAGCCAACATCAAGCATTCCTCCCAGCCGGTATTCGCCATCTGGGTAGCCCTGATCTGCAGCCATCTGAAACCACTTGATGGCCTCTTTTGAATCTCTGGGCATCGACAGGGCGTAGGACATTCCGACCTGGACCTGTGCCGCCGGATCGCCAGCGAGCGCTTTCTGTTTGATAGCTGCCATGTCAGTCTGATCCGCCATACCAATGGCAAGTGGCGCACTTGCCGCCATCAGCAATATTGGGAGCACGCGCTTCATTGATTCCCTTCCTTCTCCGCGGGCCCGGATGAGTCCGGGCCGCGCATTTTCGTTAACTCCGGAACGTCATTGTTGAAAGTGCAAGATCACCGGTTGAGTCGTTGTGGAATCGATACTCAATCCGACGAACTCAGACGTCCCAACTACCCAAACGGCGATCGTTCCTGCCGTTGGCGATGTGAGCAGGATTGCGCCGCGACCATTGTTTGAAACAGCCGATACGCTATAGGTTCCGGCCAGAACCTGATTCGGACTAAGTGTCGAAGCCCGGCTGATATCCTCGGCTCCGCTCACGACTCCCTTACCTCCGACAGAGCTTCCTCCATCAAAACTGCTGACGCCAGAAGCCAGCGAAGTGGTCTGAACGACAGGATCATCCGGCCCAAAGAGATAGGAACCGAGAATGTCGGAGTTCGAGAACGGCGGTGCGATTGCGCTTGCGGAGATCTCTCCGATACCCGCCGCAGCCGTCGAGGCATCCATGAGGAATCCCTGGTTCGGGCCAGTGGCGTACATGTACCAGATGGTTGGCCCGGTTGAAGTGTTGAGATTCAACGTGCCGCGACCGTTCAACTCCAGGTCGTAGGCGCCTGTCATTGAACCGCCCACGGTGATCTTGCCGCCGCTGTTTTCATCAAAGGTCACCCCCACATTGGTGCCGCCGCTGAACAGAAGCTGACCAACGACATCTTGAGGCGCTGCTCCGTTTGACCCTGTCAGAGTGAAGATCGACGGTCCATTGAATGATGTGGAAGTGAAGGGAGCACCGTTCTGTATCTTGCCTGACCCGCTGAGGATGAAATTGTTCTGGAAGATCGAGTCAGTGGAGACCAACAGAATTTCATTCGCAGACACCACGTAGAATGCGAAATCCAGAATTCCACTGCCCAGACCCGGTACGATCAGAGTCATCGTGCCCCGTCCTGTCGGATCGACCGAGTACGTGCCGAAGAACGTGGGGAAAGTCGGTTCGACCGAGCCGGCATCGTTGACGTCCATCGAGCTGCCTGAAACGAAGCCAGAACCGTCGGGGAAGATGAGACCAAGAGCCGCCACGCGTCCGGCACCGGAGTCCTGACCGCTCAGGCCGAGGACATAACCGTTGGCAAAGACCGAAGGATCGAACGCAGTCGGATCCTGCCGCTCGATGACCCCCGAGCCGCGCACGCCGGACTGGTCGAAGCTGATGAAACGGCCCTTCGTGCCAAGCGTGTTGAGTGCGAATTTATAGGTGAAGGTTCCCGCAGGACTGTTGATGGTCATTGTGCCGCGGTTATCGCTGTTCACCTGATACGTTCCTCCGATTGCGAGGCCCGTAGCGGGTCCGGCGAAGTTATTGATGTCTTCCTGACCTGAAGTAAGCCCTCCGTGGCCGTCAGCAGTGAAGGACCCGGCCGCGAGATAGGATCCGTTGCTGTCGTATCCGGTGAAAGAGAACGCATACTGACCGGTCAGCTTCGAGTTATTGGTGGCGACCAGCGACACGGTTGCAGAAGCGAATGCAGTAGTCATCGCCTGCGACGTTGCCTTCACGATGACAGTCGCGGGGCTCGGCAGGCTGGCCGGCGCCGTGTATACACCCGAAGAACTCACGGTTCCGCAACTGCTACCAGAGCAGCCAGAGCCACTGACGGACCACGTGACTGCCTTGTTGGTCGTGCCGGTGACGCTAACCTGGAAGGCTTCCTGCGCACCGACAGCGACGATCGCTCCGGTGGGTGAGATTGTCACGGAGACTGGAGGAACAACGGTCACCGCTGCTGATGCGGTAGCCGTGAAATCGGCAATCGATGTTGCGGTCACCGTGACGCTTGTGGGTGCGGTGTTGGGAGCCGTGTAGAGTCCGGATGAGCTGATGGTTCCGCATCCAGATCCCGAGCATCCTGTCCCGCTCACACTCCAGGTAACACCTGTACTGGAGGTTCCAGTTACAGTAGCGGTGAACTGCTTTGTGGCGCCTTCAACTACCGTCGCAGTGGTTGGAGAGATAGTGATTCCAACCTTCTGCGTGATCTGAACGGACGCAGTGCCGGACTTGCTCGGGTCGGCGGCGGAAGTAGCCGTGACCGTAACGAACGGTGGATTCGGGGATGCAGTTGGAGCTGTGTACAGGCCGCTTGAAGAGATGGTTCCGCACAGTGTTGAAGTGCAGCCGGTTCCACTCAGGCTCCATGTCACCGCGGTGTTGCTCGTTCCCGTTACCGTGGCCGTGAATTGTTCCTTACCGCCTACACCGACAGATGAGTTGCTGGGCGATACCGACACGGAAATACTGTTCGAAGTAATAGTGACGGTGGTCGAACCTGTTATCGCCGAATTTGAAAGCGAGGTTGCCGTTACCGTCACGACGTTGGGGCTTGGCGCCGAAGATGGCGCCGTGTAGAGTCCGGCGGAGTTAATGGATCCGCAGCTGATGCCCGAGCAACCTGTGCCAGTCACTCCCCATACGACGATATTGCTTCCCATTCCGCTCGCGGAGAACTGGACTTGAGCTCCTGGCTTCACCGAAGGAGCGACTGGGGAGATCGTAAGTTTCGAAGAAGAGACTACCGTCACTGTCGCAGAGCCGGACACGCCGGGCGAGGCAACAGACGTGGCCACCACAGTAACCGTGGGTGGAGAAGGTACTGACGAGGGTGCGGTATATAAGCCTGCTGATGTAATCGTTCCGCAGCCAGAACCGCTGCAGCCTGACAGACTCCAAGTAACCGCGGTGTTGGAGGATCCGGTTACGCTTGCACTAAATTGCTGGTGTCCACCCACAGCCACCTGGGCCGTGTTCGGGGTCACGGCGACATTCACGGACGTGGCAGACTGAATCACCACACTGGCAGAAGCTGACTTTGTGGAATCCGCAACGGAGGTTGCGGTGACCGTTGCCAGTGCCGGGCTGGGAACGGTGGCGGGTGCAGTATAGAAACCCGACGACGAAATTGTGCCGCAGGAGCCGGAGACGCAGCCTGTTCCCGAGACACTCCAGGTTACTGCGGTATTAGAGGTCCCACCTACTGTAGCGGTGAATTGCTGAGTGCCTTTTACCGCGATGGTAAGCGCGGCCGGCGAGATTGAAATGGTGACTCCGCCTGCCGAGCCAATGGTAACTGCAGCCATGCCGATCTGGGACGGATCGAATAGATTAGTGGCACTTACCGTGACCGTTGCCGGACTGGGAGCCGTAGACGGCGCGGTGTACAGACCACTCGAGCTGATCTGTCCGCATGTGATGCCGCTGCATCCGGCGCCTGTTACGCTCCAAACCACCACGTTAGAGCCGGTTGCCGCGAACTGCAACTGGCCACCAGGCTTAAGTTGTGCTGACGAGGGGGAGACCGTCACCGAAGCTACAGCGGTTGCAGACGTAATGAGCAGAACGAATGCCCACACTAACGCTACGATTCTCGTAATCCGGTTCATTCCTCACCCCCAGCCAACGTACTCCACCAGCCACCATCGCTCAGGGGCTGTGTGTTAAATCACTTGCGTGAAATCTGCTCCTTGGCATGCGTGGAGGCAGCAAGATTAAGCTGCTGGTTCACCATGTCCTTGAGAGTTCCATAGTCAATTACGCCACTGAAGAAATGTCCGTTGACAAAGAAGCTGGGGGTGCCTGTCAATCCAAGACTCTTTCCTTCTTCCAGATCCTGCTTTACTGCTGCCGCTTCGGTTCCGTTGTCGAGGCAGGCATCAAACTTATCGCCATCCAGCTTTAGAACACGTGCGTGTTCTTTCAGCGCGTCGACATCGAGCTGCCGGCTATAGAACAGGACGTCGTGATACTCCCAGAACTTGCCCTGCTCGCCCGCACAACGAGAAGCCTCTGCAGCCTTTTCCGCCGTGTGATGCATGGGTAGCGGGAAGTCTTTGAATACAAGGGCAACCTTGTCTCCATACTCTTTCTTGAGCTGCTGTATCTGTGGATTCACTTTCTGGCAATATGGGCACTCGTAGTCCGCGAATTCCACGAAGACTACCGGCGCATCCTGTGAGCCCTTGGTGTATGCCTTTGCGATGTTGAGATCGACGGCAGGCGGCATCAGGAGAACATTGATGCTGGCCTGCTTGCGCAGATTTTCAACATAAGCGGCGCGCGCCTTAGTCCGACGCAACTCCCGAATGTGCTGCAGAACATCAGCACGGACCGCTGCGTACGGTTCCTGAGTGTCAAGGCCCTCGTAATAGACTTCGAGTTGATCTTCGGTCGGATCTTTTACATCTTTATAGACCACGGTGTTGAGCAGCTCATCCACTGACATGTTGTGCTGGCGCGCTTCGTTGCCGAGCAACTGGTCGTCGATCAGCTCCTCAAGAGCTTTCCGCTGGTTGAGATAATATTGATATTCCGCCTGAAGCAGCTTGCCGCCTTCCTTCTGCTGAAGATCGGCCATTGTGAGATTCTTGCCGCCTACATTTGCAACGACAGTCGACGGATCGCTTGCACTCTGTCCGTGCGAAGACGCAACAACCGTCCCGAGGCACATTCCCGCAACCAGCAAACCCGCGCAGCGTGTGGTCCAGTTCATGATTTCCTTCCGTTTCGAGAGAACGAATTATTGGTATAAGGTGCGCCAGGTTTGCACCTTGCAAATCCCGGCGCACAAGTCACTTCCATCCACCATGTCTTGCCTGAGTAATCGGCAGGGCATGTTGCCATTGCTCTTACAAACAAATCAGTCGCCGGTACCGCAGCTGCAAATTCCCTGACCGCTACCCAGGATGTTGACGAACGCGCACTGCGCTTGCAGGTTTGCGAGCTCAGTAGCACCCAGGGTGGAGTCAGAGGACTCGGTCTCAGTAATTGGCCAGGCAGTTCCCACCGCATTCTGGATATGGGTCACCCAGGCGCGAAGGTTGGCTTTGGGGGTCACATTCGAGGTCGGATCGCACGGCGAGTTGTTGACTGCCGCGGATACAACCTTGATGACGCCAGTACGAGAGACCACGCCGGTTAACGGATTCGAGGTCAGATTGGAGCGGACAGACAGCGTGCGCAGACCGTTGTGAGTCTCAACGCATCCGCAGCATTCCGTCATCTGCTGATCCGCATCGAACACATAGATCATTGCGCACAGGTTTCCATACGTCAGGCCGGGATTATCGATCCGGACTGTTGCGTCTGGAGCTGGAGCAGCATTGTTAGAGAAATAGTTGACCTTGTATACGTCTTGGGCCGAGGCAGCGCCAGCGCCGATAATGGCGATGCCAACGATCGCAACGGCTACAAGGAGTGTCTTACAGAATGTACCCTTCATTCGAATTCCTCCTGGGCGTCTGCTCACTGCGGGGGGACAGCAACAACGCCTGATGCTAAACTCTAGACCTTCACAAAAGTAAAGCAATTACCCAAGTGACTTAGCCCTGTCTGTTATGCAGCGCTGACTAATACTTTTGGAATAGTACGTAGCTACAACCAGCATATTTGCTCGGGATTCGCGACTTACCCGCATATGTAACTCAGGAAATGCCAATGCATCCGCAGGCGCAGAGTGCTCGAACATGGTGCGGGTTAAGGCCGCAAATTTTAAGCGAAAATTTTTCGCGGAGAGGACGTCTCGGAATCGCAGCGCCCGGTAGGTTTTCGCCATGCATGAGATCAGCACCGACGTTCCAACGCGACACCGTTCCAGTGAGGACCTGGAGCACCCATTAGCGCGAGGGCATCGCCATCCTGCCACGCCCCAACCCTGGGCAAGCGGGGCTCGCCTGTTACTGTGGCGCCGATTGCGACTGAGAGGCCGCCTGATCATCCAACACCTGCTGCTGACGCTTCTGCAGCTCATCGAGAATCTGACCGGGGGTCTTGTTAGACTCAGCCGCGAGCTTCTGTATGTTGATCCCTGTGGGGACAGAGGATGGGATTACGGATGGCTGTGTAGGCACGGGCGGGGGAGGAGGTTCAGACGTGTCGGCGTCAGTATCTGCCTGAGCTCCCTGGCCGCCATAGAGGGAAGCCTGCGGCGCTGATCCCGCCTGGGTCGACGCGATCAGCGTCGAGGGGGGAGCACTTGTTCGCTCGGTCAAAATGAGACGCTTGACAACCCGTGGATCCCTCTCAGAGCCTACGATGATGTAGTTGTAGCTACTTCCATCCATCAAAGCCACTAAGGCATCTGTAACGGAAACTGGACCCATATTCAAAAAGACCGGTTCGGAGTCGACGGTGGAAGGCATGTCGACTGTCAAGCCAGCTGCGGAACGGACTGACTCGAGAACTGAAGCAAAGTCTTGTCCGTTCGCCCTGATGGTCAGCTTCCCGTCTGTGAGTTTAGCGATGGGAGGAGCTGCAGCAGGCTGTGCGGGTTCCGGGGTCGCGTCCGAGTGATCGCCGGTCACGGAAGGCCGCAATGTATTCTGCCCAGGGCGTTCGCGCTTGCAGAATTGACCTTGCGGATCGGAGGACTCCTCTCCAGTTTTGGTGGAAAGCTTCAACCGATTGGATCCGCCGTCTGTGCCAGACTGCGGATCTGCGGGGGCCTGGTGAGAGGACGCTTGCGAAGGCAAGTTGCCGTCACAGCTCTTGCTAGTCGTCGCGGAGCTGGCAGGACTGGAAACCTTCTGGCCATGGATCGACACTGCCGTAGTAGAAATACAACAGATTGCCAAAACTGGCAGTTTGTGACGGACAAGTTGCGAAAAGGTTAAAGGCTTGTTTTCGCGGCTCCGTGACATGGTCCACCCCCTAGTATTTGCACTGGCGATTGCATCATATTGGGGGGTCAGGGGCAATCGTGCATCCGGGCTAGTCAATCGAGGTAAGCCAATTGTGCTCATCCCCTATCTGGTTAGTGCAAAAGAACAGCTCCAAAAGATGCAGCACATGAGGCTTGACACCCAGTCGCCTGATGCACCACACTTCGGGAGCTGAAGTGAAAAAGTATTAGTTCTTCTTTCCGATGGGATTAGTTGGAGTCGGGAAGAAGATTTCAGTAGATGCCGGAGCGTGTTCCCGTGCCCA
>Ga0335073_10001180_pt1 | contig 34807 bp, 32 predicted proteins | sample Lox_Sample_22_FD_207093 | JGI IMG/M metagenome (GOLD analysis project Ga0335073, IMG submission 207093) | Soil microbial communities from Loxahatchee National Wildlife Refuge, Florida, United States - Lox_Sample_2.2 | ecosystem: Environmental > Terrestrial > Soil > Wetlands | place: USA... | reverse complement strand
GGATGGAGCGCGGACGGGGTCTTTAACTTCGAAGGCGGATGCTATGCCAAGTGCATCAAGCTGTCGAAGAAGAACGAGCCGCAGATCTGGAACGCTCTGCGCTTTGGCTGCGTGCTCGAAAATGTGACGCTCGATTTGCACACACGCATTCCCGACTACAACGACGACTGCAGAACGGAAAACACGCGCGCCGCATATCCCGTAGATTTCATCGATAATGCCGTGATCCCAGGGATTGGCGGGCATCCGAAGAATGTCGTGTTCCTCACGGCGGACGCGTTCGGTGTTCTGCCGCCGATTTCGCGGCTCACGCCGGAGCAGGCCATGTATCACTTTCTATCGGGATATACGGCAAAGATTGCGGGAACGGAGGCCGGGGTAAAGGAACCAGCGGCGACATTCTCCACCTGCTTTGGATCGCCATTCCTTCCCCTGCGTCCAAAAATCTATGCCGAGATGCTGGGCCGCCGTTTGCGCGAGCACAGCGCACAATGCTGGCTGGTAAACACAGGGTGGCAAGGCGGACCGTATGGCGTCGGCAGACGAATGGACATCCCATATACGCGCGCCATGGTTGATGCAGCGGTCGAAGGAGAGCTGATTACACAAGAATTCGAGATCGAGCCAACGTTTGGCTTCAGCATTCCGAAGACCTGCCACGGAGTTCCACCTCAGATTCTGAACCCCCGCAATGCATGGCCCGACAAAGCGGCCTACGACAAGGCCGCGGAAGACTTGCGTAACCGCTTCGCCAAGAACTTCGAGAACTTCGACGTCCCGGCGGAAGTCAAGGCAGCGGGACCACGAAAACAGAAGTAGGCCACGGATTTGCAAGCGATGCGGAAAAAAGAAGCGTCCGCGAAAAGTCCAGCTCTTCCGTGACTGAGGTCAGGCTTTCTTGATCAGGCGGGTAATCCAGATCAAAATTACAGCGCCGATGATGGCGACGATAATCGTTCCGATGAGGCCTCCGGCATGGATGCCGAACACGCCCATCAGCCAGCCGCCCACCACGGCACCGACGATTCCCAGGACGATGTCCATTACCGCGCCGTAGCCGCCACCCTTCATGATTTTCCCGGCGGCCCACCCGGCGATCAGTCCAACGACGACCCACCAAATCAAACTTGTGATCATCTCGAATCCTCCTGTCTGGAACGGGAGGAGACTATGGCGGGAGTGGCTTTCTGTCAAGCCGGGCCGCGCAGGCACCCCTTGCGTGTGATTAAATCAATGCATGTTCTCCCGCAAGATTCGCGTGGAGTATGACGAGAACGGCCGCAAGGTCTCCTGTCCGCTGAAGTGGCTCGACAGCTTCTCCATGCGCAACTTCACCAATGCCAGCCTCTTTGACGACACCCTTCCGGTGGCCGACGGCCGGATGGAGGTCGGATCCAACGTTCCTCTCGCACAACTCAAAGATTCGATGGAAGACTGGTTCCGGCGGAAGGGATACTTACCGAAAGAATCGAAACTATTGGTGGAGGAGGTGGGAGATTTGACCCGCCATGGGTAGCCTCCGATCTCTCGTTTCCATGGCCGACATCTTCGTTTTCAATGAGTTGTAATCGGGAGAAGACTGGCAGTCCAGTTGCATGATTGAGCTCGGAGGTGCTTCATGAGCTATCAATCAACGCAGCTATCCCCCCACGCAAGCACCCATGAATTTGACACGGCAGGCGCGTTTGAGGACCGGTGGAGCTATACCATAGAAAAGTTCGCCGATGCACGTTTCTGGCGATCGTGGATGGAACTAGACCTCGACATCGACGAGGCCGCCGCCCACGCTCGTATTAACTGGCACGCGGTCCTGGGCCTGGTGCTGGTGACGGGAATTAGCGTTGGTTTCTGGGCCGGAGTGGGATTAATCGTCGCGCACATTTCCAGATAGCCCCGGCCACATAGCCCCGGAAAATCGAAACAGGGCCGGACGCTAACCAGCGCCAGCCCTTCTTTGTTCACCTACTCTGGATTCTTCTATTTGTCGTAGTGCAGCAGTGACATCACATCATAGCCCTTGAGATTCTCTCGTCCCCGCAGGAAATCGAGTTCGACCACGAATCCGAGACCGACAATCCTGCCACCCAGCGATTCCGCAAGCTTCGCCGTCGCCATGGCAGTGCCGCCGGTGGCCAAGAGGTCGTCGACGATCAGCACGCGCTGGCCTTTCTGAATTGCGTCCTTGTGAATCTCAAGGGTGTTCGTTCCGTATTCGAGGGCGTAGTCGTACTTCGCGCACTCGGCGGGAAGCTTGCCGGGCTTGCGCACGGGAACGAAGCCGGCGTTCAGGCGATAGGCCAGCGCCGGGGCGAAAATGAATCCGCGGGCCTCCATGCCAAGCACGAGGTCGACATCTTCCGAAATGTAGTGCTCGGAAAGCTCGTCGATCAGCGTGGCGAAGCCCGTTTTGTCCTTCAGCAGCGTCGTAATGTCATAAAAGAGAATTCCCTTTTTCGGGAAATCGGGAACTTCTCGGATGAGTCCTTTGAGGTGATCGGCGTTCATATCTGAAGTTTCGAGTTTCTGGTTTCAAGTCAGCCACGAACTCCATTCGAAACTGGAAACTGACTACCACGCTCCTTCAATTCGAAATGAACTCAGTCCGGAAACCGCGCTGGCTTCGGAAACTTCGACGGCATCGACTCGAGCCGCGCGCGGACCCTCGCGCAGGCGGCCATGCAGTCCTAAAAGCTGATCGCGCGTGCCCTGGGCCAAAACTTCTACGCTGCCATCGTGATTGTTGCGCACCCAGCCGGCAACGCCCAGCATGTGCGCCTCGCGCTCGACAAACCAGCGGAAGCCGACCCCCTGCACGCGTCCTCGAACGAGAAAGCGGCGGGCCTCAACGGCCTTTTCGGTGGAAGTCATGCTCTGAATCAAGAATGCAGAAGTAAGAGGTCAGAATGCAAAATTGAAGAACCGAAATTCTGCTTTGCCTTCTGAGTTCGTCTTACGCTCTCGACAAATACGCGCCTTCCGACGTGTCGACCTTGATCTTTTCGCCTTCATTGATGAATGGAGGCACCTGCACGACCAGCCCTGTTTCGGTCTTCGCGGCTTTGGTCACGCTGGAAGCAGTCGCGCTCTTCAGTCCAGGCTCGGTCTCGACCACGGTCAGGACGACAGTCTGCGGTAGTTCGACGCCGACGGCCTTGCCGTCGAAAAACTCCACCTTGATCTCGAGATTGGGAATTAGGTACTCGACCGCGTCGCCCAGAATTTCTTTGGTCAGATGAGTCTGCTCGTAGTTCGTCGTGTCCATGAAGTAATAGCTGTCGCCATCAGCGTAAAGGAACTGCATTTCGACTTCATCGACGGTGATTTTCTCGATGGGATCGGGTGAGCGGAAGCGGTGCTCGAACATCGCGCCGGTGCGCAGATTGCGCAGTTTGGCTTGAATGAAGGCGCGCAGGTTGCCGGGCGTGCGGTGTTCGACGCTGAACACGGAGTGCAGATCATTGTTGTGCTTGATGATCATGCCGGGACGAAGCTGGGTGGCAGGGATCGACATCGGTTCTGAACTCTCCTGTACGATTGCGCTTTGCGGAGCCGGCGGAAGGCGGGCAAGCCACAAGTCCGACGCACGCTTACTAGGCGACGACGGCTAAACCGTTATTTTACACTCAGCTGTGCGGGAAAAGAAACCTTCCCGGAACCGAACTCATCGAAGCTGAGCGAGCTGCAAATGCGGCCGCTCGGATCGCCGGTAGTGGACTAGAATGGCTGTACCGAATCCCGGACAGTTCGCGAAGTTGTCTGGCCCGATTCTGCGGGCAGAGAGAAAGGTCGTCATCATGCGCATGGGACGTTACGAATCCTCGGAAGGCAGCAATGTCGGCACTGCGATTACATTTCTGCTGATCGGTCTGGGAGCCGGCGCCCTGGCCGGGCTTCTGCTGGCGCCCAAGACGGGCAAGCAACTCCGCCGTGACCTGAAACGCGGCTATGAAGATGCCCGCGACACCCTGGATGAATGGGCTGACGAAGCGAAGGACCGGGTGCGGGACGCGTCGGAGCGAGTCCGTGACGCAGCCAACCGCGGCGTCGAGATTGCCGACGATCTGCGCGAGAAAGTCGAGCCGCTGCGCCGCGCGATCAATAGAAGCTAGCGGCCGGTCGTTCGATCCCACTTAGCTGGCTGAACCTAACTCGCCACACGACGGCTCAGTACAGATGGAAATCCACTTCCACGGCGATTTGTGTGGCGACGGCCTGGCCGTTCAGCGTGGCCGGCTTGAACCTCCAGCGGCTGACGGCATCGATTGCCTTCTCATCCAACCCCATGCCTAAGCTCTGACCGACGCGGATGGAGTAGGTCCGGCCATCCTTCCCCACGACAACCCACAACACCACCGAACCCTGCTGCTTGGCCTTGCGAGCTTCGTCGGAAAAGCCTGGCTCGGGACTGTAGATCACGTGCGGCACTGTGACGCCATTCTTGCCGGCCGGGAAAATTCCCCGCGGTCCCGAGCCGAACCCGGGCCCATCCGACGGCCCCACGCCACCGCAGCATCCGGAACCGATTCCGCCGGGACCACCGGGCCCGTTGGAAAGGAAGGAGAATTTCGATAGCGGATCTCCGATGGCTCGGCCTTGCGGTAGCTTCACTTCGGGAGCCACGTCCACAGTCGGTTCCACTGCGAGCCTCGGCTGCTCCTTTGGAACGACCACCGTCGGAGGCGCGAGTTGATCGTGGAGCGAGGCTTTGCGAAGATCACCATGCGACGCGGGAAGTTTGTCCAGGCCTCCACCACCCCCGCCGCCGTGGCCGGAGAAGACTAGCGTGAGGTCGTCGAGTCTGGGAATTCGCCCGACCATTACCGGCGGGTTCTGGATCACACAACTCGTGAAGTAGATCAGCAGGGCAACGACAGAACCGTGCCCCAGAAGCGACAGCAAAAATGGCTCGCGTCTGGTGCGGTACAAGCTGTCGGCCTGACCGGAAATCATCGAAAAAATGCTGGAGCCAGAGTCTTCCGGAGTTGCAGCAGTCATGGCTCACCCCTTGCCCATTTGCCAATGGAACAGTGTTGGTGAATCCCGAGCTAACTTCCGGTAAGACGCAGGCAGGAGCGAAAAGGATTTCCACGGCCGAGACTGTTCCCATCGAAGATGACTGGACAGCCCCGGTCACTGGAAAAGAGCGGAAAAGAGTCCTTTCATGCGCCAGAGGAAGCCGCGTTTCTCCGACTTCTTCCTGGCTGGCGGAGGCTGAACGACGGCGTCGAGGTGAACCTGAGGGGTTGAGGGATCTTCCACGGGCAAGGCGGTGATTGCAGAAGTCGGCGGCGGAGGCGCCGTCGACGCGTCGCTTTTTGCGCTAAAGACGAAGGGTTTCTCGAGCTTCACGTGAACATCATTGGGCTGCGCTTGCGGCAGAGCACCCGTCTCGGGGCCATTGGACAAAGTTGTAGGAGAAGAAGCCTCACTGGCAGAAGCGCTTCCGGACGCAGCGCCAGTTCCGCCGGAAGAACTCGCCACGGTTGACGATGCCCCGCCAACGCCAAGATGAGCATTGGCCGGCACATCCGAAGTCGTTGGCGGCGCAATCAACGGGACGGCGGTACGCAGCACGGCTGGCGGCGGTGGGCATCCGCATTCCAGCGGAACGTTGGCGTCGACTCTGTCGATGTGCCCGGAGCGAAACACGACTTGCTCATCCGGCTTCACCTGGTAGATGCGATCACCCATCAACTCCGAAACGATGGCGGAAGAGGTATTGCCGGTCAGCGCCCGCACGCATGTATTGCCCTCCTGGTCGGCACTGATGGCGTAATGGAAATGGCCCGGACCGGCAAACATGATGCGGAAGTCGGGAGTCAGCACGGAATCGGCTGAAGCCTCCAACGCATAATGCGCTTCGAGAGCACCTGTGCTCAGGCCGAGCATCAGATCGCGCTTGTTCTTCGAGGGCGTCACTGAAATTGTCGTTCCGGGACAGATGCGAACTTCTCCGCCTCGAGCTAAACGCAGGATGGCCGTGTCAGTGCCAGCTGTCACCGACGACCCAGCCGCGATCCGGCTGGCGCCCAGCACCATATTGCCGGAACCGGCAGTCACGGGCACCACGGCAGGCTCCGAACTCATCGTCAGTCCGGCTGCCGTAGGTATAGGCGGGGAATCCTTCCCGGCATTCGCGTCTTCGGCAGGCTTGAGGCGAACCATGAGACGATTGCCGGCGCCGTCCCAGGTATAGCCGTACTTCGCCTGCAGATCGAGAACGATGCGAATGACCGGCGGGCTTTGCTGGTATTGGTCAACCCGGATCGCCAGAATGTTGTCTTTCTGAATTTCACTTCGCTTGGGTATCGGTCCCAGTCGAGCATTCGGCAGATCAATCACCAAGCGTGGCGGCGAATCCAGAACCTGCACCTCGGGAATGACTGGACCACCGGCCGACAGAATCTCTACTGCGGGCACACCTTTCTCGTGGACGATGCGAACGCTTTTCACCGTCGGCGGCGGGCCGAACGTCTGGGCCGCCAGTCGGGCCAGCAGGGCCGCCAGCAGGATCGTGCGTACAGATTTGAGCACAGGTCGCGGCAAAGAGTCCCTCGCTGGGTCGCTGAAGGAAACATATCACTTGTTGAGGATGACAGAGAAGTGAGCGGGAGGTTCGTGTCAGGGATCACGGCGGCTGGCAGTGGCGTCGCCAGTCTGTTCCTTACGCCCAGGCCATGGGCGCGAGCCACCACTGATTTCAGGCCTCCGGCAGAAACTCGTATTCTTCAATTACGGCGGCGACGGCAAGTTTGCCATCCTCGCGGGCGCTTTCGACGCGAACCACGCGGCCCTTGCATTGCACGCGGATGCTTTCCGTGAGAGTGATCTCCGGCGGCAGGGTCAGGGTGAATCCGATGGGTGATCCCTGGGCCACAGCGGCCTCGAGGTAAAAACAGATGCCTCGAGCACTAACATCACGAATCTGCGCGGACTCCTTGCTTGCAGTGTCTACATGATTCACGGTAACCGGGACGTGGAGCGCGAACCGTCGCGCAGCCCTTTTTTCTTGCTGGGGCTCAACCATGCGTTTCTCCAAAGTGGCGTAAAGTGGCGGCCAAACTGGTAATGAGGATGCTCTTGCAGCAGCGCTCAGGTCAATACCACCCTTGGGTAGCCCGTGGCCCTTTCTGGGTAGCAAGGCACCGATTTCAGGGCATCAATGCAGCGATCAGTGACTGAGCGATGAAAGGCCAATGGTCAGGCCCGCAAACTGCGTCGCGCTAGCTCACCACCGGCCACGAACCACTGGTGTAAGCTGATGAAAGGAGCCGCGCGCGATTGATCTTCGTCCTCGATAATTACGATTCCTTTACCTACAACCTGGTGCAGTATATCGGCGAACTGGGTGCCCACGTGGAAGTGCGGCGCAACGATCAGATCACGGTTGAGGAGGTCGCAGCGCTGCGGCCGAAACGGATCGTGATCTCCCCCGGACCGTGCACGCCGCACGAAGCCGGAATCAGCATCGACCTGATTCGCCATTTCGCAGGAAAGCTGCCAATTCTCGGCGTGTGCCTGGGACATCAGGCAATCGGCGAGGCATTTGGAGGCCGCGTCGTTCGCGCGCCGCATCTCATGCACGGCAAGACCAGCGCAGTCATGCACGACAACAAGACCGTATTCCAGGGTCTTCCCATGCCGATGACGGCGACGCGTTATCACTCGCTCATTGTCGAGGAGAAAGATCTCCCCGGCGACCTGGAGGTCAGTGCCTGGACCACCGAAAAGGATGGCACGCGGACAATCATGGGCCTGCGCCACCGTCACTATCCGGTGGAGGGCGTGCAGTTCCATCCCGAAAGCGTGCTGACGGCTTCGGGGAAAAAGCTGGTGGAAAACTTCCTGAAGCAGTGATTCGCAGCGATTCAGTGGCCAATGGCCAGTGATTCTCTTCCCTGCCGATTCATGAGGCACGGCGCGTGTGGTCCCTGGCTGTGTTCGCTGATCACTGACCGCTTCCCCTCGCCATCTCCACCGCCCGCAGCAGTGCTTGCGCCTTGTTCATTGATTCCTGAAATTCGCTGGCCGGATCCGAGTCTGCGACGATGCCCGCTCCCGCCTGCAGGTAGGCCTTCTTTCCCTGCATGAGCATGGTGCGAATTCCGATGCAGGAATCGAGATTTCCGGCAAAGTCGGCATAGAGAACTGAGCCCCCATAAACTCCCCGTCGCGTTGGTTCCAGTTCCTCGATGATCTGCATCGCGCGCACCTTAGGCGCGCCGCTGAGTGTTCCGGCTGGAAAGCACGCGGCGAAGGCATCGAGCGCGCTGAGATCCTTGCGCAAAGTGCCTTCCAGCGCCGAGACCAGATGCATGACGTGAGAGTAGCGTTCGACGTACATCAGATCTTTCACCCTGACCGAGCCATATTCGCTGACCCGCCCGAGATCGTTGCGGCCAAGGTCGACCAGCATGACGTGTTCGGCGCGCTCTTTTTCGTCATTGCGCATCAGTTCTTCGAGGCGCGTATCTTCGGCTTCATCGCGGCCGCGCGGATGGGTACCTGCAATCGGGCGATATTCGAGCTTGCGTCCGGTGACCCGCACCAGCATTTCAGGCGACGAACCGAGAATATGGATGTCTCCGTTGCGCAGGAAATACAAATACGGCGATGGATTCACCTGGCGCAGCGCCCGATACAAATCAAACGGCGCAACGCCGGGTGTAAAGTCCAGCCGCTGGGAGAGCACGACCTGAAAGATATCGCCTGCGGCGATGTATTGCTTGCAGCGCTCCACGCTTCGCAGAAATTCGTCTCGCTGCGTGCGCGCGTCCACTTTGAGCTTCCCCAGCTTCGACTTCGAGGACTTGCGCCACACGGAGGGGCTCAACCCGCTCGCCAACTTTTTTTCCAGCACGCCAATGTCGCGAGTGGCGCGTTCGTAGGCGCGGCGCGGGCTTTCGCGGGACACGTTCGCCGCTGCCACAATGTGAATTTGATGGCGCAGGTGATCAAAGGCCAGCAGACGATCAAAGAACATCAGCTCGGCGTCAGGCAGTTGGAGGTCGTCTTTGGCATGATCGCCGATCTTTTCGAGTTGCCGCACGACGTCGTAGGCAAAATAACCGACCGCTCCGGCGGTAAATGGTGGCAGTCCTGCAACGCTGGCCGGGCGATGCTCCCGGAGCAAGCGCTTTACGACCTGGAAGATGTTGTCGTGAACCGCTTCACGACTGCGGCCGTGGTCGATCTCCACTTTCCCCTGACGGGCTTTCACTCGCATGTATGGCCGTGCGCCCAGGAATGTATAGCGGCCGATCTGCTCGCCGCGCTCGATCGACTCCAGCAGGAAGGCGTGAGGCTCTTTTTCCGCGATGGCGAGGAAAGCGGAAACCGGGGTCAGCAAATCGGCGCTCACCGATTTCACCACCGGCACCAGTGTCGCCTGGCGCGCGAGACGGGAGAATTCCTTGAAGTCAGGTTGCAGCATTTCGGGGCCTTCATTATATGGGACAGCACCCTGAGACAGGCGGCGATCCGGCGCAAACATGACGGTCCGCCGCACCCCTGACCTGTGGTCCGTAGCGCCAGCCAAGCCGTAACTTTGGTCACCTTGTTGAGACCTCGACAAACGCTAGAATCCTAGATATCCCAAGTATTGTGAGCATTTTGCGCAGGGATTACTGGTGGGAGACTGCGCGGATGCTGTCAATTGCCGATCGCGAACCAGCAATCGAAATTGACGCTACGATCCTTGCGATCGAAGATGACGAATTAGGCAGTACCAGAGTTTATGCGCATCAAGTTTTGGGGCGTACGTGGCTCTACGCCCACTCCACAGGCCGAGAACCTGCGCTACGGAGGCAACACCTCCTGCGTCGAAGTGCGCCTCGGAGACCGCATTTTCATTTTCGACTGCGGCACCGGCTTTCGCGTGCTTGGTCACGAACTCGAGCGCGAATTCGCCGACCGGCCATTTGCGGCCCACGTTTTTGTTTCACACTTCCATTGGGACCATATACAGGGCATGCCGTTCTTCCGGCCCTTGTATGACAGCCCGCATAGCCAGTTCATTTTTCACTCTTCCAATCGCACGCGCAGCCTCGAGCAGGTCATGGCGGAACAGATGGCATCGCCGTACTTCCCCGTCAACCTGGACCAGATGCGGGCCAAGCGCGACTTCTACAACATTGAAAATGGACGGCTGCCCATGGAAGACGGCATCGAGATCAAGACTGCGTATTTGAATCATCCCCAGGGCTGCCTGGGCTTTCGCCTGGAGACCAAAGATGGCGTCCTGGTCTACGCCACTGACAACGAGCCTGGTGACTCCAACTTCGACAAGGCCGTGCGCAAACTCGCCGAAGGTGCCGACATTCTGATTTACGATGCGCAGTACCTGCCGGAAGAGTATGCCGCGCGACGCCGCGGCTGGGGACACAGTCACTGGCGCGAGGCCATCAACGTCGTGATGGAAAGCGGCGCAAAGGAATTGATCCTCTACCATCACGATCCTGATCACACCGACGCCATCGTCGACAAGGTTGTCGCTGACGCGCGCAACTACTATCCCAGAGTCCGAGCCGCCGCCGAGGGCATGGAAATCCGGCTGGGCGCCCGGGCTCAGGGCATGGGGAACAGCAAGTAAGCACACGCATTCGACGGCTCACGCCCGCAAGTGATAGGGGATCGACGCGACGGTGATCCTCTGATTCCCGTTAAACAGCAACAGCGCCCGAATCGCTTCGGGCCGATTGTTGTGCAACAGGTAGTGCCACCAGTGGCTCTCCACCAGTTCGGGAATCAGCATGGTGATGTTGCGATCGGGATTCGCCATCTGCTGCTGAATCGCGTATTCGACAATCGGCTTCACGATAAAGCGATACGGCGAATCGAGCACGACTAATTTCGGAAGCGGAAGTCCGGCGGCGAGCGCGGGCTTCTCCACCATATCGCTCCATTTGCGGCACAAGCTGTGAGTTTCCTCCCCGTAATGCACGTGCAGCACATGAATCTCCTTCGATAATGTCCATGCGTAGCGCAGGGCCTTGTCGGCCACCAGACTCCAGCGATCGAGCGGCAGCAGAACGATGGGTTCAAGAAGATCCGCCGTATCAACCGGGTGGGTTGTATTGATCTCTTGCCCAACGATGCCATAGTGCCTCTTCACCGAACGCATCATCCAGATCAGAATCGGGATCAAAAGCACTGTGATCCATGCGCCATCGATAAACTTTGCCACCAATACCACCACGGTCGTGATGCCGGTGGCCAGGGCTCCCAGGCCATTCAACATCATGCTGCGGGTTGCGCCGGGGCCACCACGGCGTTTCCAGTGCACCACCATGCCGGTCTGCGAGAGGGTGAACGCGAGAAACGCGCCCACCGCATAAAGCGGAATCAGCCGGTCCGTGACGCCCCGGAAGATGAACAGCAGCAGGCCGGTCAGAAACGCCAGCGAATACACTCCCTGGGCAAACACCAGCCGCCGTCCGCGGATGACAAAGGCGTGGGGCAGGAATCCGTTTTGTGCAATCGCTCGCGCCAGCCGGGGAAAATCGGCGAACGCTGTGTTGGCCGAGAGCGACAGCACCACCAGGATCGATCCGATGCTGACCCAGTAAAATACCCCCCGCCCCATAACTGCGGCCAGTAATTGTGAGAGCACACTCTGGTATCCCGGCGCTCCCGGATCGGTCGCGGCGATGCCATAGGCCGGCACCAGATACGCGATCCCTATCAGCATGACCATCAGGATCGCGACGATGATCGTCAGGGTCAGCTTGGCGTATTTGTCAGTCGGGTCGCGAAATGCCATCACGCCGTTGCTGACAGCTTCGACTCCAGTCATGGCGGTGCATCCGCTGGAAAACGTGCGGAGCAGAAGCCACGCGCTGACCCCTTCCGTCACGGCAGTCAGCTTCGGCGGTGCGACCACCGGAACCGGATGCCCTCCGGTCAGCAACACCTTCATCGCACCGATGGCGATGAGTCCTAGAAGGCACGCGATGAAAACATAGGTCGGCAGAAGAAAGACTCCACCCGACTCCCGCACTCCGCGCAGATTGATGATGGTAATGACCAGCAGAATCCCCAGACAGAGCGATAGGGTGCGGCTCTGCAATGATGGCACCGCCGAAACCAGGGCGCCTACGCCGGCCGAGATTCCGACCGCCGCGGTGAGAACGTAATCGATCATCAACGCGGCCGCGGCCAGCAGCCCGGCGCCTTCGCCCAGATTTTCGGTCGCGACCGTGTACGACCCGCCGCCTTGCGGATAGGCAGCGATGGTCTGACGGTAAGAGATGTACACGATGCCAAGCAGCACGACGATCCCGACCGTGATCGGCCAGACATAGGCCGCGCCGGCCACGCCCAGCGGGATCAGCAGCGTGAGGGCTGCTTCCGGGCCATACGCCGCGGAGCTCAAGGCGTCGAGCCCGAAGATGGGAATCCCTTTGGTTGGCCCGATCCGCTCGGCTTTCTCCTCCTCGGTTGCCAGTGGACGGCCGAACAGCACATCGAAGATGTTCACCGGTATTTCCTTTGCACCGTGAGCGGCTGGGGACTCTGCTCCACAGCTTCCCCGCAGTGGCAGATAGCATAATCGCTGGCTGGAAGAAAGTTTGAAGATTCTGTAAAAGGGCGAGGGGCAGTGGCGCTGGCGCAGCTTGGCCCCGGCGGGTCCCTCCAGTCACCAACGCGGTGCAACAATTCGGGAAGTAAAAGCGCGCGGGGCTGCCTGAATCGACACGGATACCACAGCGGTCGAAAGCTACGACGGGTGGGGCAACCCTCGACAGACCAGGCGTTACTGTCCGCTCTGCGTGAGAAACGCGTCGATGTTACCCAGGAACATAAGTGTCCCCAGGATAATCGCGCCCACCAGCGCGAAGATCGCCACAATCACGGTTTGTTTGGAACTGAGGCCCTCTTTGGCCATGGGGTACTCCGCAGGATTATCCGAATGAATTCTATCCAGCGGGAACGAGGCATTGTTTTCAGTCTCGTTCCACACCCTTGAACTCGGAACCGATGTTCCCCAGGCTCGGTCAGTGCGTCGAAAATTTTGACATAGCCAGTGCAAGGACGCAAGGCCGCCATGGCAGGACGCCGCCGTGGGCCGCCTCGAACCTGCGACGGCTGCCAGCCGTGGTCTGCTTGCTTACCGGCCATCCTGCCTCATATACTCGGAACGTTTGCCCGCCTGCGATCGGGTACCCATCCCCGCTTGCCGAAAATCAGCGGGCAACGGTGCCCGCTCCAAACGACCTGCAATCATTCCGGAGACGACCCTTATGACGACGATGACCACCGCTCCGCACGTGGACAAAGAAGCCAATCCGTGGGAGTCGCAGCGCGCCCGCTTCGATTTAGCCGCACAGAAACTCAACCTGGACGAGGGCCTGTGGCGGGTATTGCGCTATCCCACCCGCGAGGTCACGGTCTACATCCCGGTGCAAATGGACGACGGCCATCTGGAAGTCTTCACCGGCTTCCGCGTACAGCATTCGATTGCGCGTGGTCCGGCCAAGGGCGGCATTCGTTATGCCCCCGATGTCACGCTCGATGAAGTTCGGGCCCTCGCGAGTTGGATGACTTGGAAGTGCGCCGTGGTCAACATTCCATTCGGCGGCGCGAAGGGTGGAGTAATCTGCGACCCGCACAAGATGTCAATGGGCGAAGTCGAGCGCATGACGCGCCGCTACACAGCCGAGTTGGTCGAATTCATCGGTCCCGAAAAAGACGTTCCCGCCCCTGACGTCAATACCAACGAACAGATCATGGCATGGATGATGGACACGTATTCCATGCACATGCGCCAAACGGTGACTGCGGTAGTCACCGGCAAGCCCATCAATATTGGGGGATCGCGCGGACGCCGTGAGGCCACCGGCCGCGGCGTGATGATTGTCTGTGATGAGGCCTGCCGCAAGCTGAATATCGATCCGCAGCGCGCGCGGGTTGTGGTGCAGGGATTTGGCAACGTGGGATCCAACGCGGCCCAACTGATGCACGAGGCCGGTTACAAGATCATCGGCATTGCCGAGGTTGGCGGTGGCTTGCATAACAAGAATGGCATCGACTTGAAAGCGCTGGTCGAGTTCCGCCAGAAAAACGGCACGGTGCATGGCTTCCCCGGCGCGGAAAAGTGCGACGCCGCCGAACTGCTCACCACCGAATGCGAAATCCTTATTCCGGCCGCGACCGAAAATGTCATCACCAGCCGCAACGTGGATCGGGTGAAGTGCCGCATTCTCGCTGAAGGCGCCAACGGCCCCACGACGTCCGCCGCCGATGATGTGTTGGCCGATAAAGGCGTGTTCGTGATCCCCGACATCCTTGCCAATGCCGGCGGTGTAACTACCTCCTATTTCGAATGGGTGCAGGACCGTCAGGGCTACTTCTGGAAAGAATCGGTAGTCAACGAACAACTCGAGACCATCATGAAGTCGTCGTTTGACGATGTTGTGCGCTACGCCGACACGCATCGTGTAAACAACCGCATCGCGGCTTACATGCTCGCGATTGATCGCGTCGCCTACACGATACGCCAGCGCGGCATCTACGCGTAAGCATTTGGGAGGATCCGATGAATACCGTTGAAAGAACACTGCTCACCCAGATTGCTGTCCTCATCTTCGCGCTCTCGCTCGCGAGCGGCACGGCTCTCGCGCACAATCAGGAACCCGGCGGTACCGCCCCGGAATTGAACGCCGCGGCCATTCCGGCGCAGTCCTCCATGGCTCCCGCAAAGCCTGCAGCCGACAAGCTCGACATCAACAGCGCGACGAAAGATCAGCTCAAAGCTCTGCCGGGCATCGGCGACGTCTATTCGCAGAAGATCATCGACGGACGTCCCTACCGCACCAAGCTCGATCTGGTGCATAAGAAGATCATTCCGCAAGCGACCTACGACAAAATCAAAGATGCCATCATCGCCAAGCAACCCAAGGCAGGCGCGATGACAGCTCCCAAATAAGCTCACAACAATCACAACTACCTGCGGGGGTACTGTTCGGCAATCTCATGGCGTGCTCGGCGTCCTGTCAACCAATCTCAGCGCTTTCCGTGCATTGCGTTCCCCCCAGCGGTGGAGGATAATCAGACTGGCCTCCGGGACCGCTCCGTAGTGTGAACCTGCCCAACTCCATCACGCTGATCCGTATCTTCAGCATTCCCCTGCTGATCTGGATTCTTTCCAGTCCTCGCTTCAGCAGCGCGAATGGCGAGAAAGAATTGCTGGCGTCTGCAATTTTCATCGCCGCCGCGATGACGGACGGCATTGACGGGTATCTGGCTCGCAGACGCGGGCAGATCACAACAATGGGAATTCTGCTGGATCCACTGGCCGACAAGCTTTTGATCGCGGCCGCATTCGTCACGCTGGTGCAGCTGAATCCCAGCTTGGTTCCAGCCTGGATTGCAGTGGTCGTGATCGGCCGCGAGTTCCTGGTCAGCGGACTGCGCTCGATCGCCGCGTCCGAAGGCTTTACGATCGAGGCCAGCGATCTCGGCAAGTTCAAGATGGTGGTGCAGATTGTAGCCGTCGTGGCTGTGATCCTCGACCATCGCTGGAAAGAGTGGATCGTTTACAGCCACTATATTTTCCCGATTCATTGGATCGCGTATCTCGCGATCTGGTTTATGGTTTGTGTCTCGCTGGTGTCAGCGGTCGATTATTTTGTGGCTTTCTGGGCGAAGATTGATCGGCGCGTCGTCAAGCGCCGGCGCCGAGCCTTCATTCTGAGCCGGCGCGGAAAACCGGCCCCCGCGACCGCACAGGCGGACCGCGATGTCGCTACCTCGTCCTAGTCCGGTTGCCGTAGAGTCTGGCGAGTTTTCGCAAGACGAACGGGCAATCCTCCTCCGTCTCGCGCATGACTCTATTCTGTCGGCTCTCGAAGAGCGCGAAATCCCGTTGGACCCTCCCACGGCTCATCTCGCCCAACCACGTGGCGTGTTCACTTCCCTGTACTTGAAAAACGAACTGCGTGGTTGCGTCGGGTATGTGTTGCCGGTAGGTTCCGTGTTTCGAGCTGTCGCGGATACCGCGCGGGCTGCCGCTTTTGAGGACGCGCGCTTCTATCGTGTGACGCGAGAGGAAGCGCCTGATCTGAAAATCGAACTGAGTATTCTTTCCCTCCCGCAGCCGATTCGACCCGAACAAGTAGAGATCGGCCGTCATGGCCTGCTGATCAGCATGAGCGGGCGCCGCGGCCTGCTTCTTCCCCAGGTGCCTGTGGAACACAGCTGGGACCGAGTCACATTCCTCGAACAAACCTGTCTCAAAGCCCGGTTGCCGCGTGACGCGTGGCAGCAGGACGCTGTGATCGAGGCCTTCACAGCGGAAGTATTTGGAGAGAAGAACGCCGAATCGGCGCCTCCAGAATAAACCGGGGACGGTTTCCCGTCCCCGACTGCCTGCCTTAGCTTTGCGGAACTCGAACTAGTTCACTTGATCCAGCTCCACCCCATCCCCAGCATGCACATCTTCCATCGAGAAGACGATCATGCCGGTCGCCGTGGTGGGGGTGACGCCGATGATCACGATCTCGCCAACGGCGCGCCGCGGCAGATCACGCACGTGGATCACAGGTCCATTTCCCTTGGTGAACATTGCAGGATCGAACGAGGGCACCTTTTTCTGGGTGTCCTCGGCGATTGCCGCCTTAAAGGAGAGAGAATCCACCGGATCCTTGAGGTCGGCGTCATAACTACGGACAGCGCGGAAGAAGTCGCCGACTTTCACTCCCTGATTGGCGCCTACGTTGATATAAACCTTCTGGCCTGTTCCCAGCTGGGAATCGAAGTCCTTCCCCATCACGATGCGGCCGCTGAGCTTGCCACTGGCGGGCAGGAAGCGATCGAACTTGACGGGCGCGTGAAAGGTCACCGATTGCTTTTCCGCAAACGGAATCGCCGTGTCGCCCGGATTCACCCCGTCGCAGGCGTACTCGATTCGCGCGATGGCGACATGGCTGCGCGTATCAATGACTCGGACGCGACCCACTTCTTCATAGGCCTGGCCAGTTTCCTTCAGCAGCTTCTTTTGGCCCGGGAACATTTCATATTCGTTGACGTCGCGCAGAGCGCGCACGATTTCATATTGCGCGCCGGCACTGTAGCCGGTGCCTTGCAGATAGACGATGTCGCCGCGTGTGAACTTGGTGGTGCTGGGCGTCTGCAGTCCGCCCGCGATGTAGTTGGCGTCAGGCAGGATCTGTTTGTTGATGAAACCAGCGCAATACAAGTCGGCGTAGGTAGGCGTCTGCACCCGCTCGATTGGAAAGCTCGCAGTAGTCGGCACCGTCCCCTGCGGAGCCTCATCCGCGGCCGCATTGCCATCCGTGCCCGTTTGCGCCCATGCCGCTGTGGCGAGCAACAACACTAACAGTCCTGTTTTCTTCATGTTACCTCCGGGCGAGAGCGCTCTGCGTCCCATCCCTAGTCAAATGCCAGAAAAGAAAGGCTTCAGCCGGAAGGTAACAAGAGGGTAAGTAAGGGTCAAGGTTACGAGGGTGTTGGTCACTTGGGAGCAAGTTTTTCGCAATAAGCAATAATCCGTTGTTGCATATGTAATTACAGCCCTGTAATAATTCGCCGTCGCTCAACCGCGAGCTTGGTACAAGTGTCCGAATTGAAAACCGTGAACTCAGCACCAGCTTACGCCCCCCGCCTTCTGCCCTTGCGGCTGCCAAGGGTATGCGTAGCGGTTATCGGGTCCGACGCCAATGAAATGGCGGAGAAGGCGGAATCGTTGGTTCGGGATAACTCCTTTCTTGAGTTCAGGTTGGACTACCTTTCCAAACCAGGGCTGGCTTTGCCGAGGATCAAGCGGTTCCTGGAAACTCATCCCGGGACGGTGGTGGTTGCTACCTGTCGCCGCGTCGCCAGCGGGGGAAAGTTCCGCGGCTCGATCCCGTCGCAACTGGATGTCTTGGGCAAGGCGGCGGCGGCAGGATGCCAACTCATAGACGTTGAACTGCAGACGGCCAGCAAATGCAAGCCGGACCGGCTGCAAAAGCTGCGCGGCCGCGCCGCCCTCATCCTTTCCTTTCACGACTTTCGCGCGACCAAGAAGCTGCACGAAACGCTCGAGAAGATGCTGGCCTATCCCGCCGATTTCTATAAAGTCGTGAGCACGGCGACCACGCTCTCCGACAATGTGGCCATGATCAAGTTTCTGGCGCAGGAAGGCGATCGGCATTCTTTGGTCAGCATGTGCATGGGTGAACAGGGAATCATCAGCCGCGTGCTGGGTGTGCGGGCGGGCAGTTTGTTCACCTTCGCCTCAGCCAGCGCCGGAGAGGAAACGGCGCCAGGGCAAGTAACCGCGCAGGAATTGCGAAGTGTCTATCGGATCGAACAGGTCGACGCGGCGACGCGAGTCTACGGCGTCGTGGGAGATCCCATCGCGCACTCGCTATCCCCGGCCATTATGAATGCGGCCTTTCGGCGAGAAAATGTAAACGCGGTCTGCCTTGCTCTTCATGCCAAAGCGCTGAAAGATCTGTTGACCTGTGTGCGGGAAATTCCGATCCACGGCATTAGTGTGACCATGCCGTACAAGGAAGCAATCCTGCCGCATCTCGACAACACGGACTCCCACACCACCAAAGTAGGGGCCTGCAATACTGTCGTTCGCGCCCAGGATGGCAAACTTTACGGCTTTAACACGGACACCGCTGGGGTAGTCCGCCCGTTGGAACGCCGTCTGAACACATTGGAAGGTGCCCGGATTTTGGTTCTTGGCGCAGGAGGCGCAGCCCGCGCCGCAGTCTTCGGCCTGAAGGAACGCGGCGCGGAGGTCTACATTCTGAACCGCAGCCTCGCCCACGCCAAAAAGCTGGCTCATCAGGCGCGTGCCCGCATTGTGAAGCGGCCGGATCTGAAGAAATTGGCCTTCGATGTCATCATCAACGCGACCCCGGTTGGAATGGGAAACACGCGCGAGACACCGCTGCAGGACAAAGAGATCAATGCTCGCTATGTCTTTGATATGGTGTATGATCCGGCGGAAACGCGCTTATTGAAACTGGCCAAGGAACGAGGCGCGCAGGTCATCCCGGGGATTGAAATGTTCGTGCATCAGGCGGCCCGACAATTTGAAATCTGGACGGGCAAACCAGCACCCTTGGATGAGATGCTGCGGGTCGTCCTGCTGGCCTTGCAAGAGCGCGCAAACCGCTCGACCCCCACAAAATGAAGCGATTCGATGCGTTTCGCAAAGAAAAAGTTGCATTTTAGTACATGCCCAAAGTAATATGCAGTTAGGGAATGTGACTGTTAGCTTTCCCGGTTCGTATCGACCCTGTACCGCCCGTTTCCATACTTCCAAAACTCGCAGTTTACAAGCTTTGGCGAAAAACTCGACGTGAGAGGTGGCCCAGTCCGCCTCCATCCCGGTTCGGAGAGTTCAATATGGCGTGGTACGCGTACTGTCTTACCGAGCACCAAACCCTTCCCAATGGAACTCGCACTCGCCGTCCCTTTCTGCTTGAGGGCGTTCAAGGGGTGAACGGCGCTGCAGTTCTGAGCTATCCGAGTGGTGAATTCGCCGTCATCGTCAGCGAATACGACCACACCACCGGCGAACTGGATCACAAGGCCGCGATTGATCATGCCCGCGTGGTCAGCAACTGCTTCCGTAATTCGACCGTACTTCCCTTCAAGTTTGGCACGATTTTCGATACCGACGACGCGCTCCGCCAGGCTGTGCGGGTCAATCGGCGCGCCTTCGGCCTGAGCGTCGCTAAGTTACGCGGCAAGTCGGAGATGCACATTAAGCTGGTCGTCCGGGACGGCTCGCTGCGCGAGGCAATGATCGACGTCGAACTGCCCGACACCGTCGGCGGCGATTACTTGTCAAAGCTGCGGGTAAAGGCATCGCGCGAACGGGAGCGCCAGACCAAGGCCCGCGCACTATCGGTACAGGTCCACAAGCTGTTTAATCCGCTCGAGGAGGAAGTCAGCTGCAAGAAGGTTGCACCGGAGGGCATGTTGATCGACATTGCCCATCTGATTGACTCCAAGAGTGTGGAAAAGTATCAGAACCGCTATAACACCGCCGCTAAACAGTTGAAGAATTGTGAAGTGGCGATCAGCGGTCCGTGGCCGCCCTATCACTTCTTGCCGGGCAAGCTGCGCACCGTCACCGGAAACAGCTAACCATTCCGCGCTTCAAAGACTCTTCAACCGGGCTGAAACCTGCGCTGGACGCGGTGTTTCCCGTTCCGGGCATGGGAATGCAGCGAATGTGCACTGTTATGCACTTCCTGATTTTGCTCATCGGCAAGGATTGTACCTGCCCGAGGCATTTGCTCTTTAGGTAACCCCTTCCTCCTCTTGCGTTTACCTAGTGGCGTGTCTAGGATCACGCAGTTTTGTAGCTTTGGCGCGGCAAGTGCTCCCTTCCTCAGCAATAAGAGGCCGCAAACTCAAGCAACATGACCTTCACTCTCTTTGATTCTCCGCGTCACTTCCCGAAGAGCCGTTCCGGCTGGCGGAACGGGACTTCAAATCGCCTTTCCTGACATCACCTTCCAAATTCGTAGCCTCTTGAACGTGGCCCCAGCAATGGGGCCATTTTTCTTTCTGGCAGCGGTCGTCCGCCAGTGGGGTGTTTCTCAATTGCTAAGGCGCTCAGATACACTGACCGGACCATGATCAAGCTCAAAATCTGTCCAGGAGTTCTTGTCGCCTGCCTTTCCGCTCTTGTTTTCCCGCTGAGCTCAGTCAATGCACAGAATCAGCAACCTCAGCCGGCCCCAAGCCCGTTCGCAGCTGCGACGCAAATGACACCGGCGCAGCAGCAGGATTTTCCTGCGCAGCTGATCGAGGAATTAACCGCGATCAAAACGGCGGCGCTGGCGGATGATTATGCGTACCGCGAACTCGCCCACTTGACGGAAAACATCGGTCCCCGTCCCACCGGTTCGCCGCAAGCGAATGCGGCGGCCGACTATGTCGCGGCGGAATTGCGGAAGCTTGGGTTGGAAGTTCAGCTGGAGGAAGTGCAGGTTCCGCACTGGGTCCGCGGCGCTGAGACCGGCGAACTCGTCGAATATGCGGGACAGACTCCGGGCACGAAGCAGAAGATCGTTCTGACGGCGCTGGGAGGAAGCGCGGCAACACCCGTCGACGGCATTACCGCCGACGTAGTCGTGGTCAACAATTTTGACGAGCTGAAAGAACTCGGACGCGACAAAATTGCCGGGAAGATCGTCCTCTTCAATGAAATCTTCGACAAGCAGAAAGCCGCGGGCGGCATGGCCATGACGGCTTACGGCGAAGCAGTACGCTACCGCGGAGCCGGACCGAAGGCCGCTGCTGACTTGGGGGCGGCGGCCGCTCTGGTGCGCTCTGTCGGCAGCGCCGATTTTCGCCTGCCTCATACCGGTTACAGTACGCCAGCTGGAATTCCCGCCGGCGCTGTCACCGCCGAAGACGCAGACTTGATCGCGCATCTGGCGGCTCAGGGTAAGGTCCGTATGCACCTCTTGCTCACTCCCCAGAAGCTGCCCGACATCACCAGCTATAACGTGATTGGCGATCTGAAAGGGAGCGAACATCCCGAACAGATCGTCGTCGTATCGGGGCATCTCGACTCGTGGGATCTCGGCACGGGTGCGATCGACGACGGCGCGGGAGTGGTAGTTGCGATGGAAGCGGCTGAGATTCTGCAAAAGCTCCACCTCCGCCCAAAACGTACTTTGCGCGTGATTGCATGGATGGACGAAGAAACCGGCGGCTCCGGCAGCCAGAAATACACGAAGGATCACGCATCCGACTTTTCCAACCACGTAGCCGCGATCGAAAGCGATTCTGGCGCAGCGCATCCTCTGGGCTTCGACGTAAGAATGTCGGCGGCAGCGGTCGAGCTGTTGCCTCCCGTACTGGAAGTCCTGCAGAGCTTCGGCACCACCGCTCTGCAGCCAAGCAGCTATCCGCCGGGAGCTGACATCGCCGCCATGTCGCAGGCCGGCGTACCTGCACTCGGCCTGATGCAGGATGGCCGCACGTACTTCCACTACCATCACAGCGCCGCGGACACTTTAGACAAAGTTGTGCCGGCGGAGTTGCGCGAAAACGCCGCCGCCATGGCCGTGATGGGATATGCACTGACCAATATGAAGAATCCCCTCCCTCGCTAGCGATGTGATTTCACTCACATCGCTTACGAAGAGGTCGAACTAGAATTCCCCCCGAGGTCAACCTGCTCTGCAACCCTTGGGCGGTTGACGCATCTTAATTTTCGCGCTTATCATCTTCGTTTGGCCTTATCACCAAGGACGCCTTCGGGAGGAGGCGTCCTAAGACTTTGATGTGACAGTTTCGAGACGTTGACCGAACCTGAAGTGACCTATGGATAAGAAGAAACTTGAAGCATTCAAGAAACGTTTAGAGACGCGGCAGCAGGAATTGCGCCGCACCGTGAACCGCACACAGGCCGACGGCCGATCTGCTGACGAGGACACGGCTCAGGACATCGCTGACCGCGCGGCGAGTTCCTACAACAAAGAATTCCTGTTCAGTCAGAGCAACAATGATCGCCAGACGTTGCAGATGGTCGAGAAGGCCCTCGCCCGCATTCGCGAAGGGAGCTTTGGCGAGTGCATTCACTGCGGCAAAGAGATCAACGCGAAGCGCCTGGAAGCCGTCCCGTGGACGCGCCATTGCATCGAGTGCCAGGAAAAACTGGAGCAGGGAATGCTGGAGGAGGCTCCGCGATAGAAGCAATGAGGTGGGAGTCGCGCCGCCGAGGAATCGGCGGCGTTTGTATTTTCTTGAACCTTCCTTTCGATTTGTCCAAGCCGATTTGGAACAGAAGGACTGAATTGACGTTGCGGCGTTGACATCAAGCCATGGAGCAAAGATTCCGTTCAGCGGGAGTTTGACTTCCGGTTGCGTCTCTGCGAAACTTCGGCCACTGGAAAACGGTCTGAACATGCGCAAACCCTGTCTCTACCGTCCCACGCCACGAAACTTCGAGCAATTTTTCTTCCTGGTCAATGCCGGAAAGCTCGAGGCCGGCCTCTAAAACCGTCGGCCCTTGAATTCCCGGCTCGAAGCCGAGGCGGTCCAATCACAGTCTTCCCTGGAATCGCCGGGGAATCGCTGGGAGCCGCTCTGATCGCCGCCGGAACTTCTCTCACTCAACGGTTATAAGTTTGCGGAGACTCCCATGAAGCTTTCGAAGATCGCCCTGTTCTTACTGGCAATGACTCTAGTGCCCATCGTTTCGCTTGCGCAGGAGGCGACAGGCAGAATCCTTGGAACCGTGTACGACCAGCAGGGTGCAGTCATCCCGGGCGTGCAGATTACCGTCACCAACACCGCTACCCAGGTCACGCGCACAACAGCGACGGATCACGATGGTTCTTTCCAGGTCTTGGAGTTACCGATCGGCAATTACAAGGTAAGAGCGGAGCGCGATGGATTCCGCAGCGTCCTCAGCGCCGAGCAGAAGCTCCTCATCAACCAGGCCCTCCGCATCGACTTCAAGATGGAAGTTGGAGCCGCCAGCCAAACGGTGGACGTTGGCGCCCAGGCCGCGCCGGTCGAAACCGTCAACTCAACGTTGGGCCAATCCGTCACCGGACGCGTGCTGACCAACATGCCTTTGAACGGTCGCGACATGCTTGATCTTGCGCTGCTTCAACCGGGCGTGACGGAGAGCAATGACGATAACGGTGGCGCGGGAAACTACAGCATTGCCGGCGGTCGGACGGACTCAGTTACGTTCCTGCTCGATGGCGGTCTGAACAATGACCTGCTCGATAACAGTAATTTCCTCGACCCTAATCCCGATGCGGTGGCAGAGTTCCGCCTCCTCACCAGCAACTACACGGCCGAGTACGGACGCAACGGTGGCGGCATCATCAGCGTAGTCACGAAGTCAGGCAGCAATCAGTTGCACGGCAGCCTCTTCGAATTTGTCCGGAACCGGGCCTTCGACGCCAACGACTATTTCAACGTGGAGGAAGGCCTCCCAAGGCTCGATCTCAAACGCAACCAATACGGGGCGACTTTTGGCGGCCCCATCATCCGGGACAAGATCTTCTTCTTTCTCGCCTATCAGGGGCAGCGGCAGGTGCAAGCAGATCCTATCAACGACGCTCCCGTTTTCACACCTGAGGAGTTGCAGGGAGACTTCTCCAATGCCTCAACGGGCGGTTCGCCCGACCCGGGCGTCATCGCATTTCTGCAGTCGAATCCGTACTTTGCTACTCCAAACGGGAACGTCAACAACGCCGTCATCGATCCAACCAAGTTCGACAGTGTCGCCCAGAATTACATCAAAGCGGGTTTAATTCCATCGGTTGAGGGAGGCTTCCTCAACACGTCGGTAGAGGCGCGGGACGACCGCGACGAACTCACGAGCAAGTTCGATTTCAATCTCACGTCGAAAGACAAGCTCTCGGTGACTGTGGGCGTGAATCGCAGAGGAGATCTGTACACCGGCAGCTACGATCCTTTTCCTTACGCCACCGTTCCAGGCTTTCCCAGCCGCAATGAAGGCAACTTCTATTTCACGAATGTCGGATATACCCGCATTTTCACGCCGATGTTGCTGAACGAATTCCATTTCGTGACCAGCCGGAGTAATTATGTGGCCGACATCCCGGCCGTGCACCTGCCCACCGGACCCGACCTCGGCATCGGCATCACACCCGATCTCGCCACGGGCCCCACGAATCTTTATTTCGATACCGGACTCTCGCTCGGCCTTAGCGAGAACGGCCCCACTCGCTACGTGGAAAATACTTTCGCCTGGACCGATGCCGTCTCGTGGACCCGCGGACGACACAACTGGAAGTTTGGAGCCGGCTTCTCGCCCTACCAGGAAAACATGGTTTTCGACTACTACACCAACGGAGAATTCGATTTCTATACCTACCAGGGAGGCAGCTCTGGCACGGGCAATCCCTACGCCGACTTCCTTCTTGGAATCCCGGATGCCTACTACCAGGGAGCTCTTGCTCCTTCCGACATCCGCAGCAAAAGTACGTATGTATTCGGACAGGACGAGTGGCATGCGAACAAGAACCTGGTTCTCACCCTCGGTCTTCGCTACGAATACAACACTCCCAAGAGCGACACGCAAGGGCGAACTTTTTCCATCATTCCCGGAGAGCAATCCCAAAGATTCGTGAACGCACCTGTGGGACTGGTATTCCCCGGGGACCCCGGCGCTCCGCGCGGCACCAACTTCCCCGACAAGAAAAACTTCGCGCCTCGTATCGGGTTTGCCTTCGACCCAACGGGAAGCGGCAAGACCAGTATCCGCGGCGGTTTTGGAGTTTTCTACGACATCCTGAAGGGCGAAGACAATCTTCAGTTCAACGGCCAGCCGCCGTTCGTCAGCAATGCGGGCCTTTACTACTATGGAGTGAGTGCGCCGCAGAGCGGGCCTCTGAATTTTCTCTCGCAGCCGTTCGAGGCTGCCGGTGTTCCCAACACCTTTCCCTCACACCCGCCTGCCTCTAACGTCGACTTCACAGCGGACCTCCCGATTAACAGTACAGGATTTGTTTATCTGGACGATCCCCATCTGCGTACTCCCTACGTCTACCAATACAATCTCAGCGTTGAGCGCAATCTTTTCGCCGACACCGTGCTGGAAACGAATTACGTGGGAACTTCAGGCCACGGGCTGACTTCGCTGAGGGACATCAATCCTATGGTGCTGGGAACTTACAACCGCGTGCTGAATCTCGCACCGGGCAATGCCACCTGCGGGGCGACGGTCGGCGTAATCTGCTACTCCGATCTTCCCGAGTTCGCTAACGTTTCGCACGCCAACTACAACGCGCTCGAAGCCAGCCTTACGCGTCAGCCCAAGAACTCCCCGATCGGGACGGTCTACTTCACTCTGGCCTACACCTACGCCCATAATCTGGACAATGCTTCCGGATTTCGCCAGCGCAACTCGATCGTCCCGGCCTACGCCCCGGATCTTTATTACGCCTCGTCGGATAGTGACGTTCGTCATCGCATCAGTTTGAGCGGCGGATGGGATCTGCCTTTCGATCGCATGTGGGCTACTGGCCCCAAGCACCTGACGAGGGGTTGGAGCCTCTATCCCATCCTGACCTGGCGCACCGGATTTCCCTTCGACGTTCCCGCCGGGCTGTACGACACGAACGATCCTCTGAATCCTGGAACCTCAGGCGCCGGCGATGCCTTCATCTCAAATGCCGCTGTGGTCGGACCGATCCGGACTTTCAATCCCCGGCAAAAGCGCACGATCGACGAAATCACCTACGGAAGCGATTTCCATGGCAATTGTCTGATCACAACCACTCCGGTCACTGGCAACTTCATGTTCGACCCGAACGCCTTCTCCAACATTCCGCTCGAGAACAATCCGTATTACGGTGGGACAAACCCATGTTTTCCCCAACTCGATCCGGTCGATAATCCCGGTGATCGTACCTACGGCCTGCACCGCAACACGCTTCGCGGCCCGGGGCTGACCAATGTCGACATCGCACTCGCCAAGACCACATCGATTACGGAAAATGTGAAGCTGGAATTTCGCGTGGAGTATTTCAACGCTCTCAATCATCCAGAGTTCGCTCAACCCACAAGCGTTGATGGCGCTGCTAACATCAACGGTCCGACGTTCGGCCAGATCACGACTACGGGCACCTTTCGCGGGCCCGCGCCGCGCATTGGACAAATCGCAGCCCGACTGACTTTTTGAAGGAGATCACTCCGACACATTTCGATCATCCAAGCCCAGCGAAGGTCGTTCTATGTGATTCTTTGCTGTTTCTGGTTCGGCCGTTCTTCCGCCGCGCCAGACTGCTTCATCGTCACGTCCTTGCTCATTTTGACGCCCCGTTTTGCCCCTGCTAAACTGCTTGTTTGTCTTAGCTGATCTATCCAGCCATAGCAACTACGAGAAGGGAAGTCCGTGCGCGCAGAAACCCGCCATCAACTAAAGCAGGACGCTTTCAGTCGTGTGACCATCGAGGCTGCCGAGAGAACAGCTCATTGGACCGTCGAGCATCGGTCTACGGTGATCATTTCCGCAATCGTTGTCGTAATCGTGGCGTCCGCCGTGATCGGGGGCTGGTATTACCTGAGCGTGCAGGACCAGAAAGCCAGCTTTGAGCTCTCGCAGGCCGTGCGCACCATGGAAACGCCGATTCGTCCTGCAGGCACTCCCGCACAGCCGGACGTTCCAAGCTTCACGTCACCCAAAGAGCGGAGTGAGGCGGCACGAAAGCAATTTCAGGAGATTGTCGACAAATATCCGCATACGCGAAACGCCGATATGGCGCACTATTTTCTGGGCGTGACGGCAGCCGATTTGTCCGATAACACCACCGCGGAACGTAACTTCAAGGAAGTCGCAGCTTCGGGAAACCACGAGATCGCCGCCGTAGCCAAGTTCGCGCTGGCTTCGCTTTATGGCCAGACCAACCGCACCAAGGAGGCCATCGCTCTCTATCAGGAGCTCATCGCCAAGCCCACGACCTCAGTGAGTAAGGTAACAGCGCAGCTGCAATTGGCCGACCTCTACCAGAACACCAACCAGCCCCTCGACGCCAAACGGCTCTACGAACAAGTGAAGAAGGAAAACCCGGGCAACGAAGCGGGACAGGTGGCAACCCAGAAGCTCACCGAATTGAAGTAAGCAGTCAGCCGGACTCCTCACGACCTGTCCTTTATTACCTTCGTAAGGCGATTTCCCATCTTTGTCTGTAAGCCCCTCGTGTGCTCAAGGAAAATTTAGCGAAGGAACTCTTGTTCCCACGGGGCGAAAAACAATATGAGAATCTGCCGAAGCCGGCGCTCGCTGCTCGCACTCTGTGTCCTGGCCTTGCTTTCCACCCTTGCTTTCACTCAAGACAACTCGTCTTCGCAAAGCCTGGGCGATGTCGCCAGGAAACTTCGGAAAGAAACCAGCGACGAAGTTCGCATGACGGACGCGGACACGAAGAAGCTATTCGAATCGGTGGACAAGATTTTTGATTTCGCCTCGCAAGACACCGGCATGCCCAAACATGCGCCCGTAAAGCGGCAAATGGTCAGCAAGGCCGACGTCGTCAAATTCACCACCGGCCGCCTTGCCAAGGAAGAATACACCCAGCGCTTCGCCCAGGAAGAACTGAGCATGAAGAAGCTCGGTTTCTTGCCCCGGGATTTCAACCTGCGCGAATTTCTCGTGAAGTCGACCGGCAACCAGATTGCGGGTTATTACGATGAAGAAACCAAGATTATCTCGTTGCTGAACTGGGTTCCCTGGGACCGCCAGGAGCCGATTCTTGCTCATGAACTCACGCACGCGCTGCAGGATCAGAACTATGACCTGCAGAAATGGATGCGAGGCAAGCTGAAAGCAGGCGACACGCATTCCAACGACGGCCAAGACGGTAACGACGACAGTGCGACCGCCCGTAAAGCCGTTGTCGAAGGCCAAGCTATGGTCGTCTACGTCGACTATGTGCTCGCCCCCGCGGGCCGGAGTCTCGCGGATACTCCAGACTTGATCTACCAGATGGAAGAACCCATCGTGAAAGCCGTTGCGGACACTCAGATGATGCACGACGCTCCCATGATTCTGCGCGAGGCGGGGTCGTTCGCCTATAACGAAGGCTTGATCTTTGAAGGCGAGCTTATGCACAAAGGCGGCAAGGAAATGGCGTTTGCCGGAGTTTTCGCACGGCCGCCTCGCAACTCCCATGAGGTGCTGCAGCCCGAGGCTTACATCAACGCCGAGAAACTTCCGCCTCTGGGATTACCCGATCTAAAGAAATTGCTGGCCGGTCAATACGACGTTTACGATTCCGGCGGGATCGGCGAGCTCGACGTGCGCGCTCTCTTGAAACAATACGGGGAACGAAGGACTGCCGACGATGTCGCTTCTGCCTGGCAAGGTGGTGCCTACGTAACCTTGCATCGGCTGGACAAGACCGCTAACACCGCCGCCACCACTGCCGACCTGGCTCTGGTGTACGTTTCGCGTTGGAGAACCTCGCAAGCGGCGGAGCGCTTCGCGCGCTTTTATACCGCGGCCGTGGCGCAGCGATATCACACGGCCACAGCGCAGCCCACACCCACCTGCACCGGCAGCAGCTGCCCGGTGTCGAGTGTGCAGATCGTCACCGAAGAGGGCCCGGTAATCATCGAACATTGGGGGGACAACAGTGTCGTCGTATCGGAGGGCTTCGACGCTATCACCGGAACCAGGATTCAGGACGCAGTGCGGGACGGGGCAGCCAGCGCACACGCCGAAATATTTCCTCAGCAAGAGATTGGGATTCGTCTTTATGACATCCCCGCGTTCCGCCAATTCGCGGAGAGTATCGGCGTACAGATTGCGCGTCAAATGACCTTTCGTTCATCTCAGTAGTTCTTTTTGTCACTGGTCAGGTCGAGCATTCTTAGTGCGTTCATTGGTTCGCTCCCAAGCCGCCATTTCCCTTTTCTGGCCGGTTCAGTACCATGTTGTCGAGCTCATGTTGTCGAGCTTTTAAGACTCCACAACTGGACCGACATGGCCGATATCAACCTCCGCGTCAACGGAAGTGAAAAGAAAGTCAGCGTCTCGCCAGAAACACCACTCCTTTGGGTTCTGCGCGACACCCTCGAACTTACCGGAACGAAATTCGGATGCGGCGCCGGATTATGCGGGGCCTGTACCGTGCACGTCGAGGGCAACCCGATTCGCTCTTGCTCGACTCCGGTTTCGCAAGTTTCTGGAAAGAGCGTAACCACGATTGAAGGCCTTGGAGCAAACGGCTTGCACGTGCTGCAAGAAGCGTGGATCGCCGAAGAAGTTCCGCAATGCGGCTACTGCCAGACCGGCCAGATCATGTCGGCGGCGGCTCTGCTGGCAAAGACACCCAATCCCACCGACGACCAGATCACCCAGGCAATGAACGGCAACTTGTGCCGCTGCGGCACCTATGAACGGATTCGTAACGCGATCCACCGCGCTGCCGGAAACCGAGGCCCGCGATGAGCCCCCTCTCACGCCGTGAATTCGTCGCCGCAGGAGTCGCGGCCAGTGCCGGACTCGTCATCGGCTTCTATCTCCCGCACGGAGAAACACCGGACAAGGAATTTTCGCCCAACGCCTACCTGCGAGTCACTCCTGACAATAAAGTCACGATCGTTGTCGCGAGGTCGGAGATGGGACAGGGCGTGCGCACCGCGCTGCCAATGATTCTTGCCGAAGAACTCGAGGCAGACTGGAAACAGATTGAGATCGAGCAAGCGGGAGCGAGCACGCTTTTCGGTGATCAGACCACCGGCGGAAGCGCCAGCATCCGTACCACGTGGGATCCCATGAGGAAAGCCGGAGCCACCGCGCGCGAGATGCTGATTTCGGCCGCAGCTTTGACCTGGAGCGTTCCGCGATCGGCGTGCACGGCGCAAAGCAATCAGATCAAGCACGTCAGTTCGAATCGAAGTCTGAGCTACGGTGAACTGGCCGCCAAGGCCGCTGCGCTTCCCATTCCCACCGACGTTCCCCTGAAGCAGAGCAAAGACTACAAAATCATTGGCCAACGCCTGCCCCGCCTGGACTCGCCCGCCAAGGTAAGAGGCGAGGCGGTGTTCGGAATCGATTTTCGCCTGCCCGGAATAAGGTTCGCCACACTGTCGCGCTGCCCCGTGATTGGCGGCAAAGTCTCGGAGTTCGACGACAAAGAATCGAAGAAGGTTTCTGGCGTGAGCTATGTCGGCAAGATCGGCGATTCGGCGGTCGCCGTAGTCGCCGACAGCGTTTGGGGAGCAATGGAGGGCCGTCGCTTGCTGGAGGTAAGGTGGGATGATGGCCCGAACAAAGATCTGAACACCGCTGCCGTCGTAGCGTCTCTGAAGCAGGCCGCTTCGAAGAAGTCCGCGAGCCTGTACTTGGCTGGCGATCCGGCAAAAGCTTCGGGGAGGCGCATCTCGGCCGAATATGAACTGCCATTCATGGCGCACGCGCCTATGGAACCAGGGAACTGCACGGCGTTCTATCAAGGCTCGAAGTGCGAACTGTGGGCGCCGACGCAGGTCCCGCAAGATTGCCGCGACTCGGTTGCGCCGGCAGTCGGTCTCGATCCGGATCAAGTCAAAGTCAACGTCACGTTGATGGGTGGAGGCTTTGGCCGGCGTCTCGAACACGACTACGCGGTCGAAGCTGCGCTCGTGTCAAAGGCGATCAACGCCCCGGTGAAGGTCATATGGACGCGCGAAGACGACATGCGCTTCTCGACCTATCGTCCGGCAAGCCTGCATCAACTTTCCGCAGCGCTCGACGGTTCTGGATTTCCCTCCGCGATGACGCATCGCATCATCTCGCCCTCGATCAGCGGACAGAAAGGACAACCGACACCCAACAACGTCGACCCCGACATGCCGGATGAAGCCGGTCCCGTTTATGGCTTCCCCAATTATTCGATTGAATATGTGATGACGGAAACGCCCGTCCCGCTGGGCTGGATGCGCTCGGTCTATGCGCTGCAGGCGGCATTCGCGCTGGAAAGCTTCGTCGATGAACTCGCCGTCGCGGCAGGCAAGGACCCGGTTGAATACCGGCTGCGTCTCCTCGCGAAAGACCAGGATCTGCAATATTTCACGACTACCTGGAAGACGGCTCGCATGCGGGGCGTGCTGCGGCTTGCAGCTGAAAAAGCCGGATGGGGCAAGCCGCTTCCTCCGGGACGCTTCCGCGGTGTGGCGTGCTTCGGATGCTTTGCTTCGTACATGGCCGAGGTCGTCGAGATCACCATGGAGAATGATCAGCCCAGGGTGCACCGCGTCGTTGCAGCGGTCGATTGCGGGCAAGTCGTCAACCCCGGCATTCTGGAGCAGCAGATTCAGGGCGGAATCGTCTTCGCTTTGGCGAACGCGTTGCGAGCGAAGATCACGATTGAGAAGGGACGCGTCGTGCAAGGGAATTTCGACGACTACGCTCCGCTGCGCATGGACGAGGCGCCTTCAGTCGAAGTCTACGCGGTTTCCAGTCAGGACGTTCCGACTGGAATTGGAGAGCCCTCGGTTCCGCCGCTCGCGCCGGCGCTGTGCAATGCCATTTACGCGGCCACGAAGAAGCGAATCCGCGCGCTGCCGATTCTGAGCTGACCTCAGGCAAGGAGTGATCCATGAACCCCAGTTGGGTCGTCGCTGTTTTCTTTCTGGCCACGACCCCCTTTTCCTCCGATGCCTTAGCATGCGATTCGAGCTACAACTAAAGACAACGAAAGCCGGGGGTCCAGGAGCGTTAAAACGCTCCGAGCCAGTTTTCGCGTCGGGCGGAGATCAAACGGACCGACTCCCGGGAACGCCGCTTTTCTTGACACCTCGCTGATTCTCCCTTTATCCTAACTCTTGCTCCTTGCGGTACTTACGCCACTTTGGCGTGCTTCCGCGGGCCTGGGTTAACGACTCTGGGTTGGCGTGATCGCCGCGGAGGTTTCGCAATGTTCCTCGACATCAAAGAATTGGAGCTTCATCCTCTCGATTTCGAGGAAGAGTTCCAGCCCAATGTCATCGACTTCGGAGGCGAGGCCCATCAGCGTACGCCGCTGAAGGCTGTGGGGCGGGCCGAGGTGGTCGAGGAGCATCACGGCAAGCATCAGATAATTAAGGACTTGCGTCTGCGCGGGCGTTTGTCGACTGGGCTGGAGTTGCAATGCGCTCGCTGTCTGGAGCCGGTCGAACAAGATGTCGCTCGGGAGTTCGAATTGCTTTACCGCCCGCTCGGTGCTGATGCCGGTCGCGACGAACTTTCCGTAACCGACGCCGAGGCGGAGATCGGCTATTATCAAGGCGACGGAATTCTGCTCGAAGACGTTTTGCGCGAGCAGGTACTGCTGGCGTTGCCCTTAAAGATCACCTGCCGCGCCGATTGCAAGGGGCTTTGCCCTCATTGCGGCAAGAATCTGAACCAGGAACAGTGTTCCTGCAGTGTTCCGATGGAAGATCCGCGCTGGGCGGCGTTGAAAGACGTACGCAGCAGACTGGAACACTGAAAAACAGCAAGTGAGCTGATCAATTCTGCCTTCTGATTTCTGAATTCTGCAATCGAGCGCAAGTCCAGATCGAGAAGCGAGATTGCAGAATCGCAAACTTAGACTTTGCGGCCATTTTGCGCCGCGAGAGGAATTTGACACCATGCCTAATCCGAAACGGCGACACTCCCAGAAGCGCACCTCGACCCGGCGCGCACACGACGCTCTCAAGGCCCACAGCCTCTCCGAGTGCCCCAACTGTCACGAGAAAAAGATGCCGCATCGCGCCTGTCCGAAGTGCGGCTACTACAAGGGACGCGAGGTTCTCGACGTCGAGGAAGCCAGCTAGTTCCTAAACACCATGCCTAGCGTGATCGCGCTGGATGCGATGGGTTCCGATCGCGCGCCCAAGCCGGAGATCGAGGGCGCGATTCTAGCCGCCCGCCAATACGGCGTGCGCGTGCTGCTGGTCGGCCCGGAGACGATCGTCAGGACGGAATTGAATCGGCATTCGGCGGCCGCGCGTCTGCCCATCGAAATTGTCCACGCCAGTGAATACATCACGATGGAGGACAAGGTCGAGGCGATTCGCGCCAAACGCGACTCTTCCATGCGCGTCGGCCTCCGCATGGTGCGCGAGGGACTCGCGAATGGCTTTGTGACCGCCGGCAATACCGGGGCGGCCATGGCGACGGCAAAGATCGTGCTGGGCGCGGTTCCCGGCGTCGATCGCCCCGCGCTCGCTGCCGTTTTTCCCACGGCTCCGGGAACGGCTGCGATGCTGCTCGACGTTGGCGCCAATGTCGACTGCAAGCCTCAGAATCTCGAACAGTTCGCGGTGATGGGCGACATTTATTTTCGTGCGATGTTCGGCAAACGAGGCACACCCCTGGGTCCGCGCGTCGGCTTGCTTTCCATCGGTGAGGAAGAAAGCAAAGGCAACGAACTCACCCGCGTGGCCTTCCAGTTACTCAAGCAGCTTCCCCTGAATTTCGTGGGAAATGTGGAAGGACGCGATCTTTACAACGGAAAGGTCGATGTGATCGTCGCCGATGGCTTTGTCGGCAACGTCGCCCTGAAGATTTCCGAAGGGGTTGCGAACCTGGTTCGAACAGCGCTGAAAGAGTCCCTTAAAGCGACTATCACGCGCCAGGTCGGAGCGCTGCTTTCTCGCAGCGCCTTCACCGATTTCAAGAAGCGTCTTGACCACACCGAATACGGCGGCGCTCCGCTGCTGGGCCTGAAGGGCGTTTGCATCATCACACACGGCTCATCGAATGCCAACGCCATGAAGAACGCGGTGCGCGTGGCGGCCGAATTCTCGCGGCGCGGGATTAACGATTCGATCGAGCGCGGACTGGCCTCGCTGCGGCCCGCTCCGATCGAGCCGGAAGTGCCACAGCCGAGCTAGCCATCACTTCTCATGAGCGACTCAACCATCATTGTTGCACTCCTGTTCCCCGGACAAGGCTCGCAAGCAGTCGGCATGGGCAAGGAACTCGCGGAAAAATATCCCGTCGCCCGCCGGACATTCGAAGAGGCCGACGAGGCTCTTGGCTATAAGCTTTCGCAGCTCTGCTTCGAGGGTTCGGAGGATCAGCTCCGCCTTACTGAAGTTACCCAGCCCGCGATCCTGACTGTTTCCGTCGCCGCCCTCCGCGTGCTTGAGACGCGCATTCCGAAGGCTTGCTACGTCGCGGGCCACAGCCTCGGTGAATATTCTGCGCACGTGGCCTCAGGGACCTTTGCTTTTGCCGACGCCGTCCGCACGGTCCGCAATCGCGGCAAGTACATGCAGGAAGCCGTTCCCGTGGGCGTAGGAGCGATGGCCGCGATTCTCGGTATGGGCTACGAGAAAGTCGATGCCGTCTGCAACGACGCGGCCCAAGGCGAAGTCTGCT
>Ga0335073_10001179_pt1 | contig 34827 bp, 27 predicted proteins | sample Lox_Sample_22_FD_207093 | JGI IMG/M metagenome (GOLD analysis project Ga0335073, IMG submission 207093) | Soil microbial communities from Loxahatchee National Wildlife Refuge, Florida, United States - Lox_Sample_2.2 | ecosystem: Environmental > Terrestrial > Soil > Wetlands | place: USA... | reverse complement strand
GCCGTGCCTGCCCGCCTCCTCGTAGGCCGCGGCGAGCTGGACCCGCACCGCGAGCGTGTCCCGGTGCCCGGGGCCGGCGGCCCGCTCCCGGGACCCGAGCACCTGCTCGAAGAGCGCGATCGCCTCGGGCAGTCGGCCCGCCGCGCTGAGCGACCTGGCCACGTTCAGCCGGCTGGTGACCGTCTCCGGGTGCTGCCCGCCGAAGGTCGCCTCACGGTCGGCCAGCGTCGCCTCGAAGACGGGGAGCGCCTCGGCCAGCCGCTCGCTGGCCGCGAAGGCGTCGGCGAGCCGGTCCCTGGCCAGCACCGACTGCGCGTGCCCGTACCCGAGCAATTGCCCGCTGGCGGCGCTCAGCGCCTGCCAGTACCCGATCGCGTCCTCGGTCAGCGCCGGGGCCTCGGTGAGTGACGTCCCGGCCCGGAGCAGCACCGGATGGGCCTCCGGCTTCCACAGCAGGTCGCCCGCGAAGGCGCGCAGCGCGGCGGCGGAGTCCCGCAGCGCCTGGCTGAGCAGCGGGCTGCTCGCCGGGGCGCCCGCCTCGGGCCACGCCTCGAGCAGCGCGGCGGCCGCCGCCGCCACGATCTGCTCGATGTTGCCGGGCGCCAGGTAGGCGCGGACCGCGGACCGCACGGCCCAGTGCAGCCAGACGGTGCGAACCGCGCTCGAGTTGTCCAGACTCACCAGGCCGAGCCGGTCCAGGTTGGCGTACGCGGACCGCACCAGGTTCTGGTCGCCGGCCTGGCCGCTGCTGTGCTGGCCGGTGGCCGGCTGCCCGGTGATGTAGCGGCAGGCGGCGGGGGCGGTGAGCACGGCCGCCGGGATGCCGCTGGTGTCAAGGGCCGCGGCAAAGACAAGCGCGGGCCAGGAGAGCTCGGCGGGCGGCAGTTCATGGGCGTGCTCGACGGCGAGCGACCAGGTGGCGAGCAGGGAGGGCGGGCAGCCGTCGACGGCCGTGTCCGTGATGGTCTGCAGGCGCTGCGCGTACTCGGCGCGGTACTGCCTGCAAGTGCCGCCCGTCGCCATGACCAGCGCGGCCGCCTGGGCCAGCGCGATCGGCAGCCCGCCGAGGTCCTCGGCTAGGTCCAGTGCCTCGATCCGCTGGTCGGGGAAGCTGGTGATCCGTGTGTTGAGGTAGCCGAGCGCCTCCCGCCGGGTAAACCCCTGGACGGCGTGCGCGGTCACTGCGGCCGCTGAGCCCGGGTCCGCGAGTTCGGATTCCCGCAGCCGGCTGGTCACCACGACCTGACCGGCCGGGCCCTGCGGCCACAGCCCGTCGACGTCGAGCGGTGAGGTCACGCCGTCGAGCACCACCGCCCAGGGGCGGTCGGTTCTGCGCAGCCAGCCGAGGAAGCGCTGCGCGGCCCCGTCCGCGGTGCCGGCGGCCGCCTCGTCGCCGGTCAGCAGTTCCAGGTCCGCGGCCGCCCGCGCGTAGCCGTCGATGATCGCGCCGCGGTTGCCTGCCGGAATCCAGGCCAGCAGGTCAACCGCCCGTGCCGACCACACGGTGTGCGCGAACCCGACCGCTAGCTGTGTCTTGCCTGTCCCGCCCGTGCCGGGCAGCGCGGAGACCAGAAGGGTCGTCTCGCCCGGCCGCAGACCGTCGGCGAGCCCGAACCCGGATTCCTGGCGAGCGTGATAAAACGGGGCCAGCGGCGGAACGGACCCGGTGAGGACCGGCGCGCCGGCACGCGGAGCACCCATGTTCGCTGCCCCTCCCACATGCGAAGCGGTCTCGGGGGCATCTTACGGTCGACATAGCCCGAAAAACCGCTTGTCGGTCGAGAAATGTGGCAAAGACCGAAATCGACCATATCGGCACACGATATTGATCGATAATTATCTATTTAGTGATTTCACGCCAGCCGCTTTCCGCACGCCTGCCTCACCGTCACCTGGCTGGGCATCACCCCGGACGCCCGGTCGCCGCCCGCAGCGACGGAAGGTCCGCGACCAACGTGGCCGACCCGGGCGCCACCTCGGTAAACCCGCCGTCCGTCACCACCGGCAGCCCGCTCGCCAGCAAGTCTGCCCACTGCTCCCTGCCCGCCACGCGCACGGCAAGATCGAAGTCACGGTCCAGCCACTCGCCGCGGCCGCGCGGTGACAGGCCCCACCAGGCCAGCTGGGCCCCGTGCCCGGCCTGCGCCATGGCCTTCCCGGCGGTCATCGGCAGTCCGGGATTCATCCACAGCACCGGCGTCCCGGCGGCCGGCTCCGCGGGCGGCACGGGGTCATCGAAGTCGGTGCCTGAGACCTGGAGCCTGGCCAGGTCGGCCGGCCAGTCATCGACGGGAACCGGCGGGTAGACCCGGATCTCGGCCGACCCGTGCCGGACGGTGATTCCCGGCAGCGCGCCCGCCCGGTCCCATGCCGCACCGCGCGCCCGCCGGACAACCTTCCTGATCCGCGCGTCTTCCCAGGCCCGCGCGGCCGCGGCCCATTCCCCGTCCACCGCGGTGACCCGCGGGTCGGACAGGAACGCGAGCACCGCGCGGGCGGCACCTTCAAGCGCGTCGGTCCTCGTCGGCGGCGCGGCGCGGTCGACCCGGATCACCAGCGGCAGCGCGTACTGCCTGCCCTCGTCCCTGCGGACGTCCTGCATCCCGGCCGGGGTCTCGGCGGGCGTCTCCACTTGGTCGGTCACCTTTCAAGGATGTCAGCCGGCGGGCACCGGCCGGCCCCCCGCCACGTCCCGTGCCCGGGCAACGGTCATTATCCGGCGTCGGGACTACCCGCACCCGAGGCGACTCTTTCCCCGCGGGACGCCTGCTCGCGGTCCCGCGGGCCGGCCGCCGCCTCGCCGGTCCGCGCGGCCGGGCGCCGGAGCCGGCGCGTCGTCAGCCAGTACCCGCCGCAAGCCAGGACAGTCGCGCACATCGTCCAGCCGAGAGCCGTGGTGCCCATGCCCGCGTACTTGAGCCCCGACGCGAAGATCACGAAGGTGATTACCGGCCTGATGCAGCGGTCAGGTGCCCGCGAGGACAGGACAGAACCGATGAGCACCGCGGGCACCGACCCGACGACAACCGCCAGGGTCAGCCCGAACTGCACGTGCCCGAACAGCAGCGCGCCGAGCGCCGCCGCGGCCGTCAGCGGCACCGCCTGGACGAGGTCGGTCCCGACGAGTTCGCCCGCGGCGAGCGCCGGGTAGGCGAACAGCAGCAGCACGATCATCAGCGACCCCGACCCCACCGAGGTCATGCCGACGACGAGACCCCCGACCGCGCCGATCGCGACCGTGACGGCGGGCCGGACGCGGACGGCCGCGATGGCCTGCGACCGCGGCCGGCCAGAGCGCCGGTCAAGCCAGGAGCGGACGACCATCGCCGCCGTGCCGGCCAGCAGCGCGGCACCGAGCGCGATCTCCACGTGCCGCTGCTGAGCGGCGCCGTCACCGAGAAGATGCAGCAGGTAAGCGCCGAGCAGCGCCATCGGCACCGACCCCGCGCACAGCCAGCCGACGAGGCCGTAGTTGACGGTGCCCCTGCGCATGTGCACCAGCGACCCGGCCGGCCGCATCACGACGGCAGCCACCAGGTCGCTGGAGATCGCCGCGGCCGGGTTGACATGGAACAGCAGGATCAGCATCGGCGTCATGAGCGCGCCGCCGCCGGCCCCGGTCAGCCCCACGAGCAGTCCCACCACAGCGCTGCCGAGCACCACGTACGGGCTGAGGTCCACGGTGTCTCCTCCGGTCGGCTGCCTGGCGGAGACTCTGCCGCACCCCCAGCCGGGCACACCTGGACTCCCTACCTTCCCGGTGGCAAATATATCTCTTGTAAACAGGTCGAAAAAATGTAACGTGTGCCACGCTGGCCGGCCGGGCGAGCCGGAGCGGGGCTTACGCCGAGACGAGAACCTCGGGCGCCGCCTCGGGCAGCGGTGCGGTCGTGGTCAGGACCGCGGCGTTCGCGGCGGCGAATTCCTGGTAGCGACGCAGTTCGGCGGCGCGGCGGCGGCGGTTCCAGCCGAGCAGCCCGGCCATGATCGCGACCACCTCGGGTGCGGCGGACACCCCGGCGTCGGGCGACTCGATAAGCAGCCGCACCCGCCGGGCAAGCACGTCCTCGGCGTGCAGCGCGCTCTCGCAGACAACCGCGTAGGCGACCTCCGCGCGCAGGTACGGATAGCCGTCGACGAGCGGCCTGCCCAGGGCCTTGTCGTCGCGGATCAGGTCGAGCACTTCGGCCGCGAGCGAGCCGTAGCGGGCGATCAGGTGCTCGGCCACGGCCAGGCCGACCCCGTAGTCGCCGGCGATCCGTCGCGCCGACGCGCGGACCGCGGGCAGCCCGTCGGCCCCGAGCAGCGGAAGCTGGCCGGTCACCGACGGCGGGACCGGACCGGGCAGTCCAGCCACCGCGGCGTCCACCACATCCCGCGCCATCAGCCGGTAGGTGGTGAACTTCCCGCCCGCGATGGATACCAGCCCGGGCAGCGGAGCGTCCACGACGTGCTCGCGGGAAAGCTTGGTGGTGGGTTTCTCCACGGCACCTGCCTTGTCGCCTGCGCGGGAGTCCGCCGGCGGCTCGGCGACAAGCGGACGCAGGCCGGCGTAGACGGCGAGCACGTCGTCGCGGGTCAGCGGCCGCGCGAGTACCCGGTTGGCCTCGCCGAGGATGTAATCGACATCCTCGGCCGTGGCGGCGGGCTCGGCCCGGTCGCCCGACCACTCGGTGTCCGTGGTCCCGACGATCCACCGCTCGTCCCAGGGGATGAAGAACAGCACGCTCTTGCTCGTCCGCACGATCATCCCGGTGTCCGCGTCGATCGCCGAGCGGTCGACCACGAGATGCACGCCCTTGGACATGCGCACCTGGTATCCGGCGCGCACGCCGCTCGCCTGGTGAACCAGGTCCGACCAGACGCCGGCGCACACAATCACGCGGGAGGCGGGCACATCGAAGACCCGGCCGCTCTCCTCGTCCCGCACCGTGGCCCCGGTCACCCGCGAGCCGTCGCGCAGCAGCGACACGGCGGTCGCCCTGGTGACCACGAGGGCCCCGCACCGCGCGGCCGTCCGTGCCACCGTGATGGTGTACCTGGCGTCGTCCACCTGGGCGTCGTAGTACATCATCGCGCCGGCCAGCCGGTCGGGCCGCAGCGCGGGGGCCCGGCTCAGGGCGCCGCGCACGCTGAGGTGCCGGTGATGCGGAACGGGCCGCTTGACCCCTTCCATCGCGTCGTAAAGCACGAGGCCCGCGCCGACGTAGGGGCGTTCGACAACCTTCCTGTACAGCGGGTAAAGGAACGGCACCGGCCGCACCAGGTGCGGTGCCAGCCTGCTGACCAGCAGGTCGCGTTCCCGCAGCGCTTCCTTGACCAGCTTGAAGTCGCCCTGCTCGAGGTAGCGGAGTCCGCCGTGAATGAGCTTCGACGAGCGGGACGACGTGCCGGCCGCCAGGTCACGCGACTCGACAAGGCCGACTCGCAGCCCACGGGAGGCCGCGTCGAGCGCTGCTCCCGCGCCGGTGATGCCACCGCCGATGACAAGCACGTCGAGCGGCTCGGCCACCAGCCTGCGAATCGTCTCGTCGCGGTCACGGGCGTCAAGTACACCGGGCATAAGAGGACTGCTCCTTCCCGGGCCCGGGCCGGGCCCCCCTCTATCGTAAATACCCAAGGCATCTAGTTACTGACGGGTAAACGAACCGGCGGTTAAGCTACGCCTCGCATAGCCCGCGTCCGCCTGCAGGACCGCAGGACCGCAGGACCGCAGGACCGCAGGACCGAAGGAGACAAGTCGATGGCCGAGTTCGTCGGTGCGGTGGACCAGGGCACCACAAGCACCCGGTTCATGATCTTCGATCATGACGGCAACGAGGTCGCCAGGCACCAGCTTGAGCACCAGCAGATCCTGCCCCGGGCCGGCTGGGTCGAGCACGATCCGGTCGAGATCTGGGAACGCACAAGGACGGTGATCGCGGCCGCGCTGCACGCGGCCGGCCTGGCCGCGCCCGACCTGGCCGCGATCGGGATCGCGAACCAGCGGGAGACCACCGTGGTCTGGGATCGCCGCACCGGCGTGCCGTACGCGAACGCGATCGTCTGGCAGGACACCAGGACCGACCAGCTCGCGGCGGCGCTCGACAGGACCGGCGCGGGCGACGTGATCAGGCGCAAGGCGGGACTGCCACCCGCTACCTACTTCTCCGGCGGCAAGCTGCGCTGGCTGCTTGACCACGACGAGCGGCTGCGGGCGGACGCCGAGCTCGGCCACGCCCTGTTCGGCACCGTTGACACGTGGCTGCTGTGGAACCTGACCGGCGGCCAGCAGGGGGGAGCGCACGTCACCGACGTGACCAACGCCAGCCGCACGATGCTGATGGACCTGCGCTCGCTCGCCTGGGACGACGAGCTGTGCGAGATCTTCGGGGTGCCGCGGGCGATGCTGCCCGCGATCGCCCCGTCGGTGCACCAGTACGGCGTCACCCGCGGCGCGCCGCTTGACTTCGGAGCACCTGGCGGTGCCGTGCCGATCGGCGGAGTGCTCGGCGACCAGCAGGCGGCGACGATGGGGCAGGTCTGCTTCGCTCCCGGCGAGGCGAAGAACACCTACGGCACCGGCAACTTCCTCGTGCTCAACACCGGCACCGAGCTTTACGCGTCCAAGTCCGGCCTGCTCACCACGGTCAGCTACCAGCTGGGAGAGGAACCGGCCGTCTACGGCCTTGAGGGCTCGGTGGCCGTGACCGGCGCGGCCGTGCAGTGGCTGCGGGACCAGCTCGGCATCATCAGCGGCGCCGCGCAGAGCGAGGACCTCGCCCGCCAGGTCGATGACACCGCCGGGCTCTACTTCGTCCCCGCGTTCTCCGGCCTGTTCGCACCCTACTGGCGGGCCGACGCCCGCGGTGCGATCGTCGGGCTGTCCAGGTTCCACACCAACGCGCACCTGGCCCGGGCCACGCTCGAGGCGATCTGTTACCAGACCAGGGACGTGGTCGACGCGATGGCGGCCGACTCCGGGGTCACCCTCGACGTGCTCAAGGTAGACGGCGGCGTCACCGCCAACGAGCTGTGCATGCAGCTTCAGGCCGACATCCTCGGTGTCCCGGTCAGCCGCCCGAAGGTCGCGGAGACCACGGCACTTGGCGCGGCGTACGCGGCGGGCCTGGCGGTCGGCTTCTGGCGCGACACCGGCGAACTGCGCGCCAACTGGGCGCAGGGCCGACGCTGGGAGCCAACCTGGTCCGAGGACCGGCGTGCCTCCGGCTACGCGGGCTGGAAGAAGGCGGTGGAACGCACCCTGGGGTGGGTGGACGTCGGCTAGGACTGGCGTCACCGCGGTGGTAGTAGCCCCGCGGGTAACTGGGTAGACGTCGGTTAACGTCCGCCCGTCAGAGGGCCGGGGAAGATAAAAAGGGGGCGATCTCGATGGTGGGTGTGCGCGCGGCGGCAGGCGCCGAGCCGGTCGGCGACGTGACGGCGGAACTCGGCGAGGGCCCCTACTGGGTGCCGGAAGACGACTGCCTGCTCTGGGTCGACATCCCGCGCAGCCAGCTGCACCGCACCTACTTTCCGTCGGGTGAGACGGTCACCATGGACGTGGACGCCGTCTCAGCGGCGTTCCCCGCCGCGGGCGGCGGCATCCTCACGGCGGGCGGCAGCAAGCTGGTCGCGCGTTTCCCGGCCGAGCGCGGGGAACGGTGGGTATCGCGCACCATCGCCGAGGTGCCCGCGCGCGAGGGCGTCCGGTTCAACGACGCAGCGGTGGACCCGGCCGGCCGGGTGTGGGTCGGCTCGATGCACACCGGTGAGACGGAGCCGGTCGGCGAGCTGTACCGGCTCGATCCCGGCGGCGTGCTGACCACGGTCGCCAAGGGCGTCACGGTGTCCAACGGGCTCGGCTGGTCACCGGACGGATCGCGGATGTACTACGTCGACTCCCCGACCCGCCGGGTCGACGTGGCCGACTACGATCCGGCGACAGGCGAGGCGTTCCAGCGCCGCCTCTTCGCCGACCTGTCCGACGTCAAGGGGGTCCCCGACGGGCTGACCGTTGACGCGGACGGCTGCGTCTGGGTGGCGATGCACGATGGCGGCGCGCTGTACCGGCTGGCCCCTGACGGCACCAGGGACGCCGTAGTCGAGCTTCCCGTCGCGAAGCCGACCAGCTGCGCGTTCGGCGGCCCGGGCATGACCGACCTGTACGTCACCACGGCCAGCCGCGGCCTGAGCGAGGCAGAACGCAACGCGCAGCCGCTGGCCGGCCGGCTGCTGCGGCTCCGTCCCGGCCCGGTGGGCCTTCCGTCCACGACGACCTACGCGAACCTGCCCCGCCTCTCGTTACCTTGTTGATTGCCCGGGATACGGGAGTTACGCTGATTACACGCGTAACTCTCGGAGGCGAGCATGGAACAAGCGGAGCTTGACCACATCCGCGGGCAGTTCAACGAGCAGGTGCGGGAGCGCTTCGCGGGCGCCCCGATCGAGCGGGTCGAGGTGCTCCAGTACGGCGATGACCCGGAGATCGAGCCGGGCCAGCTCCTGGCCCGGGTGGTGCTCGAGGTGCCCGGCGACGAGCCGGAGCGCGTCCAGGCGTTCGAGGCGTTCCACGACCAGTACCGCGCGGTCTTCCGCGAACTGCGCCAAGAACTGGACAAGCTGCCGGTCTCGGTCGTCCTCCAGTTCATGGGGAGCGGCGGGCCATGCGGCGAGCAGGTCCGGGGGCCGATGATCAAGATGGCCAACCGGCGCGGCGTGCCTGCCCCCGATGGCCCGTCCCTGACCCCCGTCATGGCCCGGCTCGGCCCCGAAGACCTGGAGACGCTGGACACGCTGATCACCGTGGGCATCGCGAGCAGCCGCGCCGAAGCGGTCCGCTGGGCGCTCGCCCGCATCCGCGAACGGCCCGCCTACGGGCAGTTGCGCGCTCGCACCCGCGAGATCGAGGAACTGAAGTCCCAGTTCTAGCCGGCCCCGCCGTCGCCGAGGCCGCGCCTGCCGGCTTACCCGCGTCCCTCACCGCGGTATTCGGACCAGGGGTCGTAGTCGATCTCCAGGGGCTCCTGGGCCGGGCGCTTTTCCTCGGGGACGTTTTCCAGGTTGAGCCGGATCCTGGTCCAGGTGGACGACCGGCCGCGCATGGAGTCGACGAGGACGTCCTTGGCCTCAAGCAGCGGCCAGACTTCCTGGTGGCGTGACTTCCAGCGGTCAAGGCCCGCCATCGCCTCTGCCTTGGTCTTGGCCCGGGCTATCTCTATCAGGGGCTTAGTGGACTGACGGCGGCCAGCCGGACCCGCCGGGTCCTCGCCGCGCCCGGCCGGGCCGGCCCGGCGCTTGCTCGGCTGGACCCGGGCCTCCTCGCCCGACTGCTTCTCGTAGTGCGGGGGCCAGGGGGCGTCGGGGAGGCCCGCAGCCTCGTCGCGGGTGGCCTGCTCGAGCAGCGGCTCAAGCGAGCCGACGGCGGAGTCCATCTCTTCCCAGGGGTCGCCGCCCTTCGCGAAGCGGGCGGGCATGGTGTCGATGGTGAACGCGGCCGGATCGCAGCCGGGTACTTCGTCCCAGGTCAGCGGGGTGGAGACGCGGGCGTCCGGTAGCGGGCGGACGGAATAGGCGGAGGCGACCGTGCGGTCCTTGGCGTTCTGGTTGTAGTCGACGAAGACCCCGTGCCGCTCCTCCTTCCACCACTTGGACGTGGCCTGGTCGGGGACCCGGCGCTCGATCTCGCGCGCCACCGCGACCGCCGCCCGGCGCACGTCGGTGAACGACCAGGACGGCGAGATCCGCGCGTAGATGTGCATGCCGCGGGACCCGGAGGTCTTCGCCCAGCCGGTCAGCCCGAAGTCAGAAAGAACGGAACGTGCTGCGAGCGCCACGGAAATGATCTGCGACCACGGGACCCCGGGCACCGGGTCAAGGTCGACCCGCAGCTCGTCGGGATGATCGAGGTCGGCGGCGCGCACCGGGTGCGGGTTGAGGTCGATGCAGCCGAGGTTGGCCACCCAGGCCAGGCCGGCGGCGTCGCGCAGCACGACCTCGTCGGCGGTCCGGCCCGACGGGAACCGCAGCTCCGCGGTCTCGATCCACGACGGCCGCGACGACGGCGCCCGCTTCTGGAAGAACGGCTCGCCTTCCGCGCCGTTGACGAACCGCTTGAGCGCCATCGGCCGCCCGGCGACCCCGTGCAGCGCGCCGTCCGCGACCGACAGGTAGTACCGGACGAGGTCAAGCTTGGTATGCCCGGTCCGCGGAAAGTAGACCTTCTGCGGGTTGGAGACCGCCACCTCGCGGCCCGCCACCTCGATCACGGTCTTCGGGTCCGCCATCGTGAGCCTTTCCCTGATGTCGCCGGGTTGTCAGTTCTTCGGTGCCAGGCGGCAGAAACAAGTCCGCAAGCCCGGTTCGCTGCGGATTACTGTTCTTTCTCTTTCCCCAGGATTTCCGCCAGGTTGTAGCTGACCGGTTCGTCAAGCTGGTCGAATGTGCACGAGGACGGGGCACGGTCGGGGCGCCAGCGGACGAACTGGGCGGTGTGCCTGAAGCGCGTCCCCTCCATGTGGTCGTAGCGGACTTCGACCACGCGCTCGGGACGCAGCGGCACGAACGACAGGTCCTTGCCCGCGTTCCACCGGCTGTACTCGGAGCTGCGCGGGGTGCGGACGCCTTCCTGCACGCCGGCGGCCGCCGCGGCGACGTGCGCGCCCCAGTCCCACGGATGCCCCTCGAACGAGGTGACGAGCGGCGTGAGCTCGGCTCGCAGTTCGCGGCGCACCGCCATCGGGAACGCGCCGATCACGCCGACGCTGGCGAGTTCACCCGACGGCCGGTAGAGCCCGAGCAGGAGCGAACCGATCGCGTCGTCGCCGGTCTTGTGCGGCCGGTAGCCGGCGACGACGCAGTCCGCGGTGCGCTCGTGCTTGATCTTGGCCATGACCCGCTTGTCCGGCTCGTAGACGCCAGCGGGCGACTTGGCGACAAGACCGTCAAGCCCGGCGCCCTCGAACTGGGTGAACCACTGCTCGGCCACGGCACGCGAGGTCGTCGCCGGCGTGAGGTGGACGGGCGGCCGGACGTCCGACAGGGCCGCTTCGAGCGCGGCCCGGCGCTCGGCGAACGGGCGCGCGGTGTAATCGGTGTCGTCGAGAGCGAGCAGGTCGAAGGCGACGAAGTGGGCAGGGGTCTGCGCGGCGAGCAGGCGCACCCGGCTCGCGGCGGGGTGCAGCCGCAACTGGAGCGCCTCGAAGTCGAGCCGCCCGGCCGCGAAGTCCGGCAGCACGATCTCCCCGTCGATCACGCAACGCGACGGCAGTTCGGCGAGCACGGCGCTGACGAGTTCCGGGAAGTACCTGGTCATCGGCCGCTCGTTCCTGCTGCCGATCTCCACCTCGTCGCCGTCGCGGAACACGATCGACCGGAACCCGTCCCACTTGGGCTCGAATATGTAGTCCCCGGCCGGGATCGCGGGCACGGCCTTGGCCAGCATCGGCGCTACCGGGGGCATCACCGGAAGGTCCATAGGTCACAGCGTCGCAGTTATCTCCCGGGGGGGCGACCCCCCGTACCCCCCGATGTGCGCCCGGACGGGCCTGACCGCGGAAAACCGCGATGTTATCAGGCCCGCCCGGGCGCACCAGAGCTTCGGCCGGCTCTGGGTTCTGCCGGGCAGCGGCCCCCGTCGACCCCGATGTGGGAAGTTGCCTGCGAGATTCTTCGTCCCCTGTGACGCCGGCACTGCGGCGCGTCTATGCCGTATCACCCCAGCCCCGTCCATTCCGTGCTGTTCTTCCACAGCAGCTCGCCGAGTTCGGGACTGGCCACCCGGCTCGGGGCGCGGACCGCGCACTTGTCATAGAACAGCCCGCTGTCACCCGCGACGGCCGCGGATGTCGCGCAGTACACCGAGGTGACCGCGCCCTGCTCGATGGTCAGCATGCGCCGGGTGATGAACGGCCGGGCAAGGCGGGGCACGCGCCGCCAGATATCGGAGGCGACCACCCCGGGGTGCAGCGCGTAGGAGCTGACCCCCGTCCCGAGCCGCCGCGCGAGTTCCTGCGTGAACAGGACGTTGCACAGCTTGGAGACCGCGTACTCACGCTGCCCGGTGAACGTCGGGGTGGGCCGACGCACCGCGTCGAAGTCGATGCCGGGCGCGGCGTAGTGCGCGTCGCTTGACACGTTGACGATCCGCGCGCCCGGGCCGCTCGCCGTCAGCCGCTGCAGCAGCAGCTGGGTCAGCGCGAAGTGCCCGAGGTGGTTGACGCCGAAGTGCAGCTCGAACCCGTCAGCCGTGATGCCGCGCTGCCCGCCCACCCCCGCGTTGTTCACCAGCACGTGCAACGGCTCGTCGCGGGCGAGGAAGGCGGCCGCGCAGGCGCGCACCGAGGCCAGGGACGCGAGGTCGAGCGGCAACAGCCAGACGTCGGCCGAGCCTGCGACGTCCCTGATCCTGGCCAGGGCGGCCGCGCCTGCGGCGGCCGAGCGGCAGGCGATATACACCCGCCCGCCGTCCTGCGCCAGCGCGGTGGCCGTCGCCAGCCCGATCCCCGTGTTGCCGCCCGTGATGAGAAACGTCTGACCCGAAGTCACGCGCCCGTCCTGAAGAGTTCTATCCCGTCCTTCGCCGTAGAGATATCACGGCTCACGGTCATCAGGATAAGAATCCTCATCCGCCGGCCATCGCGCCGACCACGAGGAACGGCTCCCGGCCGGCCGTGATGGCGTCCGCCACGAAAGCAGGCAGCGGCGCGTCCGGGGGATCGTTGGACAGGTCCTGCTCGCACGCGTAGAAGCGGACGAACGCCCGGCGCTTCGCGGTGCGCCGGTCCCTGATGGTGCCGCAGAGCACCGGGAAGCGGGCCTCCAGCGCGTCGAGCACCGCCCGCTGGGTGAGCGGGCGGTGCACGGACACCAGCACCTCGCCGTGCACCCCGGCGAGGTTGCGCAGGTGCGCGGGCAGCACCACGCGCACGTCCGCCGCGTCACCGGCCGAGGTCACGGCAGGACCTGTACCTCGACCGACAGCACGGCGGGCAGGTCGCGGACGATCGGCGCCCAGGTGTCACCGGAGTCGGCCGAGCAGTACACCTGCCCGCCCGTGGTCCCGAAGTAGATCCCCGTGTCGTCTAGCGTGTCGATGGACATGGCGTCCCGGTACACGTTGACGTAGCAGTCCCGCTGCGGCAGCCCGCTGGTCAGCGGCTCCCACTCGTTGCCGCCTACCCGTGACCGGTAGACCCGCAGCGCGCCGTCCGGCGGGTAGTGCAGGCTGTCGCTGGTGATCGGCACGACGTAGAGCGTCTCCGCCTCGTGCGGGTGCACGCCGATCGGGAATCCGAAGTCGGTGGGCAGGTTCCCGCTGATCTCGTACCAGTTCTCCCCGGCGTCGTCGGAGCGCATCACGTCCCAGTGCTTCTGCATGAACAGGGTGTCCGGCTTGGCCGGATGCGCCTCGACGTGGTGCACGCAGTGCCCGGCCTCCGCGTCGGGATCCGGGATACCGTCAGAGAGCAGCCCGCGGTTGATCACCCGCCAGGTCTCGCCGCCGTCGTCCGACCGGAGGGTACCCGCCGCCGAGATCGCCACGTAGATCCGGGGCTCCTGCAAGATGATCGTGTGCGGGCACAGCCCGCCCGCCCCCGGCGCCCACGACGGCCCGGTCGGGTGCGTGCGCAGCCCGGTGAGCTCGGTCCACGACACGGCGCCGTCGGTCGACTTGAACAAGGCCGCGTCCTCTGCCCCCGCGTAGACGGTGTCCGGGTCGGTCAGCGACGGCTCAAGGTGCCAGATCCGCTTGAACTCCCACGGCCGCGGAGTGTCGTCGTACCACAGGTGGGTGCCCGGGTCGCCGCCGGCGTAGCTGAAGTCGTTGCCGACCGGTTCCCAGGTGAGCCCGCCATCGTCGGACCGCTGAATGAGCTGACCGAACCAGCCGGTGTTCTGCGATGCGTAGATCCGGTCCGGGTTCACCGGGGATCCCTTGAGGTGGTATATCTCCCAGCCGCCGAAGTAGGGACCGCTGACCGACCACTTGTCCCTGTTGCCGTCCGAGGTCAGCACGAACGCGCCCTTGCGCGTTCCGGCGAGTACCCGTACCTGAGTCATGACGCTCGCTTCTCCTGCCTGAAGAAACTCCCTGTTTGTTGAGGCCCAGCCTTTCGAACCGGCTTTCCCATAGTAACCTTGAGTCGAACCGGTGTTCAAGTCCGGGCTAGGCCCCTCACCCGGATACGACTGCCCGTGTCCCCAGAACTCATCGCCCCCGATCGGGCTCTGGCAGGATAACGTGAACCGAAATGGCCCACCATACCCCCATGGAGTGCCCGATGGCCGGTCAGTCGCCAGACCCCTCCTTCCAGCCGACAGGTCAGGACCAGGCTCTGACCCAGGGACGTCCCGCCTGGCAGGCTCCCGCCTACCCGCCGCCGGGTGGGGCCGGCGGGCAGCGAGGCTACGCCGCGCCTTCCTACGCGTCCCAGGACCAGGGCTACAGCGCCCCGCAGGACCAGACGTACACGAGCCTGGGCCAGGGTGCGGGCCAGGGCCAGGACTATCAGAATTACCAGGGCTACCAGCCGCCGAGCTACGCGGCGCAGCCGGGCCAGAGCCAGGGCCAGGGCGCGGGGACACCGCCGCCGCAGTGGCAGGGGATCCCGGGCATGAAGCCCGCGGGCCGGGCGAAGGAGAAGGGCGAGAAGGGCTTCCTCGGCTCGCTGTTCGACTTCAGCTTCACCTCCCTCGTCACGCCCAAGATCATCAGGGTTCTGTACATCCTGTTCACCATCTGGACCGCGCTCGTCGGTGTGATCCTGCTTGTCGTCGGCTTCGAGACCGGCGGCATGGCGGGCGGGCTGTTCACGCTGATCATCGTGGAACCGGTCTTCGTGCTGCTCACACTCGGCATCTACCGGGTGGTGCTCGAGGCGTTCATGGTCGTCTTCCGCATCTACGAGGAGACGAAGAAGATCCGGGAGAACGCCGAGAACCGGGCCTGAGCAGCCCGGCCCGCAAGATTTTCACGCTCCGTCATCCACAGGCACTCGTCGCCTGTCCACAGCGCGTAGCCCGAGCGTGCACGGGCTGACACGCCCCGGATGTCCACAGCTGAACGGGTCCAACTCGGCGGTATTCCACAGGACAGCCCCGGTTACGCACATGGTGATCCACAGCGGGCCTGGAGTACCTTTACCTCTCCTGGGCGCGGAAAGCCGGAACGGCGGACCGCGCCGCGGGGACCGGGGAACACCATAGCAAGCCGGGCAGGACATCACGTCATGACCAGAACCCTTGTGCAGCCGCTGACCGCCGAGACGGCCAGGCACTCTCGTCACTTTCAGCTCATCGTCGACATTCACCTGCTGCTGGTCAGCGGCGGTGACCTGCTGCTCGGCAGGCGCGCCAACACCGGATACGGCGACGGCGCCTACGAGCCGCCGTCCGGACGCCTCGCCGAGCGGGAGACCCTCGTGGAGGCCGCGATCCGGGTGGCGGCGGACCAGGTGGGGATCGCGCTGGACCCGGCGCAGGTGTCGCTTGCCCACGTACTGCACGACGTCTCCGGCGCGGGGCGGATGGCGTTCTTCCTTACCGCCGACGCCTGGGCCGGCGAGGCTTGCCCCGTGCTCCCCGTGCAGGGAGCGCGAAGCTACAGCGACTTCGGCTGGTACCCGCTCACCGACCTCCCGGCGAACATGATCGACCGGGCCCGCGTCGCGGTACGGCACTACGCGGCCGGCGGCCGGTTCTCCACGTACCCGGCCTTCGGCATGTGAGCTGGCTGCCCGGTAGGCTCGGCGTTGATGAAGCTGGTGAAGACCCACGGGTCGTTGAATGAGATCTTCGCGCTTGAGGCAAGGCCCGAGGCGTGGGGGGCGGATGCTGAGCTGCGTGAGTTCGTCCGGCAGGTCTGTGACCGGTCGTCGTGGACGGGGGGCAGCGACGGGATCTACCTGTACGACGCGGAGCCGGCGCAGACGCAGGCGTGGTTCTTCAATCCTGACGGGTCGTCCGCGGAGTTCTGCGGTAACGGGATGCGCGGGCTTGGACGGCTGATCCTCGATCTGCGCGGCACGGAGACCGAAATCGTCGGCAGCGGGGGGCGGGACTACACCGTGCACCGGGCGGCGCCGACCGCCGAAGGCGTCAGGCAGGTGCTGCTCGAACTCCCGCAGCTGCGGTTCGACGACGCGGAGCTGCCAGAGCCGTTCAACGGCTTCACGGCCGTGGCAGTGCCGAATCCGCACGTGATCGCCATCGTCGAGGAGTACTCCGAGCCTGACCTGATCGACCTCGGCAAGCGCGCGGAGGAGGTCTTCCCCGAGGGGGCGAACGTCTCGCTCGTCCGCCCGGTCAACGGCGGGGACACTCCCGAGGTGTTCGTCCGTACCTTTGAGCGCGGCGCGGGCCTGACCCCGTCCTGCGGCTCAGGGGTCGTGGCGTCGCGGGCTGCCTACTCCCGCCTCGCAGGCCTCGATCCGGGTCAGCGGCTGATCGTCCGCAACGCCGGGGGAGTGGCCGCGGCCACGATCCGGATCAGCGGCGGCCAGTGGTTCCCCAGCCTGGAAGGGAATGCGACCGTCGTCTACTCCGCGGCGGTCAACCCGGATGGTGGTCAGGCCGGCCCGGTCGAATACGCCGCCGAGGAGAACGCCGCCTACATCGCGCTAGCCGAGGCCAACACCGCGCAGCTGAAATTCCAGGGGATCGAGACCGCGCTGCCAGCAGCGGCACGCAGGATGCTCAGCGTAACGGCTGGTAACTGACGCCCCAAGCGGGTCTGTCGGGAACGTGATCAACAGCTCTTACGGCTGCGTCAGCCCGCGTAGGAAGGTATGACGGTTGCCTGCGCTCTGCGCCGAATATCCTGCTATGGCCCGCCGGACCGGCTATTCGCGGCAAGAAGTAATCAAAACGCTCCCGAATAGTCCCGTGCATCTGCAACGCACGGGGGTACTCTCCACCAACGTAACCTCGCAGCATGTAGTACGCTGCGTTATCAATGAGATGGCGTGATGTCGTCGCCCGCGCGGCCAGAGGAGCCGATCCATGATACTTGCGCAAGAGGACGGGCTGGTCCCTTCCAGGGTCATCGACGTTAGCGATGTTCCGCTGTGTGCAGAAGTTAATATTGATGGCCTGGAATATATGCGTATTATGCGGCGGATCGGTATCCAGGATGGCGAATCGGTCACGCCCGTTTCCGCCTTCAACTCGTCGATCTGATCCTGTCCCTCCTTTTTCGTCCGGAGCTGACCATGCCCGCGCGCGTCCTGCCATTCCGGCAGTTCGTGCTGAAGGTGCATAGCCGCTGCGATCTCGCCTGCGACCACTGCTACGTCTACGAGCACGCGGACCAGAGCTGGCGCAGCAAGCCGAAGGTCATCGCGGCCGAGACCGTCGCGCGGGCGGGCGTGCGGATCGCGGAGCACGCTCGCCAGCACGCGCTGCCCGGGGTGCGGGTCGTGCTGCACGGCGGTGAGCCGTTGCTCGCGGGCCCGGCCCGGCTCGCGGAGATTGCCCAGGCGCTGCGCGCCGCCATCGAGCCGGCCTGCCCGCTCGACCTGCGCGTCCACACCAACGGCGTGCGCCTCGATGAGGAGCTGTGCGAGCTGTTCCTTGCCGAGCGGGTCGCGGTCGGCCTCTCGCTGGACGGCGACCGGGCAGCCAACGACCTGCACCGCCGGTTCGCGGACGGCCGCAGCAGCTACGACCAGGTGCTGCGGGCGGTTAACCTGCTGCGCAACGACCGGTACCGGGGGATTTTCGCTGGCATCCTGGCCACCATCGACGTGCGGAGCGATCCGGTCGCGACCTACCGGGCGCTGGCGGAGCTGGACCCGCCGGCGGTGGACTTCCTGTTGCCGCACGCGACGTACGACGACCCGCCACCCGGCACCGGGTCCGGCGGCACGCCCTACGGGGACTGGCTCTCGGCCGTGTACGAAGCCTGGCGCGGCGACGGCGAGCGCGTCCGGGTGCGGATCTTCGAGTCCATCCGCCGGACCTCCCTGGGCGGCAGCAGCCTGACCGAGGCGCTTGGCGTGGAAGCGAGCGACATCGCCGTCATCGAGACCGACGGGACCATCGAGCAGGCCGACTCGATTAAGGTCGCCTACGACGGGGCCCCGGCCACCGGCCTGGACATCTTCCGGCACGCGCTGGATGCCGCCGCCGTGCATCCCGCCATAGCCGCCAGGCAGCAGGGCGTCGCCGGGTTGTCCGCTACCTGCCGCCGGTGCCCGGTCGTCGGCAGTTGCGGTGGCGGGCTCTACGCGCACCGGTACCGGACGGGCTCGGGGTTCGACAATCCGTCGGTTTACTGCGCCGACCTGGAGAAGATCATCACTCACGTGCGATCCGGGCTCGGCTTGGTCTCGGCGGCCAGCGCCGGCCCGTCCACCGGGCAACGGCGGGCCTATCAGCTTCCGGCAAGCGACTTCGATTCCGTCGCCGCGGGTTTCGGTGACGGCGCCGCGGTCAACCGGCTCGCCGGGGCGCAGCACACCATACGCCGCGAACTCTTCGAACTCCTCCGGGGGCGGGCGAGCGAGCGGACCGACGGCACCTTCCTGGCCGGCTGGCACCTGCTTGAACGACTGCAACAGGACAACGAGGCGGCAGTGAGGGCAGTTCTCGCCCACCCCTACGTGCGGGCCTGGGCCGAGCGCACCCTGCGCGCGGCGACCAAACCAGACGGCCGGCCGGCTCCGCTGCCGCCGGACGCCGGACACCTCGCCGCGATCGCCGCCGCGGCGGCCGTCAAGGCAGGCGCGCTCGCTGAGATCGACATCCCGGCCGCGGGCGATTTCCTGGTACTGCCCGGCTTCGGCCGGCTGCGGGTGGGGCCGGGCGTGACCGCTACCATCAGCGTTGCCGGCGGCGGCTTCGAGGTGCGCGCCCACTCCGGCAAGTGGCATGTCCAGCTCGCGGACCCGGTCGCTGACCCGGACTGGGAGCCCGTCCGCGAGCTGCGGTCAGGGCAGTTCGCGGTCCGGCTGGAAGACACCGACCCGTACCGGGACTGTCACCAGTGGCCCGCCGCGCCGCGGCTGCCGGAACCCGCATTCGCGCGCTGGCAGCAGCTGTTCGCGGGGGCGTGGCCGCTGATCGAAGACGACTACCCTGCCTACGCGAACGGCCTGGCGGCGGGGCTGACCGTGCTGATGCCGCTGGCCAACGACGTCCCGGGGCGCGAGGTCAGCGCTGCGGCCCGGCCCGCGTTCGGCGCGGTCGGCGCCGCGCTCCCGGCCGACGGCGCGGCGCTCGCCCAGCTCATCATCCACGAGTTCCAGCACGTCAAGCTCGGGGCCGTGCTGGACATGTTCGACCTGTGCGACCCGGCAGACAAACGGCTGTACTACGCGCCGTGGCGGAACGACCCGCGTCCGCTTGAGCCGCTGCTGCAGGGCAGCTACGCGCACCTCGGCGTGACCGACTACTGGCGAGTGCGGCGCAGCCGCCTGGCCGGCGACCAGGCACTGGACGCCGCCGAGCGGTTCGCCCGGTGGCGAATGCTCACCGCCGAGGCGATCGACACGCTGGCGGACTCCGGCTCGCTCACCGCGCAGGGAACGCGGTTCGTGGCGGGTATGCGCGCCACCGTCGAGCCCTGGCTGGCCGAGCCGGTCCCGGACAGCGCAGCGCGGGCCGCCTCCCGGTGGGCCGCCGAGCGCCGGGCCGACTGGCAGCGCAGCCGGCAAGCGCAGCGCGAACGGTGAGTGCCGCTGGCTTGCGCGGGACTTCCGTGGCGATCGCGAGTTCGAGAACATCATTACTTCCTCCGCAAACGGCAAACGTCCGCACATAGCGAGTATTGGCAACGTGAGTGGCCCGTTGTTGTTAGTGCGCAAGATCGCAGCCTTCGCGACCGAATGGATTTAACAGCACGCCGGCTACCCCGGTTATATGCGGGGTGCGACCTTTCGGAATTGGGCAGGTTCTCCTATAGTGGGGTTCTCTGCTCCAATGTCGGTGAGCCGCCTGCCGGGGAGAGGGGGCTGCGTGGAACCGCTCGGACCTGAGACCGGCAGCGATGCACCGTACTTCTTTCTCAGCTACGCGCACATGCCCAGGCCTGTCGGGGACGACGCGACGGATCCGAATCTGTGGATCGAGCAGCTGTTCAAGGATCTTTGCCGGTCCGTCCGCGCGATGGCGACGGATCCGCCGCCACAGGTCGGATTCATGGACAGCGGCATCAGGCACGGGGCTGAATGGGCGCGTGTGCTGTCCGAGCACCTGGCGGTCAGCAAGACCTTCGTTCCGCTGTACTCACCGCATTACTTCTTGAGCGACAATTGCGGAAAAGAATGGCATGCCTTCTGCAGCCGCGTACGTAACGGCCATGCCAAAGGAACCGGTCACGTTGAACAGGTCATCCCCGCGCAGTGGATTCCGGTGCCTGCCGGGCAGCGCCCGCATGCCGTGCAGCAGATCCAGTTCCGGCCAGCCGATCTTGGCGCGACTTATGCCGAGCACGGTTTCTATCCGCTGACCCACATAGGCCTGTTCAGGTCCGACTATGACCTCGCCGTCTACAAACTGGCGCGGAAGATAGTGAACGTAGCCGAGGGCGAGCCGGCGCCGCCCGGGCCTGCCCTCGACTACGAATCACTGCCCAACGCGTTTGCGGACAGCGGCCGCCAGGCCATGCGCGGGGACAAACCCTTCCACATAGTCATCGCCGCGCTGTGCCTGGCCGACCTGCCGGCCGACCGGGCCCGCGACTACTACGGGGCCGATGCCTACGCCTGGAATCCCTACGTACCTGACCTGATCGAGCCGTTCGCCCAGTACGCGACCAAGGTGGCGCGGCACCACGGTCACCGCCGCCCGCAGGCGTTCGCCCTGCTCGACTACGCTGACGAACTGCTCCGCGACGCTGACGAGCAACCCGTCGCGCCCGCGGTGCTGCTCATCGACCCCTGGGCGGTCACGCAACCGGAGTGCCAGCGCCTGCTCGAGGCGTACGACCAGATGACCAAGCCGTGGATCCAGTTCGTCATCCCGTGGAACACCAGGGACGCCGGACTAACGGAGAACGAGGACACCTTGCGGAACCTGCTCGGCAAGGTGCTGCGGAGCAAGCTCGCGGACGGCGGCCGGCCGGCGCGGCAGATGGCCTCCCTGGGCGTCGGGACCATCGAAGAGATGAGCGTGGTGCTCCCGTCCATGATCCAGACGGCGGGCAGGCACTTCCTCCGGCACCAGAAGCCGCCGCCTCCGGCGGGAACGGTGCGGCGATGAACCCGATCCGCGGCCGTAATGCCAGAACTCCAGCGACCCCGTGGGAGCCGTAATGGCTGACGACACAATCGTCAAGGACAACGACGGCAAGATCGTCACCTTCTACTCCTTCAAGGGCGGGGCTGGCCGCACGATGGCCCTGGCTAACGTGGCGTGGATTCTGGCCAGCAACGGGTTCAAGGTGCTGGTCGTCGACTGGGACCTCGACTCGCCGGGCCTGCACCGCTACTTCCACCCGTTCCTTGACCCGGCCAAGCTGGCCGCCACGCCCGGAGTCATCGAGCTGATCAACGACTACATCTGGGCGGCCGCCACTGAAGGCGAGCGCCGGGCCGACTGGCACCGCGAGTACGCCCAGATCTGGCGGCACGCCATCTCCTTGAACTGGAAGCAGTTCCCCGGCGACGGGACCCTGGACTTCGTGTCCGCCGGACGGCAGAACCGCGACTACTCGTCGGCTCTCATCGCCATCGACTGGGACAACTTCTACGACCGCCTGAGCGGCGGCCGCTTCCTCGACGCGCTGCGCGCGGAGATGAAGGAACACTACGACTACGTGCTGATCGACAGCCGCACCGGGATGTCCGATGTCGCGGACATCTGCACCGTGAACCTGCCAGACGTCCTGGTTACCTGCTTCACGTTGAACGACCAGTCCATCGAAGGCGCGGCGAACGCGGCGTGGGCTGTCGACCAGCGCTACCACTACCGCAACATCCGGGTGCTGCCGGTCCCGATGCGCATCGACGACTCCGAGAAGGACAAGGCAGACACCGGCCTCGCGCTTGCCAGGAGCAGGTTCGGCTCACTGCCCCGCGGGCTGACCGGATACCAGCTTGACGACTACTGGGCGGCCGTGACGATCCCGTATAAGCCGTTCTACGCCTTCGAGGAAACGCTGGCGACCTTCGGTGACATGCCCAGGTCACCGCTCTCGCTGCTTGGCGCCTACGAGCGGCTGACCTGCGAGATCACCAGAGAGCAGGTCCGCGGACTGGGCGAGATGAGCGAAGAAACGCGGCTCAGGTACCGGGCGCAGTTCATCAGGCCGCGGCACGCGATCCCCGGCGATGTCTACCTGAGCTACGTTCCCGAGGACCGGATGTGGGCGCAGTGGATCGCGGGCGTCCTGCTCGAGCGCGGAATCCGGGTGCTGTCGCAGACGAGCCTGGCCGGAGTCGGCAGCGACACCAGGGAGGAGGCCGAGTTCGGCGCCCGGGCGGCGGGCCGGACGATCGCGGTGCTGTCGGCGGCCTATCTCCGGTCGCCGCAGGCCCAGGGGGTCTGGGACGGGATAAGCGCGATCGACCCGGCAGGGACCGCGCGGCGCCTCGTCCCGGTCCGAGTCGGGGAGGTGCCGCTGGAGCAGCCGTTCTCGACCAGGACCATGATCGACCTGACCCACCGGGATGCCGGGCAGGCGACGGAGGAACTGGTCAAGGCACTCGGGTCACCGCCCAAGCTGACCGACCCGGCGCTGGTGCCGAAGACGCCGCTGCCGCGGTACCCGCGGACCATCCCGCCGGTGTGGCGGGTGCCGGCCAGGAACCACTGGTTCACTGGCCGGGCCGACGTGCTCGACCAGCTCCACGCCCAGTTGCTCGGCAGCGGCAAGGCGGTTGTCATGCCGGTCGCCCTGCACGGTATGGGCGGGGTCGGCAAGAGCGCCGTCGTCGTCGAGTACGCGCACCGTTACATGGCGGACTACGACGTGGTCTGGTGGGTGCCGGCCGAAGACCGCAACCTGATCAATCCGGCGCTCGGTGAGCTGGCGGAGAAGCTAGGTCTCAAGGCCGGCGACGAGTACGGCGAGGCCGCCGCCGCGGCGCGCGAGGCGTTGCGCCTTGGCCGCCCCTACGATCGCTGGCTGCTCATCTTCGACAACGCCGAGGAGCCAGGCGACCTGCACGAGCACTTCCCCGGCGGTCCGGGTCACGTGATCGTGACTTCGCGGAACCCGGCCTGGGCGAGCGTGGCCGACCCGGTGGACGTGAACGTGTTCTCCCGGGTGGAATCCGTCGAGCACCTGCAGCGCATGGTGGACGGGCTGTCCAGCGGCGAGGCCGGTCAAGTGGCCGACGAACTCGGGGACCTGCCGCTGGCCATCGAGCACGCGGCCGCTTGGCTGCAGGCCACGGGAATGCCGGTAGCCGAGTACGTCGCACTGCTCAAGGAGGAACTCGCCTCCACCATCGACCTCAGCCAGGCGCTGGACTTCCCCCGGCCCGTCTCCGCGACCTGGCGGCTGTCTTTCGAGCGGCTCCGCCGGCAGTCGCCCGCGGCCGCCAGGCTGCTCGAGCTCTGCTCGTTCCTCGCTCCCGATCCCATCTCGATGACGCTGCTGAACAGCGACGAGATGCTGGAGTCGCTGCGCCGGGTGGACAGCAAGGTACGTGACCGCGGCGTGCTGGCCCGGCTTATCAGGGAGATGTCCCGGTACTCACTGGCGAAAATCGACCGCGGGTCCAACGCCATCAACATGCACCGGCTGGTTCAGGCGGCCATCCGCAGCCAGCTAGATCCGCAGCAGGGCGTCGACACGATTCACGAAGCGCACAAGGTCCTGGTAGGCGCGCGGCCACGGCAGGGTGACACCGACGACCCGGAAAACTGGCCCCGCTACGACCTGATCTGGCCGCACCTTGAGCCCTCACGGGCGTGGGACTGTGACGAGGTCGACACGCGCCAGCTGCTCATCGACCGGGTCCGCTACCTGTGGAAGCGCGGTGATTTCCAGGAGGCGCTGCGGACCGGCCGTGAGCTTGAGGAGAGATGGCAGGAGAAGCTCCAGCCGGACGAGTACTGGCAGCTTCTCTACCTCCGCTCGCACATCGCCAACGTGCTGCGGTCCCAGGGCAAGTTCCAGGAGGCGTACAAACTGGACTCCGCGGTATACGCCGAGCAGCGGGAGATTCTCGGCGAGACAGACCCGCAGACGCTGCAGACCGCCCGCAGCCTCGGCGGCGACCTGCGCGGGCTGGGCGATTTCCGCCGCGCGAGGGAACTCGACGAGGCCACGTACGAGGAGCTCAAGGACGCGTTCGGCGTCGACGACCCGGCCACGCTGAATGGCGCGAACAACCTCGCGGAGGACATGCGCCTGATGGGCGACTGCTTCCGCGCTCGGGACCTCGACACCGAGACGCTGCACCACCGGCAGCGCGTGCTCAAGAACCCGGATCACCCGTACACGCTGCACTCTGCCGCGAACCTGGCCCGCGACCTGCGCGACGTCGGCGATTACGCCGGATCCGTCGAACTGCTCAGGGACATCTACGCGCGGTACCGGGCGGTCGGCGAGGATCTCGTCGACACCTTGCGCACCGCGAAGAGCCTCGCGGTGTCACTGCGGAAGATGGGGAGCCTCGACGAGGCCTACGCGCTGACGAGTGAGACTCACGAGCGGTACGCGCGCAAGTACGCGGCCAACCACCCGGAGGCGCTCGCCTGCGTGCTGAACCTCGCCTGTGACCTGTCCGCCAGGGACGACAAACCTGCCGCCCTGGAGCAAGCCAGCGCCGTGCTTGCGGTCTACCAGGCGGACCTGGGATCGGCCCACCCGTGCACTCTGGTAGCGCTGAACAACATCTGTACCTACCAGCGGGAGCTCGGCTCGGTCCAGGAGGCGCTCCGCACGGCCGACGCCGCCTTGGATGCCATGCGGGAGAAAATGGGCGACGACCACCCCTTCACCCTTTCCTGTGCCATCAACAAGGCGAACTGCCTGCATGACGCGGGTGACTTCGACGCCGCCGCGAGCCTGCAGCGGGAGACACTCGACCGGCTGCAGAAGACCCTCGGTGAACGGCATCCGGATACCCTCGTCTGCGAGGGGAACCTCGCGATCACGCTGCGCGCCCGGGGCCGGCACGCGGAAGCCGTCAAGGTGCAGAATCACGTGATCGCGAGCATGACCGACGTGCTCGGCGCGGACCATCCCAACATCGCCGCACTGCGTGACTGGCGGCTCCGCAACCGCGACCTGGAAGCGCAGCCGACCTGACGTCACCGCGGCCGGGCCCAGTCACCCGCGGGCGCGGCAGGAACCTTTCCGCCCGAGCCCGGGTCAGTTGGCCGGGCTGACCGGCTGAACCGGCCTGATCAGCCAGGAAAGCATGTCAGGCACCACCTCGAGTGCGCCGAAGTGCGCCTTGCCTGGAAAGATCGTCCGGATCGCGGTGGGGATCCGCTCGGCCAGCCAGCGGGTGTGGGCCACCGGTGAGAACACGTCCTTCTCGCCGTGCCAGAGCAGCACCGGGACCCTGATCGTCGACACGTCGAAGTCCCAGGGCGAGGTGAAGGCGAGCGCGTCGTCGATCCACCCGTCCGCGGAGTCCCGCACCGCCTCGGCGAAATTCCTCATCAGTTTGGCGCGGATGCCGGCATCCGCCACCACCCGCCGGTCGGCCTCGGGCATCTCCCGTCCGAGGGTAGCGAAATGGCTCGCCGGATTGGCCCTGATCTTCGCCGCGGTCGCGACCAGGGTGGCGGCCAGCTGATCCGGGTCGGTCGCTGCGCTCTTGTACTCCGCCACGTTGGAGTCGGCCATGCCTCCGAACCAGTCGAGGCCCTCGGCGTCGGGTGGTGCCAGGCTCACCAGCGCGCATGCCCTGGTAACCCGGTGCGGCAGCAGCGCGGCGCAGGCGAGGGCATGCGGGCCGCCGCCCGACCGGCCGAGGACGGCGAACCGGTCGATGCCCAGGTAGTCGGCGATGGCCCGGACGTCGTCGGCCGCGTCGGCCACCAGCCGGGACACCTTGCGGTCCGACTTGCCGTAACCGGGACGGTCGTAGCTGATCAGCTGGACACCCATGGCATGCAACTGGCCTGGCTTCGGATGCGGGCCCTCGCGGCTGCCCGGAGTGCCGTGCAGCGAGAACACCGGATGCCCGGCGAGGTTCCCCCGAACTCGAACGGCGAGCTGTCGGCCATCGGCAGCGCGAACAAAGATCGTCACCTGCCGGGCGCACCCCAGGGCACGCGTCGTCGGTCGCAATTCACTGCCATTTTCCCCATAAATCGATCACATCCGTTACATGTCCCGACGTCAAGACCGTTCGTACACAAAACGTCGACTGCTTGATTGTTGAAGTTCCGGCTGATGCGGTGTGCGGGGAACCGGGCCGGCCGCTGTCTTGTCACGCCGTGACCGGACATTGACGTCCCCGGGACCGGGTCACTCCCGGGGGAGACGCTCCAGGGCCTGCTGGGCGCGGCGCTGCGCCGCTTCCGCGTGCCTGGCGCGCATCCGGGCCGCGGCGAGGTCGGCGCGCGCCCGGGTGAGGCGCTGTTCGAGGTCGCGGACCTCGGCCTCGAGCCGGTCCTCCGCCGCGACGGCCTCAGCGGCTTCGCTGGCGGTCGAAGCCGCGAACCGTTCGGCGTCCTCGTACTGTTTCCTGCGCCGGGCCGCGCGCTCCGCCGCCTCCGCGGCCGCCCGCTCGGCCTGTTCCGCCTGCCGCCGCTCCGTGGCCGCACGCGCCGTGGCCTGCCCAGCCGCTGGCTCCACCGCGGTGCCCTGCCGCGCACGGCCGCGCACCGATGCGGACCCCGCCCGGCGCGGTCCCGGCACAGCCAGCTCCGGTTCCGCGGCCGGGCTCGATTCTGCGCGGCCGGGAACGTCGCGGGACGGCGTGTCCGTGGCCGTCCCGCCGTCACGACTCTCGTCCCGGCTCTGCTGGTCAGGCGCGGCCACTTCAGGGGTACCGGCCAGGCTCGCCGCGCTTGTTTCGGCCGCGTCCGCGTCCTGGCCGGAGTCCTGGCCTTCCACCGCGGGAAGCACGCCGAACCCCGACCACTGCGCCGCCCGGGTCAGCGTCCCCGCCGCGAACTCGGCCGCGACCTGCGGATCGGCCACGGCGGCGGTCAGCGTGCCAGAGACCTCCTCACGCAGCGACGCCGGGGCGATGGGCACGTCCGCGGCACGCAGCGCCTGATCCGTCAGCGCGTCGACCAGTGCGCCGCGCGCGGAAGACAGCTCGCGCAGCCGTGGGCCGTGTCCGGCCTGCTGCGCGGCGAACAGCGCGGCGGCGAGTTCTGCCAGCTTCCGCGGCGCGTTCGGATCGGCGCGGGCCAGCCGGTTGACCACCCAGGCCGCGCGGGTGGGCCTGCGCAGCGCGCCGATCGCCTTCGCGGCCGCCCGGTCGCCTGCGTCCCTCGCCGCCGTCGCCAGTTCGCCGCGGCGCTCCGTGAACCCCTCGGGGGGAGCCCCGTACAGCTCTGTGACCGCCGCGGCGACCCGGTCGGGGTCGTCGGCCCCTGGCCCGGTCCCCGCGGGGCCGGCGCCGTCCCGCTGGTCCTCGCCACCGCGCCGCCCCTGCGGACCGCTGCCGCTCACTAGCCGGTTATGCCCCGGTTCGCAGCCCCGCGAACAGATCGTCCTCGGGCAGCGGCGTGCCGGTCGAGTCGACGATCCTGATGAAGTACTCGTAGCCGAAGGCCTGCTCCGCGACCTCGGCGGGCAGCTTGCTGAACCACGAGTCGTTGATCTGGCTGCCGTGCGCGAAAAGCGCCGCCCGTTTGCGGGTGAGCACCGGCCGGATGTCGACCGTGGTGGTGATCCGGGCCTCGGACTCAAGCGCGCGCTGTGCCCGCTCCCTGGCCTCCTCCGAGTCGTTGTCCCAGTTCGGCGTCTCCACGCCGGCTTCGCGCAGCGCGTCCCAGATCTTGCGCCAGTTCGAGCCCTTCATCGTGGACAGGTACACCTTCGCGGGAATGCCGGTCTGAGCGGCGGCGGCCTGCGCGGCGCGGCTGGCGTGCACGTGGTCAGGGTGCTGGTACGCGCCGGCGTCGTCGTACGTGACGAGCACCTGCGGGCGGTACTTCGTGATCAGCTCGGCGATCCGCCCTGACACCGTCTCAAGCGGCACGTTGCAGAAGGCGTCCGCCCTGTCCTTGTACTCCCACTCCAGCATCCCCGAGTCGTGGTAGCCGAGCGTCTCGAGCGCGCTGACCTGGAGGATCCGCGCCGACTCGTCAAGCTCGGCGAGCCGCAGCCGGGCGACCTGCTCCGGCTCGTGCCCGTCTTGTCCTGGTTTGATGCCGCCGGGCGCGTCGCCGAATTCGCCGTTCGTGCACGTGACCACGACCACCCGGATGTTCTGGTCAGCGTAGGTAGCGATAATGCCCCCACCGGATGCCTCGTCGTCGGGGTGGGCATGGACCGTCATGAGAGTAAGAGGCTCTGCCATGCCATCCACAGTGCCATGAGCCAGTGACATTATTCCGCACACTTTTCCGATCGGCTTTATGGAGAATGAGGTAATCCCGAACGAGAGCGGCTTACTCGGGATTCCGAAGCACCAGGTGGAAGCTCAGCCGCCGGGTCCGCGGGAGAGAATCGGGTGCGCCGCCGCGCTCGACGTCGCTCCCGGCGACATCTGCCTGATCGCGTGCCACGTCTGGGACACGATCGGAGCGCGGGCGGCGGGCTGGCAGGCGGCGCTCATCCTTCGCGAGGGCAACGCCCCGCTCGGCGTCGGGCCGCAGCCCGACTACGTCGGCAAGGACCTCGACGCGATCGCCGGCCAGCTCATCGAGCCGTATCCCGCAGCGCACTGACCCTGCGGTCGCTGGTCCGGCTCGCGGGAGCTCACGCGGGCCGCAGCAGGCCGTGCTCGAGCACCGCCGGCACGAACAGCTCGCGGTAGCCGTGCTCGTCGAACAGCACCGTTACCCCGTCACCGTCGTAACGCTGCACCGTGCCCTCGCCCCAGCGCTCGCTCACCACCCGAGCGCCGACAGCGAACGGGACCTCGCCTGGCGCGGGTTCACCGGGTGCGAGGTCGCTGTCGCAGTTCCCGCAGGGGCCCGGGTAATCCTGCCCGAAGTAGGACAGCAGGAACGAGCGCCTGCAGCCGGCGTGATCGGCGTACCGGCGCATCATCGTCAGCCGCGTGCGTTCCACCTCGTCCTCCCGCTGCGTCTCCGCCTCCGACGCGGCGAGCGCCTCCGCGACAGTCATCGCCCCGGTCCAGCCGATCTCACCGTCGGCCCGCCACGCCGCCGCGCCGAGATCGGCCAGCCGGACAAACGCCGACGTCTGCTGCCGCGCGCCGGCCGCGACCCGCTCGCCGGCCGCCAGCCCGGCCGCGGCCCGCGCCACCGCCTCGCCCGAGACTCCGCGCGCAGTCAGGTGGCGGGCCGTGTCGAAATCTTCGTAGCGGTAAAGCAGCCGCGCGTACGAGGGCCGGTCGTCGCGGCCCGCCCGTCCGAACTCCTGGTAGTACGCGTCCAGGGAGGGCGGCGGGTCGAAGTGCGCCACCCAGCGGACGTCCGGCTTGTCGATCCCCATGCCGAACGCGACCGTGGCCGCGACGATGCGCGCCGCGCCGTCCATGAACGCGGCCATCGCCTCGTGCCGCTCGCCCGCGGAAAGCCCGGCGTGGTAAAGCGTCACCGTCTCGCCCGCCGAGGCGAGCGTGTCGCGTGCTGCCTGCGCGCTGGCGTGCGTTGCCGCGTAGACGATCCCCGGGCCCGCGAGCTCGCCCGCGACGCGGACAAGCTCCTGCTGCTTGTCGGCTGCGGTGCGGGCGTGGTGCGCCGACAGCTGGATGTGCGGCCGGTCGAAGTCGCCGATTGCCACCTCGGGGTCGCGCAGGCCGAGCCGCTGGATGATCTCTGACCGCACCGGCGGCGCGGCAGTGGCGGTCAGGGCCAGGCGGACCGGTGCGCCGACCGCCTCGGCCTGGGCTCCGAGCCGCATGTAATCGGGGCGGAAGTCGTGGCCCCACTGGCTGATCAGATGCGCCTCGTCCACGACGAACAGGCCCGGTCCCGCACGCCGCAGCGTTTCCAGCGTCTGTGCGTTCGCCAGCTGCTCGGGCGCGAGGAAGACGAACGTGCTGGAGTCGCACGAGGCGAGCAGCGCCGTCGCGTGCGCGCCCGCCGACTGCTCTGAGTTCAGCACGACAGCCTGCAGGCCGGCCGCCCGCAGATGGGTCAGCTGGTCGTCCTGCAGGGCGATCAGCGGCGAGACGACGACCGTCGGCCCCGCACGCAGCAGTCCCGCCAGTTCGTAAATCGCCGACTTCCCGCCGCCGGTTGGCAGCACGGCCAGCACGTCGCGGCCCCCCGCCAGCGCCTGGACCGCGCGTTCCTGCCCGGGACGAAGCCGCTCGAAGCCAAAGCGGTCCCGCGCGAGCTGTGCGATCTCGGTGCTGCCGGGACGGGCACGAGCCATCTTGCGAAGGTAACACGCGGAGCGGGCCGCGACCGTCGCCGGTATGGCGATGTGCCGTCTAGGCGTGCGCCATGACTTCGCCTGCCCCGATCCTCGCCCGCTCGAGTGAGCGCGCCACCCAGTACCCGGCGACAAAGCCCGGCAGGCTGGTGACTTGCGGCACGACTTCGCCGAGACCGGCCTCGGCCGCGGACCGGTCGGTGATGGTGACCGTAGGCGGAACTGCGAACATCATGCCCTTCCTCATCGTGAACGCATAGAAACGCTGAGTAACTCTAGCCCTTCTCTGCCGCGCGCACCGGAACCGCCTCAGGAAGCTACCCGATCCAGCGTTCCCTGCGATGTTCTCTTCACCAGCGGTGGCAACCGCACGGTGAGAGCGGCCGGCTGGACGGTGACGGTGAAGGTACAGCCGCGCGAGACGAGTTCGCCGTCTATCTCGCGGGGGAGCGGCAGGGCAGTCGTGATCTCGACCTTTCGCGCCTGGAAGCGCTCGAGCATCCGGTCCTGGTGGTGGCTGTGCGTCAGCACCCGGGTGGCGAGCCGTGTCCAGCCGAACGGTCCGCGCGGCGCGAGCACGCCCACGTCGAGCAGCCCGTCGTCGAGCCGTGCGTCCGGTAGCAGGCTGAACCCGCCGGGAAGGAGCCCGGAGTTCCCCGCGACGACCGACCGTGCCTCGCGCTCGATCGGCGGCCCGTCGTCCATCCGGATCGTGAACCGGGCCGGCGGCAGCGCGAGGTGGACCGCGCCGGACATCGCGTAGGCGAGCCAGCCGAACTGGTGCTTCAGCTTGGTCCCCGCGACGACGGCGGCGTCGAGCCCCATCCCGGCCATGGCCGTGAACGGCACTCCGTCGGCGACGGCGAGATCGATCCGCCGGTCGGTGCCGCCGGCGTCGAGGGCCGCGGTGAGCGCCGCCTTGGGGTGGTGCAGCGGCACGCCCAGCGTCCTGGCCAGGAGGTTAGCGGTCCCGTGGGGCACGATGGCCAGCGGTACCCCGGTCCCGGCCAGTCCCTCGGCGCATCCGCGCACGGTCCCGTCACCGCCGACGGCGACCACGAGGTCCGCCCCGTCAAGCGCGGCACCGTTGGCAGCCGAGACCCCGGCCTCGGCCTTCTCCGTCACCAGGACTTCGGCATCCCACCCATGCCGCTTGCACTCCTGCCGGCACAACGCCAGCAGGTGCCCGCCGCCACTGACCAGCGAGCCATTGACCACAAAAGCGACACCAGGCATACCCCACAGAGAGTACCCGCAGTGGCCGCCGGAAACTGTACAAAGACCTCCGGCGGCCGCCAGGCAGATGACGGGGAAGCCGGGAGTCCGCTGAATCAGGCCGTTTCTGGCGTTCTACGCCCTGGGCAGCGCCTGGTGAGCCGGGAGACCGTCTCGCCCGGGCGTCGCTAATTCAGCAACCTCCTAGTGCAGATACCACCGGTGGGGGGCGATCAGCTTTTCTACCGAAGCCGGGCCCCAGGTCCCCGGCTTGTACGGTTCAACCGGCGGCGGCGAGTCGAGCAGCGGCTGGGAGATCTCCCAGACCCGCTCGATGCCGTCGGCGCGGGTGAACAGGGACTGGTCGCCCAGCATGGCGAGCAAGATCAGCCGCTCGTACCCCTCAAGGGCGTTGGCCGCGGCGAACGAGTCCTCGTACCTGAAGGTCAGCGTCGACGCCCCGAGGGTCATCTCCGGTCCCGGCATCTTGGTCACGAACTCGATGCTGATCGATCCCGGGTCGGCGAAGTCGATGATGATCTCGTTGATCTGCCCGAGCGGTGCGTCGTGCCGGGTTGAGCGGAACATCCGCACCGGGGGCGCGTGAAATCCGAGCGTGATCAGCTGCCGGGACGCCGCCATGGCCTTCCCTGACCGCAGGTAGAACGGCACCCCGTGCCAGCGCCAGTTCTCGACCTCGACCCGGAGCGCGACCATCGTCTCGGTGTCGGAGTCGGCGGGCACCCCGGGGATCGAGCGGTACCCGTCGTACTGCCCGCGCACCACGTGCCGCACGTCAATGGGCGTCAGCGCGTCGAATACCTTGCCCTTCTCGTCACGCAGCGGCTTGGCGGCCAGCGAGGTCGGCGGCTCCATCGCGATGAAGCCGAGCACCTGGAACAGGTGGGTCACCACCATGTCCCGGTAGGCCCCTGTCGCGTTGTAGAACCCGGCCCGCTGCTCGACGGTGAGCGTCTCCGGCACGTCGATCTGCACGTACCTGATGTGCTCCCGGTTCCAGATGGGCTCGAAGAGCCCGTTGGCGAACCGGAAGGCGAGGATGTTGTCGACCGACTCCTTCCCGAGGAAGTGGTCGATCCTGAACACCCGCGACTCGTCGAACACCGCATGCACGGTATCGTCCAGTTTCTTCGCCGATTCCAGGTCGTAGCCGAACGGCTTCTCGATGATGACCCGCGAGTTCGGGGTAGCCAGGCCGGACGAGCCGAGCATGGTCACCGTGGACCCGAACGCCACGGGCGGTACGGCCAGGTGGAACAGCCGCCCGATCGGCGGCGACCCGTTCTTCTTGTGCCCGGACAGCCCGGCGGTGACCGCCTTCTCCGCCTCCTCGACCGCGGACACCAGCGGGGACGGGTCGTCGGGTGACGCTGTGCCGAACGTCAGCCGGGCGGCGAACGCATCCCACGTCTCGTCCGGCTTGCAGTTCCCGAACTGCTGGCATGCCTGGTGCGCGCGGTCGCGGAACTCGGCGTCGGTCACCGCGAAGTCCGGCGGCGCCGACCCGACGATGCGGAACTCATCGGGCAGCAGCCCGGCGCGGAACAGGTGGTGCAGCCCCGGCAGCAGCTTCCGCTTGGCCAGGTCACCGGTCGCGCCGAACACCACGATGATGTACGGGTCAGGCTTGACGTGGTGCTTGACAGAATGCCCGTTGGGCCGCGCGGGCCCGGACTGCTCAGACCGTGTGCTCACTTCTGCTCCGCGTGCCCGCCGAACTCCGACCGCATGGCCGAGAGGATCTTCCCGGTGAACACGCCCAGGTCGCGCGACTCGAACCGCTGGTAAAGCGCCGCGGTGATGACCGGGGCGGGCACTCCCTCGTCGATCGCGGCCTCCACGGTCCACCGGCCCTCGCCGGAATCGGACACGCGTCCGCCGAACTCGTCGAGGTTCGGCGACTTGGCCAGCGCCGCGGCGGTCAGGTCGATCAGCCAGGACGAGATCACCGATCCGCGCCGCCAGACCTCGGCGACGTCGGTGACGTTGATGTCGTACTGGTACGCCTCGGGGTCGCGCAGCGGCGTGTTCTCCGCGTCGTGCGTGGCGTTCTTCTGGCTGCCGATGTCGGCGCCCTTGATGACCGACAGCCCCTCGGCGATCGCGGCCATCATGCCGTACTCGATCCCGTTGTGCACCATCTTGACGAAGTGCCCGGCACCGGACGGCCCGCAGTGCAGGTACCCCTGGGACGCGGTGGTGCCCGGGGCGCGGCCTGGCGTCGGTTCCGCCGAGCCCTCACCGGGCGCGATCGTCCTGAAGATCGGGTCGAGCCGCATCACGGCGGCAGCGTCCCCGCCGATCATCAGGCAGTAGCCGCGCTCCAGGCCCCACACGCCGCCGGAGGTGCCGACGTCGAGGTAGTGCAGCCGCTTCGGGGCGAGCGCCTTGGACCGGGTGATGTCGTCGCGGTAGAAGGAGTTGCCGCCGTCGATGATCACGTCGTCGGCGTCGAGCAGCGGCACGAGCTGCTCGAGCGTAGAGTCCACGATCGCGGCAGGGACCATGATCCAGATGTTCCGCGGCTTCTCGAGTGCGGCCGCGAACTCCTGCAGGGAGTGGGCGCCAACCGCGCCCTCCGACTCCATGGCCTTGACCGTGTCCGGGTTGACGTCGTAGGCCACGCAGTGGTGGCCGTCGCGCATCAGCCGGCGGACGAGGTTGGCCCCCATCCGGCCAAGCCCGATCATGCCGAGCTGCATTGGTGTACTGGTTGGCATGGCGAATCCTCACGCTCCCTTGGACTTGAGCGAACGGTAGCGCCGGATCAGCGCGTTCGTGGACGAGTCATGGTTGAGTTCCGGCTCCGACGCGGACGTCAGTTCCGGGATGATCCGCTGCGCGAGCACCTTGCCAAGCTCGACGCCCCACTGGTCGAACGAGTCGATGTCCCAGATGGCACCCTGGACGAACACCGAGTGCTCGTACAGGGCGACCAGGGAACCGAGCAGCCGCGGGGTGAGAATGTCGCACAGCAGTGTGTTGGTCGGGCGGTTGCCTTCCATGACCCGGTGCGGGACCACGGCTTCTGCGGTCCCTTCGGCGCGCACCTCCTGCTCCGTCTTGCCGAACGCCAGCGCCTCCGCCTGCGCGAACACGTTGGAGGACAGCAGGTCGTGGTGGTCGCCGAGGGGGTTCAACGTGCGCCCGAACCCGATCAGGTCCACCGGGATCAGCACCGTGCCCTGGTGGATGAGCTGGTAGAACGAGTGCTGCCCGTTGGTGCCGGGCTC
>Ga0335073_10001177_pt1 | contig 34839 bp, 33 predicted proteins | sample Lox_Sample_22_FD_207093 | JGI IMG/M metagenome (GOLD analysis project Ga0335073, IMG submission 207093) | Soil microbial communities from Loxahatchee National Wildlife Refuge, Florida, United States - Lox_Sample_2.2 | ecosystem: Environmental > Terrestrial > Soil > Wetlands | place: USA... | reverse complement strand
CGAAGGCGACCTGCCGGCGGTAGTTCAGGCTCTGGCCGCGCAGGAAGACGACCTGGTGGTCGAGCAGGGCCCGGCGGATCCGGTCGATCGTGTCGTCGCTCAGCGGCTGGCCGGTGTCGACGCCGGTAATCTCGGCGCCGATGTGACCGGCCAGCGGGGTCACGCCGGCGTGGGTGGCGGTGGCGAGGGTTTCGGGCATGACGGAACGCCTTTCAGCTCGGGGAAATGCCTTGCCGGGAAGAGCTGCGCGGATTGGCTCGCGCGGGGCCGGGCGGCTGGCGGGTCGCCTGCGGCCGGAGGTCAGGCGGTCAGCACCCGCTACAGCCGGAGCTGATGACCGTGAGGAAGTCGACGTGGCGACGCCGGGTGCCGAGGAAGTTCGCCATGTTCTCGAGCATGCCAAGCAAACCGGGTCCTAGTCAAGTGTTCCTATCTAAATAGTGGGGATTCTGACCTTGCTGACTGCGGACGGGCCGGAGCCGCCCGGCGCGGGAGGCGGCCTGCTGTGCATGTTGCCGCTTCCGCGCGACCCAGCCAGAGTTATGTCTCGTTATGCCTGAACCTCACGTTGAGACATTCCCGGCGCCAATCATGATCGTGGCCAGTTTGGGGCCGCATTTGGCCGTTTCTGGCCATGAAACAGCTCGAGCCGAGCGCGGCTCCTGGCAGTGCGGCTAGTCGAGGACGTCGTGGCGGAGCTGGGGGAAGACCTTGGAGACCTTGCCCAGCAGGTAGTCGCCGTAGGTGCCGGTGAAGGCGCGCAGGTCCTGGCCGTCCCAGCGGGGCCGGCCGTCGTCGCCCGCGGCGGCCCGCCGGTCAGCCGGTCGAGCATGTCACCGATGTTGCCGACCAGGGTGCGAGCGGGCCGACGTCGATGACGGGCAGGGGGCGGAGTCGGGCACGAGTACATCCTGCCCGATGGCCGGTACGCGGGCTCGATCAGCCGGTAAACCTGCAGGTCACGGGCTGAAATAGGGTGGGGCGCGGCGTGGTTGCATATGTATGGATGATGTGTCCGCACCCAGCGGACCGCACCCGAAGAAAAGGATCTGACGTGTCAGACAACTACACCAAGAACCCCGAGGCCGTCGCCCAGCTGACGCCCGAGCAGTACCAGGTCACCCAGCAGTGCGGGACCGAGCCACCGTTCCGCAACGAGTACTGGGACAACCATGAGCCCGGCATCTACGTCGACGTCGTGTCCGGCGAGCCGCTGTTCGCCTCCGTCGACAAGTTCGAAAGCGGCACCGGCTGGCCGAGCTTCACGGTGCCGATCGAGAAGGACAACGTGGTCGAGCGCCGGGACTTCAGCCACCTGATGCTGCGGACCGAGGTCCGGTCCGCCCACGGCGACAGCCACCTAGGCCATGTGTTCCACGACGGGCCCAGGGACGCCGGTGGCCTGCGTTACTGCATCAATTCCGCCGCCCTGCGCTTCATCCCGCTCGACGACCTGGAGCGCGAGGGTTACGGCGACTATCGCAAGCTGTTCGAGCCCGTACACGACGACACTGGGAGTGCATCATGACGACCGAGAAGGCCATCCTGGCCGGCGGCTGTTTCTGGGGCGTGCAAGACCTCATCCGCAAGCTCCCCGGCGTAATCACGACCAGGGTCGGCTACACCGGCGGCGACGTGCCGAACGCGACCTACCGGAACCACCGCGGCCACGCCGAGGCGATCGAGATCACCTTCGACCCGGACAAGATCTCCTACCGGGACCTGCTGGAGTTCTTCTTCCAGATCCACGACCCGACGACCAAGAACCGGCAGGGCAACGACGTCGGGACCAGCTACCGGTCGGCCATCTTCTACGTCACCGACGAGCAGAAGAGGGTCGCCGAGGACACCATCGCCGACGTCGACGCCTCCGGCCTGTGGCCGGGCAAGGTCCTCACCGAGGTGACCCCGGCCGGGCCGTTCTGGGAGGCCGAGCCCGAGCACCAGGACTACCTGGAGCGTTACCCCAACGGGTACACGTGCCACTTCGTCCGCCCGGGCTGGAAGCTGCCGCGCCGCACGGACACGGTCACGTCCTAAGCGCCTCTTCCACCAGGAAGCGATGCCCGTCCGGTCCTGAGATCAGGACCGCTCGTACGCCGCCGCGCAAGATCATCAGATCATCGTCCGCCACGGGAATACCTTGGCGGGCCAGCGCGGCGGCGGTCGCGTCCAGAGAGGCGACCCGGACCGCGCAGTGGGTGGCGGTGATGTCGTTGCTGGCCGTGTCGGGCGGGATCGGCCGTCGCGTGCCCACGTGGTAGTGCAGCAGCTCCAGCCGGGGCACGGGCCGGTCCGGCGCCAGGCGGGTGACGCTGACCTGGACGTCGTTGACGTCGTCCAGGGCATCCTGTTCGGGTCCGCGGTTCTCGGTGCGAGTCCCGGCGCCGAACCCGAAGACCGACCCGAAAAACTCCGCACTGCGGGCCGTGTCGCTGATCGCGATCGCGGTGTGATCGATACCGAGAAAGCAGCCGGCGCCGTTGGCGCCCCATTCGGCCGGGACGTGTCCCGGCGGGAAGGCGAGCAGCTCGAGCGGATGGCCGTCGTAGTCGCGGAACTTGAACGCGGTCACGCCGCCGGAGCCATCCGGCAGCCGGACCGGCCCGTGGCGGCTGATCGGCCGGAAGCGCCGATCGGCCATGACCTGCTGATAAGCGCGCGGCATGTCGGCCACGATGATCGCCACGTGCTGGAACCAGATGTCGGTACTCGTGCTGTCGGGCGGGTACGCGCGTCCGGCGGCGTCGGTGAACTCCAGCAGGTCGATCCGCTGGCGGCCCAGCCGCAGCAAGGAGCGCCGCCCGCGGGCGTGCGGGACGCGCAGCACGCGGGTCACGGACGGCCCGATATCGTCCCGCCGTTCGACGCGGCACCCCAGGGTCCGGACGTAGTCGGCTTCGGCCCGGTCCAGGTCCGACACGATCAGGCCCACGCGGTCGATCACCGCGGCCGGGGCGCCGGTCACATCGACATCGAGTCGCTGCGGGCCGGGCGCCCGCTGTGCAACTGGACGGCGCTGATGACCAGGGCGAAGTGGCTGAAGGCCTGGGGGAAGTTGCCCAGCTGACGCCGGGCGGCCGGGTCCCATTCCTCGCTCAGCAGCCCGACGTCGTTGCGCAGGGCGAGCAGGTGCTCGAACAGGCCGCTGGCCTCCTGCTGCTGCCCGGACGCGTACAGAGCGTCCACCAGCCAGAACGAACAGGCGATGAACAGCCCCTCGCTCCCCTTGAGGCCGTCGTCGGTCTGGCTGGTCGAATAGCGGCGGACCAGGCCGCCGTCGCTGAGCTCGCGGCGGATCGCGGCGATCGTGCCCAGGACCCGCGGGTCGGCGGCGGGCAGGAAGCCCACGCGCGGGATCAGCAGCAGGCTGGCGTCCAGCGCGGCGGTGCCGTAGGCCTGGGTGAACGTGTTCCGTCCGGCGTCGAACGCGTGGGCGACCACGTCGTGATGGATCCGGTCGCGGAGCCGTTCCCAGCGCCGGGCTGGGCCCGGCAGGCCGTACCCGCGGACCGAGCGGGCCATCCGGTCGGCGGCGACCCAGGCCATGACCTTGGAATGGGTGAAGTGCTGGCGGTCGCCGCGCACCTCCCACAGCCCGTTGTCCGGTTCGCGCCAGGCCGATTCGAGATGGTTCATCAGCGCGACCTGCAGGGCCCACGCGTCGAGGTTGGCGGGCAGGCCGGCCTGCCGGGCCAGGAACAAGGCATCCAGCGTCTCGCCCCAGACGTCGAGCTGGAGCTGCCCGGACGCGGCGTTGCCGGTGCGGACCGGGCGGCTGCCCTCGTACCCGGACAGCCAGGGCAGCTCGGCCTCGGGCAGCCGTCGTGCGCCGTCCAGGCTGTACAGGATCTGCAGCATCTCGGGCTGGCCCGCGATGGCGCGCAGCAGCCAGTCGCGCCACGCGCCGGCCTCGCGCCGGTAGCCGGCGGCCAGCAGGGCCTGCAGCGTGTAGGTGGCGTCGCGCAGCCAGCAATACCGGTAGTCCCAGTTGCGGACCCCGCCGAGTTCCTCCGGCAGCGACGTGGTGGCGGCCGCGATGATCCCGCCGGTCGGCTCGTAGGTCAGGGCCTTCAGGGTGATGAGCGACCGCTGCACGGCGGCGCCGTACGGCCCGGCCGGGTACGAGGCGTGACCGCACCACTGCGTCCAGAACTCCGTCGTGGCGGTCAGGGCCTGCTCGGCGTCGACCGGCGGCGGCTGCGGGTCGTGGCTCGGGGTCCAGGACATGACGAACGGAACCCGGTCGCCCGGGCGCACGGTGAACTCGGCGAGCGTCTGCCAGTCATGACCATGCATCGGGACCGTGGCGGCCAGCCGGACGCGATCCGGCCCCGCGACCGCGTCGACCAGGAGGCCGCGATGCCGGGTCCACGGGATCACGCGCCCGTAGTCGAAACGCAGGCGCATCGTGGTGCGCATCGCGACTTCGCCGCGCAGGCCTACCACGATGCGGACCAGGTGCGGGGTGCCCGTCCGGGGCGGCATGAAGTCGATGACCCGCACCGCGCCGTCCGCGGTGACCCAGTCCGTCTCCAGGACCAGGGTGTTCTCCGTGTACCGGCGGGCCGCGGCGGCACCCGCGCCCGCGGGCGCGAGCGTCCAGTGTCCCGCCTCCTCGTTGTGCAGCAGCGCGGCGAACGCGGCGGGTGAGTCGAATCGCGGCAGGCACAGCCAGTCGATCGACCCCGCGGTGCTGACCAGGGCGGCCGTGTGCAGGTCGCCCAGCAGGGCGTAGTCCTCGATTCTCGGCATGGCGGGAGCTTTCACGCGGCGGACGGGCTGGTTCCGATGAGCTCGGCGAGGTGATCGCCGACGCGCAGCGCGTTCGCGATGATGGTCAGGGTGGGGTTCACGGCCCCGATCGACGGCATGAAGCTCCCGTCTACCACGTACAGGTTGTCCAGGTCGTGGGCCTTGCAGTGCACGTCGAGGACCGAGGCGGCCGGGTCGGTGCCGAAGCGCGCCGTGCCGGCCTGGTGGGCGGTGGCGGCGTGGTCGAAGGCCTTATGCAGGTAGAGGCTGCGCACGAAGGTCGTGTCCAGCATGCCGAGCCGGCCCAGCATGCCCTGGAGGGCGCGGCGGAGCCGGGCGAGGCCTTCGGTGTTGTTGCCGGGCTGCAGCGCTAGCCTGATCGCGCCGTCGGGCCGGAGCGTGACCCTGCTGTCGGCCAGGGGGAGGTCCTCGCTCGACAGCCAGAAGTCGATCGAGTGCTGGGCGACCTCGCCGTAGGGCGCGGCCGGGGCCCACCTGAGTCCTCGGGGCGCCCCGCCTTTGATCTGCCAGTCATCGGACTTGCCGAGCATCTGGATGTGGCCCATCGGGTACTCCCAGTGCTCGCCCGGGCCGTAGAAGTCGTTGAGGGCCAGCGTCTTCTGGAACACCGTCGGGTTCGGCTCGCGCGAGAAGGCGATCAGGGCCAGGTTGTTGTGCCGCATGTAGTTCCGGCCGACCTGGTCCGAGGAGTTCGCCAGGCCCTGCGGGCAGGCGCCGCTGGCCGACTTGAGCAGCAGGGCGGCCGACAGTATGGCCCCGGCGGAGAGCACCACGATGTCGGCGGTGAAGACGTGCGCCGAGCCGTCGGGAAGGGTGGCGGCCACGCCGGTGACGGAGCGGCCGCTGGCGTCGGTGAGCAGGCGCTCGACCCTCGTCCTGGTCATCAGGGTGAGGTTGGGGTGGGCGGCCAGGGCCGGACGGATCACGGCCATCTCGGCGTCGGCCTTGGCGCCGATCGGGCAGGGGAAGCCGTCGATGCGGTCGCACCGTATGCAGCGCGAGTCGGCTAGGGCCCGGCCGTCGGCGTCCTGGGTCAGCCGCAGCCCCATCGGCAGGTGGAACGGGTGCAGGCCGAGCCCGGCCAGGCCGTCGGACAGCTGCTGGATACGCGGCTCGTGCCGCACGGGCGGGTACGGGTAGTCCTTGCTCGAGGGGCCGGCGAACGGGTCCTCGCCGTGCTGGCCGTGCACCCAGAACAGGTGCTCGGCCCGGACGTAGTACGGCTCCAGGTCCTGGTAGCTCAGCGGCCAGGCGGGCGCGACACCGCCGGCGTGCCGGACCTCGCCGAAGTCGCCGGGCGGCAGCCGGAGCAGCGCCGCGCCGTACACCTTGGAGTTGCCGCCCACGTAGTAGTGCAGCTCGGGCCGGAAGGGCCGGTCACGGTGATCGTAGAAGGTCTCGTCCGCGGTGTACTTCGCGTCGCCGAACACGGCGCGGGAGTCCCAGTTGGCACGTTCCCGCGGGAGGAAGTCGCCGCGTTCGAGCAGCAGCACGCGCTTCCCCGTCTCGGCCACGCGCGCCGCGGTGGTCGCACCCCCCGGTCCGCTGCCGATGACCAGGACATCGTAGTGATCGTTCTCCAGCATTAGACGAATCCGCCGTTGGCGTAGATCACCTGGCCGTTGACCCACCGTCCCGCCGGCCCGGCCAGGAAGGACACCACGCCGGCCACATCCTCGGGCCGCCCGAGGCGGCCCAGCGGTGGCAGGGCGGCCAGCTGCTCCCGCTCCTCGGCCGACGTGCTGGCCAGGAACACGGCGGTGGCGGTGGGGCCCGGCGCCACGGCGTTGACGGTGATGTCGCGGCCGCGCAACTCCTTGGCCAGGATGCGGGTGAGCGCGTCGACGGCGGCCTTGGACGCCGCGTACGCGCTCAGGCCCGGCGGCGCGAAGCGCACCATGCTGGTCGAGACGTTGACGATCGAGCCTCCGGCCCGGATCCGGCGCGCGGCCTGCTGGTCGACGACGAACGTGCCGCGCACGTTGACCCGGTGGATCGCGTCGAAGTCGGCCAGGTCCAGGTCGGTCAGGACGCCAGGACGGTTGATGCCGGCGGTATGGACCACGACGTCCAGGTGCCCGAACTGGCCGTCGACCGCGTCGAACAGGGCCGAGACCGACGCCTCGTCGGCGATGTCGGCGGCGAAGGCCGCGCCGAGCCGCCCGTGCTCCTTGATCTCGCCGACGGTCGCGTCGGCCAGGTCCACGTTGCCGGTGTAGGCGATGGCGACGTCGTACCCGTCGGCGGCCAGCCGGGAGGCGATGACCCGCCCCATGCCGCCGGTCCCGCCGGTGACCAGGGCAGTCCGTGTGTCGGTCATCTCTCGGACGTCCTTTCAGGGATGGGCTGGGTGCTCAGTTGCGGCCGGCCATGACGCCGCCGTCGACGTCCCAGATGACGCCGGTGACCCAGCTGGTGGCCGGGGAGAGCAGGAAGGTGATGGTGTTGGCCAGGTCGCGGACGGTGCCGGTCCGGCCCAGCGGGTGGAAGGCGTCGAAGCTGTGCAGGGTCGCCTCGAGCTGGTCCTCGGGGACGAACCTGCGGTAGATCGGGGTGGCCACGACGGCCGGGGCCACCGTGTTGACCCGGATCTGGTGCGGGGCCAGCTCGAGGGCTAGGTTCTTGGTCAGCGCGTGCACCCCGCCCTTGGCCAGCGAGTACGCCGACGACGGGGTCGCGCCGATGGCCTGGCTGGCCCACATGCTGCCGATGTTCACGATGGACCCGCCGCGGCCGTCGGCGACCATGCCGCGGGCCACGGTCTGGGTGATGAAGAAGATGGCCCGGTTCAGCTCGGCGTAGGAGTCGTAGTCGGCGCCGTCGTGGTCCAGGAACGGCTTGGGGACGAACAGACCGGCCGCGTTGACCAGCAGGGTGGCATCGGCGTGCTCGTCGGCCAGCTGCTGGCGGACCCGGTCGACCTGCGTCCGGTCGGTCAGGTCGGCGGTGATGCCGTAAGCCGTGCCCTCCTTGGCCAGGGCCTGGACGGTGTCGCCGACCTTGGCGGCGTCCTCGGCGATGATGACGGCGCTGCCCCCGGCCGCCACGACGTCGGCCGCGGCCTGGCGGCCCATGCCGCTGCTGCCGCCGACGACGACCAGCTTCTGCCCCGCGAAGACGGGCTCAGGCATCTGGTGGTCCGTGGCGTCGAGCCAGTTCATAGTCATGCGGGATGTTCCTTTCGGGTCGCTGGTCGCTCGTCGTTCCAGTCGGTCACCCAGTCGTCGCGGCGCTTGAACACCGCCGGGGCGTCGATGGTGCCGGTCACCGCCTGGGACGCCCCGGCGACCCGGCGGGCGTCGGCGACGGCGACCACCGGGCGGAGCATGGCTTTGCTCGGGATGCAGGCCCAGTAGGAGCACTCGCCTCCGACCAGTTCCCGTTCGACGGCGGCGACGCTGAGCCCGGCCGCGCGGGCCCGGGCGGCGGCGGTGTACCCGACCGGCCCGGCGCCGATCACGATCACGTCGTACACGTTCTCCGCGGGTCCGCTCATAGCCTGAGGATGGAACGGGCACGGTCCCCGCACATCGTCAAGGCGGACAACTAAGCCGGACGGACGTTCCCGGGCCATGTGCCCTCTTACGGGGTCGGCCCGCCCGGGGCCGGGAAGCTGGCCGGTCTTGATGATGTGGCGAAGGCGATCTGCGCCCGGTGCCTGATCCGGAGCGAATGCCTGGCGTTCGCGTTACGGACCCATCAGGTCCACGGAGCATGAGGCGGCCTGAGTGAGCGGGAGCGCTACCCAGCGGCCCGCTAACCTCACGCGGGCCGAGAGCCTCGCCAGAACACCGGTCAAGTAACCGAGACCTGCTTTCGGCGAGCCACGTCGCGCTTTCACCCCGCCGCACCATCTGCCGATGGGCGGCAGCGCCGGCCGCCGCCCGCCGGCACCACCGGTCCCAGCCGTCACGGCACCGCCTCGCAGCACGCCGCCGGTCCGCTGCCTGGTGCAGCACAGCAGGGCGCGGATCACCTTCTGCTCCGCCTCGCGTCCGGTCCGCGCTGGTGTATTCCCTGAGGTCGAGCTCGACGTCGGGGAACCGGCGCCGCCAGGCCCGCAGCACCGGGACCCAGGCCGTCATCGTCTCCGCGCACGCGATCCGGATCCGGCCGCCGGTCCCGGCCGCCGTCGGCCGGATGCCCCGTGGCAGCCGCTCGATGACCGGGGTGCCCAGCTCCCGCTCGATCTCGGCGATCTGATGGGACAGGGCAGGGTACGAGTGGCTTAGGACTGGCCGGCGGGCGCCGAGCCGATCGCCTGGACGGTGAAACCCAGTTCGCCGAGGACCTTGACGGCGCCGCTCTTCCCGCCTTCGAAATCACCCGAGGCCAGGCGCTGGCCGGTGGCGAACTCGTACGCCGTGCCCAGGATGGCCTTGGGCGGATAGCGCCGGTCGTCCCAGACCAGCTCATACGTCGTGGTCGGGGCGAAACCGTGCGCGGCGAAGAATGCCTTCGGCCCCAGGCGGTCGTACTCCCCTATCGCGCGCTCGACATGATCACGGGTCACAGGCTCCCACGCCACCAATGTTCAGCCCTCCTCAGCCAATGTCTCGCCCTCGGCAGTCTGGTCGCCGCGGCCGGCCCGCACATCGTCAGAACTGACTGTCGTCACGGGCCGGCGCGCACCACGGCCCGTTCGGGATGATGGTTATTGTTCCGGCTATGACGCGGATTCCCTACGTACGGCGAGAAGAGCTGGGGCCCGAGGGCCGGCGGTTGTGGGACGCCATCGTCGATGGCCGCGGCGACCTGGTGGTGACAACCGACGGTGGCCTGGCCGGGCCGTTCAACGCGTTCGTCACGGCGCCCGACGCCGGGCGGCGGATGTCCGCGCTCGGCGCGACGCTGCGGTTCGGCACGTCGATCGAGCGGCGGCTGTCCGAGATCGCCATCATCACGACCGGCGCGCGGTGGCAGGCCGAGTTCGAGTGGTGGGCGCACGCGCCGATGGCGCGCGAGCACGGCGTGGCCGACGCGGTGGTGGAGGCGATCGGGCACGGCGCGGATCCGCCGTTCGAGGCGGACGACGAACGGGCCGTCTACGCGGTGGCCCGCCAGCTCGGCCGTTCGGGCCACCTGGACCAGGAGACCTACGATGCCGCGCACCGCTTTCTCGGTGACGCCGGGATGGTGGAGCTGGTCTCGCTGTGCGGGTACTACACGCTGATCTCGTTCCTGCTGAACGCGTTCGCCGTGCCGCTGCCGCCGGAAGCCACGCCGATGTGGGACGCATCATGACGCTGCCCGCCGAGGCCACGGGCGCAGCGCCCGGGCGCGGCCGGCTGACCGGGCGGCGGGTCCTGGTGGTCGGCGCGGGGACGCGGCCATCGCCGGAACCTGACCCGCCGATCGGCAACGGCCGGGCCATCTCGGTGCTAGCGGCCCGTGAGGGTGCGGCGGTGGCTTGCGCGGATCGCGACGCGGGCGCCGCGGAAGCGACGGCGGCCCTGGTCCGGGACGAGGGGCAGACCGCCGCGGTCGTGCTGGCGGACGTGGCCTCGCCGCAGGCGTGCGCGTCGGTGGTCGCGGAGTCGGCGGCGGTTCTGGGAGGTCTGGACGGCCTGGTGCTGAACGTCGGTATCGGGCACGGGCGGGGGATGGCCGGGACGAGCGCGGAGGAGTGGGACGAGACGTTCGCGGTCAACACCAGGGCGCACTTCCTGGTGGCCGCGGCCGCGCTGCCCGTGCTGGAGCCCGGCTCGGCGATCGTGTTCATCAGCTCGGCGGCGAGCCTGCGAGCGGCGACCGGGATCCCGGCCTACGACGCGTCGAAGGCGGCGCTGCTCGGAGTATGCAGGCAGGTGGCGCGGGAGGGAATGGCCCGGGGCGTTCGGGCCAACCTGGTCGTGCCGAGCCTGGTGGATACGCCGCTGGGGCGGGACGCCTCGCGGCTCAACCCGGCCCGCACGGCGCGGGCCCTGCCGTTCGGCCGGCAAGCGACGGCCTGGGAAGTGGCTTACGCCACCGTGTGGCTGCTATCGGATGAAGCCAGCTACGTCAACGCGCATCCGCTGGTGCTGGACGGCGGCGCGACCGGCTTCGGGTAAGCCTCCCGGCCCCAGCCGGGGGTTCAGGCGGCGAGGACGTCGGGCGAGCTCGCGTCGTAGCCGGCCAGCCAGGCCGCGCCTCGGCCCTCCGGGTCGCGCCGGTGCACGCGCCGCCGCCAGGCGATCAGCAGATCCCGCCGCCAGGCGGCCCAGCCGGACGTCAGGTGGTTGCTCAGCCCCCGCTCGCGGGCGGCGAGCACCACCCGGCTGGCTCGGGGACGGCGGGTGCGCTCGTACCGGGCCAGCGCGGTGACCGGATCGGCGGCCTCGGCCGACAGCGCCGTGGCCAGGACCGCACCGTCCTCGATGGCCTGGCACGCGCCCTGGCCCAGGTACGGGAGCATCGGATGCGCGGCATCGCCCAGGACGGTGACCCGGCCGCGGGTCCACTGCGGTATCGGGTCGCGGTCGTAGAGCGCCCACTTGTACCAGGTGTCCGCGGCGGCGAACAGGCGGAGCAGGGATTCGTGCCAGCCGGCGTAGCGGTCGAGGACCTCGGTGCGGCTGCATTCGGTGATCCAGGACTCGTGGCGGTAGCCGTCGTCGTCGTAGTGGCAGACGACGTTGATCAGCTCCTCGCCGCGCAGCGGGTACAGGACGATCGTGCCGTGCGGGCCGAACCACTGGGCGCCTTCGGCGGCGGGCCGGGCGCCGCGCACCGCCGCGGCCGGGACGACGCTGCGATAGCAGATCTTCCCGGTGAACCGCGGTGCGTCCGGGCCGAACAAGGAGGTGCGGACGCAGGAGTGGATGCCGTCCGCGCCGACGATGACGTCGGCCTCGATCTCGCGGCCGTCGGCGAAGCGCGCGGCCGCGATGGCACCGTCGGACCAGACCCGCGTGCATCGCCGGCCGAGGGTGACCAGGCCGGGTGGCAGCGCGGCGGCGAGCACGGCCAGGAGATCGGCCCGGTGCGCGGTCGCGCCCGGGATGCCGAACGAGGCCACCTGCTGGGCCCGGCTCGTCCGGCCGATCACCCGGCCCGTCTTCCAGTTCCGCATGACCTGGCCCTGCGCTCGCCCGCCGACCCGGCGGACGCCGTCCTCCAGGCCGAGGGCGCGCAGCACCTTCATCGCGTTGGGGTGCAGGGCCACGCCGGCCCCGATCTCCTTGAGTTCGGCGGACGCCTCGTAGACGGCCACCTCGATGCCCGCCTGCGACAACGCGATCGCCGCGGTCAGTCCCCCGATCCCGCCCCCGATGATGGCGACACGTGGCATAGGGGTGCTGTACCCATCGTGGGCAGGCGGAAGCGGACCAGTGTCCCGCCGCCGGGTGCGGGCTCGGCCCGGACCGTTCCGCCGTGCCGGTCGGCGATCTGGCGGACGATGGACAGGCCCAGGCCCGAGCCGGGCACGCCGCGGGCCGGCGCGGCCCGGTAGAAGCGGTCGAACACGTGCGGCAGGTCGGCGGGCGGGATCCCGGGTCCGTGATCGCGGACCGTGAGCTCACCGGCGTGCAGGCGGACCTGCACCGCGGCGCCGGGCGGGCTGAACTTGACCGCGTTGTCCAGCAGGTTGCGGACCGCGGTCTTCAGCCGGTCGGCGTGGCCGGTGACCAGGCACGGCTCGAGGTCGGCGGTGACGACGGTGCGGGGCCAGTCCCGGACGGCACCGGCCACGACCTCGTCGAATTCCACTACCTCGAACTGGCCGGGCGGCGGCTCGCCGCGGGCCAGTTCGGTAACGTCGGCCGTCAGCTGCCCGAGCTCGGCGACCTGGGCGACGACCCGGTCCAGTACCTCCTGGCGCTCCGGTTTGGGTAGGTCGGGGGTGTCGGCCAGCAGCTCGACGTTGACACGCAGGCTGGTCATGGGCGTGCGCAGCTCGTGGCTGGCGTCGCTGACCAGCTGCCGCTGGGCGGCCAGCGAGCGCTGCAGCGCGCCGAGCATGGTGTTGAACGACGCGGCCAGCCGGCCGAGTTCGTCGGGCCGGTCCACCTCGACCCGGCGGCCGGGATCCCCGGTCGCGGTGACCTGCTCGGCCACCGCAGCCAGGCGGCCCACCGGCGCCAGGCCGGCCCGGGCCACGCCCCAGCCGGCCAGCGCGGCCAGGCCGACGCCCGCCGCGCTGAGCAGGGCCAGGGTGGCGCCGATGGTGCCCAGCTCCTGGTCCACGGCGTTGAGCGGCACGGCCACCTGCACGGCCAGGCCGGGCGCGAGCGGGGTGGTGAGGACCATGGCGTGGACCCCGTTGAGGGTGGTCTCGGAGTAGTAGGCGGCGCGCTCTCCGGCGGCGACCTGATTTGCGGCGGTAGTGGCGGGCAGCAGGCCGCTGTCCCCGGCCGGCGCCCAGACGGCGTTCTGGGCGGTTACCACCTGGGCGTAACCGCCGAACTGGCTGGAGTCCCGGGGGACCCAGCCGGCCGGGATGTTCCCGTGATAGTGCCGGGCCTGCCGCTCGGCCGCGGCCGCCTGCTGACCCAGCTGCTGCTTGACCTGGCCCTGCAGGTCGGCGCGGAGCACGAGGAAGGCTACGGCGGTGATGGCCAGGGCCACGGCGGCCACCGCGACGGCCACGGCCACGGTGAAGCGGGTGCGGAGCGTCATGCGGCTCATGCCGCGGCCCGCAGCACGTAGCCGACGCCGCGCACGTTGTGCACCAGCCGCGGGAGCCCGTCCGCCTCCAGCTTGCGGCGCAGGAACGCCACGAAGACCTGCAGCGCGTTGGAGGCCGGAGCCTCGCCGTAGTCCCAGACCTCGTCCAGGATCAGCTCGTAGCTGAGCACGTGCTCGGCGTTGCGCAGCAGCAGCTCCAGCAGCCCGAACTCGGTCCTGGTCAGCGGGATCACCCGGCCCGCCCGGGTCACTGTGCGGGTGGTCAGGTCCAGGGTCAGGTTGGCGTAGCCGATGACGTCGTGCGGGGCCTGGCTGCGCCGCAGCAGGGCCCGGATCCGGGCCAGCAGCTCGCGCAGCGCGAACGGCTTGACCAGGTAGTCGTCCGCCCCGGCCTCCAGCCCGGTGACCCGGTCGTCGATGGCGTCGCGGGCGGTGAGGACCAGGACCGGAGTGGCGTCGCCCCGCTCGCGGAGCCGGCGGCAGGCGTCGAACCCGTCCACCATCGGCATCAGGATGTCCAGCACGATCAGGTCGACCGGCGACCGGGCCAGCGCGTCCAGCGCGTCCGCGCCGTGCACGGCCGTGGTCACCGTGTACCCGGCGTGACGCAGCGCCCGTTCCAGGGAGTCGCGTACGTCGGGATCGTCGTCGACGACGAGCAGCCGGCCGTTGGGGGCTTGATCGAGTCTCACCCGGTCATGGAACCTCGCCAAGCTGACGGTCTGCTGCAAGGTTGCTGTGAGCGGCCCATTTTTCAGTCATCTTTAACAAACCGGCCGCACGCTGCGAGTATGACGCTTCGTACGCAGGCCGCCCTCCCGCTGGTGTGGCTCATCCGGCACGGCGAGAGCGACTGGAACACCCTCGGCCTGGCCCAGGGGCATTGCGACCAGGCCCGGCTGACCCGGCGCGGCGCCCGCCAGGCGCAGGACGTCGCCGCGCAGCTGCGCGGTTACCCGATCGACGCGGTGTACGCCAGTGACCTGCGGCGGGCGGTGGCCACCGCGGCCCCGCTGGCCGCGGCGCTGGGGCTGGATTTTGTGCGTGACCCGCGGCTGCGCGAGCGGTGCCTGGGCGTGCTGGAGGGCACCGCGTCGGCGGCGGTCCCGGCCGCGCTCACCGGGGTGGCCGGGGACCGGGTGATCGACCCCGACGCCCGGGCGCCCGGCGGGGAGTCGGCCCGCGACCTGTACTGGCGGGCGGCGGGGTTCGCCGACGACCTGCTGGCGTCGGGTCCGGCGGGGCAGGTGGCGGTCGTGGCCCACGGCGGCACGGTCCGGGTGCTGGCCGCCTATCTGCGCGGCGTCCCGGTCGAGCGGATGGCCTGGGAGCCGCTGGCCAACGGAACTATCACGGGCGTCCGGCTCCGGCCCGCGCCCTTGCCCGCCTGAGCCTTTGAAAGGGAGATTGTGATGAACCAGACCACGCTGCAGCTGCCGCGCCGGGCGTCAAAGCCGCGCGCCACCGGGCTCACGATGGTGATCGACGGCGGCCTGCCGCGGGCGTATTTCGCCGACCTGATCACCTCGGCCGCGTCATACATCGATCTGGTCAAGTTCGGCTGGGGCACCGCGGTGGTGACCAGGGACCTGGACGCCAAGATCGAGGTCCTGCGGGCGAACGAGATCTCGTTTTACTTTGGTGGCACCTTGTTCGAGAAGTACGTGCTGCAGGGCCGGTTCGATGACTTCCGGTCGTTCTACCTGGAGCACGGGGGCCGGCACGTCGAGGTGTCGAACGGGACCATCGCGCTGTCCAACTCGGAAAAGGCGAGCTACATCCGCAAGCTGGCCGACGACTTCACCGTCGTGTCCGAGGTGGGGTTCAAGGATCCGGGTCGCTCCGAGCAGCTGTCGCCCCGGCAATGGATCGAGGCCATCGACGAGGACCTGGCCGCCGGGGCCTCGCTCGTCACCCTGGAGGCCCGGGAGAGCGGGCGCTCGGGGATCTGCCGGCCGGACGGCGAGCTGCGGTTCGGGCTGATCGAGGACGTGCTGGCGTCGGGTACCGGCGTTGCGAGCCTGCTGTTCGAGGCGCCGACCACCGCGCTGCAGGCGCACTTCGTCACCCGGCTGGGACCGGACGTGAACCTGGGCAACATCCCGGCCCCGGGCGTGCTCGGGCTGGAGACCCTGCGCCTCGGGCTGCGGGCTGACACGCTGTCGGTCTTCGAGTGAGGTCTTCTTTATGCGCACCACGTACGACGTCTTTCACCTGGCCATTCCGGTGCATGACCTGGACGCGGCCGAGCGGTTCTACGTCGGGCTGCTCGGGTGCAAGCTGGCCCGCCGGTATCCCGACCGGGTGACGCTGGACTTCTTCGGCGATCAGCTGGTCTGCCACCTGACCGAGGGGCCGCCGCCGGCGCGGCCGGCCAGCATGTACCCGCGGCACTTCGGCGTCACGTTCCGCGAGGCGGCGGACTTCCAGGCCCTGCACGCCTTGGCTGTCATGCGGAAGGTCCCGTTCTTCGCCGAGGTCTCGACCCGGTTCGAGGCTCTGGCCGAGGAGCACAGTACGTTCGTGCTGATGGACCCGTCCGGCAACCTGCTGGAGTTCAAGCACTACCGCGATCCGCGGATGATGTACTGATGGCCCGCCGGTGGCTCGGCCAGGTCGACGCCATGCGCCCGGTCAAGCAGGTCGGCGTGGTCAGCACGCATTCCATCCTGTTCTTCGCGCCCGCGGCGGCGACCGTGGGCTCCGGCGCGGCGCTGCTCTTGCTGCACGTGTCGCGGGAGGGGTTCTTCTTCATCTCCGCGTGCATGCTGACCTGCGCCTACGCTGACCTTTTCTTGCCTGACGCCGGCGGACTGGGCCGGTTCTACCGGCGCCGGTGTGTCTCGGTGCTGATCCCCTACGTGTGCTGGAACGTCATCTACTTCCTGTACCTGCTGCCGACCGCGCACTACGCGAGCGCGGCTGCGGCGCTCGGGCACCTGGCCTTTTTGCTGGCTGTCGGGTACTACCAGCTGTACTTCCTGCTCGTGATCATGCAGTTCTACCTGGTGTTCCCGCTGGTGCTGATCCTGCTGCGGCGGACCAGGGGACATCACGGCCTGGTCCTGGCCGTGGCCGCGGCGGCGCAGGTGGCGATCGCGATCGCCACGCACTGGGGACTGTTCCCGGCGCTCATGCTCAGGTACGCCCAGCAGGACGCGCTCAGCTACCTGCTCTACCTGATCGGCGGCAGCGTGGTCGCCTTTCACCTGGACCAGGTGCACGCCTGGGTCTGTACGCACGCCCGGCTGATCCTTTTCTTGACCTTTGTTGCGGGCCTGGTGGCCGAGGGCATCTACTTCCTGGCCCAGGACGGAGTCACTTCGGTCCTGGGTTCGGGCAGTGACCCGTTCCAGCCCAGCGTGATCGCGTTCAACATCGGGGCCATTACCTGCGGGTACCTGGCCGGGGTGGCCCTGGTCAAGCCCGGGCGTTCGGCGCGGACCAGGAGCGTGGTGCGGACGGGGTCCGAGGACGCGTACGGCATCTACCTGTCCCAGATGCTGTTCATCATCGCGCTGACGTGGCTGGGCTGGGGAAAGCTGAGCTCGGTGGTGCCGTGGCCGGTGCTGTGCCTGCTCACCGTCGGCATCGTCTTTGCCTGCGCCATCGCGCTGACCAGCCTGCTGGCCCGGACGCCGCTGGCGGTGCCGCTGACCGGACGCAAGCAGGTGCCGTGGCCGCGCCCGCGTCTTCGTTCTCGTCTTCAGCTTCGTGAGAGCACCGGGCCGGTTTTCGTGCCTGCCGAGCTGGCGGGCGTGGCGGGCGAGAAGAACGGATCATGACTGTGATCAGCGAATGGATTGACGCCGCGGCGGACGATGCGGTCTACCTCGAAGAGGCCTCCGGACCCGGGACGCTGACCTACGGCGGGCTGCGGCGCGCCATCAGCGCCATGGCCGTGCGGCTGGACCGGGCCGGGGTGCCGGCCGGGGGCCAGGTGGCCGTCCGGCGGCCGGATCCGCTCGGGTACGCCACCGACCTGGTCAGCGTCCTGGGCACGGGCCGGGTCGCGGTCCCGCTCGATCCCGCCGCGCCTGCGGCGGCCGTGGACCGGGTGCTCCGGGTGGCACGGGCCTCGGCGGCCGCCGGCTCCGGGGCGGGGATCTTCCTGTGCACCAGCGGGACCACCGGCACGCCCAAGGGCGTGCTGCTCGATGAAAAGCAGCTGGGCCACGCATCCGCCCGCGTGGCCCAGCACCACCGACTCGGCCCGGCCGACCGCGGCTACTGCTCGCTTCCGCTGTTCCACGTCAACGCCGAGGTGGTCGGCCTGCTCGCCACGCTGGCCGCGGGGGCATGCCTGGTGTTGGACGGCCGGTTCAGCCGCCGCCGGTTCTGGGCCACGGTCGAGGCGCGCCGGATCACGTGGATCAACGCGGTGCCCGCGATCATCACCGTGCTGGCCCTGGACCCGCCCGCGGCGCGCCCGCCGGGCCGGGTCCGTTTCGTCCGGTCCGCCTCGGCGCCGCTGCCGCCGTCGGCGCTGCGGCGATTCGAGGAATCGTTCGGCATCCCGGTGATCGAGACCTACGGGATGACCGAGGCGGCCAGCATGATCACCGCCAACCCGCTGGACGGGCCGCGCAAGCCAGGCTCGGCCGGGCTTCCGGCCGGGGCCGAAGTGCGTGTGGTCCGAGATGCTGGGCCATGCCCGGCCTTCACCGTGGGGCAGGTGCAGATCCGGGGGCGCGGGGTCATCCGGGAGTACGCCGTGGGTGGTCCGCCCGGGGCCGTCGACCCGGACGGCTGGCTCGACACCGGCGACCTCGGGCACCTCGACGCCGACGGCTACCTGTTCCTGGCGGGGCGGTCCGACGACGTGATCAACCGGGGCGGCGAGAAGATCTACCCGCGGGAGATCGAGGAGTTCCTGCTCACTCAGCCCGGCGTGTGGTCCGCCGCGGTGGTCGCGGCCCGGGATGAGGTTCTCGGCCAGCGGCCGGTGGCGTACGTGGTGGCTTCCCGGCCCGGAATCGAGGAGGCGCTGCGGGCAGCGTGCGAGGCGGCGCTGCCCCGGGCTAAGCGGCCGGATGCGTTTCATCTGGTGGGGGAGATGCCGACCGGGCCGACCGGCAAGGTGGCGCGGACCCGGCTCAGAGAGCTGGCGGCGGCCGCGGCTCCGGGGTGAGCTCGGCGGCGGAGTTCGCCGGCCACGTCGGTGCACAGAGGGCGCCGTCTGGTGATCGAGGCCACCTACCCGGCACCGATGTCCTCGGACAGCAGCACCGACTCCTCGGCGGACAGCGGCGGGCTCGGTGAGTCATGGCCGGCGCGCCGCTGGGCCCGGCCGCGCCGCCTGATCGCCGAGCGGCAGCCGTTGACTACCGCCGTCCGCAGGTAAGGGAGCGGGTCACCCGGATCGGCGAGCATGTCCCAGCGCTGGTGCAGCCGGGTGAAAACGTCCTGGACGACGTCTTCCCCGGTGTCCTGGTCACCGACAATGAACGCGGCCAGCTTGACCAGTCCGGGACGGTGCACCCGGTACGCCTCGGCAAAGCCAGATCCCGCCGGCGACGTCGGCCGATCTGCCGTATCGTCCGCGCTGTACCGGTCGGCGCTTGGTCTCGTACCCACTACACTCCGCGCCCCCGTGATCGGTTGCCTGCGGCCGGACCAGGTAGTGACAGCGCGGCTGGATCGGCTACTGCTTGGGGTCGTAGAGGGCGGCGAAGTTGCCGCGCAGCATGGCCTCGGCCAGCGCGCCGTCGCCGGCCGCGGCGCGCATCCGGACCACCTCGCCGTTGAAGTCGCCCCACGGCTCGTCGCTGGCGAACAGCACCCGGTCGTCCCCGATGCCACGGCGCTCGATCTCGCTGGCCAGCCAGCGCGGCGCGAAGCCGATCGTCCAGCTGGTGTCGGTGTAGATCTGCTTGCCCGCTTCCAGCCAGTCGAAGAACCGCTGGCTGATCAGCTTGATGTGACCGCTCATGCCGCCGCCGAAGTGGACCAGGTGGATCTTCACGTCGTCGGCGTAGCGGTCGACGAGCAGGCCGATCTGGTCGATGTCGGACGCCGCGCCCGGCGAGGTGTGCACGTGGACGACCAGGCCGTGCTCCCGCGCGGTGGCGAAGATCTGGTCGAGTTGCGGCTCGCAGGCCGGGTCGTCGGGTCGGCCGCCGAGCAGGAAGCTGGTCTTCAGCGCCACCACGCCGGGCTCACCAGCCAGGGCCAGGGCGGCCGCGTTCAGCTCGCCGTCCTGCGGGCGGGGCGAGACCCACAGGCCGCACCTGATCCGGTCGTCGGCCGCGGCCGCCTCCAGGACCAGGGGGTTGAAGCCGAACGAGACCGAGGCGTCGGGGACCCCGTAGTTCGGCAGCACGAGCGCACGCTCGATGCCGTCGCGGTCGAGATCGGCGATCAGCTCGCGGGGAGTGGCTCGCGCCAGGATGTCCGGGTTACAGGGCGGCCCGCCGTAGAAGGGGAAGGCAGGCATCTTGCCCAGGTGCCGGTGAGCGTCGTTGACCAGTTGCGTTCCCATGGCGGGATGCTAGCGCCCTCTTGTTTCCGATACAAGATGTACGTCTCGCATAGGAATCGCCCGGCGCAGGTGGGTCACGGTGCGGGCGGCCCGAGTGGCCCACCAGCGGGCGACCTGGTCGCCGGCGGCCCGGCGGGCGTGGCGCTGCTGCCAGCGCCCGGCCTCGGCCGCGGCCCAGGCCAGGGTGGCGTGCGGGTCCTGGCCGAACATGGCCCGCAGGGTGTAGCGGCGCTCGCCGATCCGGTGGCCCAGCCCGGCTTCGCCCGCGCCGGCGGCCAGGCGGCGCCGGGTCAGGATCAGGCCGCTGCGGATGGGCGTGGTCAGGGCGTCGACGAGGCCGGGCAGGCCATCCCAGGCATCGTCGGGGGCAGCCCGCAGGGCCAGCGGCAGGGGCAGGCCGGGCGGCTGGGCGGCGAACTCGGCGGTGACGGCCCGGCGGGCCAGGCCGGCCCACCGGGCCAGGGAGGGGACGGCCAGGTCGGTTGCGGCGTCGAGGTAGGCGGGGAGCCAGGGCCACAGGTGCTCGGCGAACAGGGTGTGCCGGGAGCGGGTCAGGGCCTCGGCGGTGGCGGGCCGGCGCGCCTGGTCCGCGGCCTCGCCCAGGGTGGCGTACAGGGCCAGCAGGGCGGCCAGGTGGTCCGGCTCGGCGGGCGGGGAGACGGCGATGGCCCGCCAGAACCCGGCGACCCGGTCCGCGCCCTCGCCGCCCAGCGCGCCGTCCGGGCCGAGGTAGACCGAGGCGTAGGGCGGGCAGTTCAGCACGAAGACCTCGGTGTGCTCGGCGTCGCCAGGCGGGTCGAGGCCCAACGGGCCCGCCACGGCCCGGGCCGCGGCGGGGCTGTCGGCCACCGCGCCGAGGGCCCGCAGCAGTTCCCACCGCTGGGTCACTGGTTCTCCTGGCGATCAGGCAGCGCGAAGGCGGCCGGGGCGGGCTTGAGCGGGCGCATCAGCCAGCGGGGGCGGCGGGTGCCGTCCGGCGAGACGTGCCCGGCGGGCCGGGTCTGGGTCATCCAGCGGAGGTAGACCTCGCGGGCCTTGGCCGTGTCGACGGCGATGTCGCCGTGCGCGTCCCCGGCCTCGGCCGGGCGGACCCGGACGGCCTGGTGCCAGCAGTGCATGCCGGAGATCGGGTCGGGGTGGACGGGGAAGGTGAGGTTCTGGTGGACGCCGGTGTCGGACCACCAGATCCGCGCCGTGTCGGGCTCGGCCGACCGGTAAGGCCCCACGTGATCGGTGACGTGCATGGCCCAGCCGGCCTCGTCCTGCCGCAGGGCGACCGTGGCCATCATCCCGCCCGCGCCCTGCGCACCACCGGCCGGGCCGTGCCCGGCGAGCTTCCAGCGCCCCATGTGGTGCGAGCAGGCCACGACGCCGGGCCGGATGCCCTCGGTGAGCCACGCCTTGGCCACGAAGTAGCCGATCTCGGTCTCCACCCGGACCAGGTCGCCGGTGCGGTGCACCCCGAACCGGGCCGCGTCCGACGGGTGGATCCAGACCGGGTTGGTGTGGGACAGCTCGTCCAGCCACTTGCTGTTGGCCGAGCGGGTGTGGATCTGGGTCGGCAGCCGGAACGTGGACAGCAGGACCACCTGGCCGGGGGCCAGCGCGGACGGGTGGACGTGGCTGCGGATGTAGCCGGGGAGCGCGTGCTCGGGCCAGCCCCAGGCGGCCAGGGTCGAGGACCAGAACTCCAGCCGGCCGGACGGGGTGGGGAAGCCGCGGCGGACGACCCCGTCGATCAGCACGCCGGCCGGGCGACGGCCCGCCTCATCGGGCTGCGGGGCGCCGACCGGGACGATGTTGGGCGTGCCGGGCGCCGGCGCGGCGGTGTACACCCGGCCGTCGCCGCGGACCGCCACGCCGGCCAGTTCCGCGGCCGGAACCTCCTGATCGTGCACCGCGCCCTGGCCGCGGCTGATCTCGAACGCGCCGTAGCGGCGCATCCACTCCAGCGGGGTGCGGCCCTCGGCCGCGGCCCGTTCCGGCAGGCCCGGCACGGAATGCTCGAACATCCAGCCGTAGTACTCGTCCACGGTGAGCTTCTCACCGGGGCGCGCCCGCGACTCGTGGTAGCGCCGGATGCCCAGGGCGCCGTCCGGGTCGATCCGCCAGGACAGCTCGATCCAGAACTCGTTCTCCTCCCAGACCTCGCCCGGGTTGACCTGCCGGGTGTCGGTGACGGGCTCGCCGAGGCGCTCGCGGGCCGTCCGCAGCACCGGCTGGCGGAACCCGACCCACTGCCCGTCGTACTGCTCGTAAGAGTGGGTGTCGTGCCGCTCGCTGCCGTGCCCCATCGGCAGCACGTAGTCGGCGAAGTAGGCGGACTCGTTCCAGGTGGGGGTCAACGCGACGAAGCAGCCCACCTTCTGCTCGTCGGTCAGCACCTCCATCCAGCTCAGCCCGTCCGGGTTGGTCCAGACCGGGTTGTAGACGCGGATGAAGTAGGTGTCCAGCTTTCCCCGGCCGTCCTTGAGGAAATGGGGCAGCAGGAACGAAAGCTCGTTCTGGGCCAGGGGGAACTCCGGCGGCCAGGACAGCTCCTGCCAGACGCCCGGATGCGGCGGGACGTGGATCGGCCGGGGGACGAACTTGTTCCAGGCGTTGGGGAACGTGCCGCCCTCGGTGGCCACCGCGCCCAGCAGCGCGGAGATCAGGAACAGGGTCCGGGACACCTGCCAGCCGCCCAGGTTCCCGGCCGCGGCCGACCGCCACGAGTGGCACGCGAACCGGGTCCCGGCCCCGGCCACCACGTCGGCCACCTCGGCCAGCACGTCGGCGGCCAGCCCCGATTCGGCGGCCGCGTACTCGAACGTGAACTCCGCGTAGAGCTCGGCCAGCACCGCCTGGAACGCCTCGAAGGTGGCCGGCAGGTCCGGACGGCACTCGGTCAGGTACTCCTGCCAGTTCCACCAGCGGCGGACAAAGCTGGCGTCGTACCGGCCGGCCTGGATCAGGTGGTTGGCGATGGCCAGGTTGATGGCGGCCTCGCTGCCCGGCTGCGGGGACAGCCAGTAGTCGGCGTGGGTGGCCGTGTTGGACAGCCGGGTGTCCAGCACGATGACCTTGGCCCCGTTCTGCCGGGCCTGCGTGATCCGCTGGGCGTGCGGGTTGAAGTAGTGCCCGGCCTCCAGGTGTGCGCTGATCAGGTAGATGACCTTGGCGTGCGCGTGGTCGGGGCTGGGCCGGTCGATGCCCATCCAGAACTGGAACCCGGTCCGGCCGCCGGACGAGCACACGTTGGTGTGCGAGTTGTGCCCGTCCACGCCCCAGCTGGCCAGCACCCGCTCGGTGAAGCCGTCCTCACCCGGACGGCCGAGGTGGACCATGATCTCGTTCTGCCGGTTCTCGGTCAGGGCGGCCCGGATCCGGGCGGCGAGGGCGTCCAGGGCTTCGTCCCAGCTGATCCGGGCCCACCGGCCCTCGCCGCGGCGGCCGGCCCGCTTCATCGGGTACAGCACCCGGTCCGGGTCGGTGACCTGGTTGATCGTGGCCGGGCCCTTGGCGCAGTTGCGGCCCCGCGAGCCGGGGTGCTCGGGGTTGCCCTCGAACTTGCGGACCTGGCGGGTATCCCGGTCCACGTAGGCCAGTAGCCCGCACGCCGACTCGCAGTTGAAGCACGTGGTGGGGACCAGCAGGTAGTGCTTTTCCTGCCGGTCCGGCCAGGCGCGGGAGGACAGCTCGATCCAGTCGTCCCAGCGTTCCTTCGGCGGGAAGGCGGCCAGGTGCACCCGGCTCGCACCGGGGTAGAAGGTCTCGCCCCGGGCCTCCGCGGCGGCCCGCGCCGCCGACACGCGCTCCCCCAGCGCGGCCAGGTCGGGATCGGTGGGCAACGAACTCTCCTCAGGCGAGCGGGACGGACTGGCCGGCCTGGACGTAGGCGTGCTCGTGGGCCAGCAGGCCGGCCAGCGCGAACGGGACGGCCACAGCACCGGCCCACGGCGCGCAGATCGCGGCCGCGACCGCGGCCAGGCCCGGCCAGAACCAGCGGGCGTACCGGCCCCGGGTCATGGCCGCTGCGGCCAGGTGGGCGTGCTCGGTGGGGTGGGTGACCGTGATCTCGCCCAGGACCAGCAGCACGTGCGTCCCGGCCGCCGCGGCCAGCAGCACCCCGGCGGCGGTCACCGCGGGCCGCGGGCCCAGCCACGCGGCCCAGGCGAGCGTCACGGCCGCCCCGGCCAGAACGGCCTGCACGGCCAGGTGCGGGGCCAGCAGCGGGCTCTGCCACAGGTCACGGGCCCGGGCCTGGGCGAACAGGTACGCGGTGTAGCACGCGGTGGCCAGCGCGAACGGCACGGCGAACCCGGCGGCCACCTGCTCGATCGGGACGATGCCGGTCAGGGATCCGAGCAGGAACAGCGCGGCCGCGGCGCCGTAGCCGCCGATGATGACCGCGCCCCGGACCAGCCAGCTGCGCCAGTGGTGCTTGGTGAAGATGAGGTAGAACCGCTCCGGGTGGCGCAGGTCCCAGATGAGCAGGATCCCGGTCAGGCCGAGGAAGGCCAGGGCCGTAACGGGCGCGGCCCACCGGGCCACCGGGCCGGTCCAGGACAGCCGGCCGGCCAGGATCAGCAGCACCGGGACCAGCAGCGCGCCAGCGGCCAGGCCCTTGGTCCAGGTGTACGCGCTGACCCGCCAGCCCCACGGGGCGTGGTGGCCGATGTCGTAGGTCAGCAGCGCCGCCGCGCTGGAGCTAGCCGGACCCGGGTGCCCGCTGGTCACGTGGCCGGGGTCGTGCTCGCCGCCCTGGGTGGCCCAGGCGAACAGGCCGCCGTCGGGCCGACGGGCCGCGAGCGGGTCGAGCGTGGCCTGGTGCGCGCCCTTGTAGAACAGGCCGGGCCGGGTGCCCTTCTCCGGCCGCCGGACCGTGACCGGCTCGCGGTTGACGATCTCGGCCACCTTGGAGCCCGGGTCGTTCAGGTCGCCGACCAGGATGGCCTCGGTCGGGCAGACCGTGACGCAGGCCGGTTCCAGCCCGATCTCCAGCCGGTGCGCGCACAGGTTGCACTTCTCGGCCGAGTTGTCGTCCGGGTTGATGAAGATCGCGTCGTACGGGCAGGCCGCGATGCAGGCCTTGCAGCCGATGCAGATCCGTTTGTCGAAGTCCACGATGCCGTCCGGCCGGCGGTACATGGCCTGGGTCGGGCAGGCGGCCACGCACGGCGCGTCCGCGCACTGGTTGCACCTGGTCACCTGGAACGCCCGGCGGACCTGAGGGAACGTGCCGACCTCGACCGACTTGACGTAGGTGCGGGTGACGCCGAGCGGGACCTCGTTCTCGCTCTTGCACGCGGTCGTGCAGGCGTGGCAGCCGATGCACTGGTCCTGGTCGATCACCTTGACCCAGCGCTGGAGCACCTCGTCCGGCGTGGCCACGCGGTCAGCCTTCCGCGGTGACCGGCAGGCCGAGCCGCGCGGCTTGCTCCCAGTCGTCGTCGACGTGCACCACCCGGCGGCCCGCCCGGTCCAGCAGCGAGGAGGCGATGGAGGCGCGGAAGCCGCTCGCGCAGTGCACCCAGACCTCGCCGCCGGGCGGCACCTCCCCTGACCGTCCTTCCAGCTCCCAGAACGGGATGTGCACCGCGCCGGCCAGGTGCCCGGCCTGCCACTCGTCGGCGCGGCGGACGTCCAGCACGACCTTCCCGCCGGTGCGCCAGCGGGCGGCCAGGCCCGCGAAGTCCGACACCGGGTAGCTGGAGAGCTGGCCGGCGGCCAGGTGCTCGGTGCTCCCGGCGGCGGCCGCGGCCGGCGCGATGCCGATCCGGGCCAGCTCGCGCTGGGCCCGGGCGACCTGCGCGGCGCTGGACCCGATCAGGGTGAGCGGCGTGCCCCAGGCCATGGTCCAGCCCAGGTAGGTGGCGAACGGGTCGCCGAGCTCGACCGAGATCGAGCCGGCCAGGTGACGGCCGGCGAAGGCGCCGCGCTGGCGCAGGTCCACGACCCATTCCCCGGCCCGGATCCGGGTTTGCAGCTCGGCCGGGCCGGCCGCGGCCGGCGGGGTCAGGTCCGGCGCGCCGGGCCCGCGGCGGTTGGCCTCGCCCATCTGGGCGTAGTAGCGCGGGTAGGCGACCAGGCCCGCGATCAGCTCCCGGACGAAGCTCTCCTCGTCGCTGGTCAACGCGATGTTCGAGACCCGTTCGGCGCCGATGGTGGAGGACGTGCCGCTGGTCGGCGTCGCGGAGCAGAAGCTGCCGAAGCCGTGCGTCGGGTAGACGGCCACCGGGTCGGGCAGCTCGCCGGCCAGCCGGCGGACCGAACGGAACTGGGCGCGGGTCAGGTCCCGGGTCTGGTCCGGGCCGATCAGGTCGGTGCGCCCGACGGCGCCGAACAGCATGGACCCGCCGGTGAACACCGCGACCGGACCGCTCTGGTCGTGGCGCAGAACGTAGGACAGGTGGCCCGGGGTGTGCCCGGGCGTGGCCAGGGCGGTCAGCGTGAGGCGGCCCGCCCGGAACCGGTCCCCGTCGCCGGCCGGCACCCGGTCGAAGCTCACGTCCTCGGCCGCGGCCACCACGTAGTCCGCGCCGGCCGCCCGGGCCAGGGCCAGCCCGCCGGTCAGGTAGTCGTTGTGGATGTGGGTCTCGAGCACGTGGGTGAGGCGGACGCCGGCGGCCTGCGCGGCGGCCAGGACCCGGTCGATGTCCCGCTGCGGGTCGATGACCGCGGCGTGCTCACCGTCGTGGACCAGGTAGCTGCGGTCCCCGAGCCCGGTGGTCTCGATCGTCACGACCTCGTGCATGGACGTAGCCTTCCTGCCCCGTTAAACTCCGGATGTACGTACATTTAAGGCAGGCATGATCATGGGTGTCAACCAGCCATGACGGTCGACCGGGACAGTGCCCTGCCGCTGTGGGCGCAGGTGCTCGGCGATCTGCGGCGCCGACTGGCTCGCGGTGAGTTCCGGCTGCGCTTCCCCGGCGACCACGAGCTGACCGAGCAGTACGGGGTCAGCCGGCACACCGTGCGGGAGGCGGTGCGCCGCCTGCAGGACGAGGGGATCCTGGAGCGAGAGCGGGGCCGCGGCACGTTCGTCATCCACGGCGCGATCGAGCAGCCGTTGGGGGCGCTGTACAGCCTGTTCCGTTCGGTCGAAGAACAGGGTTTTGTGCAGCGCAGCGTCGTCCGCTACCTGGAGATCCGGCACAACGAGGAGGCGGCGAAGGTCCTGGGCCGGGCCCCGGATGAACCTCTGGTCTACCTGGAGCGGCTCCGGCTGGCCGACGAGGCGGCCATCGTCCTGGACTGCTCCTGGCTGCCCGCCGCACTAGCCGAGCCGCTCATGGGGGTGGACTTCACCCGCACCGCGCTGTACCGCGAGCTGCACGTGCGCTGCGGCGTCCGGCCGGACGCCGGCTGGGAGCGGATCCGCCCGGTACTGCCCGACCCGCAGCAGCGGGCCCTGCTGGGCCTGCGCGCCGGGGTGCCGGCCCTGGCCATCGAGCGCCTGGCCACCTGGCAGACCGCGCCGGTGGAGTGGCGGCACGGGCTGGTCCGGTCAGACCGCTTCTCCTACGTGGCCCGGTGGTCGGCCCAGGACAAGGGGGCCGGGTTCGAGCCGACCTCAGGGCAGGCGGGCTGACGCGAGCAGCAGGCGCGGAGCCCGCTTCGCGGCATCCCTCGGCGTGCAGGCGCGCAAACGCCCGGTACTCCATCACATGTCCAGGACGAGGTCGGTGCGGGGCCGGGCGCAGCAGATGAGCACCTCGCCGTCGGGGGGCGGTTCGAGCGGGTCCGGGGCGTAGCTGATCGTGCCGGAGAGCAGCGGCGTACTGCACGTGTGGCAGACCCCGGTGCGGCAGCTCCAGCGGGTGGGGACGTCGCAGGCGTCGGCCAGGTCGAGCACACTACCCTGGTCCGGGCCGAACGGCACGGACAGGCCGCTGCGGGCGAACGTCACCAGCGGCCCGGTGCCCGGGGGGCCGGGTGGCGGGTGCGGGGCCGGGCGCGGTTGCCCGACCAGGCCGGGGTTGATCGAGGGCAGCGCGCCGAACAGCTCGGTGCGGATCCGGGCCGGGTCGACGCCGAGCGCGGTCAGGGCGCCGCGCATGTCGGTCATGAACGAGGCCGGCCCGCACAGGTAGGCGCTCGCGCCGGCCGGGACGCCGAGCGCGAGCAGCTTGTCCTTGTCGAGCCGGCCGGCGGTGGCGCTGTAGACCACGTGCTCGTGGGCGTGCGGCAAGCCAGCCAGCAGGTCGCGCGCCTCGGCGCCCAGCGGATGCTGCCCCGGTTCGCGGATGGTGTAGATCCACCAGACGTCGCGGGTGCTGCCCTGGGCGGCGAGGTGGTGCAGCATGGCCAGCACCGGGGTGAGGCCGATGCCCGCCGAGATGAGCAGGACCGGGCCGGGGCCGGGGTCCAGGACGAAGTCGCCGCGGGGCGCGGCCACGTCCAGGACGGCGCCGGGCCGCAGCTCGCGGTCCAGGTAACGGCTGACCGTGCCGTGCAGCTCGGCCTTGACGCTGATCCGGTAGGGATCGGCGCCGGGCGCCGAGGACAGGGAGTAGCTGCGCACCGGGGCGGGCTGGCCCGCGTCGGCGACCCGCAGGGTCAGGTACTGGCCGGCCCGCGCGGCCGGGAGCGGGGTCCCGTCGCTCGCCGCGAGGTAGACCGAGGACACGTTCTCTGTCTCGGGGACGACCCGGGTCACGCGCAGCGGCCGGAACCCGGCCCAGGCCGGAGCGGTGCGCCCGGCGGGCGCGGGGGCCGGGCCCGCGTCCTCGGGAGCCTCGAGCAGCTCGCGGAACGAGCCCTGCCAGCCCGGGCTCAGGGCGGGAATCCGCAGCGCCCGGCGCAGCGCTGGTTTTTTGTCGCGGCCCGGCAGGTAGAGCAGCGCGTCGGTGTCGGCCACGCTCAGCGCTTCGGGGCCGGTCCGGGTCTTGACGATCTCCTGGCCGGCCTGCACCCGGCCCTCGGTGATGACCCGCAGGTAGAAGCCCGGGCGGTGGTGGGAGACGAGCAGCGCGGGCAGTTCGGGCTGGCCCAGGCGCAGGCCGACCCGGTAGCAGGTGACCCGGGGCTGGGTGACCTCGAACTCGGCCTCGCCGATCCGGTACCGGTCGCCGATACAGACCTCGGCGTCGGCCAGGCCGTCCACCGTAAAATTTTCGCCGAACGAACCGGGGCTCAAGTCGTCCCGGCCGAAGACCTGCTGCCAGTGGCGGTAGGAGTCGATCTGGTAGACCATCACAGCCCGCTGCTCGCCGCCGTGCCCGTTCAGGTCGCCCTGGCCGTCGCCGTCGATGTTGAGCCGGCGGACCATGGCCGGGCCGTCCACCGGGTACTTCCACACGCCGGTGTAGACGGTCTTGCCCTGCCAGGCCACGTTCTTGGGCAGCCCGACGTTGACCGACAGCAGTTTGGGCATCAGCAGGGCACCTCCTTGGTCCGATTATCTAGACGAGGTGCCCGCCGCCGGGACCGAGGTCCCGGTCAGGAACCCGTTGGTCAGTGCCGCGGGCGCGGGCCGACGCGGTAGAGACCACGTGGTCCAGTCGCGTGACGCGGCCCGCCAGCGCGGCGACCGACGATTCGTCGGTCACGTCGACCAATTCAACGGCGATATCCAGGCCGCGATACGATTCGGCCAGGTTTTCCTGGTGCCGGCCGCCCGCGATAACGCGACCTCCGGCTTCGCTGACGGCCAGGGCGATGGCCCGGGCAATCCCGCTGCCCCGGCCGATGACCAGCACCGTGTTGTCTTTGAGGGAAAGCATTTATTTCTCCGTCCGGCTCTGTCCTAATGGACAGGAAAGAGCCTGGCACATTACTTAAGCTCGCCTCAAGAGGGTGCCTATTTCGAAGAATTCATGGCATTCATTCACATCCCTGATAGCTGCAGGGCCGGGCAGGCCGCGGCCCGCTGGTGCTCGATGGCCGTGTGCGGCAACCGGATGAAAGCCCGGCGCCACTACCAGCGGGGCCGGGAGCAGATGGGGTCAGTTCAGGGCTAGGACGATGGCGTGCAGGCCCAGGCCCACGCCGGCGCCCACAACGGTGCCGTTGATGCGGATGAACTGGAGGTCGCGGCCGAGGAGGAGTTCCAGCTGGCCGGAGGTCTCGGCGGCGTCCCAGCGTTCGATGGTGCCGGTGACCAGGCCGGCCAGCTCGTCGTGGAACTGGTCGGCCAGGGCCCGAGCGCCGGATTCGACCATGCGCTCCAGGCCGTCCTGCAGGCGCTGGTCGGAGCCGAGGCGGCGGCCGGCCGCGGCCAGCACGTCGGCTAGGCGGCGGTGCAGCTCGGAGTCGGGGTCGGCGGCCTGAGTACGGAGGGATTCCTTGGTCTTCTGCCACAGCGCGGAGGACCAGTCGCGCAGCCCGGCGCTGCTCAGCACGTCGCGCTTGAGGCGCTCGCCGCGCTCGCGCAGGTCCGGGTCGGTCTCCAGGCGGTCCGGGAGGGTGGTGATCCAGGCGTCGAACTGACGGCGGCCCTCGTCGTCGGGGTCGGCGGCCATGGCGGCCAGCCGCTCGCGGAGCCGGCTGTACAGGCGGTCGAAGACCCGGCGGTAGACGGCGTCGGGGATCCAGCGGGGGGTCTCGCCCTCGAACCGGTCGCGCAGCTCGGCGTGGTGGTCGCCCAGGTAGCGGTCGGCGGCGGACACGGCCGCGTTGAACAGGTCGGCGTGGTGGCCGGTGGCGATGACGGCCCGCAGGGCCCGCCCGGCCAGCGGGGAGACCGGGACCGAATCGATGACCCGGGTGAGTTCGGCGGTCAGGACGCGCTGGACGTCCTCGTCGCGAAGGGCCTCGGCCACGGTGACGACCGCATCGGCGGCGTACCCGGCGAAGCGGGCGGCGTGGGCCGGGTCAGCCAGCCAGGCGGCCAGGCGGGGCACGATGCTGGCGGCGCGGATCCGCTCGGCCAGCACGTCGGCGTTGAGGAAGTTCTCCTGGACGAACTGGCCCAGGGTGGCGGCGAACTGGTCCTTGCGCTCGACGATCAGCGCGGTGTGCGGGATGGGCAGGCCCAGCGGATGCCGGAACAGCGCGGTGACCGCGAACCAGTCGGCGATGCCGCCGACCATGCCCGCCTCGGCCCCGGCCTGCACGTAGCCGAGCAGGGTGCCATGGGCGCCGGCCGCGGTCACGCCGATGAACAGCGCGGTGACCGCGGCCAGGAAGGCGGTGGCCCGGCGGCGCGCGGCGACCAGGCGGCGCTGCCGCACGGCCAGCGACTCATGCGCGTGCGTAGCGAGCGGAGCGGCTGACGCCGGCGCGGTAGGTTCCATCGGGCTCAAGTCTGGCAGGACCGTCGCCGCCGCCGTCGCCGGCCCGTTGTCCCGCCGGGCCGGCGGTTGATAGAATCGAAATAACCTTCGAAAGTTTCGGGATTGGGGTGCAGGTGGGGTCGCCCGTGGCGTCCGGGGTGGTCCGGGTCGCGATCGTGGGGACGGGCGGTATCGCGCGGGTGCACGCGGCGGCGCTGAGGCCGGGCGCGGTGCTGGTCGCGGCGATGGATACCGACGCGGGGCGGCTGGCGGCGTTCGCGGGCGAGCATGGAGCCGTCGCGGACGAGCACGGGGCGGTCGCGACGTACCGGCGGCTGGAGGACCTGCTGCGGGAGGAACGACCGGATCTGGTGCACATCTGCACGCCGCCGCATGCGCACCGGGAGCAGGCGCTGGCCTGCCTGCGGGCCGGGGTGAGCGTGCTGGCGGAGAAGCCGCCGGTGATCAGCCTGCGGGAGTTCGACGAGGTCGCCGCGGCCGAGGCCGACGGGGGGCCGTGGTTCGCCAGCGTGTACCAGCACCGGTTCGGGGGCGGCCAGCGGCGGCTGAAGGGGCTGGTGGCGGACGGAAGGCTGGGGCGGCCGCTGGTCGCGGTATGCCACACCACGTGGTTCCGGGATCAGGCCTACTTCGACGTGCCGTGGCGCGGGCGGTGGGAGACCGAGGGCGGCGGCCCGACCCTGGGCCACGGGATCCACCAGATGGACATGCTGGTGGACGTGCTCGGCGACTGGGCCGAGGTCCGCGCGGTGGCCCGGCGCCAGGCTCGGCGGACGGCGACCGAGGACGTGTCGCTGGCGCACGTCACGTTCGCCAGCGGGGCGGTGGCCAGCGTGGTCACCAGCGTGCTGTCGCCGCGTGAGGAGAGCTACCTGCGCTTCGACTTCGAGGGCGCGACCGTGGAGGTGCGGCACCTGTACGGGTACGCCGACGGCGACTGGCGGATCACGTCCGCGCCCGGCTGGGAGGTGCCGGGGCCGCTGGGGCCGGGTCCGCCGAGCGGGCACGGGGCGCAGTTCGGCGAGGTCCTGGCCTGCGTGGCAGCCGGGCGGCGGCCGCCGGTAGGGCCGGGCGAGAGCCGGCGGACGCTGGCGCTGGTGGCGGGGATCTACGCGTCGGCCTTCACCGGGCAGCCGGTGACGCCGGGGGACCTCCGGCCCGGATCGCCGTTCTACGAGCGGATGGACGGGGGGAAGACGTCCTGGTGATGGACGGGTGGTGATGGGCCGGTGGTGATGGCGGTCCGGGACGACGGAGCGAGCGTTCTGTGCTCGTGGGACGGCGGGGAGCTGTTCCGGTACGTGCACCGGCCGGACGATCCGGTCGTGGAGTCGCCGCGGCCGTACCTGCATCCGGTGCGGACGCTGGCCGGGGAGGTGGTCACCGGCTGCCGTCCCGATGATCACCCGTGGCACAAGGGGATCTCCTGGGCGCTGCCGAACGTGGGGGCGGAGAACTTCTGGGGCGGTCCGACCTACCGCCGAGGGGACGGGTACGTCCAGCTCGACAACAACGGGAGCATGCGGCACGACGGGTTCGACGCGCTGCAGGGTGACCGGGGCCAGGCGCAGCTGGACGAACGGCTGACCTGGGTGACGGCGGCGGGGCGGGCCCTGTTCGAGGAGCGGAGACGGATCACGGCCGCGGTCAGGGCGGACCGTTCGGCCTGGTCTTTGGGTTTTGAACTGACGATGCGGAATGTCAGCGGACGTTCGGCGGGGATCGGGAGCCCGGCCACCGAGGGCCGGGCGAACGCCGGCTACGGCGGGCTGTTCTGGCGCGGGCCCGCCGCGTTCGCGGGCGGGCGGGTGCTGGCCCCGGACGGGGACGGCGGGGATGAGGTCATGGGGCGGCGCGGGCCGTGGCTGGGCTTCTCGACCCCCGCCGCGACGCTGGTCTTCCGCGATTCGCCGGGCAACCCGGGCTTCCCGTGCCGGTGGTTCGTGCGCAGCACGCCGTACGCCTGCGCGGGGCCGGCGCCGTTTTTCGACGTCGTGGTCGCGGTGGCCGCCGGGGCCGGACTGACCTTCGGCTACAAGGTCATAGTGGGGTGCGATACGGAAGGGGCGTTCGGTGACTGAGGCGTGGTTTCCGGGCGGGACGGCGCTGACCATGCTGGACGTCTACGACTGGGTGGCGCCGGACGGGCTGCCGGGCGGCTCGGCGCACGTGCACCTGGCCTCGACCGAAGGTTACGTGGTGCAGGCCGGGCGCGGTCGGCTGCAGACGCTCGGCGTGCGGGGGTATTCCGAGCCGGACCTCGGGCCGGGCGACGTGCTGTGGTTCACGCCCGGGATCATCCACCGGCTGGTCAACGACGGCGGACTGCGGCTGCTGGTCATCATGGCCAACGCCGGGCTGCCCGAGGCGGGGGACGCGGCAGGCCTGGCGGAGGGCGTGGTGCGGCGGGCCGGACGGGCGGCCGGGCCGCGGCGGTACGGCATGTGCGGGCGGCTTACGCCGTATGAGGCAATCAGCCCCTGATCGCGCCGACCAGGCCGCCGACCAGCTTGCGCTGGGCGAAGACGAAGATGGCCAGCGCGGGGATCATCGACACCGCGGTGAACGCGTAGACCCGCGCGGTGTCCTGGGTGTAGGTGGACTGGAAGCTGGCCACGGCCAGGGGCAGCGTGTAGTGGTCCTGGCTGCTGAACACCACCAGCGGCAGCAGGTAGGCGTTCCAGCTGGTCACGAAGGCCAGGATGCCGACCGTGATCAGGGCGGGCCGGGACAGCGGCAGCAGGATGCGCAGGAAGAACCGGATCCGGGTGGCGCCGTCCACGATCGCGGCGTCCTCCAGCTCGCCGGGGATGGCGCGCATGAACGGGCGCAGGATGACGATCGTGACCGGCAGCGAGAAGGCCGCCTCGGGCAGGGCCACGCCGAACAGGTTGTCGTTCAGGCCGATCTGCTGCAGCAGCAGGAACAGCGGCAGCGCGGCGGTGTTGAGCGGGAACAGCAGCCCGGCCACGAACAGCAGGTAGAACGCCTCGCGGCCGCGGAACGTGTAACGGGACAGCGCGAAGCCTGCCATCGAGCCGAGCGTCACGGCCAGGCCGGTGGCCACCACCGCGACCACCGCGCTGTTGGCCACGGCCTGCCAGAAGATCGACGAGGTGGCGATCGCAGCGTAGTTGCTCCACACCCACGGGTGCGGCAGCGCGTTCGGGTTGGTGTTGAGCTGGGCGGTGGTGCTGAAGCCGCCTACGATCAGGTACAGCATGGGCGCGATCGTGATGGCCAGCACGAGCAGGATGACCAGGTAGCTGGCGGGCAGCGAGAGCCAGGTGCGGCGCTCCCGGATGATGTCCCGCCGCCGGGCGGCCACCGCGGCGCTCACAGGACCGCCCGGGTCACCGCGCCGGCCGTGTCGCGGCGCAGCGCGAAGCGCTGGTAGGCCAGCGCGAAGACCAGCGAGATGACGAACAGCACGACGGAGACCGTGGCGCCGTAGCCGAACTCCGTGCGCTGGACGCCGTTGGTGTACTGATAGGTCAGCATGGTGCTCGACGCGTTCGCGGGCCCGCCCAGGGTCATGATCCAGACCAGGTCGAAGAGCTGGAGCGAGCCGATCACCGACAGGAAGATCCAGATCCGGATCGTGGGGCCGAGCAGCGGCAGCGTGATGGCCCGGGTCGCCTGCCACGGGGTGGCGCCGTCGATGGCCGCCGCCTCGCGCAGCTCGGGCGGGATGCCCTGCAGGCCGGCCAGCAGCAGGACGATGCCGAAGCCGATGTACTTCCAGGTGGC
>Ga0335073_10001175_pt1 | contig 34863 bp, 24 predicted proteins | sample Lox_Sample_22_FD_207093 | JGI IMG/M metagenome (GOLD analysis project Ga0335073, IMG submission 207093) | Soil microbial communities from Loxahatchee National Wildlife Refuge, Florida, United States - Lox_Sample_2.2 | ecosystem: Environmental > Terrestrial > Soil > Wetlands | place: USA... | reverse complement strand
ACCTGTTGCAAGGCCGCGAGATCAGTCTGCAGGACACTAAAGGGACGCCAAAAGTGGTCATGGTGAACGAAGCGTTCGCTCGCACGTTTTTTCCGAAGGAAAGTCCACTCGGGTATCACTTGGACATTCACCAACCCAAAGACACCGGCGAGTACGAAATCGTGGGCGTTGTGGGAGATGCTCAGTTTCACAATGCAAAGGAGAAAGCCGGGCCGATGATCTTCCTGGCGCTGTTGCAAGACGCGAGCCAGGAAGTGCTGTCTGCCGAAATCGCCATGCGAACAGCCGGTGACCCCGCCTTGATGATCGCCACAGCAAAACAGGCGGTGGCGGAAGTGGATCCGACGCTGCCCACACACGGCACGACGACCTTAACTCAGCAGGTTGGCGCAACTTTCCGTGTCGCGCGGACGGCTGCCCAGCTCGTCAGTTTCTTTGGCGCCGTCGCCTTGCTGCTGGCCTGTGTCGGATTGTACGGGGTGGTTTCGCAAAGTGTCGCGCGGCGCACCAACGAAATCGGCATGCGCATGGCACTCGGCGCCAGCGCTGGTGATATTTTGTGGATGGTGCTCCGCGGCACGCTATCGCTCATCGCCATCGGATTGGCCATCGGTATACCACTCTGCTTTGTCACTATGCGCCTAATCAGATCTCAACTTTATGGAGTGAGCGCGGCAGAGCCTTCTTCACTTTTTTTCCCGGTGCTGGTTCTCGCGGTTGTAGCTCTACTTGCGGGATTCCTACCCGCACGCCGCGCCGCACGCGTCGATCCCATCGTAGCTCTCCGCTACGAGTGAGGCTTTATGACGCTTTGGACCCGAATCCGATCATGGTTGCGCGCCATTCTCGACCGCGAGCGCAGCGAGCACGACATGGACGCGGAGTTGCGCTTCCACCTCGATGCCTGCACCGAGGACTTAATCCGCGCCGGTGTCCCCCGCGAAGAAGCTCAACGCCGCGCCCGCCTCGAATTCGGCGGCCTGGACCGCGCCAAGGAAGAATGCCGCGAAGCTCGTGGCGCCACGTTTCTTCCCAATCTATTCCGCGACGCGCACTTTGCCCTGCGCACCCTCCGCAAAAATCCGGCCTTCACCGCCGTCGCTGTACTCACACTCGCTCTCGGCATCGGTGCCAACACCGCCATCTTCAGTGTGGTCAACGCCATTCTTCTTCGTCCACTTCCGTATCCCGAGCCCTCGCGCCTCGTCCGACTCTGGGAAACTTCACCCACCCGTGGTTGGTTTCGCAATGTCGTCAATCCTTTTAACTTCCTCGACTGGCGCGACAATGCCAAGGCTTTCCAGTCGATGGCCGCCCTCACCGCCAGCATGACCAATCTCAACTTGCAAGGCCGTCCCGTAGCCGTTCACGGCATGCAAGTCACTACGGACTTTTTCTCCGTCCTCGAAATTCCTCCTTACCTCGGACGCACCTTCAACCCGCAAGACGGCGTGCCCGGTCAGGACCATGTCGTCATCCTCGGTTACGATTTATGGCGCGACCAGTTCGGCGGGGACTCCTCTATTATCGGGCGTAACATAGACGTCGAAGGCGTGCCTTACGCCGTTGTCGGCGTTGCGCCCCGCGGCTTCTCGTTTCCGAAAACTCAATCCCAAGTCTGGACTCCGCTTCCCATCGTCCGTACAAAAGACTGGAGCGATGGCCGCTACCTCACCGTCGTGGCGCGTCTGAAGCCCGGCGTTTCTCTGGCGCAGGCGCAGCAAGACATGCAATCTCTCGGCAGTCTCACCGCGAATGTCCGGCCCGATATGAACCATGGCTGGAGCGCGGAAGCTGTCCCCATGCTCACCGATGTCACCAAGGACGTTCGCCGTTCCCTCTGGATTCTGCTCTCCGCCGTTGGATTTCTCTTGCTGATCGCCTGTGCCAACGTCGCCAATTTGATTCTCATGCGTGCTTCCGGGCGTCTTCGCGAAATGGCGGTACGTTCCGCCTTGGGTGCCGAACGCGCGCGCTTGATTCAGCAACTGCTCGTCGAAAGCGTTCTGCTTTCGCTCGCGGGCATGGCCGCGGGCTTGTCGGTCGCCTATTTCGGACTCCAAGGCTTGTTGGCACTCATTCCCGCCAACGCCCCGTTGCCGCGCAGCGAACCCATCCACATCGATGCTCAAGTGCTGCTGTTCACTTTCTTTGTTTCTTTATGCAGTGCGGTCATATTCGGCCTGGTTCCCGCGTTGCGCTTGTCTCGCGTCGAGTTGCAGGACGCTTTGAAGCAAGGTTCCCTGCGCTCCGGTGTTGGTGGCCACCAGATGCTGCGCCGCGTCTTTGTGGTCGCCGAAGTAGCCTTGGCGCTCTTACTGTCTGTGGGCGCCGGACTGATGCTGCGCAGCTTTTCCCGTCTCGTGGCGGTCGATCCGGGTTTCAATCCCGATCATCTCCTCACTATGCACCTTTCCGTGTTTCCCACGCGCTACAGTGACGACCTCAAACGCGCGAGCTACTTCGAACGCCTCCTCGCGGAGATTCGGCATGTTTCTGGTGTGCATGCTGCCGGCACCACACACTTTCTACCGTTAACCGAAATGACTTCCGGCTCCTGTTTTGCGCCGGCGCCAGGCCCGCAGCCCACACCGGCCGACTCCCCTTCCTCCGATTTTCTGATTGTCAGCCCAGGCTACTTTCTGGCCATGGGCATCCCGCTCGCCAAGGGTCGTGATTTCGAAGATCGCGATAATTTCAACGCGCCGCCGGTCGCGGTGGTAAATCGTGCGTTTGTTGATCATTATTTTTCCGGCCAGGATGCCGTCGGAAAGCAACTTTATGTTTGTTGGACCATCGAAAAACCCGTGGAGATCGTCGGCGTTGTTGCCGACGCGCGTCAATCCGAGCTGCAACAGGCGCCCCAGCCCACGATCTTTTTATCGAATTCGCAAGCGCCGATGTACTTCGCCACGTTGGTGGTTCGCGCCGAAGGCGATCCTCGTGCCCTCTCGCAATCGATCGAAGATGCCATTCATCGCGTCGACCCGGACCAGCCGGTCTCGGACGTGCAGACTATGTCCTCGGTCTTTTCGGCTTCGGTAGCCAGTCCGCGCTTCCAAGCGACTCTCCTCGGGGTCTTCGCCGCTATCGCCATGGCCCTCGCTATCGTCGGCATCTACGGCGTAGTCTCTTATTCCGTGAGTCAGCGCACCAACGAGATTGGCATCCGCATCGCTATGGGCGCCGCTTCGAAGCACATCGTCGGCATGGTCTTAGGCGAAGCGCTCCTGCTCACCGCGCTTGCCATCGCCATCGGCCTATGTGTTGCTGTTGCGCTCAGCCGCGTCTTGCAGTCTCTCCTGTTCGAAGTCACGCCCACGGATCCCCTGACGCTTGGTGTCGTCGCCTGCGTCATTCTCGCTATCGCCGCCGTTGCCGCTGTTCTTCCTGCCCGCCGCGCCATGCGGGTGGATCCCGTGGTGGCCCTGCGGTATGAGTGAGGTGGTGTCATGACTCTTTGGAGCCGAATGCAATCCTGGTTGCGGGCCGTGTTTCAGCACCAGCGCGCCGAGACCGAAATGGACGCCGAGATGCGCTTCCACCTCGACGCTTATGCTGAAGATTTAGTCCGCGCTGGTGTTCCCCGCGAAGAAGCGCGCCGCCGCGCACGCCTCGAATTCGGCGGCGTGGAACGTGCCAAGGAAGAATGTCGCGATGCCCGCGGCGTCAGTTTCGTCGACGGCTTCACCCGCGACCTCCACTTCGGCCTCCGCATGTTTCGCAAGAATCCCGGCTTTACGCTCACGGTTGTCATTACCCTGGCGCTCGCTATCGGGGCGAACACCGCCATCTTCTCCTTAGTCAACGCGCTTCTTCTCAAGAATCTCCCGTACGCCCATCCCGAACGCCTCGGCACGATTTACACCAGGATCGTCAGCGCGGGCACCACTGATGAGCGCCACAACTTGATGGGTGAGCAATGGGAGCTTCTTCGTGACAATGTCCCGGCTCTCCTCTCGGCTGTTACCGGCGGTGCCTCAGGAGTGAACCTTCAGTCCGCCTCCGGAGTGCAATATGTGCAAGACGCACGCGTTTCCGCCCACTATTTTGAGGTGCTCGCCCTTCAACCTGCTCTGGGTCGCAATTTCTCCTTAGACGAGGACCGGCCCCACAGCCCCAAGGTCGCCATTCTCAGTTACAACCTTTGGCGCACGCTCTTCGCCGCGGATCCGAACATTTTGGGCCAGTCCATTCTTCTCAAGGGCGAGCCTCACACGGTTATCGGTGTCCTGCCACAAGGTGCGGTCAGCCCCTTGAACGCCGACGTCTACACCGCGTTGCAACCCAGCCGCGACGGCGAAGGCAGTGGTTCCAACTTTGCAGTCATCACTCGTCTGCGCGATGGCGCCACATGGCAAGAGGCGGATGCCCAGATCAACCGCACCTGGTCCACCCGGGAACACCGCTACGAGTTGAACGATCACCGTGCCGCCCAGGTCACGTACCATTCCGTGCCGCTACAAAAGGGCCAGACCGACTCACTCCGTCCTCAGGTTCTTACCTTGATGTTGGCGGCGGGCTTTATCCTGCTGATCGCTTGCGCCAATCTCGCCGGATTGACCCTGGTCCGCATGTTACGCCGCACGCCCGAGGTCGCCACGCGTTTGGCTATAGGTGCATCGCACTGGCAAATCATCAGTCAACTCTGGATGGAAAGCTTGCTGTTGGCTTTGCTTGGCGGCGCGGCCGGCGTCGCTGTTGGTTTTCTCGGCTTGCGTGGTCTTCTGCTCCTTCTGCCGCCAGACTTTCTGACCCTCACGAGTGTCCCTCTGGATGCCCGCGTTCTCTTTTTTTCCGCTGGCATCGCCATTTTTACCAGCGTCCTGTTTGGCATGCTTCCTGCCTTACAACTCCGCAAAATGGATCTGCGCTCCTCGATGCTCGGTCGTGCCCTTAATAATGCGGGGAATGACATGCTGCGTCTGGGCCTTATTACCGGTGAAGTCGCCCTTACGGTCGTCCTTCTGTGTGCGGCGGGTTTGCTTATTCGCAGCCTTGTCCATCTTGAATCGTTGCCGCCCGGCTTCCAAGGCGGTGGCGTCATGATTGCCAAGGCTTCTCTCGATGATGCGCGATACCACGATCCTGTGGCGTTTCGCAAACTCCTTGATCAGAGCACTGCGGCCATGCTCCAGATTCCAGCAGTCGCCAACGCCGCCGTTGGCTTGGCTGTCCCCTACGAACGAACCGTCAATGACGGCGTCACTTTCAGCGACGGGAAAGCAGTAGGTCAAACCGAGCCAACGGATGAAATCTACGTAACTCCCGGTTATTTCGACACCCTGCAAATGCCGATTCTGGCCGGCCGCGCCTTCAGCGATGCCGATGGCCCCGCCAGCCAGAAAGTTGCGATCGTTAACCGTACCTTTGCTCACAAGTTCTATGGCGGTGGCAATCCCGTCGGCCACTATATCGACAGGGACATCAGAATCATCGGTGAAGTCACCGATGTTCCCGTTTCTTCTGGCTTGTATCCGGATGCTCCGCTGATGAGCGAGCAGACGATTTACACTCCGGCCGCGCAACTTGACCCACAATCTCTGGCGTTGATCCATGTCTGGTTCCAACCCGATTGGATTGTGCGCACCAGCAAGCCCATCGCAGGCCTCACCGCAGAAATGCAGCGCGCCCTCAACACCGCCGACCCGAATCTCCCCGCGTCGGGGTTCTACAGCATGAGCGATCTTCTGGCCCTCACTCTCACTACCCAACGCCTTGAGGTAGCCTTGCTGGGAGCCATGGCTGGATTGGCACTTATGCTCAGCGCCGTTGGCATCTTCGCCCTCGTCGCCAACATGGTTGCGCAGCGCACTCGCGAAATCGGCATCCGCATGGCTCTCGGATCCACTGTCGGCCAGGCTATGCTGCACGTTGGTCGCACGGGTGCCGCGGCCGCGATTCTCGGCATCGTTCTTGGGCTCGCGCTCTCTTCTGGTGCTCTCCGTCTCCTACGCAGCTTCATCTACGGCATCGGCGTCTACGATTTGCCCACGCTAGCCGCCGTTGTTGTCGCCTTGATCTTGGTCACACTGCTCGCCACGATTCTCCCCGCACTTCGCGTCTCCACGATCGACCCGTCCATTACCTTACGCGATGAATGATTGGGTCCCAGATTGGTACATACCCCACTCGCCCTCAGCAATTTTTCTGCTTCTCCCCTTCACTTTTTTCGATGTGTGATTCCTGCACTTCCTTAATTTCCTCACAAGCCGCATAATCGTTTGTTTGCTATCCCACTCAAAGGTGAGTCTTGCAACATGGCTAACATCAACGTAAAGAAAGGCGTCATCGGTATCCTCACAGGCGGCGGCGACGTCCCCGGTTTGAACCCCGCCATCCGCGCGGTCACTCTTCGCGCCATCCATGAAGGTTACGAGGTCATCGGCATCCGCCGCGGCTGGGCCGGTCTCGTCGACATGATTCGCGACGAGAAGTTCGACAATTCTAATAATTTCCAGCGCCTCACCGAAGATGAAGTCAACCGCGCAGGACGCACCGGCGGCACTTTCCTCCACTCCTCCCGCACCAATCCCGGCCGCGTCGCCAAGAGCAGTGTCCCCGATCATCTCAAGAGCGAATACAACGCCGAGAAAAACGACCTCACTCCCGAAGTTCTCAAGAATCTCGCTTGGCTCGGCATCGAGTACATGATTCCCATCGGCGGCGACGACACCCTCAGCTATGGTGTGCGTCTCTATAAGGAAGGCGTCCGCGTTGTGGCCATCCCTAAGACCATGGACAACGACGTCCCCGGCACCGACTACTGCATCGGCTTTAGCACCTGCATCAGCCGCACCATCGAAATGACTAACGCGCTTCGCACCTCTGCCGGTTCGCACGAGCGCTTCATGGTTCTCGAAGTCTTTGGCCGCTACGCCGGGTTCACCGCCATGCTGCCCACGATGGCTGGTGCCGCCAACCGCTGCGTTATCCCCGAGCACAAATTCAACATGGAGCGGCTTACCGAACTCCTCGTGCACGACCGCAATCGCAACCCCAGCCGTTATTCCATCGTGCTGGTTTCCGAAGGCGCTACTTACGAGGGTGGCGACATGATCTTCCAGGGCGAAGCCGCGGATGCCTTCGGCCACAAGAAGCTTGGTGGCATCGGCGAAATTGTCGCCGAAGAACTCACCCAGCTTTCTCCCAAGTTCAACAACGGCAAAAAAATCGACTGCATTACCCAGAAGCTCGGCTACCTGGTTCGTTGCGGTGATCCCGATGCCATCGACTCTATCGTCCCCATGGCCTACGGCAACCTCGCCCTCGATCTGCTGCTCAATCGCATCCACGGCCGTCTCGTCGTTCTCAAGAATGGCCGCTACGACAACATGCCCATCGATACCGTCACCGCGACCAAGAAAGTCGTCAACGTTAAGGAACATTACAGCATCGAGCGTCTTCGCCCGGTCTTCCAAAGCTTCGAAATGAAGCCCCTGTTCCTCATGACCAGCGAACTCAGCTAGTAGCACAGGCTTCAGCCTGTGCCAAGTGCAGCATTCTGCGCCCTGCGAGTGCCCCAGATGCCGATTTTGCATGTGGGTCGCTTGTATAGTGGTCAGTCTTTAGACTGGCCTCACCTCCTCTCGTTTTACGCACCCGGAGGGACCGCCTTACCCTGAGCCTTACGAACGGTCGAGCCGGGCTGTTTGTTTCCCTCTTCAGCGCCAACTTTAGATCGGCGGTCTGTGCCGCTCTGCGGGTGTTTCGTTTGCGCTACCTCAACGCCCCATCTCCCCCCTTGCGCGCCACCCGCCTTTCAAGCATCCTGACTTCACTCTCTCTCTCCAGCCGCCCGGGTGAGCAACAACCTTGCGAGGTTTTATGGTGGCCAACTCTCTACCTGTTCCCCTGCAAATCCGGCATCATCACGCCCTCCTGGTGGACTCCAGTCCCGAAATCAATCAACTGCTTACCGATCTTTTTGACCACGAAGAATGGGACATCCAGCACGCCAAAGACAATCAACAAGCTTTACAATTCGCCAAAGAACGCCCCTACGATTTGATCATCACCGGTGAGCGCACCTCTGGCAAAGAAGATCTCGAATTGCTCCGCCGCTTGCGCTTGGTTCGCCCGCACACCCGTCTGATTATTCTCACAGACGAATTCACTCCCGGCGATGTTCTCGATTCCATCCAGGCCCGCGCCTTCAGCTATTTTGCTCGCCCCTTTTCCACGGAACGCTTCGCCGAGATGATTCGCATCGCCATGAACGAGCCCTTCTGGGATGACGGTATCGATGTTCTCTCTGCTACTCCCAACTGGGTGCGTCTCTGCGTTCGCTGCGATGTGGTTACCGCCAATCGTCTGGTGCAGTTCTATCGCGAGTCTTCCGGTCTTCCTGACGCCGAAACCGAAGAAGTCGCCACCGCCTTCCGCGAAATTCTGCTGAACGCCATGGAGCACGGTGGCAACTTCGATCCCTCAAAACACGTCGAAGTTTCTTATGTCCGCACCAAGCGCATGGTCCTTTGCAAAGTGAAAGACCCGGGCACCGGCTTTTCGCTCGACGAACTGAAACACGCCGCTCTCGACAATCCTCCCGATGATCCCTTCCGCCACATGGAGGAGCGCGAAAAACGCAACATGCGTCCCGGCGGCTTCGGTATCCTGATGACCAAGAAACTGGTCGACGACTTGATTTACAACGAGAAGGGCAACGAAGCCCTGCTGATCAAATATCTTGATCAGCCCGCCCACGCCGCGCAGCCCTGACGCCAAGTAGCCAGGCTTCAGCCTGTGTTTCTTTGCTTTTGTACCGGCCGCCTTCTGAGTCGGGCGGCTTTACGCCGCTGGCCTTTGTCGTAGGGGCGCAGCATGCTGTGCCCCATGTCCGCACGATCACCCAAATTCCAAAGAGCCCTGAAGTTTCGCCAAACTTGGTATCTGCGATGAACATAAAACGACAAAAGGCGGAACAGCTTACCGCGCTGTTCCGCCCTCCGCCCAACTTCGATGAATTTACGGCGCGCTCTGCAGCCGGAACTGTACGTTTACACTCAACTGCACCGGCACCGGCTCATCATTTAAATACGTCGGCTCATACTTCCACTGCCGCACTGCATCCAGCGCTGCCTGAATCAACAAGGGCGGCCCCGACAACACTTTGGCTTCCACCACATTTCCGTGCTCGTCGATGATCGCGTCGATTACCACTATGCCGGTCATGTGCGTTTGCACCGCTAACGGTGGGTAGCGTGGTTCCACCCGCGTGATGAGCGTCGGCTGTTTCACACGTCCGCCCACACGTACGGGCGCTTTCGGCCCTCTCTCTTTCGGCGCAATCGGAGCCGGCACCATCCCCGTTCCACCGATCACTCCACCCAGTACGCCGCCCATACTGCCTCCAGCGACTCCACCAGGCACGCCACCGGGCACTCCGCCCGTTCCTTCCACATCCGGAATCGGTGCTTCTTTCAACATCTGGATTTGCTTCGGTATCACCGTCGGTGCCACTAACTTCCCCGAGTTCTCAAACACTCGATGCACCGGAGCGACCTTGATGACCGGCGCTGCTGCTGGTGGTGGTGGCGGTGGGGGTGGCGGCGCAACCAAAAACGTCGACGCGAACCCTTTCAGATCGATCGAATCGGTAAAATACAGTCCCAGAAAAATCGGCGTGATCAGCAAACTTGCGTTTACCGCCAAGCTGATCAATGTATGTGCCAGCCGCGAGCCGCCTCTCATCCGGTTGTATTCCAGCATCGAGGATTGAAACGAACCCTCCATCGGATGCGCGGCCATCGTCGGCTTTTTTTCTGCTAAGAACTTCTCCTTCTCTACTTTTTTCTCTGCTTGTTCTCCCGGTTGGATTTCTTGCTCGGGAGGTGCTTCGATATGGATGGACGGAGCCATAGCTTTATGCCTCCATCTTCTATATGCGCATGTCTCATGCCATGCGACCACCTTTTAACTCATTGGTGATGTTAGAGTTAGAGAAGCTGGCAAGCTCTTTGCGCTACTTGGCTCACCCACTTTGGGTCAGGTGACCCATCACATGTGTGCCAACTCCGGCTCCTCTGTTTTCGCGCCAACACCGCACTGCCCCTCACTTTCAACCTGCCACACTTCGATTCCACAATCTCGCTATCAGAAAATAGCAAACCACTGCTCCTGCTAATCCCATCGCAATCCATTTTCGCGTTTTGCTTGGCTCCATTTTTGTTTCGATCCAGTCCCCAATAGTCGAACTCAGAAAATACAATTCCACTCCCAGCACAATGCACGCGGCCACTTCCACCAACGCCAACTGTCTGTACAGTGCCAGCAAAAATGTTGCGCCACACGTCAGTGCGGAACAAAATACCGTCAATACCGCTGCGAGGTGCCCCTTCATCTCTTCCTCCCCCGTTTCATGTTGCTTCTCGGACGCTTCATTTCACGCCTGCTCATCCTACCGCGTCCGCACCTGATGGCTATGGTGAACGGTCTGCGACCTCCGCTCCCCGCTCTCCCCGAAATTTGTTATTCCGAGCCTGCCTGCGGCAAGCAGGCGCAGCGAAGAACCTGCTTTCCGTCGACGCGAGAAAGCTTCCCTGACCGATTCGTTTTGTCATTTTGACGAGCGTTCCTGCACGCTTTTGTTAGAAAGGCGAGAAGGTTTATCCCGAGGACGAGGGAACCTTAACTTCAACATCACCAACCAGCCTTCCGTCCAACCGACTTCCCGCCAGCCGCTAATCCCGGCAGCACAAACGCCGCCCGCACTTCCTTCCTCTCTGACCAATCATGATACGTGTGGCACTCAAAACACCGCGATTCTGCATGCTGCGGTCCTGGTGCATGACACACTTTGCACGTCGCAATTCCCGGCAGCAAGATGTCCATCGGTTCTGTGCTGGTTAACACTTTCGAGTGGCAACCGGTACACGCAAAGCTGCGATGTGCATCATGACTGAATGTTGCCCGTGGCATTTTCGGCAATCTCCACTTGCTGTAGTTCGCCACCACCTCAGGTAATGCTGCCGACGTCATGCGCAACTCATGACACTGCTTACACGTCTTCCTCCACAGCAGTTCTTCCGCATCTGCGGTCCGTGCTTCCGCCCACTGCGTCGGAGTCAGCACCCGCACATCCGGTGGAATCGGCTGGCCCGTCAGATCACGTTTCGGGTCGCGCGCCACGCGCACTTCACCCGGATGCGCCGCGATGTATCCCTGAAACTGTTTCACCAGATAAGCGTGCACCACTTCCGGCTTATCGTGCGGCGCCCCTATCTCAAATCGCTTGTCGAACGTCAATGAATGACACCCCGCGCAAGCTTTCGCAAACGACACCGGCGCCATAGTCTCGCGACCCGTGGGCGGCCGGTATGGCTGAAGCACAAATACGGGAAGCAAGAGATCCGGATCGCGTAGGGAATAGGTCGGCTTATCGGCCAGGTACGGAAGACCTGCGTACATCCAATTTGTCGGCGGCACTGTCGGATTGGAATTGTTGGAATAGACCACCGCGGAGTCCGCCTGAAGACGGTGGCAATCGCGGCACACGAGTTGCACCTCCGGACCATTGGGTCCGCGGCGAATAGGCTTCATGTGAATTGCGTGATTTACCTTGATCGTCCCGGGATCGCGCGCAGGGTATCCGTCCACCGATTGCGTCGCCGCGAATTCAGGATGGCCCTGCTCAAAGCTGCGGATATGCGTCTCGTGAAACGTGGGTCCTGCAGCCGAAACGCCAATCTGCACTTTCAGATTTGCGTGGCAGCCTGTGCAAAGCCCATCACTCACTGCGGAGATGTCGACGCGCCCGCGGTGTTCGGCATGGCACTCCGCGCAATGGGGAACCTGTGCGGCAACCGCATCCCCGTGATGCGCCGGTCCATCGTGACAAGCCAGGCACGCGCTGTCCGCCGCGTTCGAAGAAAACTGCCCGGCCTTTTTCACGTGACACGCGGCACACTGCCGCTCCAGCACCGCGTGCGCCTCGCTCATCCGTCCACTCGAATACACCCGCGAGTCGCCCGCTACTCCCCGCCACACAATCCAGCCCACGGCCAGCAGTGGCACCAGCACGCTAAGCCACACCTTCGCGCGTTTAAACGCCGTCGACCTATTGAAATAATTCAGGTCGACCCGTTGCGCCAGCTTCTTCGTTGTTCTCGTCCGCGCCACGCCGTCTCCGTTAGCTCTGCCCCTCTGTGTCCTCTGCGTTGAGCCTTTTTCTTAATATTTGAGCGCCACCACCGCGTGAATCATCCCCAACACGATCAGCGCCAACGACAGCGGTATATGCACCAGCAACCACCCATGCAGCCAGCGGTGCAGCCGTTCCTGCCTCACCAACTGTCGAGACTCATCACACATCTCTTCCAGATCAGCCAACACCGGATGTGCCGTCGCCGGCAGCAGCGTCTTCAGCCCCGCAAAGGCTGACCGAGCCTTCTCCGCATCACCCAGCCGCTGCCCTCGCATGCCGGGTCGCTCCAGGTAAACGCGCATCTCTTCTACATAGAATTTCTTCAGTGGCGCGCTCTCCGCTTCGCTCAGCAAAATCGTCTCGGTCATCTGCGCTACGGCCCCGCTTGCTCCTGCGCTGACCGCTGACGACGTGCGCAATGGCGCCACCGTCGCCGCAATCGGCCGCAGTGCCGTGAATCCGCCCGCGCGTTGTCCTTCTGCCGCTTCTCTCTTTAGCCCTATCCCGCCGCACAACGCTTCCACTGCGCGGTCCGCCTCGTCCTGCAACAGCTTCTGCACGTTTCCAATTTCCGCGTAAATGGTTTCCAGCGGAACCTCCGACGTCATCATGCGCGGCACATAATGCTGCAGCACAGCCCCAAGCACTCCGCTCGCCACCGTAATGATAAGCAGCCACATCAGCACACGCGTCAGCGCTCCGCCAAAATGAAATCCGCCATGAAACAAAATAATTGGCAGGCTCAACAGCCCTAGCCACAAATGCCCACGCATCCACGCCTGCGCTCGCCCCAGCCTCCACGTCGGCACGCGCTTTCGCGCCCCTAGTAGCGCGGCAAAAATCATGAATCCGAATCCCACAATCCCGAACAGCACACCCATCGCGCTTCCGCCGCGCGGTCCCGCAGTCGCCCGCTCCGCATACACCACATACGCCACCGTGCTCGCCGCTAAAATACTCAGCGACGCCAACAGCCACCCGCGTTGTGTCCGATCCATCCTCATCGCCGCTCTTTCACTCTTAAACTCTCACACTCTTTCACTCTCTAACTTTTCCACCCTGCTCCCACAAAGAATGTTCTCGGATCCACTCGATGCGCCGCATCATGCGGGCACGCATACACGCAACTCGGCTCCTTTAAGTGCGTGCACAGGTCGCACGACGTCGCCTTCTGCTGTACCACCACCGCCTTCTTTCGTCCCGGATTCAACAAATCCTCCACGCGCACTTCAAACGGATGTAGATTGATGTTTCCGTACGGGCAATTCCGCGCGCACAACCCGCACCCTATGCACCAGTCCTCGATGATCACTTCCAACGAATTGCGCCGCCGGATCGCTCCCACGGGACAACCCACCATGCACAGCGGATCCCGGCACTGCCGGCACGACGTAGCCACTAGAAAATTCTCGAAGCGCAATCCCTCCCGCACCAGACGTGTCACCCCATCATGGGCATCGGCGCAAGCCTCTACGCATGCATCGCACCTCGTGCATTTTTGCAAGTCCAGCACCAGCAGGCTCTGCGCCTCCATCAACCCTTGCGACAAAAACTGCTCCAGCGGCACGCTCTGCACCAACCGCATCCGCTGCGCGTTCGCTGCCTGCCGCTCGGCCGCCACCGCCTCCAGTCCGCCGCGCACCCCGGGGAATCGCGCCACCATCTCTCGGAAATCGTCCCCAGAAATTCTTACAAGTTCCACATGGTCCAGCGCCGTGCAACTCGCTGTACGCACTCCGCCGCCCAGCATCCCGATTTCGCCGAAATAGTCCCCCCGCGAAAGGTACGCCAGCACTAATTCTCCGCCCGGGTACTCCTCCGAAATCTTCACGAACCCGATGCGCACCAGATAAAAACTGTCTGCCGTCTCACCCTGCTGCGTAATCACTTGCCCCGGGGCGTACTGCACCAGTTCCACGTTGCTCTTCAAATGCTCGATGAAATCCGGCGACAGCCCCGCAAACATGGGCACGCCACGCAAGTGCGTTTTCAGCGCCCTCCGCCGGTAGGTTTCATCCAACTGCGCGCGAAATGTTTTGTTCTTCATCATGATGTCGAGCACGTTCCGCAACATTTCGAACGCTACGACATCCGTCTTCGCCTGCACCGTCGCGGATCGCGGATAAAAATTCATACACGTCATTTCGCCAAACAAATCTCCCGGGCCCAGTTCCGCCACTGGATTTCCATAGGACAAGTCCACCGACGCGTCGATCGGGATCGTTCGGTCTCGTGCCTCTTCCTCGCGCTTGTCCTGCTCGCGTCCCACCAGCACGCTCGTCAATCGTTTGAAAAATCCCTGTGCGCCGCCTTGCGTCTTAACGTGCGCAATCGGCGTCGCAATTGCTACCTGCGCCTGGCCTTCCACTATGAAAAACGCCGTCGACCCAAACTCGCCTTCGCGGCAGATCACCTCGCCCTTCCGGAAGTGCCGCTTCACGATAGCCCCGCGATTCAACTCCAGAAATGTTCCCGATACCCCCGCGAATACCGGCAATCGGTGCAGTTCCTCCGCCGTCAACGTTTGTGTATCCGCGCCTGCGGCGATTGTTGTGCCCACCACGCTCTTGTTCGTCAGCGCCCCCGTTGGGCAAGACACCATGCATTCCCCGCACGAAATGCACGTGGAATCCCCCATGGGCGCATTCAAGTCAAACGCAATCCCCGCCGCATAGCCCTTACCCGCCCGTCCCAGTACGAAATTGCTCTTGATCTCATCGCAGCCCCGAATGCACCGGTCGCACAAAATGCACGCATCGTGATCCACGGCAATTGTCCGCGACGAATCGTCCACTCCCCGCGAAGTCGATCGCTTTGGAAAACGCGAAGCCCCCACACCCGCCTGCTTCGCCAGCGTTTCCAGTTCGCAATCGCCGGAATGCTGCTGCCGCGCGCAAGGTGATGGATGGTCCGCCATCAGCAATTCGAGCAGCGTTTTCCGCGCCGCAAGCACTTTCTCCGAAGTCGTGCTCACCTTCATGCCTGGCTCAACCGGGCGCACGCACGCCGCGCTCAACACCCGCGCTCCCGTGTCCACCACACACAACCGGCACACCCCCACCGGCGTCTGGCTCTGCAGGTGACACAACGTCGGTATCGCGATTCCATTCACCCGCGCAGCATCGTAAACGGTCGTGCCCGCCGCCACGCGCACCGCCCGCCCATCAATCGTCACCTCAATTAACACTGTCTCTGCCGCGCTCATATCCACGTGCCTGCAAGCCTCCGCGACCTCTGTGTTTTCTCTCTGCTAACTCGGCGTTAACTCTTTTTGTTCGCCACTCGCCACTAGTCACTCATCACTGCCTTGATTCCCATCCGCTCCCTCTCCGGCATCCGCCCCGCCGCCGAGAAACAAATCCCGCTAGGACACTCCCCGCGCAGCACATGCGCATCAATCTCCGCCCGAAAATGTTTCAACACGCTCTGCACCGGCGCTGGCACAATCTGCCCCAGTCCGCAGATCGAAGTCAGGCTCATCGCTTGCGACAATTCCTCGATCAATCCCAGATCCGCCCGGTAATCCGCTTCGCTCGACCCTCCGCGCGCCCACCGCGTCAATAGCTCCACCATCTTTTGCGAACCCATCCGGCACGGCACGCATTTTCCGCACGATTCATTGCGATAAAATTTCACTGCCGTCAGCGCCATATCCAACATGCACGTCCTGTCGTCGCACACCACAATCGCACCCGACCCTAGCATCGACCCCGCTTCCGCGAGTGCCTTGAAATCCAGTGGCACGTCCACCAGCGACGCCGGCAAATACCCCGACGATGGCCCCGATGGCGCAAACGCCTTCAGCGTCCGTCCCCCGCGAATTCCTGCCGCCTTCCCATAGATCACCTCGCGCATCGGTGTGCCCATGGGCACTTCGTAAACCCCCGGCAGTACCACGTGGCCGCTCACCCCCACAAATTTCAACCCTCGCGATCCGCCCACGCCCGCGCTCTTGTACCAGTCGGCTCCGCGCATCAAGATCTGGGGTACGTTCGCAAACGTTTCCACGTTGTTGATCACCGTCGGCTTCTGCCATAAGCCCGCCACGCCCGGAAATGGCGGCTTATTCCTCGGTTCCGCGCGGTGTCCTTCAATCGCCTCTAGCAGCGCGCTCTCTTCCCCGCAGATGTATCCACCGGGACTCACAAACACTTCCACGGTGAACTCCAACTCACTTCCCAAAATCTTTTTTCCCAGCAATCCCGCCTTCATGCATCTCCGAATCTCTTCGCCAAAAATCTCTTCTTGCAACGGATATTCGTGCCGGATGTACAAAATCCCTTTTTTCGCGCCAGTCACGAGCCCCGCGATGATCATTCCCTCTACCACTAGGTGCGGCAGATGACTCAGAATGAAGCGATCCTTAATCGTTCCCGGTTCGCTCTCGTCCGCGTTGCACACCACATATTTCTGCGGGTCCACCTGTTTCCGCACCAAATCCCATTTCATCCACGCCGGAAATCCCGCCCCGCCCATCCCACGCAATTCCGCATCCTTCATCGTCGCCAACACAAAATCGAAATCCCGTGAACTCGTCAATTGGCGCACCGCGCCATACTGCTCGCCTTCTCCATACGGGTCCGAAGCGCACGCCACTCGCGCGGTCTCTGGATGCTCCGCGTGCAACTCTTCCCCGCGCACCACGCGCCGCGCCAACTGCTCCACCTGCTCCGCCGACACACTCTCGAAAATCGCATCGTTCACCGCCACTGCAGGCGCCCGGTCGCAACGCCCCAAGCAGCTCACTTCCCGAATGCGCACATCCTCCGCCCGTGTGCCCGCAAACCGCTCGACCAACTCTGCACGCACCGCACATGCCCCATTCAGCCGGCAACTCATGTCCGCGCATACCAGCACTTCCGCCCGGCTCGGTGGACTCAAATAAAAATGGGGATAGAAGCTGGCTACGCTGTGGATCTGATACAGCGGGATCTGGCTGCGCGTGGAAAGGTTTTCTAACTCTGCTTTGGGCAGATACCCGCAGCGCAGTTGGATGGCACGCAATTCGTCAAAAATCACGGCGGAATGTCTCGCGAATGAGCGCCTCCGGGGCAAACGCCGGTGACTTCACGGATTCTCCCTATTTCCGCACACTCCCGTCTTTCCCGCCGCTGCTAATTCCGCGCCCGTTGTCTTTTCGCACAATCCCCGGCCGAAATCCCATCCATTTCGTTGACTTGCCGCGCTTCCCAACGCTATAAGCTAAAAGAACCTTTCTCTCTCGCTCCATGCTGCTTCGCAAATACAATCTCTCCCGCCTCGCGCTTCTCTGTGTCGCTGTGTTCCTTATTTCTTCCACCTCCGCATCCACCGCCAAGGATTCCAACGCGCCCATCAAATATATCGGCCCGGGCTCTTGTGCCGCCACCAGTTGCCACGGCAGCGTCAAGCCCGTCGACGGCAGCCGAATCCTCCAAAACGAATATTCCACCTGGATCCTGCAAGACAAACACAGCCGCTCCTACCAGGTTCTTACCGGCGAAATCGGCGAACGTATGGCTCGTATCCTCCAACTCGGCGACAAAGCCGAAGACGCGCCCAAGTGCCTTGCCTGCCACGCCCTCTACACCACTCCCGAACAGCGCGGCCGTCCCTTCGAAATTTCCGAAGGCGTTTCCTGCGAGTCCTGCCACGGCCCCGCTTCCGCTTGGCTCGGCCCGCATACCACTCGCGATTGGCCCCACGAAAAATCCGTTGCGCTCGGCATGCGTGACACTCGCAACATCATCCAACGCAGCAATCTTTGCCTCGAATGTCATCTCGGCACGAAAGAAAAATTCGTCGACCACGAAATGATCGCTGCCGGCCATCCCGATTTGTATTTCGAATTGGATTCGTTTTCCGCGGTCATGCCCCGCCACTGGAAGGTTCCTCGCGAATCTGCTCCCGGCAAACCTGTCGAAGATGCCGCCTGGTCCGGCGTGCGCGATTGGGCCACCGGCCAGGCTGTGCAACTGCGCGCTTCCATGGACCGCCTCGCCTGGCGCGCCAATCATCAGCGTGCCGACAAAAAAGACGTTTGGCCCGAGTACGCCGAGCAATCCTGTTTCGCCTGCCACCATTCGCTCGCTCCCGCCAAGGACAGTTGGCGCCAGCAACACGGCTACCCTGGCCGCCGTCCCGGCGATCCTCCCTGGAACGCTTCACGCTATGTAGTTTTTCGTGATTTAGCCGATCAGGTCGATCCCGCCTGCGCTCAGGATCTCGCGCGTCAGTTGCTGGCCGTCTCCACCGAAATGAGCAAGCTCAATCCCGACCGCGCCACTGTAGCCAACGCCGCTTCAGCCGCCGCGCCTCTCGCCCAAAAAATCGCCGACCGGCTCGCCACCCTGTCTTACGATCAGGCCCTCACCCTGCGCACGCTTCAGCGCATCACCGATGATGCCGAAGCCATCTCTCTTGCCGACGAGCGCGCCGCCGAACAAGCCACCATGGCCGTCGATTCCCTCTACATCGCCTACAGCAAAAAAGCCAAGCCTGCCAACGACCCCGAAATTCGCGCCGCCATCAACGCCCTCTTTCAGCAATTAGAAAATCCCTCCGCCTACAACGCCGACCAATACGCCTCCGCCTTACGCCGCCTCCGCCCCCTCTTCCACTAAGCCCGCTCACCGCCCGCCTCATGCGCCCTCGGACGCAACAATGCTCGTACTACCACGAACACACCAAGCCCCACCAACACAATCGTCGCCAACAACCATTCATGATAAGGCTCACTAAAATACGGCGCCGGGCTGAGCGTCCCCAGCGTAAAGAATTCCCAAAAGAACCCTAGCGCCTCGCCCTGTTTGAGTTCGCCACTCCGATACTGCTCGAAAACTGCTGCGATGGGGCGGGAACTCCATAGGAAAATCGCGCTCGTCACCAAAAGCGCCACCGGCCCGTAATCGATGAACTCGCAGATCGCGCGTCTCAACCAGCCCGAGCCTTTTCTTCCGATAGCCGCACTCGTCTCTATCACCACCAGACTCAACCCAATCGCCATCGCCAGCAGCAGCGACAACATCGCCGCCCCTTGGAACAGCACCGCCTTCCACCGCAATCCCTGCACAATCCCTTCACGCCATCCGATGTACGAATGGATCCGCGCTTCCATCGAACTCTCCACCTCGCCCAACTGTTCCCGCACCTCATCGGCTTCCTTCGTGCGACCGCTGGCGCGATACAGCTTTTCGTAGCCCTCCATCCCGCGCTTCATCAATCCCAGTCCAACCACTCGCTCAAAAGGTATCGTCCCCGCACCGCTGATTCGCTGGCCCAATCCAGTCACTTCCGCCAGCGTCGACTCCGCGTCCTGGATATTCCCCGCAGCCCCGGTTTCCAGTGCCTCTTTTACCCTAATTTCTGCGTAGGTCTGGATTTGCAGCATATTGGGAATGCCGTGAGCCCACAGGCCGATCGCAATCACTCCGGGCGATATCCCCGGCGCTTTCTTCCAGCCTTCCCTCGCCAATTCCTGATGCCGTTCAAAATAGTTGTCGTACTTCGGCGCGCGGAAAGCCGCCTCCATGTCTTTCATCCACTCGCCATTCCTCGCCAACTTGTCCGCTAACGGTTCCCATCCCGTACTTTTCTTGCTGACCGCATTCTCAATCACGAGTTCCCCGGCAACGAAAGCACTAATCAAATAGACCTCGGCATTGTCGGGATCGTACTTCTTCAGTTCCTTCAATCGTTCCGCGCTCACCATCGGCGTCCCGTGACCGCGATACGAGTAGCGGCTCGCATAAATCCACGTCAAACTCGGATCCAGCGTTACCGCCTGATCTGCAAAGTGCGCACCTCGATCCGCGTCGGGATGCGTTAGCGCAACAAATGCCAGCGTCCGCGCGTCCTTTTCCTTCTCTGCTCGCGCTGCAACCCTTTCCAATTCCCGCTGGTCTCCCTGCGAAGGCAGGAATCCGCGCCAACTGGCCTCCACCGTTCCGGCCGCTTCCCGTCCCATCGGCAAAAACAACAGCGTCACCGAAGCCAGCAGCACCACCGCCGTCGCCAACCGCGAATGTTTGGGAAACTGCGGTCCATTTCCCGGGCTCGGCAGCACAGCTCCAGAAAACCCGCTGCCCACCGGCAATTTCATCCATTGCAAAAATTGCGCGAGCATCGCCCGCAAGAAAAGCAACATCCCGCCCGCAGCCCAGCTCAACGCCGCTCCGAGCTCCGTAATCTCTCCCATCTCCCCCAACACTGCCATGCCCCACTCTCGCGAACTTTCCGGCCACACCCGCACCGCCCAGGTCATCGACTGCACCGCCACGCGCGACAGCAGGGAATTGCGCATCGTGGCCATGGTTATGCCTTTCCGTGCGCGGGCTTCCAGAACTTGCTGGTCTGCGCCGCCCGCAACTCTTCTCGTGCCCACTCCCGCCCATTTCCGCCCAAGCGGTAAAAATGTCGCGGCGGCCGCCCTGGAACCGGAGCTTCTTCCCACTTGGTTTCCAGCCATCCTGCCTTCTCCAATCGCATCAGGATGGGATAAAGCGTCCCTGAAGCCAGCTCCGTTTGTTGGCTCAGCGCATAGCCGTGGTGCCACTGCGTCGGCTGATCCAGCAACGCTTCCAGCACCGCAAAGGTTTGTCGCGAAACGCGCAATCGTATTCCCATGCCATAACTCTATATAGGTAGAGTTAACTTGTCAATCCCTCTGCGCTACACTGATTACCTGCCGTGCGCTCAAATGAACACCGCCGAACATCTTTTCTGCTCCTCTTCTTTCTGGCGCTATTTCTCCAACCGCCATTTTCTGCCCCGCATGCTTTCTGGCGCGCAACTCGGTGATCATCTTCTCGAAATTGGTGCAGGCTACGGCGCCGCCACCTCGCATCTGCAAGCCCGCGTCGCGCGCATCACTTCTCTGGACTACGATCTCCGCTCAATTCGTAAACTGAAGCTTCGAAACAACGGTGGGTCTACCACTGCGGTATGCGGCGACGCTTCTCAGCTTCCTTTTGCGGCGGAAACCTTCTCGTCCGTCGTCTCCATCCTGATGCTGCATCACCTTAAATCGCTCCAACTCCAGGACCAAATGTTCGCTGAAGTCTTCCGCATCCTGCGTCCCGGTGGTCTCTTCCTCGCCTTCGACATTACACATCTTTGGTTGCATCCCATCCTTCACGCCCGCAGCACCTACACGCCAGTGTCGCCTGCCACCGTAGTTCCGCGCCTCACCAATGCCGGTTTTTCCAATGTGGCCTTAGACATTCGCCCCGGCGCCTTCCGCGTAAGCGCCACCCGCCCGTAGTTTCGATTTACTCTGGACATTCCGCAGCCTATGTAGCGGCCGCCTTCTGAAGCGGGCGCCTTCACCAAGGAAAACGTAAGCTGCGATCCTGAGGAGTTGCGCAAAGCGCGTAGGCGGATGCGGCGAAGGTTTATTCCGAAGAACGAGGGAACGGCAACCCTTACATCTTGGCTCCCAACAAAAAAGAGATGTCATTCCGAACGCAGTCCGCGAAGTGAGGAACCCCTCTTCGATCTCCGCGTCTCACCGCGACTCCATTGCCGATTACTCAAGTCACTGTCGGCTGTCGACTAACGACTGTCGGCTTCCTCGCCTCTACCGCCCACTCAACGCCGCGCCCAACTCGCTCCGCGTCTGGATCACCCTCAAAATCGCGTCTCGCGTCACCATCCCAATAATGTGTGCCGACCCATCCTCTGTGTGCCGCACCACCGGCATCTGATTCACGTCCGCGCCCATCAACCGCTCCAGCAATCGTGGCAACGGCTCTTCCGGCGACGCCCACAAAATATTTTCCCGCGGTACCATCACCGCTTGCACCGAGTTCAGCCCCCACTCATCCCGCGGCACCTGATTCAACGCCGCCACGTTCATCAGCCCGACCAGACGGTCGTCCATAGTCACGATGTGAATCCGCCGTCCCGTCCGCAGCACTTCGCCGCTGTATTCTTCCAGGCTCATGTTCCCCGGAATTGTCGGCACTTCGTGGCTCATCACATCCGCCGCACGCAATCCGGTCAGCGTCTCGCGAATCGTCAACTGGCTCACACTCGCCTGCGCGGCCGTTAGCAAAAACCACCCGATAAACGCCAACCAAATCGCGTTCCAGCGCCCGATGGACTCCACTATCGGCCCGCCCTTGCTTCCCGCCAACGCTGCGTAAATCCCAAATCCGATCATCACGTACGCGATCAGTTTCCCGCTGGCCGCCGCCACCCGCGTAGCCCGTCCAAAATCCTTCGTCGCGCCCCACACCATCGCCCGGAAGATTCGCCCGCCATCCAGTGGAAATCCCGGTAACAGGTTAAACAACGCCAGCGCCAGGTTGGCCGACCACAACGGATCGGTCACCGCCTTCACCGTGGCGTTCTCCTGAAACACCACCGTCACGCCAAAGAACACTGCCGCCAGAAACGCGCTCGCGATCGGTCCGGCGATCGCGATATTGAACTCCTGCATCGCTTTCGTGGGTTCCCGGCCGATCCGCGCTAACCCGCCGAACAGAAACAGCGTGATCGAAATAACTTTGATCTTGTAATGTTGCGCCACCACGCTATGCGCCAGTTCGTGAAACACCACCGAAGAGAAAAAAAGCAAACTCGTCAGCACTCCCAACCCTACCGCCAAGCCCCACTGCTCTGTCTGGCCGCCACGGGAAAATTGTGTTTGGAAGTTCGAGGACAGCGACACCGTCACCAACGCGAATATCAATATCCAACTGAAATCCAGATAGATCGGAATGCCCAAGATTCGCCCAATGCGAATCCCTTGTGTTTGCGCCATGAAAGACTAGCCTCACGCTCTGACTGCTTAGCTATTTAGACTACCTCCCCAACCCCGCATCCGCAAAATCCCGTCTTCGTCAGGGCACGGCTTCAGCAGTGCCGCTTCAGCGCAGAATCAGTGAGGCGTGCGCGACCTCAGCAAAAATCACAAAAATTGTCATTCCGAGGGCGGTGTTTGCCCGAGGAACCTGCTTTTTCTTGGGATCTTTTCCGCAAGCCGGTTTCCCATTTTCGTCCAGATAACACGGAATTGAATTTCTTCCGCAGCCTGTCAGGTCACCTCGATCCTCGCTATACTCCCCGTTATGTCGCTCCACAAACAATCGCTCCGACATCAACTCGCCTATTCCGCGTGGGCCAATCAACTCCTGCTGAACACCTGCGCCTCGCTCACCTCCGACGAACTGAATCGCGAACTCGGCTCTTCCCACTCCACCATCCTCCGCACGCTCCGCCACATCTATTACGCCGAACGTGTCTGGCTGAAGCGCCTCCACGCCAACGCCATGCCGCCTCTGGTCGAAATTGGCAACCAGCGTCTCTTTTGCGATCCTCCTCCCGAACCCGATCTGCCCGCGCTTCAGAAAGATTGGCCTGCCGTTTACGACGGCCTGCAACACTATCTTGAAGCCTTGCCCGAAGCCGATCTCACCGCCGAACTTCGCGGCGTCGACTGCAGCATCCCCATCTGGAAACTTCTCCTCCATTCCGTCAATCACTCCACGCTTCACCGCGGCCAGGTGCTCTCCATGCTCCGCCAGCTCGGCAAACAACCTCCCAATCTCGACATCTTCTCCTTCCACCTCGCCCCTCTCTGATTCCATCCATTGAAACCGGCCTGTCATCCTGAGCAGCGCAGTATTCGACGAAGGTCCTCAGCCGGTGCGTCTTGCCTCCCAAGAAAGTAAAAGTGTCATTCCGAACGTAGTCTTCGGAGTGAGGAACCCTCTTTGATCTAACGTCTTGCCACCCTTCCCCGCGTCCTCCCAAACACGCCGTGTCCCGCCGCCCACGAACGTTCCCCATTGATCACGTGTAAGTCATTAATTATCAGCGCCCTAAAATTGGGCCCCGCTGTGCCACTCCCCTATACGCAAGCCGAAAGGGAGCACACACATGAACCGGCCAGCCAACTCAGCCCCCCTTAATCGCAAGCCCCAGTTCACTTCCGCGGTTCTCGTGTTTGCGGCTTTCACTCTCTGCGCCAACACAATCGTGGCGCAGACTCCAACCACCAACGCAACCAAATCCACGGCACATCCTGCGCGTCGCATTGTCGTCAGCTTCCCCGACCACAAGCTCGCGCTCCTCGAAGGCGATCGCGTCATCAAGACCTACGACGTCGCCGTCGGCGCCTCCATCACCCCCAGCCCCTCCGGCGAGTTTCAGATCGCGCAGCGCCTGGCAAATCCCAACTACTACCGCCCCGGAGTTGTCATCGGCCCCGGCGCCAATAATCCTTTGGGCCCACGCTGGATCGGTCTCAACGTTAAGGGCTTTGGCATTCACGGCACCAATCGTCCCGACTCCGTCGGCAAGAACGCTTCCCACGGCTGCATCCGCCTCCGCAATCACGATATCGAAGATCTTTTCGCCCGCGTCCAAGTTGGCGATCGCGTCTCTCTCATCGCGGAACGCACCGACGAAACCGCGCGCCTCTTCGGCCCGGCAATTCTGCCCAACGCCGAAACTCACGAAACATTGCAAGCCAGCAACGTCGTTCCGGCAGCGCACGAACCGCAATCCGAACAGCAGGGGGACCGCTAGAAAAACTTTCCAGCCCGACCAAGGAGAACACACATGCAAACATTCATCGGATTCGCCGCCATCGCCATGACCACCATCCTCGCGCTCTTTGCCGCTCTCGTATTGCAAGCGCTCCTGCTTCGCGGCGTCTTCGCGCTGATGCAACCGGCTACAGCCTCACGCCGCATCCCCGCGCCCCCAATGGAACGCGGCACCGCAATGGTCGCCCGCGCCTACGCAAAGGCGAAGCTCATGTAGCGGCCGGTCTTTAGCCTGCCCTGACGAAGGAAGGGACCGGCCAGCGCGAGTCTGCGAGCGCGCTGTTTCTGCAAGAAGAAATTCCTGGCGAACGCAAGCCGGGAGTGCTGTACCCGGTCGCTACGGCCGGTAAGGAGAGAAAGGAAAACGTCATGCTCGCTCTAAAGCTCTTACTCATGATTGCCGGCATCGGGCTCTTCGGCAGCGCTGCCGCCGTCGTCGCTTACGATGTCTACATCGCCACGCGTTTGCGCTGGCTTTTATCTCAATCCTCGGAGGAGGGAACCGCGGCTATCCAGCCGCGCCCTTTCGGTCCGGTGCGCTGGAGTCTCGCCCGCAATTTTCTTCTCGCGGGCATTCTCCCCATCCTTCTTTCTCTCAGCATCGCGGTAGTCCCCGACGGCTTCGCTGGCATCCGCGTCAGCCAGCTTTCCGGCGTCCGCCCCGGTACGTTATATCCCGGTGTTCAACTGCAGACCCCTCTGATCGATCACATCGTTCTCTACGACACGCGTGAGCAAGTTTATTCCACTTCCGCCGCTCCTAACGCGAAAAACAACAATGACGTCCTCACCGTCCAGGCCCGCGAAGGCCTCAACCTTGGCCTTGCCGTCACCGTGCGCTATCGTCTCGATCCCGCCCGTCTCACCGCCATTCACCAAAATCTGCCCCAGCCCGTCAGCGAAGAAGTCGTGGCTCCCGTCGTTTCCTCGATCTACCGCCAACTCGCTCCTAACTACGTCACCCGCGAGATTTTTGCCATCAAGCGCGAAGAACTGCGCACGCAAGCCGCTGACGCCATCAAGACCCGTCTCGGTTCCGACGGCATCCTCGTCCGCGAAGTCCTTCTCCGTGACATTCAGCTTCCTCCCGATTACGCCAAGGGCCTCGAAGGCTTGCTCCTGAAAGAACAGGAAAACGAACGCCTCGGCACCGAGCAAGAAATCAAGGCTAAGGAAGTGAAAATCGCCGAACTCGAAGCCGACGCCCAAAAGGCGCGCGATATCAAACAGGCCGAAGCCCAGGCTCAGGTCCGCGTCCTTCAAGCCAAAGCCGAATCCGATTCCATGCAGTACACCCTGCCCTTAAAGCAGAAGCAGATTGAACAGACCAAGCTCGAAGCCGAAGCCCGCAAGGAAGCCACTTTGCAAAACGCCGAAGCTGCCGCGCAGGCCAAGATCATCGACAGCAAGGCCGAAATCGAACGCCAGAAAAATCTCGCCGATGCGGAAGCCAATCGCATTCGCGTCACCGCGGAAGCCGACGCCAACCGCATCCGTGTTACCGCCGCCGCCGACTCCGAGCGCATGAAGTATGAAGCCGCGGTCCTCAAGCAGAATCCCCTGCTCATCCAGAAAATTATCGCCGAGCGTCTCTCCGACAAGCTCCAGATCATGATGGTTCCCATGGACGGCAAAAACTTCTTCGCCGCCGACGTGCTCCGTTCCGCCTTCCAGAACAACAATTCCGCCGGCGCCGATCCCGACGATCCATCGCCCGCAGCTTCCACCACCGCCCAACAGCGTTCCACGAGGCGCCCGTGATGCTCCCGCAACGCTTCTGCGTAGGGGCACAGCATGCTGCGCCCCATCTTGGCACCCAACCCAAACGCACGTTGACCTTGGAACTCCCAGGCGACGCGCGTCCCCTGGGGCGGTCGTAATGTTTTCGGGGAAGCGGCTAGTGCCGTTCCAGGAATTCGCACCGGAGGCGCAGATGACTCTCCATTCGATTCACCGCGACCATCTCGTGCAGAAAGCTGGCCAAGCTCCTGCTGCGGCACTACCTCTTCCCCGAGTCCTCCGCGATGACGCGGACCGCGTCGCTGGCCGATTCACCCTCAAGCCAAAAGACAAGCACCGCCGCGCTTGCCTCTTTTCGCTTCGGTGTTTTCCCCAACCAGCGCCGCGGCCCGCGCCATCCCCGCGAAAACAAATGTCTGTCATTCCGAGCGCAGCGAGGAAGCTCTCTTCGTCAAGGCACGGCTTCAGCCCCCGAGGGACTCTGCTGCAACTTGCATCATCAATCCGCCGATCAGGAGGTCACCATGCACGCCATCACTTCACGCCGTAGCCTCACCGCAACCATCCCCGTCATCTTTCGCGTCACCCTCAGCCTGTTCCTCTGGACCCTCGGCGCCTCCGCCATGGACCTTCGCGTCACGCCTGTCGCGCCGAAAGACCACCGCATCGTCCTCACATTCCCCGTCGACCGCGCCAAAGTCGAAGCGCTGCAGCGTTGGGTCAACGCCGGCCACGACTCCTGGTGCCGCGATCCGCAATCCGTCGCTGCCGCTACGCTTCGCCGCGTCTCTCCAGACCTCGCGGGATTTGAACCCGCCGCGCTCTCCCTCGAACTCGAATCTAGCCAGAAAACCAGCGCCGTCTATTCCTTCCATTCTCTCGACGGCCTTTCCACCTATCGCATCACTCTTATCCGTCACCGTTTCCTGCTATCCACTTCCCGATCCTTGCGTCAAACCATTTGGACACCGGAGAGCGTCGAGATCATCACGCGAGACGCACGCGAATAGGCAATTTCTTGGATTTCACTAAATAGAAAAAACAAGAACTCTCTCCTAACCAACCGGGCGGCCCTGACCAAGCCGCCCGAGTCTTTGTGGCACAGGCACTCTTGCCTGTGCAGACAATCACCAACTCATTCTCACATCAGAGTCACCCGGCACTTCTTTCCCTCCAGTGTTACTATGACCAAGGTTCAGTAGGCGCTTCACAAATACTCTTGTCATTCCGAACGGAGTCTGCGTAGTGAGGAATCTCTCTTTTCGCTTTGTGCTGCCAACCATTCTGTGCGCCGCCGCCTTGGCTCCATCCATAACTCGCGCCATGCCCTCACCGGACCATCTTCCCACCTGCGCTGATCTGCGCGCCGAAAAATCCAAGACCTACGGCTTCCATCTCTCCCAACTCGACGAAGCCCAACTCGACGCCAAGGCTAAGCAGATTGACGCGTTCTGGAAACAGGTTCAGGCCGCCGGTCCCGAAGGTGTTTCCTGCATCCGCTCCCTTCTCACTGAGGAGAAAACCGATCACGTCTTCCAGTTCGATGCCGCCAGCATGCTTTTTCCTGTCGATTCTTCCATGGAAACGCGCAACCTCATTCGCGACGCTCTCGGCCAAACCGATTTTGAGGAGTCCGACCCCGCCACTTATCTCACTATTGCGCTTGCCCTTGGTCAAGACGGTGTCGACATTCGCCCTCTCGCTTCCAAGCTTCTTCTCTATCCCAACGCCGTCATCCATATCACCGAACACTCTCTGGAACTCGATTCCGACACTGCCGCGCTTTTTCTCTACGGCTCCATGGACCCCGTCCAAGCCAGCAACGCTCTAATCGCTTTGCTCGACGATGAAAAGCCTTTCGTTCGTTCGGCAGCCGCGCATCTCCTCGCGGAGCAAATGACCGACGAAAGTTTTCGCGCCCTCCGCAAATGGGACGGACTCTCCAAAATCGAAGAAGATTTTCGCCGCAACGACATTCAAGCCATCATGAAATACCAGCCGCAAAAGCCCACCGATTACGCCCATCCCAAATTCACGCGCGAACAAGTCTTGCGGACCATCTCCGCGCTTCCCCACACCCAAAAGGAATTCGACCAGGTCATGGCCACCACAGGTGCCGCCTTCGATAAGGAAATGCGCGACAAAAAAGCCACCCAACAGCAACTCGCCCAAGCCGTCGCCGATGGTCTTCCCATTTACGGCATCTCCGACCACACCGCTTTCCAAACCAGTGCCATCGCCACCCTCAAACCCGAAGATTTCCCCACCGTTCGCGAAGCTCGCCGCCAATCCCTCTACAATATTTCCGACGAATCCCTCGCCGAGTATCTCGCCTACACCCAAATCATGATCGGCATGCTCAACCACCTCGACCTATTCAAGCAATACCGCCAACACTAATTGCGGTATCTCCCCGGTCAGTTTGTGTAGTGGCCAGCCTTTAGACCGGCCAGCAAGCGCTCGTATTTCGCGCTTGCCGGTCCTTGTAGTCGCCGCCTTCGGTAGCACAGGCTGTTTAGCCTGTGTTCCCACTTCAACCAACTCTAGCGGCCAGTGGCACAGGCACTCCTGCCTGTGCTCTTGGGCCGCTCTCCGCCTCGACGCCACACCGCCGCGCAGCCGTGAATGGGGCTTGGGCCCCGGAGGAATTGCTTTTCGACTCGTCCCTCAATGGCATGCCTACCCACAAAAATTCCTGTCATTCCGAGTGGAGTCTTCGGAGCGAGGAATCTGTCTTCGATCCTGATGTCTGGCCTCGAAGAACGAGGGCATCTCAACGCACACAGCATTACAATCGCGAATCCCCTCACCGCCTCATCCATCCGCCACGTGTTATCATCACCAAAGAACGCCGTGAACCCTTTTTCAAGCCGCCCCGCATCTCGCTTTCCGTGTCTTTTCTTCTTCTGCTTCCTCTTCCTCACACTCCCCTCTCCCGCCGACACCACCTCCCTCGACGACGCCGTCCACCAACTTGCCGACCGCGTCGCCTCCATCCCCAATCTTCATGGCCCCCTCCACCTTGTGTTTCTTCTGGATTCCAGCTTCGCCCCCGATACTGCCAAGGAATGGCAGACCACCTTCCGCAACGAAATGGTAGCGCGCAGCCTCGTTCTGACCGACGACCCCAATGCCCCGCTTCTCCGCGTCGGTATTTCCGAAACGCCCACGCAGCTCGTTCTTTCTGCCAGCGCCCGCATCGCCGATAAAGACGAAGTGCGCTTCCTCACCTTCCCTCGCGCCTCCTTCCGCACCGCCAGTCTTCCCTTTGTGCCGATTCGCATCGAACGCCAGCTCGTCTATTCCACCCCCGATCGCATTCTCGATGCTTCTTCCTTCTGGAATGGCGCCGAAACTGGCATGGCTGTTCTTCTCGTTCGCGGCGCAGAATTCTCCGTCGTTCGCTTGGATTCTTCCGGCCAACCTGCGCAGACCATTCCTCTCCCTGCCGCGAATCGCTCGCCATCTCGTGATCCTCGCGGTCAACTCACTGTCCACCCCGACGGCGGGTCCGTGCTCGTTTCCGACCAAAGTTGCGATTTCACTTGGCTGTCCAGCGCTGTCCCCAGCTGCCGTCCCGCAAAATCCGAATGGCGAACTCCCACCGTTCTTACTCCCTCTTGCGATTCAGGCGGCTGGAAGCTCCTTGCCGACGGCGGGGATTGGACTACCGCCGACGTACTGCAGGTCCTTCCTGACGCCGCGCTACGCCAAGGCAGTGCCGCTTTGCTCAGTGATTTTCCAGGTCCCATCTTGAGTGTCTCCGGCGAGCAAAACCCCGCCAGCGCTCTCGTCGTCACCAAAAATCTCCAAATAGGGAACTATGAGATTTACAAAATCACCCTCGCCTGCGGCAATTAACGCCGCCCCCATCGGGGCGCCGCACTGCAGCGCCCCATCTCGGCAAAGCGTCGGAATCACCGTCATTCCGAGCGGAGTCTTCGAAGCGAGGAATCTCTCTGGGATTTCCACCTATCGAAACTTTCTACCTCTTGCCCTCCTTCTCCTACTTCCTGCCCTCGCTCTCGCCACCAAACATCCCCATTATGGCGGCACCCTTCGCATCGAACTCCAGCTCGCCAAAGTCTCTCTCGATCCTCGCGAATGGAAACCCGGCACCCTCTCCGCCGGCGAAAATTCCAAACTCGCCGCCCTCGTCTACGACCGCCTCCTCACTCTCGATGACTACGGTCGCTTTCAGCCTAATCTCGCCACCGACTGGTCTCACGATCCCGCCTTCAAAACTTGGCAATTTAAAATTCGCCCCGGCGTGAAGTTCTCCGACGCTTCCCCGCTCACCGCAAAAGAAGTCGCCTCCGCGCTGCAATCGCTCCTTCCCTCCGGCTTCCAGGTTAGTGCTTCCGAAAATTCCATCACCATCCGTTCCACTCGTCCCGCACCCGATCTTCTCGAGCAACTCGCTTCCGGCCGCTACTTCATTTTCCGCGTGCTCTCCGACAACACTCTTGTCGGCACCGGTCCCTTCGTTCTCGACGATGCCGACACCAAGTCTCTCGCGGAACTAACTCCTTCTGCCGCCCATCCTGTTCACATCAAATTCCGCTCCAACGAAGACAATTGGTCTGGCCGCCCTTTTCTCGACTCCATCGACGTCACCCTCGGCGACCCCGCGCTTCGCCAGATTCTCGACCTCCAGGTCAGTCGCGCCGATATCATCGATATTTCTCCCGACCTCGTCCGCAAAGCCCGCCAGGACAATCTCCGCGTCTGGAGTTCGCCCCCATTCACGCTCCTTGCCCTGCGCTTCGATCCTGCCCAGCCCGCCGCTTCCAACCCCCTTTTGCGCGAAACCCTCGACCTCGCCCTCGACCGCGACACCATGGCCAACGTGTTGCTTCAAAGGCAAGCACTCCCTGCATCCGCTCTTTTGCCCCAGTGGCTCTCGGGATATGCTTTTCTCTTCGGGAATCCTATGAATCTCGATCGTGCCAAACAAATTCGTGCCTCGCTCCCGGCCAACGTTGCTGGAGCAGCCGATCCCCTTCGTCTTCGCGTCGATTCCACCGGTGATCTCATGAAGCTCCTCGGCGAACGCGTTGCCGTCAACGCCCGTCAATCCAACATCTCCGTTCAAGTCGTCTCCCACGGCGCTTCTTCCTCGCCCACCGCTAGCTCCCCCGCAGCGGGCCTGCACCTTTTTGCCTGGCACTACGATTCGCTTTCGCCTCGCACCGAGCTTCTCGATCTCGCTCGTTATCTTCACGCCGATCTCAACCCGGAATCGCTTCCAGACACGCTGGACCCCGACAAGCTCTACGCCGAAGAGCGCCGTCTCCTCGAACAACGCGAGGTCCTGCCCTTGCTGCTTCTGCCTGATTACGTCGCCATCGCCCCCGCCGTCCGCAATTGGTCCGTAGCGCCTTCCGGTGAGTGGCGTCTCGCGGACGTCTGGCTCGAGCCATCCCAGCCGGCCGCATCGAATTCTTCTTCACCGCAGACGCAGAGTCCTGCGCCAGGAGTGCATCCATGAGCTTTCGCAACAAAATCTTCCTCATCTTCCTGGCCACCGTTCTCGCCTCTGTCTCGCTTGTAGCCTACGGAGTCACCTACTACACCCAGCGTGCCTTCGAACAACAGGAAGCTCAGCACACGGAAGCTCTCGTCGCTCAATTCAAAAAAGAATTTGAGCAGCGTGGCGAAATGGTTGTTCAGCAGGTCGAAAACATTACCAACGCCGACGTGACCGTCCGCATGGCCATCGATCTCGCCCGTCCCAACGCCGATTCTTCGCTGTATCTCCATGACGCCAACGGTGCGGCACAGACCCACAATCTCGATTTCGTCGAGTTCGTCAATTCCGACGGCACGCTCATTTCTTCGGCGCAATATCCCGCCCGTGTCGGCTACAAAAACGATTGGGTCACCGGAAAAAATTGGGAGGGCACCTCGGCCTTCCTCAAGCGTGAAGAACTCCCTGATGGTGTTTCCCTCTCTCTCTCCGCTGTTCGCTCCAACGTCGTCGGCGAAAAAACCGTTTACGTCATCGGTGGCCGCCGCCTCGACCAGAATTTCCTCGCCGACCTCGTTCTCCCCGCCGGCATGCGCGCCCTGCTTTACCGCAATCTCGAAAACTCTTTCGTGCCCACCGCGCTCACCGACACTTCCGGCCCGGTTTCTCAGCCCGAACCATTTGAGTCCCTCATCGAACAGGCGCAAAAAGATCCGCACCAAACGATGCTCGTCAAGACCATTCAGTGGACCAGTGATCCTGCCAGCGCCGAAATGTTCCATGCCATCCCCCTCACCGGACGCAATGGCGAACTCCTCGGCGTTCTTCTCTTCGGCAGTTCCGGCAAAGAATTGATCATCCTTCGACGTCAGATTTTCAAGACCGCCGCGCTCGTCGCACTCGCCGCCATCCTTATCAGCCTCCTGCTCTCCTGGTGGATTTCGAAGCGCATCACTCGCCCCGTCGAGGAACTCGCCAATGCTGCCCGCGATGTGGCCGCCGGGCGCTGGGACGCGCACATCGACGTGCAGGGAAATGACGAGGTCGGTCAACTGGCCGGCGCCTTCAATCACATGACCCATACCCTCGCCGCACAAAAGGAAAAGCTTGTCCAGACCGAGCGTGTCGCGGCCTGGCGCGAACTTGCCCGCCGCCTTGCTCACGAACTGCGAAACCCGCTCTTCCCGATGCAGATCACCCTCGAAAATCTCCAGCGTGCTCGACAGCTTGGCCCCGCGCAGTTCCAGGAAGTTTTCGCCGAAGGTACCGCCACGCTGAAGGCCGAACTTGCCAATCTCAACAGCATCGTCGGCCGTTTCTCCGATTTCTCAAAAATGCCCGCGCCCAATCTTGCCCGCGTCAATGTCAACGAAACTTTGCGCAACGCCGTTCGTCTCTTCGAGCCTCAATTCACCGCCGTAGGCAAGCCTTCCATCACTACCGAATACTTCCTCAACGAATCTCTTCCCGAAATTGACGCGGACCCCGACCTGCTCCACCGCGCTTTCCAGAACCTCGTCCTCAACGCGCTCGATGCCATGCCCGCCGGGGGCAATCTCGTCCTCCGCACTGCCGACCGTGGCGACAACGTCCGCATTGAAGTCTCCGACACCGGCAAGGGCCTCACTCCAGAAGAATGCTCACGTCTGTTCACGCCCTACTACACCACTAAACAACAGGGCACTGGCCTCGGCTTAGCCATTGTCCAGTCTGTCGTCAGCGATCATCACGGCACCATCTCTGTTTCCAGCGAGGAGGGCCAGGGCGCCACTTTCCGCATCGACCTCCCGAAGCGCCAGCAAAACGCCAACCTTAAGCCCAAGCCCGAAGCCGCCGACTCCGTCCCGGAATCCCAACCTACCGCCCCCACCGTGTAAACTCCTGTGCCGCGCAAAGCCCATCTCCTTCTCATCGACGACGACCCCAACACCCTCGCCTCCCTTTCCCGCGCCTTCCGCCTCGCTGGTCATGAGGCCACCGTCTGCGACAATGCCAATCGCGCCATCGAAATCCTGCAATCTCAACACTTCGACCTCATCCTCTCCGACGTGGTCATGCCCGGCAAAACCGGTATGCAACTCCTCGAAGAGCTCAAGAATTCCGGCCTGCAGACTCCTATCGTTCTTGTCTCCGGCCAAGCCAACATCGAAATGGCCGTCAAGGCCACCCGCCTCGGTGCTCTCGATTTTCTCGAAAAGCCGCTCACGACCGACAAGCTCCTCCTCACCGTAGACAACGCATTAAAACTCTCCCGCCTCGAAGACGAAAACCGCGAACTCCGTCACCGTCTCGGCAAACACGAACTCGTCGGCTCGGGCCCCGCCATGGCCAAGCTGCTCTCTCAAATCGACCGCGTCGCCGCCAGCGAAACCCGCATCTGCATCCTCGGCGAAACCGGCACCGGCAAGGAACTCGTCGCCCGCGCCATCCACGAAAAATCTCCCCGCCACGAAAACGATTTCATTACTCTCAATTGCGCCGCCGTTCCTGCCGAACTCATCGAATCCGAACTCTTCGGCCACGAGAAAGGCGCGTTCACCGGCGCTGCCACCCGTCACACCGGCAAATTCGAACAAGCCGAAGGCGGCACGCTCTTCCTCGACGAAATCGGCGATATGCCCCTCGCCATGCAGGCCAAGCTCCTGCGCGTCCTCGAAGAGGGCGAAGTCGAGCGCGTCGGCGGCGACAAGCCCATCAAAGTTAACGTACGCGTCATCGTCGCCACCCACCGCAATCTCGAAGAGCTCGTTAAGAAAAATGAATTTCGCGCCGACCTTTTCCATCGCATCTTCGTTTTTCCCCTCACGCTTCCGCCTCTTCGCGATCGCAAGGAAGATTTTCCCGCACTCGTCGCGCATTTTGCCCAGCAAGTCGCCAAGCAGAATGCCTGGAAGACCAAAACCTTTTCCGGCGACGCCATCGCTGAGCTTCGCCGCTACTCCTGGCCCGGCAATGTCCGCGAACTCCGCAACATC
>Ga0335073_10001174_pt1 | contig 34879 bp, 26 predicted proteins | sample Lox_Sample_22_FD_207093 | JGI IMG/M metagenome (GOLD analysis project Ga0335073, IMG submission 207093) | Soil microbial communities from Loxahatchee National Wildlife Refuge, Florida, United States - Lox_Sample_2.2 | ecosystem: Environmental > Terrestrial > Soil > Wetlands | place: USA... | reverse complement strand
GTTGCGAGTTCGGTCACCCCGGCCAGCATGTGCGTTAAGGTCGCGTCCTCCGATGCGAGCAGCCAGCGCGGACAGACGACCGACTGGACGGTGAGCGCCTGGGCAACCGGCGGAAACGTACCGGATGCCACCATCCGCCTGCAGGCGACCGCCGCGGGCGGTGCGGTACCGAAGTTCAGTTTCGGGTGCGGCAGCGATGATGGCGCCTCGTGCGCCCTGGGCACGATCGACGCCCAGTCTTCGCCGCGGCAACTCCAAGCGCAGCTCACGGTCCCCGCCACGGCCTCGACGGTCAAGTCCGTCACCCTGACGGTCATCGGAAGCGCCACGCACCTGCCGAAGGCGCCCACAGCGTCTGCGACCGTGACCATCACGGCGCCACCCGCACCGCCAGCACCACCCACCACCCCGACCACGGCACCGCTGGCCCCGGCCCCTGTCACCTCGCCGCTGTCGGTCACCGGCCTGCCCGGCGTCCCCGGCGTCACAGCGACGGGCGGCACGCTGAGCCCCGGTGGCAACGCCGCCGGCCTGTTCCCCACCCTGAACCCGGCGCCGACCCACTCCGCCCCGCGGAGCACGCGCACCAGCCAGGCGGCGAGCACGTCCGCGCTTCCCGGGGGCGCCCCCGTTGTCGGCGCCCAGCTAGCCGGCCTGGCCGCGCTCGCCCTTGGCTGCGTCCTGGCGATAACCCGGTTCTCGATCCGCCGCCGCCCGGTCCCCGCAGGGCAACTGAGCCAAGACACCACCAGCCAGTCACAAGACGCGCTCTCCCAGGCTCCAGCGCAACCGGAGGCGCTGAAGCCGCCGCAACCGGACAAGCCGCAGGAACCTCCAGCAAGCAAACCAGACGGAGCCTAGGGCCACCAGGACGGCTACTTCGCGTACAACTCCAAGCTCGGCCGCACGGCGTCCATGGTGGCAGCGAGCTTCGCGGTCGTCATCGTCGGCGACACCACGGTCCCGAACGTGTCGTTGTCAAACCACACGCACATCGACGCACTCTGCCCGTTGAGATGCGTCTCGGTACACGCCGCCTCGCCGCCGAGCGATCCCGCGGACACGATGGTGGACGGCTTATAGGTCTGCTCGAAGTTGGCTATGGACGCCGCGGGGTCAGCGCCCGCCAGCTTGCCGCCCACGAACATGAAGATCTGCGCGTTGCTGCCAGGGGTGATGCTGCCCTGCTGGTAGACGGCGGATACCACGTCGCTTGCCTGCCCTGAGCTGGCCTTCGCGACCTTCTGCGCCTCGGCGCCCACCTGAAGCTGCTTTTCCAGGTTGGCCGACCGGCTGAATCCGTCCACCGTCTGCGGGGCAACGACCTCGTGGGCCGGCCCGCTCGGCCCGGAGAACACGTACTTCATCAGCACTCCGCCGATCGCGCCGGCCGCGACGACGGCGATGGCGCCGAGCGCCATCCACTGCCGCCGGTCGCCGCTGCGGCCGCGCCGGCGGCCGACTGCGCGCCTGCTGGCGGTGTCGTCGTCCTGCTGCGGCCGCTCGGCGGGCCGGTCAAGCGTGCGGGTGAACGCGGCGGGCACCGGCTCGTCGGTCAGGTCAAGATCGGCGAAGTGGTCGAATGACGTGTCCTCGGCCCAGCCCCGCGGCTGACCGTCCGGTGGCGAGAGCAGTGCGGTGCCGGACGCCCGCATCCCCGTGCCCGGTGTGAGCGCGCGCAGGTTGTCGAGGCGCGTCTCGTCGTACACCGGGACGTCGAACCTGGTGCTGTCGCCCGGCTCGACAAGCGCCTTCATGTCGAAGCGGGTCGCGGCAGCCCGGGCTCTCCGTCCGCGATCAGAACCAGCAGGAGACGAGGAACGATTGCGGTTGTCTCCGAACCCCTCATTCCCGTACGCCGCGGGTCCGGCCTCGCGCCTGACGTCATCACCAGCGCGCCACAGGTTGTCCAGCCGGGTCTCGTCGAACCTCTTCATATCGAAGCGGGTCTCGTCGAACCTCGGCCGCGGGCCCGAGTGGCGCGGCGAGCTCTCGTACCGGGGGTCGTCGTAGGAGAGGCGTCCGTAGCCCGGCTCGTCATAGCCGAACGCCTCGAAGTCGCCCGTGCCGATGATGCCCGACAGGTCGTAGCCGGGACCGTTGACACCCGGCATGGAGTAGTCGGAGCCGTTGTAGGCGGAAGGGTCGAAGGCAGGCGGCTGGTAGCGCGCGGCGCCGTCGTCGTGCGTGCTGCCGTAGCTGTCACGGCGCCCGTCGTTGTCGATCGACAGGTAAGGGTCGGTCGCGTAGGCGTCCTCGTCGCCCTCGTAACGGAGCGGCTGATCGTAGTCCCAGGGCTGCTTATAGAGGTCGGCCCCGTGGTAAGCGTCCGCGCCCGCCGCGGACGACGGGTAGGCCATCTCGATCTCGCCGGAGGCGGTGTAACTCGATCCCGCATAGTCCGGCTGGCGGTACCCCTGGGATGTGGTCACCCCGGGCGGTGACAGCGGGTACCCGGACTGGGCGTACCCGGCAGCCTCAAGGGAACCGGGGAAGGCGTAGCCCTGCTGTCCCTGGCCTGACTCCACGAATCCGCGCACCGTCCTGGTGCCCGCGATACCCGCGTCCTGCGCGGCCGGCCCCTGATAGCCGGGGTCGCGGTAGCCGTCGTCACCGTATCCCGCCGCGTTAAACGCGGCGTACGGGTGCGCACCCTGCGCGCCCGCCGACGGCTGGGCTGCCTGGGGTGACCCGTAGCGGTAGTCACCGTTCTGGTACCCCAGCGCGGGGTACCCGGTCGGCCACGAGACCTCCGGTCCGAACGGCGCCTGCCGCCGGCTGGCCGGAGTCATGCCCTGGCCATCGTCGGAATGCGGCCATCCGCTCCTCATATGGCGGTCACCTCGTGTTGCTAGCGGTACCTGCGGTACAGGCAAGGTCACAACATCATCTCGGCAAATGCCTACGTTCGCTACCCGAACGGGCATATCGGCTGGCCAATCCCGGAAATATCTCGGCAAAACATCTCACTACCGGACATTTCTCCGACTGCCGACGACCCCTTCGAAATCCAACGTAGACCTCCAGACGGCCCCATGTAGGGAACTTCGCGGCGACGCGCGGTGCACATTGGACGCCTTAGCCGCATACCGCGCGTACCGGCACGCCCACCGTCAGGCGTCGGCCACCCGCGGCGCATTCCCTAGCGACCGAGCCCTAGCGCAACCGCCGGCGTGCGGCATACCCGCCTTCTCCGGCCTGTGGACGCTCACAGAAGGAGAGAACGTGGAAACTTTGCGCAAAATGTCACTTCCGCGTGCGTCACGCACGCGGAATTACCAACTTGCGCAAAGTTTCCATGCTGTTGTCTCCTGGGGGGACGCAACTGGGCACCAGCTGACGCACCCCTCCCAATGGCATCAGCTTTGCTGAGCGGCATGCGAGATCGCGCCCGGTCGTCCAGCCAGCGGCTGCGCGAAGACGCGGATGCCAGCGGCTGCGCGAAGACGCGGATGCCAGCGGCTGCGCGAAGACGCGGATGCTTATTGCCAGCCGCGCGACGGCGATCCTAGGCGACGTCACGCCGCCGGAGGGCGGCCAGTCCGGACGCGCATAGGACCACCGCGATCACGCTCACGGCTATCAGCGGCGTGGCCGTTACGCTGCCTCCGGGCAGCCGGGGGACGTGCGTGAAGGGTGAGATGTTCAGCACCCAGTGGGATAGCTGCAGTGCCTGCCCGAAGATGTTGAGCAGCACGACCAGCCCGACGGCCGTCCAGCTGACCGCGACGCATGCGTCCGGTAGCGCGCCGAAAGCGAGCGCGGCGACACCGACGACCATCAGCGCCGCGGGAAGCTGGACGATGCCCGCCGTGAGCATCCGTGCCGTCTGGTCGCCCGCGCCGCCGACGCTGAGGCCGTAGCCGAGGCCGGTCGCCAAGCCGGCGATCGCCAGGAGGACCGCCGTCCCGGCGAACGCCACGAGCAGGTGGCTGAGCCCCCAACGGACGCGCCCCACCGAGCCTGCGAGCACGGGGTCGGCCCGGCCCGCCGCCTCCTCGGTGTGCAGCCGAAGCACGGTGGATACCCCGTAGGCCGCGGCGACGAGCCCGCCGAGGAGCATCAGCGACGCCAGGTACGCGTTGACGATGGCGGACTGCCCGCCGAGCCTGGTGAACTCCTTAGTCAGTGCACCGCTGGTGGCGACCAGCTGGCCGATGCCCTTTCCCGCCGCGCCGCAGACCGCGAACATGACCGCGAACCCGGCCGCCCAGCCCGCGAGCGCCGGCCACTGGAGCCGCCAGGCGAGCGCGAGCGGGCCGCGCAGAGCGGCGGACGCGTCCGGCCTGCCGGGCCGGTCGGGGAACAGGCCCGCCCCGTGGTCGCGCCGGGCGGCCAGCGAGAACGCCAGCCACGTGGCCGCTGCGAACGACGCGAGCGGCAAGGCCAGCACCCACCAGCGCTCGCCGGCGAACGGCCGCAGCATCTCTGTCCAGCCGAGCGGCAGCACCCAGGTCAGCCAGGCGGGGCCGCCGGCCCCCGTCGCGTCGCCCACCGCCCGGGCGAGGAACGCGGCGCCGAGCACCCCGACGGCCAGGCCGCGGGCGGCCCGGGCGCCGGCGGTGAGCTGCGCCGCCACAGCGCTGATCCCGGTGAACGCGAGCCCGCAGGTGCCGATCGCGAGCGCGAGCGCGGCCGAGCCCGCGGCGGGCAGGCCGAGCAGGGGCAGCAACACGCACAGCGCGGCGGTGAGCACCACGCTGGCGCCCGCGGCCACCGCGATCGCCGACGCCAGCGGCGCCTGCCGGCCGACCCGCGCGGAGCCGATCAGCTCAAGCCGCCCCGCCTCTTCATCGCCCCTGGTATGCCGCATGACGAGGAAGACAGACATGAGCGCCGCGATCAGCGACCCCCAGACACCGTACCGCCAGGCGGTCAGCGCGCCGACGGAGTCGCCGTTGAGCCGCCCGTACAGGAAGAGCAGCGCCGGATTGCTCTCCCCGGACGCGACAAGCGCCGTCCGCGATGACACCGTCTTGTAGAGCTGCACGAACGCGTACGCGTTCGAGGCGACACCGATGATCACCACGTAGAGCCAGATGGGCAGCATGACGCGGTCCCGGCGCAGCGCCAGCGTGGCGAGCGCGCGGGTCCCGGTCAGCGGGCCGCCTCCCGGAGGGGTCCGCACGGTGGCCGCCGGGACGGCAGAGACGGTGGTCATGGTGCGGGAGTCACCTGCACCCGTTCCTCGTCGTGGTTCTGGCCCGAATAATGCCGGAGGAACAGCTCCTCGAGCGTGGGCGGACGGCAGGTGAGGGTCCGCACCCCGATGGCGGTCAGACGGCGCAGCACCTCGTTGAGCGCGGCGTTGTCCACCTCGCAGCGCAGCCGCGTTCCCTCCATGACCGCGTCGTGCACGCCGGGGAGGGCGTCCGGGGCGAACTGGCCGTCAAGTTCGGCGTCGACCGTGGTCCTGGTGAGGTGCCGCAGTTCGGCGAGCGTGCCGGTCTCGACGGTCCGGCCGGCCCTGATGATCGTCACCCGGTCCGCGAGTGCCTCGGCCTCGGCGAGAATGTGGCTGGACAGCAGCACGGTCCGGCCACCTTGCCGCTCGGCGCTCACGCAGTCCCTGAACGCCGCCTCCATCAGGGGGTCGAGGCCCGCCGTCGGCTCGTCGAACAAGAGCAGTTGCGCGTCGCTGGCCAGGGCGGCGATCAGCGCCACCTTCTGCCTGTTGCCCTTGGAGTAGGCACGGGCCTTCTTGGACGGGTCCAGGTCGAACCGCTCGATCAGCTCCTGACGGCGCTTGAGTTCGCCGCTGTCGCCGCGGAGCCTTGCGAGCAGATCGATGATCTCACCGCCGGTCAGGTTCGGCCACAGTGTCACGTCGCCGGGCACGTAGGCCAGCCTGCCGTGCAGCGCCGTCGCGTTCCGCCAGGGGTCGCCGCCGAGCAGGCTGACCTCGCCCGCGTCCTTGCGCAGCAGGCCGAGCAGGATACGGATGGTGGTGGTCTTGCCCGCGCCGTTCGGTCCGAGGAAGGCATGCACCTCGCCCGTGCGGACGGTGAGGTCGAGGCCGTCAAGCGCCGTGGCCTTGCCGAAGCGCTTGCGCAGCCCGCGCGCCTCGATTGCGTTGCCCATACCGGATAGTCTGCTCCGCGGCCGGGCTCGCGCGCACGGGCTAAGGTCCCGTGCGGCGCCGCTTCGATTCTGACGCTATCCAACTGATTGACGCTTTGTTAGCTGAGGGAATTGCCAGGATTTCAAATCGTACGAAATCCTGTGGTTCGTGATCCCCCCGCGAGGCCCGCTGCCGGCGCGCCGGATGACGGCGCACTGGGTGGTGCTCGCCGCCGCGGCGCTGACCACCCTGGTGGCCGCGGCCGTCGGTGCCGCGCTCGCGGTGTTCGCCGGGCAGGCCCTGCCGCTGGCTGTACGGCACGACCTGGTGGCGGCGCCGGGCACTTCCCTGCAGGCGTCGGGGTCATTCGGCGGCGGCGACCCGGCCTCGACCGCCGCGGCGCTGCGGTCGGCGATCGGCGGGGCGCTGTCCGGGGTGCCGGTCGGCTTCTGGTCGGGCACCTGGTCCGATCCGCTCGGCTTCGTCGCCGGGGCACTGCCCGCCCGGCCGGCCGGCGCGGGCCGGGGCACCACGCCGCTGCTCGAGGCGGCCGCGCTCGACGGCATCACGAGCCATGCCGTGCTGGTGGCCGGTACCTGGCCGGCGTCTTCCCCGGGTTCGTCTGGCGAGATCCCCGCCGCGCTGCCCGCCACAAGCGCCGCGCTGCTGCGGCTGCACGTGGGGGACGTGATCCAGGTGGAGGACCGCAACACAAGCACCCGGGTCACCTTTGCCGTGACCGGCCTGTACGCGCAGCGGCAGTTGCCGGGCAGCGCCGCCTCCTACTGGCAGCTTGACTCGGTGCCGGCCAGCGGCTCGAGCACGGCGAGCGGCTTCATCACCTACGGGCCGCTTGTCGTTTCCCCGTCAGCGTTTCCCGGCAAGCTCGCGGCGGCGACCGGGACCTGGGTCGCCCAGCCCGACATGGGCGCCTTCAGCGACACCGAGTTGTCCGCGGTCTCGGCCGGCGTCACGTCGCTTGAGGGCTCACTGAACAGCTCGAACACGCTCAGCGGCCTGCAGGTGACCTCCAGTCTGCCGACGGTGCTTGCCGGCATCGGGAGCAACCTAGCGCTCGCCAGGTCGCTGCTCGCCATCAGCGGGCTGCAACTGCTCGTGCTGACCGTCGCGGCGCTGCTCGCGGTCGCCCGGCTGCTCAGCAGCCAGCGGGAGGGCGAGACCGAGCTGCTCATGGCCCGCGGCGCCACCCCGTGGCAGCTCGCCAGGCTGACGGCGGCCGAGGTCGTCCCGCTGTCAGCGGTGACCGCGCTGGCCGGCGGGATCGCGGGAATCTGGCTGGCACGGCTGCTCGCGGGCACGCTGTACGGCACGGCCACCAGCGGCGGCGCGGCGAGCGGCGGCATCAGCCTCACCGCCGCCGGCACCTGGACCGACGGGCTGGCCACCGCACTCGTCGTCTTCGCGCTCGCGGCCGGCGCGATGCTCTACCCGGTGCTGCGCCCGGGAACCGGCGCGGCCCGGGTCAGGCGCGGGCGCCAGGCGGCACTCGCCACCGCCACCCGGGCCGGCGCGGACCTGGGCCTGATCGTGCTCGCCGTCCTGGCCGGCTGGCAGCTGCGCCGCTACTCGGCCGTCTCGACATCATCAAGCGGGGCCCCGGCGGCCATCGACCCCGTGCTCGCGCTCGCACCAGCGCTGGCACTCGCCGGCGGCACGGTGCTCACGCTGCGGCTGCTGCCCGTTGCGGCCAGGGCGGCCGACCGGCTGGCCGCGGGCGGCCGACGGCTGACCGGGGCGCTGGCCGCCTGGCAGTTCAGCCGTCAGCCCCTGCGCCAGGGCGGCGCCGCGCTGCTGATCGTGATGGCGGTCGCCACCGGCACGCTGGCGCTCGCGCAGCACCAGAGCTGGGCCAGGTCGGCCGCCGACCAGGCGGCGTTCACCACCGGGGCCGACGTACGGGTCGACCTGGCGGCACCGCTCGCGCCCGGTGCCACCACGCGGCTGACCCAGGCGGCTGGCGTCACCGGCGCGATGGCGGTCGCCCCCGACTCCGAGACGCTGCCCGGCCAGGTGGTCGCTGTGGACGCCACGCGGGCAGCGGGCGTCGTTCAGCTCCGCGCTGACCAGTCGCCGCTGCCGCCGGCCGCGCTGTTCGGCAAGCTCGCGCCTCCGGCCGGCGCCGGCGGGACCGTCCTGCCCAGGGGCCAGGGGAACATCCAGCTGGTGGCCACGCTGAGCCGCGCGCCTCTCGGCTCGGTTACCGCACTGCTGACCGTGACCGACGCGGCCGGCGGCTCGTTCCAGCTCCCCCTGTCGGGTGCGCTGCCGGCCGACGGGCGCCCGCATCCGCTTACCGCTTCGCTCGGCGGGACCGCAGCCGCCTACCCGCTCCGGCTCACCCAGCTCACCCTGAACTACGTCATGCCTGAGCGGCCGTTTACCAAGCCCGTGACCCTGACCATCGACGGCGCTCCCTTCACCGGCTGGAACGGCACCGCCTCCTCGCAAGAACTCGAGTCAACTGGCAGCGCCGGCCCGTCCGCCCTTCCGGTGAAGGCCAGCATGGTGGCGGCATCGGCAGGCGTGACGGTTACCTTCACCCCCGGCTACGGGGAGGTGAGCTTCCAGAACACTATGGGGGCGATCGTCACCGAGCCGGCCGACGCCCAGGTCACGCTCACCCCGGGGAACCTGGCGCCGGCCGCGGTCGCGGCGATCGCTACCGAGGCGTTCGATGAAGCGAACCACACCGGCGTCGGCGCGACGGTGGCGACGACGATTAACGGGATCACGGTCCCCGCCCGGATCGTCGCGCAGACCCCTACGTTCCCGACCGTGACCGGCAGCGCCCTGATCATGGACCTCACCACCCTTCAGTCCTACCTGGCGGCCCATGGCAGTTCGCCGCTCGGCATCACGCAGTGGTGGCTGGCCACGGCAGGCCACGGGATTCCCCCCGCCCTCGCCGCGGCCCTGCCGGCGGGCGCGGCGATCACAAGCAGCACCGCGTCGGCGGCCGCCACCGCGAAGGACCCGCTGTCCGCCGCTCCGCAGCAGGCGCTGCTGGCCGTGGCCGCCGCGGCGGCACTGCTCGCGGTCACCGGCTTCTGGGTCTCGATCGCGGCCAACGTCAGGCAGCGGCGAGCGGAGAACGCGCTGCTCGCCGCGCTGGGCGTGGCCCAGCGGTCCGCCGCGGCCGGGCTGTTCACCGAGAAGCTGCTGCTTTCCGTGCCCTCGGCCGCGCTCGGGCTGCTGCTCGGCAGCCTCGTCGCCCGGCTGCTCGTCCCCGCGGTCACCCTGACCACGGCCGCGCAGCCGCCGGTCCCGCCGGCCATCCCGCTGTTCGACCTGCCGCAGACCGTGCCGCTGGCGATCGCGGTCGCCGTGCTCCCGGCGCTCGCGGCCGCGCTGGTTGTCTTCCGCCGCCCCGACCCGGCCGCCGAACTGCGAGCGGCGGAGGCGGCGTGAGCGGGTACCCCAAAACGAGCTTGCTCAGGCCGCGGCGGGCGGGCCGCACCAGGACACCGCACGTCCCGCGGGGAATCTACGTCGCGCTCGGGCTGCTCACCTGCTGCGCGGTGTTCGCCGCCACCGCAGGCGTCCGCGAGGCGCTCGTCACGACCACGCAGGCGCTGCGGCAGACGCTCGACGCCACACCGTCGTTCTCAAGGCTCATCACGGTCTCGACGAACTCGGCGAGCGTGTCATCCGCCCTGCAGTACGCGAGCCAGTCCGGAGCCGCGCAAGGCAGCAGCCTGACCGAAGCGCAGATCACCGAGATCACTCAGCAGCTGCACGCCGACTACGGCCACGGAGCCATCAGCCTCGCCCCGGAGAGCAGTGACTGGACCTCTCTGACGACGGCAGAGAACCTCGTGCAGTCGCCGCTGCCCGCCGTCGGCGGCACGCCGGTCAAGCTTGAGCTCACCTACCGGCAGCCGCTGAGCCAGTACATGCGGCTGGTGGCCGGGCACTACCCGGCGGTCCCGGGCCCGCCCGTCTCCCCGTCGGCCCCGAATCCCGGCGGCGGCGTCTTCGCCGGGTCAGGAACCATCCGCTACGTCCCGCTCCTCCAGGTCGTGGTGACGCAGCAGACGGCGTCCACCCTCGGCCTCCGGGTCGGCTCGGAGATCCAGGTCAACGGCCCGACCCTGGCGGCCAGCAGCGACATCACCTTCCAGGTGAGCGGGATCGTGGCACCGACCGACCCGGCCTCCTCATTCTGGACCGTTGACGCTGCCGCTGCCGTCCCCGACCTGGAGAACCCGGCCAGCATAAGCCCGCCGCCGTTCTGGGCCGCCGGGGTGATCGCGGGTCCCGGCGAGGCAGCCGCGGTGCAGCTGGACTTCGGATCTGGTGACCTCACGATGCAATGGGGGTTGCCGCTCGCACTCGGCTCGATCACCGCGCAGCAGGCCCGGCCGTTGTACGACGCGCTGACCTCGCTGAGCGCCCAGACGCCGCAGCTATCGGGTGACGTCGCGCCGGTCTCGAGCACGCTCAACGCCTCCTCTAACCTGCTGCCCGTCCTGGCGTCGTACTTCGCGAGCGCACAGTCGGTGGACGCGCTGCTGTGGCTGCTGTACGTAAGCCTGACGGTGACCGGCCTCGCGGTGCTGCTGCTCGCCGCGCGGATGGTCGCGGTACGCAGGTCGGCGGAGCTGACGGTGGTCAGGGCACGGGGCGGGTCGCTCTGGCAGGTGGCCCTGGCCGCCTGCCGTGCCGCGGCGGTGGTCTGTGTCCCTGCGGCTGTGATCGCGGTCGCCCTGGCCGTCCTCGTCGTGCACGGCGCGGGCGCGGGCGACCTCGGATCCGCGAGCGCCTGGTGGCCGCCGGCGGCGATCCTGGTTTTCGCGGTCTGCGGCCCGGCCGTGGTCGTGGCCTGGCAGCACCGGCTGCCGCGGCACCAGGCGGCCACCGCCACCGCCGGGCAGCGTCGACCGCGGGGGCTGGTCCGGCTGGTCACCGAGGTGACCCTGGTGGCCGCCGCGGTCGCCGGAATCATCGTGTTCCGTCAGCAGGCCTCGGCGCAGGGACCGGGGGTCGACCTCTACACGAGCGCGGCGCCAGTGCTTACCGCCGTCCCCGCGGTGATCGTGATCATGCGGATCTACCCGCTGGTGCTGCGCGGGCTGTTGCGTCTGTTCGCCCGGTCGGCGGGCGCCCCCGCGTTCCTCGGCCTGGCCCGTGCGGCGCGCAGCACGCTCACCCCGGCGCTGCCCGCGTTCGCGCTCGTCCTCGCGCTCACCGTGGCCGCGTTCGCGGGCATGGTGCGGGACGCGGTGACCAACGGAGATGTCGCCGCCTCCTGGAAGGCCGCCGGCGCGGACGTGACGATCAGCGGCATATCCGCGTTCCCCGACTTCGCGATACCGCCCGCCGCCGTCCGCGCGATCGGCTCTGTTCCGGGCGTGACGCACGAGGCCGAGGCGTGGCCGGCGGGCTGGCTGTCGTCGAACGGCGTGCAGGTCAGCGTGCTTGCCGTGGACCCGGCCAGCTACTCGGCGCTCGTCGCGGCGACGCAGGGGTACCCCGCGGTGCCGGCCGGGCTGCTTTCCGTTCCGGCCACGCCGGGCGCGGCGCAGCCGGTGCTGGCGTCCCCGCAGGCCGTCGCCAGCCTCGGCAGCGGACCGGTCTCGATCAGCACCACAGCCAACATCGCGCTGCGGCCGGTGACGGTCCGGGTGGCGGGCGTGGTGTCGTCCACGCCCGGCTGGCCCGCCGGCGGCTCCTTCCTCATCATGCCGCTGGCGGCACTCAAGTCCGTCGCCACGCCGCCGGTGCCGGTTCCGATCACCGAACTGCTGCTGACCGGGCCCAACATCGACCGGGCGCGGCTGACAACCGTGCTGCGCGCTGACCTGCCGCCGGGCGGGTACGCGTTCTACCGCTCCGACGTGCTTTCCGCGCTGGATAGCGCGCCGCTCAGGCAGGGGGCGTTCATCCTGGTCACGCTCTCTGTCGCGGTTGCCGCCGTGCTCGGTATCGCGGTCATGTTCCTTGAGCTCGCACTCGGCGCGGCCGAGCGCGAGGCGAGCCTCGCCCGGCTGGCCACGATGGGCCTCGGCGAACGGCAGCGGGCGCGGGTCGTGGCGCTTGAGGTGCTGCCCGCGGTGATCGCCGCGGCGGTCGCGGCCTGGGCGTGCGCGCTCATCCTGCCCCAGGTGGTGGGTCCCGCCATCGACCTGTCCGTCTTCACCAGCACGCCGGTAGCCGTGCCGCTGGCGCCCGGAGTCAACTTCTCGGCCACGGCTCCGCTGGTACCAGACGTGGCATCAGTCGCGCTGCCGCTTGCCGCGCTCATCGTGCTCGCGGCCGTGGCGCTCTGGATCGAGATCAGGTCGGGACGGCGCGGCGTCACCACGGCCTTGCGGGTAGGCGGATAGGGGATGGGCGGGCAAGTGCGGATGAAGCAGCGGACGACGCGGATGAACGGGAGGGACAGGTGACGGCAGCGGAACCGCCGAAGACACCCGGCGCGGACGAGCCTCCCGGCACGATCGGCACGCTCGCCGCGGCCGCCGCCCGCGGGCACGACGACTACGGCGCCGGCGCGCTGATCGTCTGCGACCGCCTGGTACGCATATACGCCGCCGAGGGGATCGAGGTCCAGGCGCTCCAGGGCCTGGACCTCGTGGTGGAGACAGGGGAACTCACCGCCCTTGTCGGGGCGTCCGGCAGCGGCAAGTCCACGCTCATCAACATCCTGGCCGGTCTTGATACGCCGACCGCGGGGTCGGTGCGGGTGGGCGGGCAGGACCTGGCGACCATGACCGCACGGCAGCGGCTCGGCTACCGGCGGTCCGTGGTCGGGTTCGTCTGGCAGCAGACGGCACGCAACCTGCTGCCCTACCTGACCGCCGCACAGAACGTCGAACTGCCGCTCCGGCTCGCCGGGACGCGCCGGGCCGCCAGGCATGCGCGGGCGGAGGAACTGCTCGGCCTGCTCAGCGTCGGGCACTGTGCGGGCCGACGCCCGGACCAGATGTCGGGCGGCGAGCAGCAGCGGGTCGCGATCGCGGTGGCGCTCGGGAACTCGCCGTCCGTGCTGCTCGCCGACGAGCCGACCGGAGAGCTTGACAGCGCGACGGCGGCGTCGGTGTTCGGGGCGCTGCAGACGGCCAATAACGAGCTTGGCGTGACGGTGCTGGTCGTGACGCATGATCCCGCCGTGTCGTCGATGGTCAGGCGGACGATCGCGATCAGGGACGGGCGCACCGCGACCGAGACGCTGCGGCATGGCGCGGCCGACGAGTCGGGAGTCCTCGGGCACGCGGTGGAGTACGCGGTCCTCGACCGGGCCGGACGGCTGCAACTCCCCCGCGACATGACCGAGGCACTCGGCATGCGCGACCGCGTCCGGCTTGAGGCGGAGACCGACCACATCGGGGTCTGGCCGGACATCCACCGCAGCAACGGCGACAAGCAACAGGGAGACACCGCGTGAGCATGGTGGACGTGCGTGAGGTGACCCGCACCTTCGGCAGCGGCGTGACGGCGACCGCAGCGCTACGCGGGGTGACGTTCTCGGTCGACGAGGGCAGGCTGGTCGCGCTCCGCGGCCGGTCCGGGTCGGGCAAGACCACCCTGCTCAACATCGTCGGCGGCCTCGACTCCCCCGACGGAGGCACCGTGCTGGTCGCAGGCCGGGACGTGACGGCCATGGGCGAGCGGGAGAGGATGCGGCTGCGCCGCGAGACCGTGTCCTATGTCTTCCAGTCGTTCGGCCTGCTGCCGGTACTGTCCGCCGCCGAGAACGTGGGGGTGCCGCTGCGCATCGCCGGCGTCGACCCACGCGAGCGCGAGGACAGGGTCTCGCTCATGCTCTCCATCGTCGGCCTCGCCGGTCACGCCAGGCAGCGGCCTGCCGAGCTTTCCGGCGGCCAGCAGCAGCGGGTCGCCATCGCCCGCGCGCTCGCCAGCCGCCCCGCCCTGCTCCTGGCCGACGAGCCCACCGGCCAGCTGGACGCCGAGACCGGCAAGCAGATCATGCGGCTGCTGCGTGCCGTGGTCCGCTCCGAGGGCGTCACCGCCCTGGTGGCGACGCATGACCCCACCCTGATCGACCTGGCCGACGAGGTCCTCCAGCTAGAGGACGGCAAGATCGCCGCGCCGGTCGCGGGATAGCGGACACCCGGGCTGCACAGGGAATCCGCGCTTGCCGGTGCCCGCCAGCGGCGCTCAGGCGACTGTGGTGCCGGTGGCGGCGACGAGGTCCGCGTACAACCCGGTGAGCTGCCTGGTGACCGGGCCGGCCGCGCCCTCGCCGACGGTACGGCCGTCGACGGCCAGGACCGGGGCGAGGCCGCCCATCGTCCCGGTGACGAATACCTCGGACGCGTTGTAGAGCTGAGTGAGCGTGTAGTCGCCCTCGGCGCAGGCGATGCCGCAGGAGGAGGCGAGGCGCAGCACGGCCGCCCGGGTGATCCCCTCCGGGCAGGCGGCCGTGGTCGGCGTCGCCAGCGTTACCCGGGCCGTACCGTAAGGATCGCCGGTATTGCCCGGGAACACCATGAACAGGTGCGTCGCGTTCGTCTCCGCTATGAAGCCGCGGCTGTCCAGCAGCACCGCGTCGTCGGCGCCCGCCACGTTCGCCTCGATCTTGGCCAGGATCGAGGTGAGCAGGTTGTTGTGGTGAATCTTGGGGTCAAGGGAGTCCGGCGCGTGTCGCCGGACGCTCGACGTGACGAGCCGGATCCCCGACATGTCGTAGACCGGGTCCTTGAACTCGGCGAGCACGATCAGCGTCGGTCCCGAGACGTTCAGCCGCGGGTCCATGCCCGAGGTGACCTTGACGCCGCGGGTCAGCGTCAGCCGGATGTGCACGCCGGTGTGCATCGAGTTGGCGGCCAGCGTACGGCTGATCTCCTCGATGACGGCCGTGTCCGACGGCACCGAGGCGAAGCCGAGCGCGTGCGCGGACCTGCGCAGCCGTGCCAGGTGCTCCTCGAGCGCGAAGATCCGGCCGTTGGTCAGCCGCAGGCCCTCCCAGACCGCGTCGCCGCCTTGCACCACCGAGTCGAACGGCGAAACCCCCGCCTCGTCCCGGTGCGACAGGCGGCCGCCGACGTTGACGATCAGGTCGCGGTTGCGCTCGTCGAACTTCTGCAGCATGCACGGCTCCTGAGGGTCAGCCCCGCCCGTTGGGCACATCGATCTGGATCTTATTTTTCCCGAGTCGCGCGTAGTACGGCAGGCACTGCTCGAGCAGCGGCTCGAGCGACGGGTCAAGCCGCGGCGGCGGGCCCGGCGTGACCGGGGTGAACCCGGTCGACCGCCGCACGCTGTCGTACCAGTACGGCGCCCAGACGCCATCGGAGGGGCGCGGCCCGGCCGGCCAGGACAGCATCGCCGCCGAGAACGGCACGCCGAGCGCCGCGCACAGTGCCCGCAGTCCCGCCTCGGGGGCGGCGAGCAGGTCGGCGGAATCGATGACCGGCCCGCCGAACTCCTCGTACAGCCACGCCTGCTGCCGCAGCCCCAGGTCGGCCAGGGTCGGCGCGGAGCGGACCTTCGCGTAGGAGGCGAGCAGCGAGCGCGGGTCCCTGATCAGGAACGCGTGCCGGAACGGCGCGAACGCCGCCAGGTCCACGGACGGCAGCACGTGGTGGGTCATGTGCTTGGCGTAGGCGATGGTCACGCCGGGCGGCAGCGGGTCGTCCGCCAGCGCAGACAGCACCGCCCGCCAGGACGTCGGCTGGCTGGCGATCACTTCGTCCCTGCCCGGGTGGTCAAGCCCGGTCGCGGACAGGTAGAACGCGTACAGCGGCTCGTCGATGACCACGGTGTCCGGCCGGTTCTCCCAGGCGCGCATCATCGCCGTAGAGACCGTCCGCGGCCCGGACCACATCGCGATCCTTGCCACTGCGCTGCCCGCGCTGAGCGGGGAAGTGCTCAGAAGATCACCACGCTGCGGAGCACGTCGCCGTGCTCCATCTTGGCGAACGCCTCCTCCACGTCGCCGAGGCCGATCGTCTCCGAGACGAACTTCTCAAGTGGCAGCCGGCCGTCCAGGTGCAGGTCGACGAGCATCGGGAAGTCACGCGACGGCAGGCAGTCGCCGTACCAGGAGGACTTGAGCGCGCCGCCCCGGCCGAAGACCTCGAGCAGCGGCAGCTCAAGCTGCATCTCCGGGGTAGGCACGCCGACGAGCACGACGACCCCCGCCAGGTCGCGGGCGAAGAACGCCTGCTTGTAGGTCTCCGGGCGGCCGATCGCTTCCACCACGACGTCCGCGCCGAAGCCGCCGGTCAGCTCGCGGATCGCCTCGACCGGGTCGGTGTTGCGCGAGTTGACCGTGTGCGTCGCGCCGAACTCGCGCGCCCAGTCAAGCTTCCTGTCGTCGATGTCGACCGCGATGATCGTCTTCGCGCCCGCCAGCCGCGCGCCGAGCACCGCCGCGTCCCCCACGCCACCGCAGCCAATGACGGCGACGGTGTCGCCGCGGGTGACGCCGCCGGTGTTGATGGCCGCACCGAGGCCGGCCATCACGCCGCAGCCGAGCAGCCCCGCGGTCGCGGGCGCGATGCCCGGGTTGACCTTCGTGCACTGCCCGGCCGCTACCAGGGTCTTCTCTGCGAACGCGCCGATGCCGAGCGCGGGCGACAGCGGGGTACCGTCGGCGAGCGTCATCTTCTGCGTGGCGTTATGCGTGGCGAAGCAGTACCAGGGGCGGCCCCGCTTGCAGGCCCGGCACTGCCCGCAGACGGCGCGCCAGTTGAGAATGACGAAGTCTCCGGGTGCCACGTCGGTCACGTTGTCACCGACCGCCTCGACGACCCCGGCGGCCTCGTGCCCGAGCAGGTAGGGGAAGTCGTCGCCGATGCCGCCCATCTTGTAGTGCAGGTCGGTGTGGCAGACACCGCATGCCTGGATGCGGACGAGCGCCTCCCCCGGCCCGGGCTCGGGCACCAGCACCTCGGTGACCCGGACCGGCTCGCCCTTCCCACGCGACACCACGCCGTGCACGCTGATCGTCATCCCGGGGTTCCCCTTCTGCTGTCAGATCAAGATCCTTAACGAAGAACGGGGCGTGTGCTTCACCCCGCCCGCCTACGCATTCTCTGCCAGCGGGGGGCACCCCGTACAGCACCAGCCTCCGTGATCCGGGTCAGACCCGGCCGGCGGCGCGGCCGCGCCAGGAGACGGCGCGGCCGGAGTAGTGGCGGCGCGCGGAGTCCGCGGTCATCCCGGCGTAGAGCACCGCGATCAGCGGGAGCGCGGGGGCACGGAGCGCGGAGAGGCGGTAGAGGCGCAGCATGGGGATGTAGCTCGCGGTCATCAGCACCCAGCCGGCCAGGCCGGCGGCCCCGGCGACGGCCGTGGCCGGGCCGGCGCTCCCCCTCCCGACGATGAGGAGGGCGGCGATCAGGCCAGCCGGCGGTGCGACGTAGAGCAGCAGCAGGCCGGCGATCGTGCCTGCCAGCAGCAGCGGGTTGTACCTGAGCTGCACGTACGCGGACCTGGCGATCATGTGCCAGAGGCTGGCCAGGTTCGGGTAGGGGCGCGCGCTCCTGATGTCCGTGGTCAGGCCGAGCCAGGTGCGGTTGCCGTTCTTCTTCAGCAGCGTGCCGAGGGCCACGTCGTCGATCAGCGCCCGGCTGATCCGCTCCAGGCCCCCGGCCGCGCTCAGCGCCGACCTCCTGACCAGCATGCAGCCGCCGGCCGCGGCCGCGGTCCCGCTCTCCGGGTCATTGACCTTGCTGAACGGGTAAAGCTGGGCGAAGAAGTAGACGAACGCAGGCACGATCACCCGCTCCCACCGCGTTTCCGCCCGGAGCAGGGCCATCTGCGAGACAAGGGCCCGGTCGTCCGCTTCGGCGCTCCGCACCAGGTCGCGCATCGCGCGCCGGTCCCAGGCGATGTCCGCGTCGGTGAACAGCACGTACTCCGGCGCGGAGCCTGACCTGGCCGCGTCGCCTGCGGCTGCCGGGGTCACGGCCGGGCTGGCCGCGACCGCCTGAGCCGCCAGTGTCGTGGTGACAGTTGTTCCGGTCGCGGCCGCGAAGCCCTGCGCCATGGCCCAGACCTTGCCCGCCCAGCCCTCGGGCCGCGGCCGGCCGTTGACGACGGTCAGCGGCGCGCCGCCGTCCCGCGCCGCCTTCTCGCCAAGCTCGGCTGCGATCACACCGGTGCCGTCCTCGCTGTTGTCATCGACGAGGAAGACGACGAACCGGCCGGGGTAATCCTGGGCAAGCAGTCCCGGCAGCGTCACCGGGAGGGACCCCGCCTCGTTCCTGGCCGGGACCACGGCGGCGACCGACGGCCAGCTGGCAGGCGGGGGATCCGCGTGAGCATCCGATTCTCCGGTGCGCCCCTGAGTCACGCCCGGGCGGCCGGCCCTCAGCACGCCGACGGGCGGCAGGCGCTGGCTGGTCAGCCAGAATCCGCCGTGAGCGAGCACGAGGTACACCCACGCGGCGGCGCTGAGCAGGCAGGCGATCGCGAGTACAAGCACTACCGAAGCTTGGCATATCGCACCCGGCGGGCGGGACCCCGCGGACGGCCTGCACAGCCGCGAAAAGCGCAGGCGACGAGCCGGTACGAAGCGCGGCACGCCCCCGGTGCGGCCCGGATCCGATGTCGCGGGGCCTATTCTGGCCGGGCCCGACCGCACGAGATCTCCGGCGAAAATGACGAAACCGCGCCCCTCGACCAGGGAGACTTTATTACCGGAAAGGTTTCTGGCACCTATGCGATGCGAATCCCTCGACGAGAACAAGTCTTCCCCGGTTACGCGGGGCGCGGTACGCGCTAATGGCGCGTCATGCGGATGGAATTACCAGTCCGCTACCGGGCGAACCGGGCGCCCGGTGCGCGACACGCGCTGGCACTGGACCGTCGCCTCGCGGCGCTGCCGCACGACGTAGGCCGGCACCATCCGGGCTTCCGGCTTCCCGTGCCAGTCACCGCGGCGCAGCACCAGCCAGAGCGGGATACCCGACATGAGCCCGAATACGAGCACCATAAGCGGGATATTCATCCACAAGGCAGTGGACATGACTACCTCCCTCGGCCCGTCTTCTTCCGCAGGCCGTCCCTTTGTCATGTTCTACGCTGCCCCATGAAGTTGGGTCCATGCACACATCACGCTCTGGTAAATATCTGCGTCTGCACGGTCACTATGAATTACCTCTGCATGCCAGGAAAAGCGGAATAGCCCAAATTATTCCGGCGAGGCCAGGCCGCGCGCCAGGATCGGTGACGTCGCGTCTGATGATCACGGCGACGCTACCGGCCTGCGAATTCACCGGCGCGAACGGCGGCGGTCCAGGCATGCTGTACCGCTCGGGACGCGGGCGGCTACTGGCATCCAGTGGTGCGTGCCTGAAGCGTGGTCACCTCGACCGTGCCGCCTGGTGCCGCCCCGGAACTCACGCCCTGCCGGGCGCGGCCAGGTACCCGCTGAGGTGGCCGATAACCTCGCGGGCGTCGTCCTCGCTGCCGTAGATGAACGTAGACTTGCGCCGCCTGAGCACGGGCAGGCCAAGCGCGTACAGCCCCGGGCTGTCCTGCACCACGCCGCCCTCGTGGCGCAACCGGCCCTTCGCGTCGACCACCGGGACGTCGAGCCACCCGTAGTCCGGCCGGAAGCCCGTCGCCCAGATGACGGCGGCGATCTGCCCGCCGCTGAGGTCAATCTGGAGCCGCGCCGACCCGGGCGTCCGCGTCGGCTCGAAGCGCTCTGGGGCGTCGAACTCCGCGTCACGCCCGCTGGTGAGCGCCCATTCGTCGAACGTGTCGAGCAGGCGGTTCATCTTGAGGTCCGCGAGCGAGAACACGTTGCGGAGGCCGCCGGAGAACAGCGCGCGGCCGTCACGGACCGCCGCCAGGCGGCCCACCAGTTCGACACCCAGGTCCGTCAGCGCGTTGAGGTCGAGGGTGGCCCGCTCGGGAGTCCCGACGAGCTGGGGCGACGGCAGGCGCCTGGCCCGGGTGATGTCGTCGATCTCCTCGTACCGCTGGTCCCAGACGCCCGACGCGTCCATCCACCACAGCACGTCGCGGCCCCGGTAGGTGCGCGGCAGCCGGACGTGCTCACCGACCGAGAGGGTCACCGGCCGGCCCGACCGGCTGATCTCGGCCGCGAGCTGCAACCCGGTCGCCGACGCGCCAACGACGAGGATTCGTCCGTCGGGAAGCTGGCCGGGGTCGCGGTAGTCGAACGGCGTCAGCTGCCCGGCTACCGCGGGTACCGCTTCGCTGAGCGCCGGCACCGACGGCCGGTTGCACGCGCCGCTCGCGATGACCACGGTCTGGCAGGCGATCACACCGTCGCTCGTCGTCACGTGGTATCCGCCGCCCGCCTGCCGCACCGATGTGACGTTCACGCCGGTCCGCACGGGCGCCCGGGACACCTTGGCGAAATGCTCGATGAACTCGGCGACTTCCCCCACGGTCATGTAACCGTCGGGATCCGGCCCCTCGTAGCGAAGGCCCGGAAGGCGGCTTTGCCAGTTGGGGGTGAGCAGCCGCAGGGAATCCCAGCGTTCTCGCCGCCAGGAGTTCGCCACCTCGCCGCGCTCAAGCACGATGTGATCGATCGACTGGTCGCTCAGGAAGTGGCTCGCGGCGAGGCCCGCGTGCCCGGCGCCGATGACGACCGTGGTGGTGCGCTCGATGGCTTGACCCCTCAGGCGACTTCGACGGCGATGTCCGTCGGGTTGCTCAGCGCGTCGAAGACGGCGGAGCGCTTCTGCGACTGGGCCACCAGCGCCTCGATCTCCTCCTTCGACGCGTCGGCGTCGATGTGGAATGTCACCTTGACGTTGTCGAAGCCGTTGCGCACGTCGCTGTCGGCACCGAGGATCCCGCGGATGTCGTGCGCGCCCTCGACGACTGCCTCGACCGAGCGCAGCTGAATGCCCCGGTTCTGCGCGACCGACGCCACGCCGGCGCTGAGGCAGCTCGCCAGGCCGACGAGCAGGTACTCGATCGGCGTGATGCCGTCGTCGGTGGCCGCGAAGGTCTCCGGGTGGTCGGCCTCGAAGACCGACTCCTGCTTGTGGTTCTGCTCCTGGCCGAGGCCGAAGTAGTCCTTGACCGTGACACTCGTGTGCACGCCGCCCTGCCACTTGGAGGATGCCCGCCAGGTGAACTGCGCGGCCTCGGGCGCGCCCTTCAGCACCTCGCGGGCGTCAAGCAGTGCCTGCACGTTGACGCCGTTGTCGGCAACCGCGGTCATGTCGTGATCCCCTCTCGCTCACTGCCCCATAATCCCTATGGAGTTGATTGACAATACACTGAACCTGGCGAGTTACCATAGCCCGTATGGCGGAGCCAGCCTCGACGCTCACGGCCGGCTCGGTCGGCGTTGTCGAAACCCAGTACCTCGACCTGCCGGAACCAGTGCGGCTCGACTGCGGGCGCGAACTGTACCCCGTGCGCGTAGCGTACGAGACATACGGCACGCTGTCGCCCCGGCGCGACAACGTCGTCCTTGTCTGTCACGCGCTCAGCGGCGATGCGCACGCGGCGGGCGTCGCGAAGACGCCGCCGGAGGAAGGAACCCGCGACGGCTTCGGCGCCGAGGACAGGGACGGCGTCTCCCGCAAGGGCCTCGGCTGGTGGGACGGGATGATCGGTCCTGGCAAGGCCTTCGACACCGGCCGCTTCTTCGTTGTCTCCACTAACCTGCTCGGCGGCTGCCGCGGTACAACCGGGCCGTCGTCGGTCGACCCGGCGACGGGCAGGCCGTACGGTGCGGACTTCCCCGTGATCACCGTGGCGGACATGGTGCGGACCGAGCGCGCGTTCCTTGACGAACTCGGGATCGAACGGCTCGCCGCGGTGGCCGGAGGCTCGCTGGGCGGGATGCAGGCGCTCGAGTGGGCGGTGCTGTTTCCCGATCAGGTCGACGCCATCGTGCCGATCGCCAGCACCCACGCCCTGTACCCGCAGGGCGTGGCCTGGAACGCGATCGCGCGTGAGGCGATCATGCGCGATCCGGCCTGGCAAGGCGGCCACTACTACGGCACCGGGACCGCGCCCACGGCCGGCATGGGCGTGGCGCGGATGGTCGGCCACGTTACCTACCTGTCGGGCCAGGCGCTTGACGACAAGTTCGGCCGCCGCCTGCAGCGACCTCCCGGGGGGGTTCTCCCCCGCACCACCGGGGGCATCCCCGGTGACGAGTCCGCTGTACCCGTCACGCGCGCCGACGGCATCGGGTACACGATCACCGAGCCGGAGTTCGAGGTCGAGAGCTACCTGCGCCACCAGGCGGACTCATTCGTCAAGCGCTTCGACGCCAACACCTACCTCTACACGTCGCGTGCGCTGACGTACTTCGACCTCGCGCGGGAGCACGGCGGCGGATCGCTGACCCGGGCGCTGCGGGGCGTCTCGGCGCGCACGCTGCTGATCGCGTTCAGTTCCGACTGGCTGTACCCGCCGTCCGCGTCGGGGGATGTCGCCGACGCGCTGCGCGCTCTCGGCAAGCCGGTCGACTTCCATGTGATCCAGGCGCCGTACGGCCACGACTGCTTCCTGCTTGAGGAGGCGCGGCAGACGCCCCTCATCCGGGGTTTCCTGGCCGGGGGCGGGGCCGGCGGATGACATCAAGGAAGATTGCTTCATGACCGACAACCACCCCTCCCCCGGGGAGGCGCAGTACCCCCTGGGGACACCCCAGGTCCCCATGGCCCATACCCCCCGAGGGCGGGCCGAGGAGGCCCGCGCGTTCGGATTCGAGACGCGGCAGCTGCACGCCGGGCAGCGGCCGGACCCGAACACGGGCGCGCGCGCGGTGCCGATCTTCCAGACGACAAGCTACGTCTTCGAGGACCCGGAGTCGGCGGCCGCGTACTTCAACCTGCAGGAGTACGGGAACACGTACTCGCGCATCATGAACCCGACCGTCGCGGTGTTCGAGGAGCGGGTGGCGAACCTCGAGGGCGGCGCCGGAGCGGTGGCGTTCGCCAGCGGGATCGCCGCGCAGGCGGCCGCGCTCTTCACGCTGCTGCAGCCGGGCGACCACGTGGTCTCCTCGTCAGCGCTCTACGGCGGGACCGTGAACCAGTTCAAGCACCTGCTGCGCAAGATGAACGTCGAGCTGACCTGGGTCGATCCTGACGACCCGGACGCGTGGCGGGGCGCGGTGCGGGCGAACACGAAGGCGTTCTTCGGCGAGACGATCGGCAACCCGGCGGGGAACGTACTCGACATCGAGACCGTGGCGGCGATCGCACACGAGCATGAACTGCCGCTGATCGTGGACAACACGTTCGCGACGCCGTACCTGTGCCGCCCGATCGAGTGGGGCGCCGACATCGTGATCCATTCGGCGACCAAGTTCATCGGCGGCCATGGCACGTCCATCGGCGGCGTGGTCGTCGAGGCCGGCACGTTCAACTGGTCCAACGGCCGGTTCCCGGTCGTCGCGGATCCGTCCCCTGCCTACCACGGCCTCCAGTTCCACGAGACCTTCGGAACGTACGGCTACCTGATGAAACTCCGGGCGGAGACGCTGCGCGACCTCGGCGCGGCGCTCTCGCCGTTCAACGCCTTCCTTTTCCTCCAGGGGCTTGAGACGCTGTCGCTGCGGATGGACCGCCACGTGTCCAACGCCCTCGCCGTCGCGTCCTTCCTCGAGTCGCACGACCTGGCGTCGAACGTGACCTACGCCGGACTGCCGTCGAACCGGTACCGGTCGCTTGTGGCGAAGTACCTTCCGCTCGGCGCCGGCGCGGTGTTCTCGTTCGACTGCGCGGGCGGCCGGGCCGGCGGTCAAGACCTGATCCGGGGTGTGTCGCTCTGGTCCCACCTGGCGAACGTCGGCGACGCGAAGAGCCTCATCATTCACCCCGCAAGCACCACGCACCGCCAGCTGAGCGACGATGAACTGCGGGCGGCCGGCGTCGGGGCCGGGACCGTGCGGCTGTCGGTGGGCACCGAGTCCATCGCGGACCTGATCTGGGACCTTGAGCAGGGTTTCGCCCTCGTCGCCGCGACGGCGGGAAAGAAGGTAGCGACGGCATGACCGGCTTCGATCTGGGGCGGTACCAGGATCCGCTGACCATCCAGCGCGTACTTAACACCGCGCAGACGATCGCGGTCGTGGGCCTGTCGGGTAACCCGCTGCGGGCGAGCAACTTCGTCGGCTATTACCTCAAACGGCACGGCTACCGGGTGATCCCGGTGAATCCCCGCGAGAGCGAGATTCTCGGCGAGACCTCTTACAAGAGCCTCCTCGACGTGCCGGAGCGGGTGGACGTCGTGAACGTCTTCCGTGCGCCCGACGCGCTTCCCGGCATTGCCAGGGACGTCGTGGCAATCGGTGCCGGGACCCTCTGGTGCCAGTTCGGTGTAATCAACGCGGAAGGCGCCAGAATCGCTGAGGACGGCGGCGTGACGGTGGTCATGGACCGCTGTCTCAAGGTGGAGCACGCGCGGTACGCGGGCCGGATGCACTGGCTTGGCTTTAACACCCAGCGCATCACCTCCGTCCGCGCCGGGCTACAGTAGCCGCGTACCGGATTCCGCACCGCAGCCCAGGTCGTGATCACGAATGTTTTTAGGGTAATCCCGCCAAATAGGCCTTCGCGCCAAAAAAGACTTTCGTGGCCTTGGGCTCCGCGATGAGCAGGTGCCGCAAAACTCGCGTCTCATGGTTCCCGGTGGTTTCATGGATCCCTTAATTTAACGGCATTGCCCCGGCAAAGGGACGATAGGACCAAATAGCAACGTCCCGTATCTTTACCGTCAGAGACGCAACCTCCCTTCTGTCTGAAGCGTCTTCATTTCTGGATGATTCATTCGAAGAAGGGCGTGACTGGCATGGCGCGGAAACAGTGCAGTTACCGTCCGGGGAGGCGGCGCCCCGGAGCCACCGGCGGCCAGCCAGGCGGAAAGGCGCCGGCGCACCGGGCCGCCCGGTTCGCGACGCTGAGTGCCAGCGCGGTTGCGGTCACCGCACTCGCCGTGACCGGATGCTCCGCGGCAGCCACATCGGGCGCGCGCGCCGCGGCCACGCCCACGGCGCCGGCGAAGGCCGCCGCGACCACGGTGACCGGGAGCGCCGCGGCACCCGCCCACCCGGCGGCGCCCGCCTACACCCCGCCCGCGCGCGACCTGGCACCCGGCATGAGCGGCGCGGACGTCAAGGCGCTCCAGGAGCGGCTCTCCTCGCTCAAGTACTACCCGGGCGCGATCGACGGACAGTTCGGCCAGGACACGGAGGCGGCCCTCTGGGCCTTCCAGGAGATCAACGGGGTCAAGGTCACCGGTGTGGTGGACGCGGCGACCAAGAAAGCGCTCGTGCACCCGAGGACGTACAAGTCGCCGTCCTACCCGGGCAAGCACGCCACCCGCGTGGAGGTGAGCCAGGCGCTCGAGGTCCTGGTGCTCTTCGACAACAACAAGATCGAACTGATCAGCCACGTCTCAAGCGGCGGCGGCTACTACTACGACTGCGGCGCGGACGGCTGCGCGCAGGCGGTCACGCCCAACGGCACCTACTACACCACGGTGTTCATGCCCGGCTGGGTCACCGTGCCACTCGGCGAGATGTACAACCCGGTGTTCTTCATCAGCACTACCTATGCGATTCACGGTGACACCTACGTGCCGGCGGGACCGGCCTCGCACGGCTGCGTCCGGGTCCCGATGGACGTCGCGGGCTTCTTCTACAAGATGGTCAAGACCCCGGGCACGCAGGTACACGTCTACGGCACGCCGCAGTGGGAGAGTTAGGTCACACCGCGGCACCGCTGGACGCTCATCGCTGGCCGGGTGATAGTGGGAACAGCGCTTGCCCGCCGTCCCGTGCCTGGCCAGCAACTGATGGGTGGTCTCATGCTTCAGGCCTTTGTCTTCGAGAAAGTTGGCGTCGTCGTCGGAGACATCTACTTCCTTGACCCTGACCCGCATCCGGGACAGGAGGGGCCTGAGCACGGGGTCCGGCTTGAACTGCGCGCCTTCGACCGGGGCGAGCTGAAGAGCTCCGTCTACTCGGCGGTACCGATCGCTGTGGGTCAGCCGATCTGGCGAGTAGACCTGCTCGAGGCGGTCGACGGCAAGCCGGGCAGCTTCAACCGCACGCACCACCACCCGAAGTTCACCAGCCGCTGGGACCCGTGCCCGCGCGTCTTCCAGCGGGAACTGTCGCAGGACCCGCTCGGCTGGCTGGGCGGCCAGCTTGCGGACCTGCCGGCCATCCTCGACCGGGCGGAGGTGTCCCAGGACGTCGCCGACCCGGCCGACGCGGGCAGCCTCAAGGACATGGCACCGGCGATCGTCGGCGTGGCCAGCATGATGCTGGACAAGGTCCGGGCCGGCGAACTCGGCCGCGCCCCCGGCGACGACGCGGCCGACAGCATCAGGAACGGCTGGCTGTTATCTCCCGGGGCAACGACCCCCGATGTGCTTTCCTGTTCCCCGGGTCAATCTACTTCCCGGCTATTTTCGCCCGGCGGCGGGTGCCGCGGACGGCGGACAAGATCGCGGCGATCACCATGAAGGCCACCGACTCGTAGAACGCCGCGTGCAGGCCGGTGGTGAACGCCGCCGCCACTGACCCGTGCAGCGACGTGGTGCCGACGAAGATCGCGAACGCTAGCTGCCGGGAGATGGAGCGGGACGCCACCAGGATCGCCACCGCGAACGAGAAAACCATGCCTATGTTGGCGAAGGTGCGCATCATCCCGGACGCGATGCCGAACATGTCGGGCGGTGCGGCCTTCATGATCGCAGAGCTGTTTGCGGGGAAGAACAGGCTCGCACCGACCGCGTTGACCGCGCCGATGCAGACGATCCACCACAGCGGGGTCCCGTTGCTGAGCTGCGCGTACAGCAGCAGCGCGACAACCTGCAGGGCTAGCCCCGTTGTCGCGGGCACTACCGCACCGTACTTGTCCGCAAGCCGGCCCGCGTAGACGCTCACCGCCGCCGCCAGCAGGTAACCGGGCAGCAGCAGCAGCGATGCGTGGATAGGGGACAGTCCGCGCGGTCCCTGCAGGTACATCAGCAGCAGGAAAAGCACCGCGAAACTGGCCAGCCCCTGGAACAGGGACGCGCACAGCGAGGCCGCCATCGTGGGGACCTTGAAGATCCGCAGCGGCACCATGGGCGCCGGCACTCGCGCCTCGATGGCCACGAACGCGCCGATGAGTACCACGCCGCCGATGAGGAAGCCCGCGGTCGAGGCATCGAACGGCCCGTTCGCGAGCTTCGTGATCGCCCACAGCACGCCGAAGAGCCCTAGGCCGAGGGTCGCCATGCCGAGCGGGTCGAGCCGCTGGCGGACCCGCTCGCCTTTGTCCCGCAGCACCCGGAGGGCGACGGCGATCGCGGCCACACCGGTCGGCACGTTGATCCAGAAGATCCACCGCCAGGAGACGTAGGTGACGATCAGTCCGCCGAGAACGACGCCGAGGACGGCCCCGATGGTCCAGCCGAGCGAGGTGAAGCCGTAGGCCCGGCCGCGCCGGTCTCTCGGGTACATATCGGCGATGACCGCGCCGCTGTTCGCCATGATCAGCGCGCCGCCGATGCCCTGCACGACCCTGAACACGATGACCGACAGCTCGTCCCAGGCCAGCGCGCACAGCAGCGAGCCGAGGACGAACACCGCGAAGCCGGTCTCGTACATCCGCACCCGGCCGAACATGTCGCCAAGCCGGCCGACCTGGGTCGCGAGCAGCGTGATGACGAGCAGGAAGCTGATGATGACCCAGACCACGTCGGACAGCGCCACGTGCAGGCTGCGCTGGATCTCCGGCAGCGCGAGCACCACGATGGTCGTGTCCACGGCCGTCATCAGCACGCCCGCCATGATCACGATCATGGCGGGACCTGTCCGCTGCGGTTGCCCGCCGACGGCGCCCGACTGCGCAGCAGTATTACGCTGGATCCGAGGGAAAGTCACTTACTTAGCCTAACGAACGGTGGTTTTTACGCCAGCCGAGACTAGGCTGTCTTTTCGGCATTCCCACGCAGGGGGTGGCTCCTTTGACACGCGATGAATCGGCGATCGGCACGGTCGGCGTGCTCGTCGTTGCCTCACGCGGCCCCGCTGGCCCGGGAGAGGTGCTCATCAGGATCCGCGGCGGATCCGAGAGCTACCTGGCGTGGTCTAAGACACCCCTGCCGAAAGGGACCACGGTCCTCATCATCGATTACCTCGGCCCGCGGACGGTCGATGTCATGGCATGGAACGATCCGCTCGGCGAAGCCCCCTCTTTCCCCGGTTCTACTGAAGTCCCTCGCTCAGGAGAGTGAAATCATGTTCGGTTACCGAGTTCCCGCCCCCGACGAGGCGATGCTCATCTCCGGCGGCCGTCGCGGGATGAATGATGCGCCGTTCCGGGTAGTCACCGGGCACGGCGCGTTCGTCACGCCGTTCTTCCGCAAGGTCAGGTACCTGACGCTTTCCATGCAAGAAGCCGAGGTCTCCGAGAACTGCGTCACCCATCAGGGCATCGCACTGAACGTGCGCGCGGTCATTGCATTCAAGGTCGGCAATGACCCCGAGTCCATCGTCAACGCCGGACAGCGCTTCCTCTCTGACCAGGACCAGATGTCTGTGCTGACCGGGCGGATCTTCGCCGGCCACCTGCGGTCGATCATCGGCTCGATGACCGTCGAGGAGATCGTCACCGAGCGGCAGAAGCTGGCCACCGAGGTGCTCGACGGGTCAAAGACGGAGATGGCCACCATCGGCCTGACCGTCGACTCGCTGCAGATCCAGTCGATCGACGACATGGGCGCCGGCTACATCGCCGCGATGGCCGCGCCCAACAACGCGGCCATCCAGCGGCAGGCGAAGATCGCGCAGGCGGCGGCCGACCAGGCGGCGGCCGAGGCGCAGCAGGCGTCGGTCCGCAAGCAGGCCGAGTTCGCCCGGCAGACCGCAGTGGTGCAGGCGCAGTACAAGGCGGAGATCGACAAGGCTCAGGCCGAGGCGGCACAGGCCGGACCCCTCGCCCAGGCCGAGGCACAGCGCGCGGTCATCTCCGCCCAGGCAGAGCTCGCGCAGCACCAGGCCGAGTTGCGCCAGCAGCAGCTCGTCTCCGAGGTGATCAGGCCCGCCGAGGCCGAGGCGGAGAAGGTGAAGATCCTCGCCATCGCTGACGCCGAGCGGACCAGGATCGCGGCCGAGGCCGCCGCGTCCAACAACCGGGTGGCACTCGACCAGTTGCTGATCGCCCAGCTCCCGCAGATCGTCAAGGAGGCCGCGGCGGGACTGAACGGCGCCAACGTCACCGTGCTCAACGGCGCGGACGGGCTCGGCGAGATCGCCGCCGGGCTGGTCAGCCAGGGCCTGACCATCCTGGAGTCGGTCCGCAACAGCGTCGGCGTCCCGCCGGCCGACGGCAACCGCGGCTCCGCTGCACTGCACGACGGCCGGGGACCGTCCGCCTAGACCGAGAAGGCGACTAAGGCCACTGAGCGCTGCTCCCGCCCGTTTACGGCTTTCGTGCGGCGCTCAGTGGCCTTCATGCGCTCGGTGGCCCCTGACGAGGGTCAGGCCGACGGGTCGCGCAGCAGGATGAAGTTGATCGCGGTGACCTTCATCACCAGGTCGCCGTCCGCGTTGGTGAGCTCGGCGAGGGACTTGACGATCCCCCGGTCGGGCCTGCTCGAAGAGCGCCGTGCCTCCAGGACCGTGGCGCGGACGTGCAGTGTGTCGCCCGGGCGCACCGGCCTCGGCCAGCGGATCTCGTCGACGCCCGCCGCGCCGAGGCTCGACTCCGGGCTGACGAAGTGCTCCACCAGATTGCGCATCATCATGCTCGTCGTGTGCCAGCCGCTGGCGATGAGGCCGCCGAACGGTCCGTCCTTGGCCGCCACCGGGTCCACGTGAAACGGCTGCGGGTCGAACTGCCCGGCGAACGCGACGATGTCCGCCTCGTTCATCGTGAAGCTGCCGCAGTCCACGGTGCAGCCAGGGACGTAATCCTCGAAGTAACGGGGCTCGCGCTCAGGTTGATCAGTCACGCTCCTCAGTATCGCGTAACGCGCCCGAGCGGAAGCCAGGAAGCGGGCGGCGTACCTCCGCCCTGTACCGGGCGGTACGGAGGTCATCTGCCCGGAAGAAAGCTCCCTGAACTGCCGGTCTGTCCGGATTCGATCACGGCATGATCACGGAAAAAACTCGATTTGCCTGCGAACCGCCATCACTCCCTGCAATAGTTCCATGCACGACGGTTCGGGACGAATGCACTGAAAAGCACACGATCATCCCGAACAGCCATGGAGCGGGCACTGGGGAAGGTGCCCGCCCTGAGGATGGAGGCCCGCCGAGAGGCGCGAGCAGCCGCGTAGGCCGGGCGAGGCATCAACGTTTGGGAGACCATGACCGCTGGGCGTACTGACCGCTGGCCCGTGAAGATCAAGCGCAGGGGACGGCACACGAGCCCCTCGCAGGTAGAGAAGGTCGCGCAGCAGGCAGGCAAGGCGGCCCCGGCCGTCGCGATCGCCGGCGCGCTGGTGGCGGCGCCGCACATGCAGCACGCGTTCGCCGCCTCCGCCAGGCCGGCCACGGTGACGGCTCACCGGGCGCCTGCCGCGAGCACCGGCACGGGCACCGGGACCACGGGCACCGGGACGAAGACCGCGACCGCGACGCTCGACTCGTTCGCCACGCAGGCCGTCACCGTCGCATCCAGCACGACGGCACGGCACGCCGCGCTGGTCAGCAGCACCCACTACACGGTGCAAAGCGGCGACTCGCTGTCCGGTATCGCCGAGCGGTACTACAGCGACGCCAACGACTGGCAGTACCTCTACCACGAGAACGACACCACGATCTCGGACCCGAACCTGATCTACCCGGGCCAGAGCCTGGTGATCCCCGCGTCGGTGCCCGCGGGCTACACGCTGTCCGGCTACGTGCCGAAGCACGCCGCCCCGGCGCAGCCGGCCACCCAGGACGCCAGCACAGGCACCCCGGCGGCGACCACAGCCAGCCCGGTAGTCACCATGAGCAGCCAGTCCAGCCAACCGGACCAGTCCAGCCAGGCCAGCCAGGGCAGTGAGGCAAGCGGCGGCAGCGGGTCCGCCACTACCGCCGGCTCCATGGTCGCGGCGCCCGCCGCCTATGGCGACTACAGCTGCTCCGGCCTAGAGCAGCTATGGGACCAGGCGGGCGGCAACCCGGCCGACGCCTTCATGGCCGCCGAGATCGCGATGGCCGAGTCAAGCGGCAACCCGAACGCGATCAGCCCTACCGACGACTACGGCCTGTGGCAGATCAACGCGGTGAACGGCTCGCTCGCGACGCTTAACCCGCAGGCGAACGCGCAGTCGGCGGTCACCTTGTCGGACGACGGCACCAACTGGAACCCGTGGACCACCTACACCAGCGGCGCCTACTCCGGGAAGTGCTAACACGCGATTGCTGAACGAGTTAGCCCCGGGCCGGCGGTCCGGGGCTAACTCAGTACTTCCTTGATGCCCAGGCGGGCAAGCTCGTCGGCACGCTCGTTGCCCGGGGTGCCTGCATGGCCCTTGACCCAGTGCCAGGTGATCTGGTGCGGCTCCATCGCCGCGGCCAGGCGCTGCCACAAGTCCACGTTCTTGACCGGCTTCTTGGCCGCGGTCATCCAGCCGTTGCGCTGCCAGCCCGGCAGCCATTTGGTGATCCCGTCCAGCACGTACCTGCTGTCGGTATAAAGCTGCACGGGGACCGGCCGGGTCAGCGCCTCAAGCGCCGAGATCGCGGCGAGCAGTTCCATCCGGTTGTTGGTCGTCGAGCGCTCACCGCCGTGCAGTTCCCTGACGACCTTCCCGTAGCGGAGCACAGCGCCCCAGCCGCCGGGCCCGGGGTTGCCGCTGCACGCCCCGTCGGTGTAGATCACGGCCTCGCTCATGCCGCACAGGCTACCGCGACGCGGCGGCCAGGCATCGTCGTGATCACGAGGCCGCCCGGCAGCGCGACCGGCCGATAGCATCCCGGGTTATGACCACTGGGGACGCCAAGGGCGCGGAGCTTGTCCTCGTCAACGGGAAGATCCGGACGCCCGCCCATCCGTCCGGTTTCACGTCGGCGGCCGCGATCAGCGGCGGTACGGTCCTCGCGCTCTGCGGCGACGACGAGATCCGCGACTTCATCGGCCCCTTCACCCGGGTGGTCGACCTTCGCGGCCGGCTCGCGATCCCCGCGTTCGGCGACGCCCACGTACACCCCGTCCAGGGCGGCCTTGAGTCCCTGCGCTGCAACCTCGCCGGCCTGAAGAACAGGGCGGAGTACCTCGACGTGATCGCCGCTTACAGCGACACGCTGCCGCCTGACGCCTGGGTGCTCGGCGGCGGCTGGTCGATGCCCGCCTTCCCCGGCGGCACCCCCACCGCGGCCGACCTGGACGCGGTGACCGGCGGCCGGCCCGCCTTCCTGCCCAACCGCGACCACCACACCGCCTGGGTCAACAGCGCGGCGCTCGCCATCGCCGCCGTCACCGGGAACACCCAGGACCCGGCCGACGGGCGGATCGAGCGTGACCGGGAGGGCAACCCGACGGGCGCCCTGCACGACGGCGCCATGCGGCTGGTCGCCGACTACGTACCGCCGCCGAGCCAGCCCGAGCTCACCGCCGCGCTGCTCGCCGCCCAGCGGCACCTGCACTCGCTCGGCATCACCAGCATTCAGGACGCCTGCGTCGGCGACGCGGGCGAGATCAGCATCCCCGACACGTTCGCTACCTACCGCAGCGCCGCCGCGGACCGGCTGCTGACCTGCCGGGTCACCGGCGCCCTGTGGTGGGACCGGGTCCGCGGCCTGCACCAGATCGACACCCTGCAGGCGCGCAGGGAGCAGGCCGACGGCGGCGGCTACTTCCGCGCCACCTCGGTGAAGCTGATGCTCGACGGCGTGTGCGAGACGTTCACCGCCGCGATGGGCGCGCCGTACCTGGACGGCCACGGCCACGCCACCGGGCACGCCGGATCCCTGTTCATCGATCCGGACGAACTGGCGGAGGCCGCTGCCAAGCTCGCCGACCTCGGCTTCCAGATGCACTTCCACGCCATCGGCGACCGCGCTGTCGGCGCCGCGCTCGACGCGCTCGCCGGCCTGCCCGAGGCGCAGCGGATCAGCGGCAGGCATCACATCGCTCACCTCCAGTTCATCGGCCCTGCCGACCTTGAACGGTTTTCCCTGCTGGGCGTCACCGGCAACTTCCAGCCGCTGTGGGCCTGCACCGACGAACAGAACGACCGGCTCACGGTGCCGTTCGTGGGTGCTGAGCGGGCCGGCTGGCAGTACCGGATCGGGTCCCTGCTCCGGCTGGGTACCCGGGTGGCCTTCGGCAGCGACTGGCCCGTGTCAAGCGCCGACCCGCTGCAGGAACTGCACGTCGCGGTCAACAGGGTGCTTTCCGCCCGGCTCGGCGAGCCCGGCTCGGCTGAGACAACAGTGCCGCTGCTGCCCGCCGAGGCGATCGGGGTGGACGCCGCGGTCGACGCCTTCACCCGGGGAGTCGCCTACGTGAACCACGAGGACGATCTCGCGGGCACGCTCGAGCCCGGCAAGATCGCCGACGTGGCCGTGCTCGACCAGGACATCTACGCCATCGCGCCGGCCGCGATCGGTGACACCTCGGTCGCGCTGACCATCGCCAGCGGCCAGGTCGTGCACGGCGACGAGTAGCGGGCCCGGGCACCACCCATCCGTTCGGGGTGACTGGAAGAGGACCGGACGCCGACGGGCGGCTGAACAGACCGCCCCCGCCCGTGACCCAGGGTCTCTGATGTGTTGTATTTAGAGCGTGTTCAACGCGCTGCCTTCGCCGGGGTCCGAGGACCCCGCTGACCTCGCTATCCTCGCCGGACTCCGGGTGGTGGACGACGACGACGACGATCCGGTGCTGCTATGGCCGGACGGGACGCCGGTGGACACCTGGCGCGAGGACTACCCGTACGACGAGCGGATGACCCGCGACTACTACGACCACCACAAGCGGCTGCTCCAGATCGAACTTGTCAAGCTCCAGAACTGGGTCAAGGACACCGGGCAGAAGATCGTCATCGTCTTCGAGGGCCGGGACGCGGCCGGCAAGGGCGGCACGATCAAGCGGTTCACCGAGCACCTGAACCCGCGGGGCGCGCGCGTCGTGGCGCTGGAGAAGCCCACCGAGGTCGAGCGGACCCAGTGGTACTTCCAGAGGTACGTGCCGCACCTGCCATCAGCCGGGGAGATCGTGATGTTCGACCGGTCCTGGTACAACCGGGCCGGGGTAGAGCGGGTGATGGGCTTCTGCACGCCGGAGGAGTACCTGGAGTTCATGCGGGAGGCGCCGGAGTTTGAGCGGATGCTGGTGCACTCCGGGCTGCACCTGACGAAATTCTGGTTCTCGGTGACCCGGTCCGAGCAGCGGACCCGGTTCGTCATCCGGCAGGTCGACCCGGTGCGGCAGTGGAAGCTGTCACCGATGGACATCCAGTCGCTGGACAAATGGGACGATTACACCGAGGCTAAAGAGGCGATGTTCTTCTACACCGACACGGCAGACGCGCCGTGGACGGTGGTGAAGTCGAACGACAAGAAGCGCGCCAGGCTCGAGGCCATCCGGCACGTTCTCGAGCAGTTCGACTACTTCGGCAAGGACGAGGAGATCGTCGGCAAACCGGACAGGAAGATCATCGGACCGCCGGCGCTGCTGTCGGAGAACACGGTGCCCCAGACGTTCACCAGGCTGTGAGGAACATGTCAGTCACGGACACACCCGTCACGGAAATCACCTCCGAGGCCGAACTGCGGGAGGCACTCGGCGGGTACGCCTCCGGGCGCGCCGCGACCAAGGACCGGCCGTCGCTGCACCCGCTGCAGATCGAATGGCTCAAGGCGTCGCCGTTCTGCGTGATCGCCACGTCGGACGCCGAGGGCCGCTGCGACGCCTCCCCCAAGGGCGACCCGGCCGG
>Ga0335073_10001173_pt1 | contig 34911 bp, 27 predicted proteins | sample Lox_Sample_22_FD_207093 | JGI IMG/M metagenome (GOLD analysis project Ga0335073, IMG submission 207093) | Soil microbial communities from Loxahatchee National Wildlife Refuge, Florida, United States - Lox_Sample_2.2 | ecosystem: Environmental > Terrestrial > Soil > Wetlands | place: USA... | reverse complement strand
GTGTTCGAGGACGCCGCGCTCGACCAGGCCGTCGAGGGGATCGTCAACGGGATCTTCTTCAACCAGGGTCACGTGTGCTGTGCGGGCTCGCGCCTGCTGATCCAGGAGAGCGTGCACGACGAGGTGACCGCGAAGCTGTGGCAGCGGATGGGGCGCCTGCGCCTCGGCGACCCGATGGACAAGAACACCGATGTCGGCGCGATCAACTCGGCCGAGCAGCTCGAGCGGATCGAGACGCTCGTCGCGGCGGGCGAGGACGAGGGCGCGACCAGGCGCACGATCAGCTGCGACATCCCCGAGCGCGGCTATTGGTTCGCGCCGACGCTGTTCACCGACGTCTCGCCGGCGCACCGGATCGCGGTCGAGGAGATCTTCGGCCCGGTCGTGTCGGTGCTGACGTTCCGGACCCAGGCCGAGGCGATCGAGAAGGCCAACAACTCGCGCTACGGGCTTGCGGCCGGGATCTGGACCGACAAGGGGTCGAAGGCGTTCGAGGTCGCGAGCGCGCTGAAGGCCGGAGTCGTGTGGCAGAACACCTACAACCACTTCGACCCGACCGCGGCATTCGGCGGCTACAAGGAATCGGGATTCGGGCGGGAGGGCGGTCCCGCCGGGCTCCGCCCGTATCTGAACATCGTCCGATGACCCGGCTCCAGGTCCGCAAGACGTACAAGCTGTGGATCGGCGGCGCGTTCGTGCGCTCGGAGTCCGGGCGCTATGACGAGACCGGCGGGTTCAACTACCCGCGGGGGTCGCGCAAGGACATCCGCGACGCGGTCGCCGCCGCGCGGAAGGCCGCCGGGCCGTGGGCGGCGCGGACCGCGTACAACCGCGGGCAGATCCTGTACCGCGCCGCGGAGGCGCTCGAGTCGCGCGCCGACACGATCGGCGTGCCGCGCCATGAGGTCGACCAGGCGGTCGACGTGCTGCTCCACTACGCCGGCTGGACCGACAAGCTCCAGCCGGTGCTCGGCGGGATCAACCCGGTCGCCGCCCCGTTCCTCTCGTTCAGCCTGCCCGAGCCTACCGGCGTCGTCGGGATCGTCGCTCCCGATGCCCCGCCATTGTTGGGACTGGTCGCCGAGCTGTCCCCGGCGCTCGCTGGCGGGAACGTCTGCGTGGCGGTCCTGTCAGAAAATCATCCTCTCCCCGGCCTCGACCTCGCGGAAGCGCTGGGGGTCTCCGACGTCCCCGCCGGCGTCGTGAACCTCGTGTCGGGGCGGCGCCACGAGCTCGCGACCGCGCTCGCCGCCCACCGCGACCTGAACGCGATCGTCGACACGGCCGGCGACCCCGACCTCGCCACCGAACTCGACAAGCTCGCGGCCGAGACGATCAAACGGACGCGCCACGGCCCCGCCGCGACGACCTACGAGGCCGCCACCGACGACGCGCTCGAGCGCCTCGAGGCGGTCACCGAGCTAAAGACCGCCTGGCACCCGGTCGGGGCCTAATCCGGGAGCGCGCCTTCGAGGCGCAGGATCCGCCGGAGGATCGCCAGCGACGAAGCGTACGTCGAGTCCATCCCGTAGTAGCTGAGGCCACGGGCGCCGAGCGTGCGCGCTTGCGTGTACGGGGTGTCAGAGGCGTAGTGGATGATCCCGAGGTCGATCGGGAGCTTTGAGAAGTTGATCGCCTCGCCGGTCGGATGGCGGTCGGCGTCGGCGATCTCGTACACGGCGTCGAGGTAGGGACCGGTCTCCATCTCGACCACGGTGAACGCCTCGCGGTAGTAGAAGTCGAGATACGAGCGGTTCTGGAGGAACGTGCTCTTGACGGTGACCGCGCGCTGGTTGTCGAGGCCGGTGCCGAAGCGGAGATCGGACGCGAGGTCGTCGACGCTGAACGCGTTGTCGAGCCAGTAGGTGGACCCCGAGTGCTCGTCGTGGACGACGTTCGAGATCATCACGTCCCCGACATCGGCGTTCAGGGTGGCGGCCTTGCCAAGGATGTAGACCCCGCGGAGCGCGGTGCGGTCGACCGCGACCTCGCGCAGGATGTTGTACGCGGCGACGCCGAGCGGATAGTCGATGTTCACGATCACCGCGCCGCTTGCCGCGAGCGCCTCCGTGTCGACATCGCCGAGCCGGGGATCGAGGCCGCGCGGGTCGAGCGCCGCCAGCGAGATGACCTGGGCCGGTACCCGGAGCGCCGTGGTGCTTCGGAGATGGGTGACGCCGCCTCGCTGCTCGTCCGCGCGCCGCTGTGCCGCGGCCTCGGGGCCGCGCTCCGAGAAGTACAGCCGCGCGACGAAGTACAGGAAGTTCTCCCACGAGCCCTCGCTCGAGCCCTCGCGGAAGGCCGTGAGCTCCTGGCGGAGGATGTCCTCCTCGGGGAGTTGCTCGACGAACTCGATCAGCTCGGCCTCGTGCTCGCGCGCGATCCCGGTGACGATGTTGACCAGGCTGTGGGAGTTCGAGCTGACGAAGTACAGCGGGCGCTCGGTCAGCCCCTCGACGGCCATCTCGGCGCTGACCGGGGTCCACCAGCGTCTGGTCAAGCGCGCGTAGCCCGTGTTCGTGCCCCCGAGCATGCGCACCCGCAGCGACAGGCGTCGCGCGGCGATCAGCTGCATCCGCTCGCCGAACTTCTCCCCCCAGGCCGTTCGCAGCCGCGACCAGTCGTCGGCGCTGCCGCCGAGCTCGCGGGCGCACTCCTCGGGCGGCACGTCCGGCGAGTCCGCCTGCGGCCAGCCGGCCGCGCGCATGCGAACCCGGATCTTGTTCCACTCGATCTGGAACGCCACCAGCGTCGGCACCAGGTCGTCGACGTCCGAGGAGCTCGCGAGCAGAACCGCGAGCGTCCCCTGGCCTCCGTCGTACCAGCGCCGCCGGCGAGCCGGCGCCTCCGCCTCCTCCCAGGAGTCGACCGGGATGCCGTTTGCGGTGAGCTGCTCGACATCCTGGCCCATGACCACGAGCTCGGCGCCGGCGATGCCGTCCGGGAGGCGCTGGACCGCGTACAGGAAGGCGCCGAGGTCGAGCTCCTCGCTGGCCGCGAGCGGGTGCAGGCTCGAGCCCATCGCCATGTGCGACGGCTCGAGCACGCGCAGCGCGGTCTCCCCGCTCGAACGGAGGAGCGTCGTGTACGTCCTCTGGTAGAGCTCCACCTCATCGCTGAGGCGGACCTCCCCGTCGACGAAACTCGTCAGGGCTAGGCGGGCGACGGCCATCGGTTACTCCCTAACGTAGGGGATTCCGTCGGCGGCCGGTGGCCGCGAGCGCCCCACGAGCCCGGCGACCGCGACCAATGTCAGAACGTACGGCAGCGCCTCGAACAGCGTTCCGAGCGTCGGGTTGACGCTCGAGACCCGGTCGGACATCGCGTTTCCGAAGCCGAACAGGAGGCAGGCCCAGAGCGCGCCCCACGGCCTCCACTTGCCGAAGATCATCGCCGCCAGCGCGATGAAGCCGCGCCCGTTCGTCATGTTGTTGCTGAATGACCCGACGAACCCGACCGACAGGTACGCGCCGCCGAGCGCCGCGAACGCGCCCGACGCGATCACGGCCCAGTAACGGATCCGTACCACCGACAGGCCGACGGTGTCGGCGGCGCGGGGCTTCTCGCCCACCGCACGCAGCCGCAGGCCCGCGCGCGTCCGGAACAGGTAGAAGGTGAGTGCCGGCACGAGCGCGATCCCAATCCAGGTCATCAGGTTCGCGCTCCCGAATGCGGCGCCGAAGAACCCGACGTGCTGGATCCCCGGGATCTTGACGTTGGGGACCTGCGAGATGTTCAGCGGCGTGCCGTTCGGGCCGTAGTGGTACTCGAGGAAGTAGCCGGTGATCCCGAGCGCCAGGAAGTTGATTCCCGTGCCGCTGACGATCTGGTTGGCGCGCAGGTTGATCGAGAAGAACGCGTGAACGAGCGCGAGCAGCCCGCCGGCGAGCATCGCGACGACCAGCCCCCAGACCCAGGAGCCCAGCAGGTCGGCGCCGTAGATGCCCCAGAAGCAACCCATCAGCATCATGCCTTCGAGCCCGATGTTGATCACGCCGCTCGACTCCGAGATCACCCCGCCGAGCGCCGCGAACACCAGCGGCGTCGCGTAGCGGAGCGTCGCCGCCACGAGCGCCGACCAGGTGAACACCGACTCGAGCGTCGCGGTCGCCGAGTTCACCGACGCGGCCGCGCCCGCCACCGCGAACAGAGCGACGACGATCGCCTCCGATCCGATCTTGCGCTCTCCGCCGGCGATCGACCACGCGCCGGCCGCGACGGCGAACACGGCCAGCACGATCGTGGGCACCATGCTGCGGGCCTCGATCGGAGGAATCGTGATCACCCACGCGATCGCGGCGAAGACGATGCCTGCGATGCCGACGTGCTTCGGCGAGACCGATCGAGACGGCGTGACTGCGATCGTGCCCACGCTCACGAGGCACCGTCCTGACTGGCGGGGGCCTTTTCAGCAGGCTTGCGCTTGAGCGCGATACGGAGTTGTCGCCCGCCCTTCAGCAGCCGCAGCGTGATCACGTCGGTCGAGACGAGCAGGATGATCATACCCTCGATCATGAACGTCAGGTACTGGACGAGGGTCGGGTCGATGCTCAGGTTGATGTTGCGATTCGAGGTGCCGGTGAGGAGCGCGCCGAACAGCACCGCGGCGGCCACCGTGCCGCTGGCGGTGTTCCGACCGAGCAGCGCCACCGCAATCCCGTAGAAGCCGATCTGCGAGACCTGGATGTCGTTCGTGAACAGGTCGAACTTCCAGCCGAGGATGTCGAGTGAGGCCGCCACCCCCGCGAACGCGCCGCAGATCAGCATTACGCGGATCCACGTGCGGCCGACGTTGACGCCCGCGTAGCTCGCCGCGTCTGGGTTGAAGCCGACGGTGCGCGCCTCGTAGCCGAGCCGCGTGCGCTTGATCAACAGGCCGAACACGACCGCGAGCGCGAGCGAGATGAAGATCCCGACGTCGAGGCCCTGAAGCTGGGCGCTGCCCCAGAACACCGGCAGCTTCGCCCCCCCGACGACGCTGTTCGACACGGGCGTCGACGCCATGTGGGGGTTGTGCAGCGGTCCGCCGAGCTGGAAGCAGTAGACCCCTACCCAGATCGCGATCCAGTTGAGCATGATCGTCGAGATCACCTCGTTGGCGCCCGTGGTCGCCTTCAGGACTCCGGCGATCCCGGCCCACGCACCGCCGGCGGCGGCCGCGGCGACGATCGCGAACAAGATGTGGAGCACCGACGGCATCCCGTTGAAGGACGAGCCGACCCACACGGCCACGATCCCCCCGACCGTGTATTGACCCTGGCCGCCGATGTTGAACATGCCGGCCCGGAACGCGAACGCGACCGCGAGACCGACGAGGATCAACGGTGTGGCGTTGAGCAGCGTTTGCTGGAGGTTGGTGGCCGCGGTTGCGCGCTCGGACCCGGTGACCCATGGGAACAGCCAGTTGAGACCGGTCCCGTTGAAGATCGACTGGTACGTCGTCAGCGGGTTGTGGCCCGTCGCGAGTACGATCAACCCGCCCGCGATGAACGCGATCACGGCCGTGATGATCGGGACGATCACGCCGCTCGCGCCGCGGCGGAAAGCGGTCAGCGCGGCCGGCGAGGTTGCCGCCGCTCCCTGGCTCTCGTCGGCTTCGGCCTGGAGTTCCTCTTCGAGCAGGCTCACGGCGCCACCTCGGCCCGCTGCGGCTTCCCACCGGTCATGGCTATGCCAAGCTCCTCCTCGCTCGCGTCGGGCGGGAACTCGCCGACGATCTTACCTTCGTAGATGACGAGGATCCGGTCGGCGAGCGCCTTCACCTCCTCGTATTCGAGCGACACGAGCAGAACCGCGCGACCCTTGTCGCGCTCCACGATCAGCCGGCGGTGGACGAACTCGATCGCGCCGACGTCGAGGCCGCGTGTCGGCTGGTGGGCGACCAGCACCTTGGGGTTGGACGCGATCTCGCGGGCGATCGCGACCTTCTGCTGGTTGCCGCCTGACAGCGCCGCGGCGTATGTCTCGGGGCCACCGCCGCGAACGTCGTACTCGGTGAGGAGCTTCTCGGCGCGTTCCTTCATGAACCTGAGCCGGAGCCAGCCGTTCGCACTGAGCTCCGGGGACCGATACTCCCGGAGCGCGAGGTTCTCGGCGAGCGTGAACGGGAGGACAAGCCCGCGGACCTGGCGATCCTCGGCGATGTGGGCCACGCCGGCGTCCGTCGCCGCTCGCACGCCCTTGCCGGCGATGTCCTGGCCGTCGATCATCACCTCGCCCGACTCCGGCGAGCACATGCCGGTGACCGCGTCGACGAGCTCCTGCTGACCGTTCCCGTCGACGCCGGCGACCGCGACGATCTCACCGCCGCGCACCGACATCGAGAGCCCGGAGACCTTCTCGAGCGCGCGGTCGTCGCGCACGTACAGCTCGCGGACCTCGAGCATCGGCGCCTCGGGCTTGGCGGCGGGTTTCTCGACCGACAGCATCACGTCGCGGCCGACGACCAGGCGGGCGAGGCTCTGCTCGGTCGCGCCGGCGCGAGGGACGGTGCCGACCTTCTTGCCACGCCTCAGCACCGTGATCCGATCGGCGACCTCGAGCACCTCGCCGAGCTTGTGAGAAATGAAAACGATCGCGGTCCCGTCCTGCTTGAGTCGGTTGAGCACGCCGGTGAGCTCCCTGACCTCCTGGGCGGTGAGGACGGCGGTCGGCTCGTCGAGTACGAGGATCCGCGCGTTGCGGTAGAGCGCCTTGAGGATCTCGACCCGCTGCTGGGTGCCGACGGTCACGTCCTCGATCCTGGCGTTTGGGTCGACGGCCAGGCCGTAGCGGTCCGAGAGCTCCGTGACCCGCGCTCGTGCCGCCTTCAGGTCGAGCCTGCCGCCAGTCTGGGTCGGCTCCTGACCGAGCACGATGTTCTCGGCCACCGTCATCACGTTCACCAGCATGAAGTGCTGGTGGACCATGCCGATCCCGAGGCCGATCGCGACCGACGGTGAGCTGATCTCCACCGGTTGGCCGTCGATCAGGATCTCGCCGGCGTCGGGCTTGTACAGCCCGTACAGCACCGACATCAGCGTTGACTTGCCCGCGCCGTTCTCCCCGAGCAGCGCGTGAACCTCGCCCGCGGCCACGTCGAAGTCGACTCGGTCGTTCGCGACGACCGAGCCGAACTTCTTCGTGATTCCTCTCAGCTCGAGGGCCGGAGGGCTTGACCCGGACACGGCGGGTGTGAGTCTTACTACTTGACCGCCACGACTGTCGCCGGCTTGATCTGTCCGGACTTCATCTTGGCGATGATGTCGTTGATCTGCGCCTCGTACTGGGCGCCGGCCGGACCGATCTTGCCGATCCCGACGCCGCCGTTGGTGATGTCCTCCTGCAGGTTGCTCGAGAACTGGCCGTTCTGGAGATCCTTGATCGCCGTGAACACGCCGGTGTCGACCTTCTTCTCGGCCGACGTCAGGACGTAGGTCGGCGAGAGGTAACTCTGGTCGGCGTCGACGCCGATCGCCTGGTCCTTGTTCTGCACGGCCGCGGAGATCGCGCCGAGCCCGCAGGCGCCCGCGACCTGGAAGACGACCTTCGAGCCCGCCTGGATCTGGTTGAGCGCGAGTTCCTTGCACTTGTCCTCAGCGACGAAGTCCTGCGAGTACGCGTTGAGCAGCTTCGCCGACGGGTCCGCTGCTTTGACTCCGTCCTGGAATCCGGCGATGTACAGGTCCACCGGCGGGATGCTCTGGCCGCCGACCGTCGAGGCGGTCGTGTAACCGTGTGCCTTCAGATACAGCCCGGTGAGGTAACCGGCCGGGTAGCCGGCCTGCTGCTCGGCGAAGTCGATCCCCTCGATGTTCTTGGCCGTGTCGGGAGCGGTGCCGCCGGGGCTGTCGATGATGGCGAAGTGCACGTTCGGGTACTTCGTCGCGACCGTCTCGAGCGGCTGCGCCATCAGGAAGCCAACCGCGATCACGAGGTTGTTGCCGGCCTGCGCGAGCTTGGTCAGGTTCGGGATGTAGTCAGAGCCCGACTGCGACTGCAGCACGGTGCCCTTGACCCCTAGCTGGGACTCTGCCTGGAGCAGGCCCTGGTAGGACAGATGATTGAAGCCGTGGTCGTTGAGACCGCCGATGTCGGTCACCAAACCGACTTTGAAGTTGGAGCCGCTCGACGATGCGGTGGTGCTCGTCGTCGCGCTCGTGGTGGCCGCGGCGCCGCCGCTGCCCGTAGTGGTGGTCGTATTGCTACTACTGCTGCCGCACGCGGCGAGCCCCAGAGCCAGCGCCGCCAGGGCCACAGAAAGGCGGCCTACCGGCCTGATCCTCCCCATCACAACTATCTCCTTTCGCCCACAAGACTGAATGGGCAACCATATTCGGTAGGCGAGACGGTAGGGGACTTCGCCTAACGTGCTCTTCACATATGACGACGATCGTCCGAGCACTGGTGGCGCACACGCCTCGCAACCCGTTCGTGGAGGAAGGGGCCTTGCAGGCGTTTCCGGATGGGGCGGTGGCGTTTGATGGCGGCCGGATCGTGGCGTGCGGGTCGTGGGGGTCGGTGCGCGCTTCGTTTGTGGACGCTGAGGTGATCGAGGCGAGGGATGCGGTTCTGCTGCCCGGGTTCGTCGATTGCCACGTCCATTTCCCGCAGATCGGGGTCATCGGGGCGTTGGGGCTCGGGCTGCTGGACTGGCTGCAGTCGGTGGCGTTGCCGGAGGAGGCTCGGTTGGCGGACCCGGGGTACGCGCGCGTGGTCGCGGATCGCTTCGTGCGTGGTCTGGCTCGCAATGGGACCACGACCGCGCTGGTGTTCGGGTCGCACTTCGCTCCGGCTCAGGAGGCGCTCTTCTCGGCGGCCGAAGCGGTCGGGCTGCGGATCGCCAGCGGGCTCGTCGTGTCAGATCGGGGGCTCATCCCCGAGCTCGAGGTGTCGCCGGAGGAGGCGGTCGCGTCGAGTCTTGATTTGGCCAAGCGTTGGCAGGGTCGGGGGCTGCTCCGATACGCGGTCACCCCGCGGTTCGCGGTTTCGTGCTCGGAGGAGCTGCTGTCGGCGTGCGGCGAGCTGGCGCGGTCGGTGCCGGGCGTTCTGGTGACGAGCCACCTGAACGAGACCCTCGGCGAGATCTCGCTCGTGAAGGATCTGTTCCCGTGGGCTTCCGACTACCTCGACACGTACGACCGGTACGGCCTCGTTGGCCCCCGGTCGGTGTTCGCCCACGACGTCCACGTCGGCGCGTCCGAGTTGCTTCGGCTCGCGGATGCCGGGGCGGCCGTGGCGCACTGCCCTTCGAGCAACGCGTTCCTCGGGAGCGGGCTGTTCCCGCTGCGGCGCCATCTCGAGGCGGGAGTCCGCGTCGCGCTCGGGACCGACGTCGGCGCCGGCACCGGGCTCAGCATGCTCAAGGAAGGCCTGATGGCATATCAGGTGCAGATGCTCTCGGGCGTTGCGAGCGTGCGACTGGGCGCGGCGCATTTGTTGTGGCTGGCGACAGCGGCCGGGGCTTCTGCGCTGGGCTTGTCCGACGAGGTCGGTGCCCTGTCGCCGGGGTTGAGCGCAGACTTCGTCCTGCTCCGTCCGCCGGTCGGGAGCACGTTGGCCGCCGTGTTCGAACGGGCCGAGTCTGTCGAGGCACGGCTCGGGGCGCTGTTCGCGCTCGCGCGCGAGGAGTCGGTCGTTTCGACGTGGGTGGCCGGAAGGGTTGTGACGTGATGCGGCGAGCCGCCGTCGTGGTGCTCGATGCGTGCGGCGTGGGGGAGTTGCCCGACGCCGCCGCGTACGGCGACGCGGGCTCGAACACGCTTGTGCACCTGGCCGAGCAGGTCGGAGGGCTCCGGTTGCCGTCTCTCGAGCGACTCGGTTTGGGTTCGATCGTCCCGGTCGCCGGGGTGGCGCCGGTGGTCGGGCCGGCGGTGTACGGCCGGCTGCGGCCGCTCGGACCCGGGAAGGAGTCGACGACCGGGCATTGGGAGCTGATGGGCGTGGTCCCGCCGTACGCGCTCCCGACGTATCCGGAGGGGTTCCCGGATGACGTCGTGGCGGCCCTCGAGCGCGCCACCGGGCATCGGTTCTGCTGTAACCGGCCCTACAGCGGCACCGAGGTGATCAATGACTTCGGTGCGCATCATCTACAGACCGGCGAGCTCATCCTGTACACGTCGGCGGATTCGGTGCTCCAGATCGCGGCCCATGTCGACGTGCTGTCCGAACCCTCGCTTTATGCGGTGTGCTCGGCTGCGCGGGAGGTCATGAGCGGCAAGCACGCGGTGGGTCGCGTGATCGCGCGGCCGTTCGAGGGCTCGCCCGGAGCGTTCCGGCGGACCGAGGGGCGGCACGATTACGCGGTGATCCCCCCGGGGCGCTCGTATTTGCAGGAGCTCCAGGACGCGGGCGCGCCGGTGCACGGCGTCGGCAAGATCCACGACCTGTTCGCCGGCGTCGGGGTCGACGTCAAGCACGCCGGCGCCACCAATTCGGCTGGGATCGCGGAGACGACGCGGCTACTGCGCGAGCTCGACTCGGGCCTGATCTTCGTGAATCTGGTCGAGACCGACCAGGTCTACGGCCACCGCCACGACGTCGACGGGTTCGCGCGCGCGCTCGTCGAGATCGACGCGGCCGTGGCTTCATGGTTGCCGCTGCTGCGACCCGACGACCTGCTGATCCTGACCGCCGACCACGGCGTCGATCCGACAGCTGCGCACACCGACCACACCCGCGAGTACGCGCCGCTGCTCGCAACGTACACGGGCTGCTCCGGAGCGCGTCACGACGGGCTGCTCGCCGACGTGGGGGCGAGCGTGCTGTGGTGGGTTGCCGGACGGACCGCGCCCGAGTTGCCAGGCGACCCGTTCGTATAGCCGGCTCGAGAAAACGCCATATACGGGCGGTTCTCGAGCCGGCTTCACGGTGTGGCAGCCGGGGGGTGATTTTCGGCGCGTCAGAGGCTCTTACGTGCATGAGCGATCTAGATGCCCTTCCAACCGACGACTGCCTGGACGCACTCGTCGCCCAACTCATCGCCTGCGGCGGTCCCCTGAGCCAGATGATCAGCCACATGCACGAGGCCGAAGCGTCCGGCCTCTCATCGCCCGATGCGCCTCCGATCTTCGAGATAGCGCACAAGTTGATCCGCGATGTGATCGAAGACCTATCCGATCGATACACCGAAGCCGAGATCCGCACGTCAGCGGAGATCGTCGATCAGGTCACGACAGCGATCTGCGAAAACATCTTCTTCGTCCCGCCGGCGGAGATGCGGCGCGCTTTGAACGGACCGGGTTCACGCCCGCCGTGTAACCGCCGGCAACGACGGTCTCGTCGCCGCGGGAGGTGAGAAGCCGCCGTGGCATCGCTCGCGCAGAAGATTCAGGCCGAGAAGCGGATGCGGGACCTGCTCGCGGACAACGGTATGCCTCAACCGGATCACGTCGAGTACGGCTTCGGTTGCATCCGGCTGTTCTTCGAGTCGACCAAGACGGTTGTGGTCGTGGATATCGACGACCCTGCCGGGGACGCCGAGGACGCGATCGAGGGAGACGCCGCCTAGACGTCGTTCCGACGAATCCACTCCGCGAGGAAAGGCTCGGCGATGCGGTAGCCGTCGCCACTTCGCTCGATCAACTCGTCGTCGTCGAGGGCCTCGAGCGCACGCTGGACCGTCGAGGGACCCGGAAGGTTGTGTCTGCGGCGGTAGGCGTTTGCGAGCGGCGGCTCGGCCGGATCGCCGGCGAGCGCCTCGAGCGTGACGCGCTGGGCCCGCGACGCTCGCTCCCAGATCCGGCTGAAGTGTCCGTTCTCGGACCGGAGGACCCGGACGAGCGCCTCGTCGAACCGCGCGCGCGTGGCGGCCCGGCCACGGGGCGTCACTTCCCAGAGCGCGTACGCGAGTTCCTGCGTCCCGTAGGGATGGGAGTGGGTCGTGCGCAGGACGAGGTCGATGACCGTGTCGTCGATCGAGCGCGACGTCTGCTGAAAGCGCGTGCGCAGGAAGTCGGCGAACACGGCCGACGGAATGACGCCGAGCTCCATCTGCCGCGCGCTCCGCCAGAACGGCTCGTTCACGTCGCTGAAGATCTGCTCCATCATGTGGCGCTTGCTGCCGAGGTACACGTGGGCGACCTCGGGCTGCTCCTGGAACACCGAGCGCATCAGGGGGAGGAGCCGGCGGTCGATGTTGACGATCTCCTGAAACTCGTCGAACACCAGGGCGACTCGCTTGCGGCGCTCGGCACCGAGCTTGGCGGGAAGCTCGAGGAGGTGCTCGATGGTTGCGTCGAGATCGCTGGGCGCGTATCCGGCGGTGAAGCTGAACGCCAGCGAACCGTCCTGGTCGACGGTGATCATCGGCGCGACGCGAAGGCCTCTGAACGCCGCGATCGCCCTGTCCTTCACCTTGAACAGGCTCGAGGTCACGTCCTCGTAGATCGACGCCGCGAGCTTTTCGGCGAAGCGCTCCTTGGTGGGCGTCTTCATCAGGTCGACCTGCGCGATCAGCACCTGGCGCGCGGCGATCAGCTCGTGGGAGGCCCGCCAGATCAGGGACGACTTGCCATACCGGCGTGGCGCGAACACGACGACGTTCTGGCCGTTTCGCATATCGGCCTTGAGCTCCTGGAGCTCCTGGACCCTGTCGGTGAAGGCGTCATCGAGCGCGAGATCGCCGTAGCGGAACGGATTCGTTGACTGGGGTCGATCGGCCATGGGGTGATCCTAGCACTGTTACGCAAAGTTGCGTAACGCAATCTTGCGTAATGCAGTTATGCGTAACTGGGGCGCGACGGGTCGTCGAGTTCGGTCAGGCCGCCTGGCCGCGCCACAGCTCGACGAGCGCCCCGCCGACCGGGTCCTGGTCTGGCAGCGGGACGCGAGCGATGTTCGCGAGCGCCTCGTCGTGCTCGGCCGGGTCGCCGCGGCGGAGGTCCCAGCGCATCCCGTTCGGGTAGGCGCCCACGACGACCAGGTCGGCGCTCGAGCCGAGGTTTCGGTGCCCGGTGCCGGCGGGCAGGACGACCACGTCGCCGGTCCCCAGTTCGAACGCCCGGCCCTGGGGACCGCCGAGCATCACGCTCGCGCTGCCGCCCGCGATGCCGAGCACTTCGTGCGCCGTCGAGTGGAAGTGATGGAACGGGAAGATGCCGTTGCGCCAGGCGCCGAGCCAGCCGTTGCCGGCGAACAGGTCCTCGTAGGCAGCGGCGCCCGCGTCGGCCCCGAGCACGTCGTGGTAGACGAGCACCGGGAGCGGCGAGTTGGGGATGCCCCCGTCGTCCTCGAACGTGTGTGTCTCAACCGTCATCTGGTTCCAGCAACGTCGTCTGAGCCGGTGGATACGTAAGCACGCCGTCCCGGCCTACGACCGCGAAGTCGGGGAGCTTGTGGACCTCGGGGTGCTCACCGATGCCGAGGTGCTCGACCTGCCACCCTCTGACGACGAGCGCGTCGGAGATCAGCCGGCGGTGGCATCGCCACCAAAGGGCCTCGGCGCACATGATCGCGGTGGGCGACTCCGACGCGGCGGTCTCGAGATCGGCGAGTGCCCGCTGGAACTCCTCGGAGCTCATGTGGTCCGCATACCCCTGGAAGGCGCGCTCATGCCAGCCCGCGTTGACGGATCCCGCAACCGGCGAGCGCCTCCCGCCGAGCCCGGGGAAATGGCGGTAGCCGATCCCAGCCGACGCGAGCCACGCCGCGAGCGCGCCGCGGTTGAACTGCGGATGCCGGCGCGAGCTCGGGAACGCCCGCACGTCCGCCACGAGCTGAACGCCCGCGTCGCCGAGTATCGCCAGCAGCCCCTCGGCCGAACGCGTCGAGTGCCCGACGGTGTAGATACGCTTGGACTGGTCGATGGAGGGCGTCAAGGTCACGATCTATACAGATCCGGGCTGCCCGTTCGGATTCAACGCCCAGCGTCAGGAGGCGCAGCTGGCGTGGCACTACGGCCACGGACTCGACATCACGTGCCGGATGATCGTGCTGATCGAACAGAGCCCGTCGCAGGAGATGCCGATGCTCGCCGAGTCGGCCGGAGACGGTTACTGGTCGACGAGCTGACCCCGGACGCGCTTCACCCGCCGGCCGGCTTTCTGATCGGCCACTGGACCGACCCGGATGCGCGGACGGGATGCACGGTCGTGATCCCTCCGGTCGGGAGCCGGGGTAGCGTCGACGTCCGCGGTGGCGGAACCGGCACCCGCGAGATCGAGACGCTGTCGCCGCTCGCGAACGCGGAGGGGCCGACGGCGGTGCTCCTCACGGGCGGAAGCGCGTTCGGGCTCGCGGCGGCCGACGGCGTCGCACGCTGGCTCGAGGAGCGCGGGGTCGGGCGCCCGACCCCGATGGGCACCGTCCCGCTCGTGTCCGCCGCGGTCGTGTACGACCTCGTGGAGGGCGAACCCAGCCGCGGTGGGGGCGGACGCGGTCGCCGTCCCGGACCCGACGAGGGCTATGCGGCGTGTCAGAACGCCCGGGAGGCGGTCCCGCAGCGCGGTCCGGTGGGAGCCGGCACCGGCGCGGCCGTCGGCAAGCTGTTTGGCCGCGAGCGGTCCACCCGCGGTGGGGTGGGATATGCGGCTACCCGTCTCGCCGACGGAACGTTCCTCGGCGCGATTGCCGTCGCCAACGCCTTCGGCGACGTGCTCGACGAGGACGGGAGCCCGCTCGGCGCTCCGCACGACGAGAGCGGCCGGTTGGTCCGCACGGCCGAGCTTCTGCCACACATGGGGGCGCGCCCTGCGGTCGAGGGTCCATCGATCGATCCCGGCCCCGCCACCGGGAACACCACGCTGGCGTGCGTCTTCACCGACGCCTCGCTCGACAAGCGCAGCTGCGCGATCCTCGCGCGGATGGCGAGCGCCGGGATCGCGCGCGCCGTCGACCCGGTGTTCACCCCGGTCGACGGGGACGTCGTCTTCTGCCTGGCGTCGGGGCCCGATCCGCCGCCCCCTGCCGGCCTCGAGGCGACGTGGGCGCTCACGGTGCTCGGAGCCGCCGGCGCGACCGTCACCGCTCAGGCGATCAGGGACGCGGTCCGGCAAGCCGCTGATTGAATGCAGGGATGATTGGCATTGAGGTGGACAGCCTTGCGGTGCGTCTGGACCGCCTGCTCCAGGCGACCACCGCGCAAGGCCTCGACGCCGCCCTGATCACAAGCGACGAGTCGATCGCATACCTGACGGGCTTTCGCCCGATTCAGATGGAGCGCTTCTTCGGGGTCGTCGTCCGGCCGGAGCGCTCCGCGGTGATCGTTCCGGCGCTCGATCGGGGACAGATCGATGATGCGCCCGAGGCTCTGGCCCGTATCTCTTATGGCCCTGAATCCGACGGCTTGCCCGAACTCGCCGGCGCTCTTACCGGAGCGGGCACCGTCGGGGTCGAGGAGGACCACCTGATCTACGCTCGCGCTCGCGCGCTTGAGCAGGTGGGATTCGAGCTCGTCCCGGCCGGGTCGGCCGTGATGGGTCTGCGGATCCAGAAGGACGCCGGCGAGATCGAGCGGATTCGCCGCGCCTGCGAGCTCGTGCAGGAGGGGCTTCGCCGGGCGTTCGAGTGGCTGAGCCCCGGCGTCGTCGAGCACGCGCTGAACGCGCGCGTCGAGGGCTGGCTCCGCGAGCGGGGCGCGACGGCGGCCCATCCGCTGATCCTGTTCGGCGAGAACGCGGCCAACCCCCACGGCGAGCCCGGCTCGCGCGAGCTTCGCCGAGGCGACGTCGTGTGCGCGGACCTGTCGGCGTGCCTCGACGGCTATTGGGGCGACCTGACCCGCTGCGCGACCGTCGGTCCACCGTCGGAGTGGGCGACGAGCGCCTGGCAGGTCGTCCTCGAAGCTCAGCGGGCGGCCAATGCGGCTGCCCAGCCCGGGGTGCCCGGGCGCGACGTCGATGCCGCTCAGCGGCGGGTAGTCGAGGCGGCGAGCGATCTCGGCGCGGTCCTGCACGGCGCGGGCCACGCGATCGGTCTCTCGATCCACGAGCCTCCGTTCCTCGTTCCGCGCGCCCACGAGCCGCTGCCCGAGCGCGTGGTTCTGACGATCGAGCCCGGCATCTACCGGGCCGGGGTCGGTGGGATCAGACTCGAGGACGACGTGGTCGTCACCACGGGCGGCCCGGCGATCCTGTCGGACCTTCCGCTCGAGCTCGTCGACGTCAGCGCCTGACGTCGCTCCGCGCCGGCTAGTCCGGGTACTCCGGCCGTTTCGGTTACGGGTTGGGGGGTCGGTCCCGCGCAATTTCGTCCATCTATACAAGCGAGCCTCACGCGGGGTAGCCCTCGGCCCGATTCTCAACGTGTGGCGGTGCCGCAGTGAACCGAAGGGCTATAGGTAGGGTTGCGGCGCTATGCGGAGCTTTGGCGTTGGTGCTTGCCGGCTCCGGCGTGTCGGGCGAGTCAGCGTCGGCTCGGCCCGTCGGCGTCGTGCAGTGCAAGCCGGTCAAATCCGTGAAGGCGCCCGCATCGCGCAAGAAAAAAGCGCCCGTGTCGCGGGCCAAGAAAGCGCACGTCGCGCGGAAACCGGCACCGGCGAAGGCCCGGAAGGCCAAGAGCAAGAAGCGGCAGCCTAAGGCCGTCGCGCTGTGCCCCAAGCCGACGACGCCGGCGAAGGCGCAGCCGGCCCCGACGCACTCCGGCGCCGCCGTGGCGCCTAGCGGGCTAGCGACGTCATCGTCGAGCGTGACCTCAACCCCGCCCGCAACCAACCCAGGAACGCCGCTGCCCGGCGCATCGGAGCCCGCGGCTCCGGCCGCTCCGGCCGCGCCGGTGACGCCGATGCAACCGGGCTCGTCGTCCGGCGACCAGCTGATCGCGATCCCGTCGGTCAATCCGTTCTCGCCCACGAGCTTCTGGAACGCGCCGCTTGCGCCCACCGCGCCGCTCGACGTGAATTCCACCGCGCTCGTCCAGGAGCTGGTCCGCCAGGTCAACGCCTACGGCACCTGGATGGACACCTACTCGTACAGCGTCCCCGTCTATGTGGTCGGCGCGACCCAGCCCACGCAGCATGTGACGCTCAACGTGTGGGCTCCCGACCTCCAGACGGAGTTCAACGCGGTCCCGATCCCGAGCACCGCGGTGGCCGCGGCCGGCACCGACGAGCACATGACCGTGTGGCAGCCGTCGACGGACAGGCTGTGGGAGTTCTGGAAGATGCAGAAGGAATCCGATGGGTGGCACGCGCAGTGGGGCGGTGAGATGGACAACGTCTCGACCAACCCCGGCTACTTCACCCACTCGGGGCTAACCAACAACTGGGGCGCGACCGCCACCGGCCTGCCGCTGCTGGGCGGCCTGGTGACGCAGGCCGACCTCCAGCGCGGCTACATCAACCACGCGCTCGCGATGGCGATCGTCCAGACCACGGCGAAGTGCTGGTCGTGGCCCGCGCAGCGCAGCGACGGGGCCGGCTCGAGCGGGACCATCTCGATACCGGAGGGTGCCCGCTTCCGGCTGGATCCCACGCTGAACATCGCGAGCCTGAACCTCCCACCGATCACGCGCATGCTCGCGCAGGCCGCCCAGACCTACGGCATCGTGGTCCGGGACAAGGGCGGGGACGTCGCGCTATTCGGCCAGGACCCCAACAGCATCGCCACCAACCCATGGCCGCAGGAGTTCGAGAACACGTACTCGAGCGTGGTGCTCGCCCACTTCCCGTGGTCCCACCTCGAGGCGCTTCAGACGAACATGACGTGCGGTTCGTAACCGTGGTGGTCACCTCGCCGCAACGGTCGTGGACGCCCCCTTTCCCGGCCGTGAAGCGGGCGGTAACCTGACGCGATGGCGAACGCGCCACAGGTCGCCGGGGTGAACCTCCTCGGGGTTTTGTACCTGGTGCTCGTGATGGCCGCGGTGTTCCTGCCGATGATTCTCGGGCGCGGGGGTCCCTCGCCCGGCCAGTCCGACTCCGACTCGGACGGCGGCGGAGGGGGCGGTCCGCCGAGGCCGCCGACGCCCCCCGACACGCCCGGGGGTGGGATTCCGCTGAACGATGCGGAGCCGGCGCGCGTGCGACTCCGGGGTCACGACCGGTTCGTCGATCTGCTGCCGGCTCGCGGCCGGAGACCGTCGCCCGAACCGGCGCGCCGGCGCGTTCGGACGCTCAGACGGGGCTAGCCGCCCGCGGCGGCGTGACGCCGGGCTGACGGGGGCTAACGGCGGCGTAACGCCGTTATGCCGCTGTTAGATGCGCGGCGTGACACTTGGCGTGTTGCGATGAGAACGACGCCCCTGATCCTTGTGCTGATGAGTGCGGCCGCGATCGCGGGTTGCGGATCCTCGAACGGCCCGCGGGCGGGAGGTCAGTCTGTCGCCGCGGCCGCCTCCGGGGTCGCCTTCGCCGCGTGCATGCGCGAGCACGGCGTCCCGAACTACCCCGACCCGACCGCGAGCGGTGCCGGCGGGGGAGGCGGCGCGGTCGCGGTCTTTCCCGCCGGCGTCGACAGATCCGCGCCGGCGTTCAAGTCGGCGTCGGCATCGTGCGGCGGCTCGTTGCTCCCCGGGCTCGGCGCGCATCATCAAGCCTCGGCCGAGACGACCGAGGAGACGCTCAAGTTCTCGGAGTGCATGCGCGCCCATGGCGTCACCGGCTTCCCCGACCCAACGGCGTCAGCGCCAACGAGCCTGAGCGGCTACAGCGCCGTCATCCGCCGCGGCGTCTTCCTCGCGATCCCGGACACGATCGACATGGCCTCGCCGACCTACAAGCGGGCGGCAGCGGCGTGCCGGTTCGGTCCGGCGTTCAGCTGAAACGCGCCGCCGTGCCGCGGTAAGGTCGTCGCGGGATGAACGCAGCGGAGCGCGCGGCTGACCTCGCGGCCAACGGTGTCGTTGGCGTCGCGGCCTCCTATGTCGACAACAGCGGGATCGCGCGGGTCAAGGCAGTGCCGGTCACGCGACTCGAGAACGCGGTGCGCCACGGAGTCGGGATGTCGCCCGTGTTCGACGTGTTCATGTTCGACGACGCGATCACGGCCAGCCCGAGCTCGACGGGCCCGGTCGGGGACCTGCGGTTGTTCCCTGACCTCGATCGCCTGGTTGTGCTGGCGGCCCAGCCCGGGTGGGCGTGGGCGCCGGTCGACCGGCGCACCCAGGATGGTCAGCCGCACCCAGGCTGCCAGCGGACGTTCGCACGCCGGATGGTCGAGCGCGCGGCCGAGCGCGGGCTGCAGGTGAGAATGGGGTTCGAGGCCGAGTGGGTGCTCGACGCCGGCACCGGGGAAGAGTTCGTTCCGGCGACCTCGGGTCCCGCGTACGGGATGGACCGGCTGATCGAGGCGTCGGATTACTGCCGCGAGCTGCTCCAGGTGCTCGGCGCCGAGTCGCTGGAAGTGCTTCAGCTCCATCCCGAGTACGCGCCCGGGCAGTTCGAGCTCTCGATCGCGCCGGCAGATCCGGTGACCGCCGCGGACGAGATCCTGCTCGTGCGTCACACGATCCGGGCGGCCACCGCGCGGGCGGGGATGCGGTGCTCGTTTGCGCCGGCGATGACGGTTGGGGGCGTCGGCAACGGCTGTCACCTTCACACGAGCCTGTGGTGGGAGGGGCGAACGCTGATGTCGGGCGGGTCCGGGCCGTACGGGCTGCACAACCAGGCGGAGGCGTTCATCGCGGGCGTGCTCGATGGGCTGCCCGCACTGCTCGTCATCGGTGCGCCCAGCACCGCCAGTTATCTGCGGTTGATCCCGCAACGCTGGGCGGCGCCCTACCAGTGCTGGGGCCGCGAGAATCGCGAGGCGGCGATCCGGTTGGCGGCGTCGGGCGATCAGGCCAACGCGGAGGTCAAGTGTCTCGACGCGGCCGCGAATCCGTACCTGCTCGTCGGCGCGGTTCTCGCGCTGGGCCTTGACGGGATCGAGCGAGGGTTACGGCTCCCGCCCGAGGTCACGGTCGATCCCGCGACGCTATCGGAGGAAGAGCTCGAGTCGGCAGGTGCGGCTCGGCTGCCCTCCAGCCTTGAGGTGGCGCTCGAGCATTTCCGGGCGTGCGAACCGCTCGCGGAGGCGATGGGCAGCGCGCTGTTCGAGACGATCGTCGCCGTGCGCGAGACCGAGGTCGAGCGGTTTGCCGATTCCTCCGAGGTGGAGATCGTGGCCGCGACGCGCTTCGTCTACTGAGCGTGCTGATCGATCACCACTGCCACGGGGTCGCGCGAGATCCGCTCGATCGCACCGGGTTTGAGTCGTTCCTCACGGAGTCGGATCGCCCGCCGCCCCGCGGCTGCACCGCGTTCGACTCGCTGCTGGGCGTTGCCATGCGGTCTATGTGCGGCCCCGTGCTCGAGCTGCCGGCTGGGGCCGACCCCGAGGACTACGTGGCGCGGCGGGCCGATCTAGGCGGAGAGGAAGCCAACCGGCGCCTGCTGGCGGGCGCCGGGCTCGAGGCGATGCTCGTCGATAGCGGGCTCGCGGGCGGCGCGCTGCTGGGCATCGACGATCTCGGGCGCCTGAGCGGCGCCAGCGCGCGGGAGGTCGTGCGACTCGAGGTTGTCGCGGAGGAGGTGGCCGCGACCGGTGTCGGCGCGACCGAGTTCGAGTCCGCGTTCGGCGAGCTCCTGAGCCGGCGGGTCGGCGGCGCGGTCGGAGTCAAGTCGATCATCGCGTACCGGCACGGGCTCGACTTCGGAGCCGGCCGGCCGTCGAGTCCGGAGGTGGCGAGCGCCGCCGGTCGTTGGCTGAGCGGGGGTGGCGGCCGTCTCGACGACGAGGTGCTCCTGCGCCATGTCCTATGGGAGGGGCTCGCGACCGGTCTCCCGCTGCAGCTTCACACCGGATTCGGCGATCCCGATCTGGATCTCGCGCGCTCCGATCCCGCGCTGCTGACCGCCTTCCTCCGTGCCTGCGCCGATGTCGGGACCCCGGTGGTGTTGCTCCACTGCTACCCGTACCACCGCAACGCCGCGTATCTCGCGAACGTGTTCCCCCACGTCTACCTCGATGTCGGCCTCGCGATTCCGCACGTCGGCCGGCGGGCGGCCGCGATCCTGGCCGAGGCGCTCGAGCTGGCGCCGTTCCACAAGCTTCTCTACTCCTCCGATGCGTACGGACTGGCCGAGCTGTACATGGTCGCCGCGGTCCTGTTTCGGGAGGCGCTCGGCGAGGTGCTCGAGGCGTTACGGATCGGGGGTTCCGAGCGCGCGCGGATCGCCGCGATGATCGGGTCCGGCAACGCCCGGCGGCTCTACGCGCTGTGACGGTGGACTCGTCGCGGCCGACTTGGCGCCGGGGGCGGTGTCTAGGCTTAGACCGATGACCAGCAGCTCCCAGCGGCTCCCGCGTGCGCTGTTCGACCCGTCGGCGATCGAGACCTTCCGGTTCGTCGGGCGCGATCTCGACGAGGACGGCTTGGTCACCCTGCGCTACGCGCTCGACGACGTCTACGAGTTCGAGGAGCGGTTCTCGATCCCGGTACCGGGGCCGCTCTCTACGGCCGGACGTGAACGGGTCGACGGGCTGGTCGCGCTGCTTCATTGGGTCGCCGGCGTGAGCTATTACAAGGCCGCGGCTCCGCCAAACGTCGCGTGCGAGACGGGGGATCCGCCATCGGCGACGAGCGAACTGCTGGCGGCGCTTTATTCCGAGGGGTTGGGAGAGTTCGCGTTCGTCAACGGACTGCCGGGTTTGCCGCGTCCGGAGTTCCCGCGGTCGCCGGGGTCCTTCGCGCCTTCCGGTGGCGCGCCGGCGCGCGATCGGCCGCGTCGTGTCCTGGTCCCCGTCGGCGGAGGGAAGGACTCGGCGGTCGCGATCGAGATCGTCCGGGCGGCGGGACTCGAGCTCGAGCTGTTCTCGGTCGGGAACGCGGACGCGATCGAGGGCACGGTCGCGGCCGCCGGCCTGCCGCGGCTGCTCGCCAGCCGGTCGATCGACCCTCGGCTGATCGAGCTCAACCGAGCGGGCGCCCTCAACGGCCACGTCCCGATCACCGCGATCGTCAGCTGCGCCGCTCTGCTGGCGGCGGCGCTGAACGGCTTCGACACGGTCGCGCTCGCGAACGAGCGGTCCGCCTCGGCGGGCAACACGATGCTCGACGACGTGGAGGTGAACCATCAGTTCAGCAAGAGCCGCCGCGTCGAGCGGCTGCTGTCGGCGGCGGTGGCGGAGCTAGCACCCGGCGTCCAGATCTTCTCGGTACTCCGGCCCGCCTCGGAGCTTTCGATCGCTCGCGCGTTCGCCCGGCTCGAGCAGTACCACTCCGTGTTCACGAGCTGCAATCGGATCTTCAAGCTCGACCCGGCGCTGCGCCTGACCTCGTGGTGCTGCGACTGCGACAAGTGCCGGTTCGTGTTCCTGATCCTCGCGCCGTTCATGGAGCCGGACGCCATCGGCCGGATCTTCGGCCGGGCGCTGCTCGACGACGAACGGCAGTACGCCGGCTTCGCGCTGCTCGCCGCTACCGGTGGTCACAAGCCGTTCGAGTGCGTCGGAGAGACGACCGAGGTGCTCGCGGCGATCCGGCTGCTCGCCGGCGACCAGCGGTGGCGAGATCAGCCGGTCGTCCAGCGGCTCGCGAGCGAGGTCCTGCCGCGGTTTCCGGCCGACGCGGCGGACCCCGAGCCCGTGTTCGCGCTGAACGGCGACCACCAGGTGCCGCCGGAGCTGTTTGCGCAGGTGGATGCGCTTCTCGGAACTTGACGGCAAGCGGGTCGGGGTGTGGGGCCTCGGCCGCGAGACGCGCTCGCTCGCGCGCCAGCTGACCGAGCGCCTTCCGCGCGCACGGCTCGCCGTTGTCGTCCGCGAGGACCCGAGCGAGAAGGCGACCGAATCAGACTGGGCCGGCGCCACCGTTGTCGGCCCCGATGATGCCGTCGCCGCGCTGGCCGCCTGCGACGTCCTCGTCCGTTCCCCGGGAGTCTCGATCCACAAGCCGGAGCTGTGCGAGCTGGCCGCGAGCGGGCTCGAGACGACGACCGCGACCGCGCTGTGGGTGTCGGAGCGGGGTGGCCGGGGCGTAATCGCGGTCACCGGGACGAAGGGAAAGAGCACGACCGCGGCGCTGCTCGCGCATCTGCTCGCGAGCGAACGCGTGACCCACCTCGCCGGAAACATCGGGCGGCCCGCGCTCGACCTGCTCGACGTGCCCGCCGCCGAGTGGGTGGTACTCGAGCTCTCGAGCTACCAGATCGCTGATCTACGCCAGGGTCCCGAGGTCGCGGTGATCACCAACCTCTACCGCGAGCACATCCCCTGGCACAGATCAGAGGAGGCGTACCGCCGCGAGAAGCTACGTCTGTTCTCGCTGCCCGGCGTTGTCGCGTGTGCCTATCCGCCGCGGTTTGCCGAGGTGGAGGCGGCCGTTGCCGGCTGCCCCCGACGTGTGCCCTTCGGCGTCGAAAGCGGCTGGCACGTCGCGGGGGAAGGCAGCGTCGTTCATCCCGACGGGAGCCTGCTCGCGGCGAGCGATCTGCCGCTCCGTGGACCGCACAACGCGCTCAACCTGGGTGCCGCGCTCGCCGCGATCGACGCCGCGGAGCTTCCTCGCCCGCGTCTTCCGGAGGCGCTCGCCGGCGTGGTCCCGTTGCCCCATCGGCTCCAGACCGTGCTCGATCGCGACGGGGTGGAGTGGATCGACGACAGCATCTCGACAGCACCGGAGTCGAGCCTCGCCGCGATCGCCGCGTTCCCGGAGCGGCCGGTGGTCCTGATCGCCGGCGGGTCGGACCGCGACCAGGATTACGCCGAGCTCGGCAGGGCCGCGGCCGAACGCGATGTGGTCTTGGTCGTTCTCCCGGTGACCGGATCGCGACTCGCCATCGCGGCGCGCGCCGCGGGGCTGAGCGAGGGTCGGATCGTCGCGGCGGACGCGATGGAGGATGCGGTCGAGCTCGCCCGCCGCCGGGCAGTTCCGGGCGCAGTCGTGCTGCTGTCGCCGGCCGCGCCCAGCTTCAACCGCTACCGAAACTTCGAGGAGCGGGGCGACCATTTCGCCGCCCTCGCCGGCCGCGCACGCTAGCGCGTACGGGTCATCCGAGCGAAGCGATCCGCGTGATCAGCATCTCGCGGAAGACACCGGCGTCGATCCCGAGCGCGACGTTGCAGTTGCGCTCCCATTCGGTGAGTCGCGAGAGGTCGACATGGGTTCGCCCGCGCGAGGGCTCGGGGCCGATGTCGACGACCACCCCGAGGTGCTCGGTGCTGAGCAGCCCGGGGTCGATCACGTGCGCCATCGCCACCGCATCGTGAACCGGCGCGCCCTCCCAGCCGTAGCTCCGGCGGTGAAATCCCATGTAGAACTCGAACAGGTCGGCGACGAGCTTGCCCGCCTTCCCGGAGGCTCGGAGACGGTCGACGTCGCGGGGTCGGAGCAACGCCCGGTGGGTGACGTCGAGTCCGACCATCGTCAGATCGATGCCACTGGTGAACACGCGGTGAGCGGCCTCGGGATCGGCCCAGATGTTGAACTCGGCCGCCGGGGTGACGTTGCCCTCGCCGTACGCACCGCCCATCAGGACGATCCGCTCGACGCGACTCGCGAGCTCCGGATAGCGGGCGAGGAACAGAGCGATGTTCGTGAGCGGCCCAGTGGGCACCAGCGTGACCGGCCGGGCGGCCGCCGTCAGGGTCATCGCGATCCAGTCGATCGCGTGCGCCGCCTCGGGCTCGCGCGAGGGAGGCGGGAGGTCCGGGCCGTCGAGCCCGGTCTCGCCGTGGACCTCCGCGGCGACGTGCCGCTCGCGCACGAGCGGCCGGTCGGCGCCGGCCGCCACCGCGACCCCGTTGCGCCCCACGTGGTCGAGCACGCGAATGGCGTTCGCGGTCGTCTTGTCGAGCGTCTGATTGCCGGAGACCGTGGTGACGCCGAGCAGGTCCACCTCCGGGCTGGCGAGCGCCAGCAGCAGCGCGATCGCGTCGTCGTGGCCGGGATCGCAATCGAGGATGATGTCGGTCACGACGGCAAAAGGTAGGGATTCGGGCGCGCCGCCGGTCTCATCGCTGACAGACCGGGCACCAGTACGTGGTGCGGCCGCCGACCGTGTCGCGCTCGAGTCGGTGGCCGTCCCGCGGGCACACCCCGTCGCGCCGCCGCGCTGCGATGAACTTGCCGGTGTGGGCGCCGCCCTTGCGGATCGCCGACCGGACGGCCGAGCGGAGTTCGCGGCGGAGATGGTCGAGGTCTTCGGTGGTCAGGTCGGAGGTGTTGCGGCGCGGCGAGATGCGCGCCTGCCACAGGATCTGGTCGGCGAGCAGGTTGCCGATCCCGGAGATCGCGCCCTGGTTCAGCAGCCGGGCCTTGATCGCGGTGTGGCCCGAGCCGATCAGGCGGCGGAAGTCGTCGCGCCCGACCTCGGCGGCGTCGGGGCCGACGTGCGAGAAGTTCGGGTTGAGCACGGCGCGGCCGAGCCGGCGCTTGTCGCGGAGGACGAGTCGGCCGCCGTCCTCGAACTCGATCGCGAACCGGTCCCAGCGCGAGTGGTCTTCCGGGTCCACGAGGATCCGGCCCGCCATGCCGAGGTGCAGTCCGAGCGCCGGACCGTCCTCGGTCTCGAGCCACATGAACTTGCCGCGTCTGTGGGCGCTGACGAGCGTGTGGCCGGTCAGCGCACTCGCGATCTCGCCGGGGATATGCGGTCGGGAGACGTAGGAGTCAGAGTCGTCGACGCCGACGATCCGCCGGCCGAGCGCCGACTCGAGTGTCTGGCGGGCGCGTTCGACCTCGGGTAGCTCAGGCATGACCTGAGCTTATTCGCCCGTGGCTCGGGGGCACGCGGGCTTTCGGGCTCAGCCCAGGGTCAGCGTCTTGGCCGCGTAGTTGATCGTCACCGACCCGAACCGCGACAGCACATCAGACCCCAGCAGCCCGAACCCGTGGGCATTGAGTCCCGCGATTGGAGAGCTCGAGACGACGACCGTCGGCAACGGCACCGTCCCGTTCACATTCCAGTTCGAGACGCGCACGTGGCTCGCCAGGGCGCAGCCGGTGACGCCACAGAACCGGTGGCGCTTGCCGACCGTCTTCAGGTGCAGATGGCGGGCGGCGGTCTGGTTGATCACGGTGACCGTCGCACCCGTGTCGATCAGCATCGGGATGAGGCGGCCGTGGATATAGACGCGGACGAGTGCCGCCGTGGCCCCGCTCCTGGTCTTGACGACGACGATCGGGACCGTCGCCTGGGCGGCGTGGGCCTCAATCGGGCTTGCCGATGCCACCCCTTCTGTGACGCCAACGGACGCCACTCCGCACAACAGACCGACAACGATGAAACGACGCATGTCTCCCTCCCCTTATAGGCCGCAAACCGAATCCGTCCGCCGACCCCGGATAACTGGAGAAGCTACTACAGAGTGGCAAGCGCAAGCGGCAGTACCCGCTCGGCACCCGCGCGCCGAAGCTGGCCGCCGACCATCGCGAGCGTCCAGCCCGAGATCCGGCGGTCGTCGAGCAGCGCGCCCAACCCCGGCGGCGGGGTCGCAACGATCCGGAACGCGCCCCTGACGTTGGCGGCCTGCTGGGCGGCGTTGGCCATCTCGCGCTGAGGAGGCCGCTCGGCCGCGCGCGCCACGAGCTCGACGTACGGGACCGAAAGCGCCTCGGCAATGCGCCTCGAAAGCCGCGGGAGGATGTCCCCGAGGCGGACCGACGGCACGGACGTGATCCAGTCGACGCCCCCGGCGCGCCGCACCAGGTCCGCAAGCGCCTCCACCACGTCGAGCGAGAACTCCCCGCTTTCCAGGCCGCGCTCGAGCGCCGGCCACCAGCCGCCGTCGCCGAACCGGGCCAGCGCCCATCCCGGCTCGACGAGCACGTCCGGGGGAATCTTGCGCATCACGCCAGCGGCGTCCGGCGCCATCTTCCGAACCTCGAGCTCGATCGGAGTGGAGCGCAGATGCCGGCCCGCGGCCTCGACGAGCGCCGGATCGAGCGGCGCGTCGAACCTCGGCCCGGCGCAGACCGAGCACCGCCCGCAGTCCGCGGGCGAAGGATCGTCGAGTTCCTCCTGGAGCACGCGCATCAGACAGCGGCCATCCGCGCCGAACGCCGCCATCGCGCGCTGCTCGGCGCGCCGGAGCGCGGTCACCTGGGCGTACCGCTCCGCGTCGTACTCCCACTCCGCCTCAGGTACGAGCTTCCACCGAGTACCCGCCCGCGTGACCGCGCCTTCGACATCGAGGATCTTGAGCATCGCCTCGATCCGCCCCATCCCGAGGTTGACCACGGCCATCAACTCGCGCGTCGTACGCCCGTCATCGCCGGCGATCTCGAGTTCATCGAGCACGGCTTTCACCCGCTCGCGATCGGGAAACGCCTGCTCGATGAAGAAGTCCTGGATCCGGCGATCCTCGCCGCCCCGCAGCAGGACGATGTCGGCGTGCTCGACGCCGCGGCCGGCGCGGCCGATCTGCTGGTAGTAGGAGATGACCGAACCCGGCGCCTGGTAGTGCACGACGAACGTCAGGTCGGACTTGTCGTAGCCCATCCCGAGCGCGCTCGTGGCGACGACCGCCTTGATCTCGTTGCGGAGAAGCCGGTCCTCGGTGGCCACCCGGTCATCGGTCTCGTGCTCGCCGCTGTAGGGCACGGCGGCGATTCCCTGGGCACACAGGAACGCGGCGACCTGGTCGGCGTCGCGCCTGGTGAGCGTGTAGACGATCCCGGAGCCGTCCATGCGCGGGACGTTCGTCGCGAGCCACGCCAGGCGCTCCGCCGGCCGCGGCAGCTCGAGCGCTTCGAGCCGGAGGCTGGAGCGCGCCAGCGGTCCGCGGTAGGTCCGAAGCGCCTCGCCCCCGGGATCGCCGAGCTGAGCTACGACATCGGCGACCACCCGGTCGTTGGCGGTCGCGGTGGTTCCGAGGACGGCGACCTCCGGCGCGAGCGCGTCGAGCATGTCCCGGACCCGCCGGTAGTCGGGCCGGAAGTCGTGGCCCCAGTCCGAGATGCAGTGCGCCTCGTCGATTACCAGGAGGCCGACCGAGGCCGCGAACAGCGGCAGCATCTCCTCGCGGAAGCGCGGGTTGTTCAGCCGCTCGGGGCTGATCAGCAGCAGATCGATCGTGCCGGCCGCAAGCCGGTCACGGACGTCGTCCCACTCCTCGCGGTTGGTGCTGTTGATCGTGTGCGCCCCCAACCCGAGGCGCTCGGCGGCGGCGATCTGGTTCCGCATCAGCGCCAGCAGCGGGCTGACGATCAGCGTGGGCCCCGCGCCGGCCTCGCGGAGCAGCGCTGTGGCCACGAAGTACACCGCCGACTTGCCCCAACCGGTCCGCTGGACGCACAAAACCCTCGCCCGATCGACGACGACGTCGCGGATCGCCTCGAGCTGACCGTCCCGGAACTCCGCGTCCGGGTCATCGGTCAGAATTCGCAGCTGATCCAGGGCAGCGGCGGGGATCGTTTCGGAGTCGGAAATCGGCACTCTGAAGTACAAGAGTCGCAGGCGGCCCGGAAATCACCCCCCAAGCTAGGGTCGTAACAAATGCTGCACGTCCACCGAGCCGAGCGCGCGGACCGTCTCGCCGACGGCCTCGCCGACACGTTGCTCGAACCGCTCGAGGATCCGTTCGCGCCCGACGTCGTCGCGGTCCCGACGCGCGGAATCGAGCGCTGGCTGGTCCAGCGCCTTTCGACCCGGCTCGGAATCACAGACGGCCGCAAAGACGGGGTGTGCGCGAACGTCGAGTTCCCGTTTCCCGGCCGGATGATCCTGGGAGCGCTTGCCGCCGCGACTGGCGTCGACCCGGAAAACGACCCCTGGTTGGCCGAGCGGTCGGTATGGCCGCTGCTCGACGTCGTCGACGAATGCCTGGACGAGCCGTGGCTGGCCACGCTGGCGCAGCACCTCGAGGGCGCCCGCGGCGGGGCGGAGGTTCCGACTCGCCGCTTCGCCGTGGTTCGGCACATCGCCGACCTGTTCGACCGCTACGCGGTGCACCGCCCGGAGATGGTGCGGGACTGGATCGCGGGTGCGGACCGACTCGGCGACGACTGGCAGCCCGAGCTGTGGCGCCGCCTACGCGCGCGCATCGGCGCCCCGAGCCCGGCTGAGCGGCTCGCCACCGCGTGCGAGCGAATTCGAGAGGACCCCTCGGTCCTCGACCTGCCGCCCAGGTTGTCGTTGTTCGGACTCACCCGAATGCCGCGCTCATACCTCGAGGTCCTGGCCGCGATCGCCGCCACACGCGACGTCCACGCGTTCGTCCTCCATCCCTCACCCTCGCTCTGGCGCGGAGTCGAGCAGGCGCTCCACGATGGGCCGGCGATCGTCGATCGGGACGACGACCGGACCGCGCACCTCCCTGTCAACCGGCTGCTCGCATCGTGGGGTCGCGACGTCCGCGAGCTGCAACTCGTGATCGCGAGCACCGGCGTCGGCGTCGACCACCACCACGGCCTTCCGGACCGCGAGCCGCAGACGCTGCTCGAGTCCATCCAGAACGACATCCGCGAGGACCGCCAGCCGCCCGGCCCGCCGCTGCCCGGCGAACCCGATGAGCGACGCCGCCTGCACCCGGACGACCGCAGCGTCCAGGTCCACGCCTGCCATGGACGCGCGCGCCAGGTCGAGGTCCTGCGCGACGCCGTCCTTCACCTGCTCGAGGACGACCCAACGCTGGAGCCCCGGGACGTGATCGTGATGTGCCCCGACATCGACACGTTTGCGCCCCTGATCCAGGCGACGTTCGGAGCGGGGCGGGCCGCGTCCGCGGACGACGACGACGAAGAGGACGACGCCGGGTCCGGGCGCGAACGGTTGCCCGATCTCCGGGTGAGGCTCGCCGACCGGTCGCTGCGCCAGACCAACCCCGTGCTCGGCGTGGTCAGCCAACTGCTCGCGCTCGCCGACCAGCGCGCGACCGCCTCGCAGCTGCTCGATCTTGCGGCGCGTGAGCCGGTGCGCCGGCGCTTCGGGTTCGACGATGACGACCTGTCGCGCATGCAGGACTGGGTGGCCGCGAGCGGGATCCGCTGGGGATTCGACGCTGCGCATCGCGAGCCGTTCAAGCTCGGATCGGTCAACGCGAACACGTGGCGCCGGGGCATCGACCGGATGCTCGTCGGCGTCGCCATGACCGAGGAGGACCGGCCGCTCCTCGGCGGCGTGCTGCCCCTCGACGACGTTGACAGCGGCGCAATCGACCTCGCGGGGCGCTTTGCCGAATTCGTCGACCGCGCCCGTGACGCGGCCGACGCGCTCGCCGATCCGAAGCCGATCGCACGCTGGACGGCAGCGATCGCTCACGCCGCCGATTCGCTCACCGCGACCAGCGACCGCGACTCGTGGCAGCGACGCGAGCTTCAGCGCCTCCTTACCGATGTCGACGACGAATCCCTGGACGAGACCGGCTCGACCGGGGCAACGCTCGAGCTTGCCGATGTCCGTGTGCTGCTGTCCGACCGGTTGCGCGGACGCCCGACCCGCGCCAACTTCAGAACCGGCCACCTGACGGTGTGCACGCTCGTGCCGATGCGCTCGGTGCCGCACCGGGTCGTCTGCATCCTGGGGCTCGACGACGGCGAATTCCCCCGGCGGGCCCGGCGGGACGGCGATGACCTGATGCTGGCCGAGCCTCATGTCGGCGACCGCGACCCGCGCGCCGAGGATCGGCAGATGCTGCTCGACGCGCTGCTGGCGGCCACCGAGCGGCTGATCGTCACCTACACCGGCAATGACGAGCGGACGAATCTCCCGCGCCCCCCAGCGGTACCCGTCGGCGAGCTGCTCGACATCGTCGAGCGCACCGCCAGCCGGGACAAAGGCCCGGCGCGCGACCAGGTGGTGACCCACCACCCGCTCCAGCCGTTCGATCCGCGGAACTTCACGCCGGGGAGACTCGTTCCCCGGCGTCCCTGGGGGTTCGACCCGCAGGCCCTCGCCGGCGCCAACGCGCTCAGCGGCGAGCGCAGGCCGCGCGCGCCGTTCCTGGCCGGGCCACTGCCACCGCGCGACGACGCGCTCGTCGAGCTGACGAGCCTGATCCGGTTCGTCGAGCATCCGACCCGGGCGCTGCTGCGCGACCGGCTCGGGATCAGCGTCAGCGAGTTCTACGACGAGGTAGAGGACTCGATGCCGGTCGAGCTCGATGCGCTCGAGACGTGGGGGGTCGGGCAGCGCCTGCTCGACGGAGTCCTTACGGGCGCGGAGCTCAAGGCGTGCATGCGGGCCGAGATCGCAAGAGGCGCGCTGCCGCCGGGCGAGCTGGCCCGGCCGGCGCTCGCGCGCATCGGCGCGGTTGTGGAGCGGCTCGCGGATGCCGCGAAGTCGCTCGGCGCTGACGAGGCGCCGGGCTCGCTCGACGTCAACATCGCGCTCCCCGACGGGCGGACGCTCGCCGGGACGGTCACCGGCGTGTGCGGGGACACGGTCCGCGCGATCTCCTACTCGCGCGTGCGCCCGCGCGACCGGCTTCGCGCGTGGGTGAGGCTGCTCGCGCTGAGCGCAGCACGACCCGAGCGGGCATTCGAATCGGTGGTGATCGGCCGAGCTCGCGCCGACGCGCGCTGGGCGGACGTGACGGTGGCGCGGATCGCGCCGCTCGCGGACGACGCGCCGTCGCGGCAGCGGATCGCGACCGACCAGCTCACCCTGCTTCTCGACCTCTACGAGCGGGGGATGTGCGAGCCGCTTCCGATCGCCTGTGACACGTCCGCCGCCTACGCCCAGGCCGTGGCATCCGGCGAGGACGGTCCGGCCGCCGCCCGCGAGGCCTGGGAGACCGTGTTCCGGTTCGACAAGGAGGACCGCCAGCCCGAGCATGTGCTCGTCCATGGCGACGCCGTCCCCTTGGCGCGGCTGCTCGAGGCGGGGCCGCGCGACGACGAGCGAGGACCGGGGTGGGACGAGGGAGAGACCACGAGATTCGGGCGCTACGCGATGCGGCTGTGGCGCGGTGTGCTCGCCGTCGAGATGGTGAGTGACCGATGAGGACCGTCGAGGCCTACGCCGAGTTCGACCTGTGCGGTCCGCTCCCGTCGGGCGTGACCGTGCTCGAGGCCAGCGCGGGCACCGGCAAGACGTACACGATCGCCGCGCTCGCCACGCGCTACGTCGCCGAGGGCACCCCGCTCGACCGGCTGCTGCTGATCACGTTCACGCGGATGGCGACCGGCGAGCTCCGCGATCGCGTCCGCGAGCGGCTGGTCGGGTGTGAGCAGCAGCTGTCACGGATCCTCGCCGGCGCCCCCGACACGGGCGCTGACCCCGTCGTGACCTTGCTCGCGAGCGGGGACGCCGCGGACGTCGCCCTGCGCCGCGACCGGCTGGCCCGCGCGGTCGCCGACTTCGACGCCGCCACGATCGCGACGACGCACGGCTTCTGCCAGGAGGTGCTGGCGGAGCTCAGCACCGTCGGCGATCTCGATCTCCAGACAGCGTTCGTCGAGGACGTCTCCGACCTGCTCGAGCAGGCGCTCGACGACCTGTACGTCCGCCGATTCGGGCCCCGGGGCGGCGCCCGGTTCACGCGAGCCGAGGCGCTGCAGATCGCGCGGGCGGCGGTGTTCAACCCGATGGCCAAGCTCGAGCCGGTCGGCGAGCCCGAGGACAGCACCGCGTCGATGCGCTACCGCCTGGCGAGAGTGGTGCGGGACGAGCTCGAACAGCGCAAGCGCCGGCTCGCGGTTATGACCTACGACGATCTGCTCACGCGGCTGAACACGATCCTCGACGGCCCGAACGGCCCCGCCGCGAAAGAACGCCTGCGCACCCGCTACGACGTCGTGCTCGTCGACGAGTTCCAGGACACCGATCCGATTCAGTGGCAGATCCTCCATCGCGCGTTCGGGGCCGAGGGCGTGACGTTGGTGCTGGTGGCGGATCCCAAGCAGGCGATCTACGCGTTCCGCGGCGCCGATGTCTACGCATACCTGGTGGCCGCCGCCACCGCGGACGCGCACGCCACCCTGCTCGTCAACCGTCGTAGCGACCAGCCACTGCTTGACGCCTTCGACGCGCTGTTCGCGGATGCGCGGCTCGGCCACGAGGACATCGTCTACCGCGAGGTGAGGGCCGCCCCGGCCCACCAGACCCCGCGGCTCCACGGCGCTCCGACCGATGCCGCGCTCCGCGTTCGGATCGTGCACCGCGACGAGCCGTCGATCGAGCAGACCAACTACGGCTACGCCCGAGCGCCTTCGGCGCGTGGCCACGTTGCGCGCGATCTCGCCGCCGACGTCGTGCGGCTGCTCGCTTCGGACGCGAGCCTCGAACACCGAGCGCCCGACGGCGGGCCGACTGGCACCGAGCCGATCTGTCCGCGGCACGTCGCCGTGCTCGTGCGCACCCACGCCAATGCCGACCTCATCTGCGAACAGCTCGCCGCGGCGCGGGTGCCGGCGGTCGTCAACGGCGGCGGAAACGTGTTCGCCACGACAACCGCCCTGAGCTGGCTGCGGCTACTCGAGGCACTCGAGCGACCGGCCTCGACGCTCCGCGCCAGAACCGCCGCGGCGACGCCGTTCCTCGGGTGGAGCGGCGAGCGCATCGCCACCGCCACCGAGGCCGACTGGGAGGACGTCCACCGCCGCCTCCACCGCTGGAGCCGGATCCTCCGGGATAGCGGCGTGGCCGCGCTCACCGAGGCGATCATGGTCCGGGAGGACCTCGCCGCCCGGATGCTTGCCGAGACCGGGGGCGAGCGGCGGCTGACCGACCTCAACCACATCGCGCAACTGCTGCACCGCGCCGCCACCGACGAGCGACTCGGCGTGACCGCTCTCCGCGGCTGGCTCGCGGAGCGGATCGCGGACTCGGAACGCGGCGACGGTGAGGATGAGCGCGCCAGGCGGCTCGAGTCGGATGCCGAGGCAGTCCAGGTGTTGACGATCCACCGCAGCAAAGGCCTCGAGTTTCCGGTCGTGTACTGCCCGTTCCTGTGGGAGGCGAGCTACATCTCGCGCGACGCCGAGCCCGTGTTCTTCCACGACCCCGCGGCCGGGTTCCGGCGGACGATCGACGTCGGGCTCGAGGGACGCGCGTGGAGCTCCCACGTGCGCCGGCACCGCCTCGAGCAGCGGGGAGAGGATCTCCGACTCGCGTACGTCGCGCTCACTCGGGCCAAGCACCAAGCGGTGATCTGGTGGGCCGGTTCTTACGACAGCCGCAATTCACCGCTCGGGCGCCTCCTGTTTGCCAGGGACGAGGCGGGCAACGTGGCCCCCGACGGAGGCTCGACTCCGACCGATGCCGCCGCCGCGGAACGCTTCCGCGAGCTTGCCGCGGTCGCGCCGGGACGCATCCGCGTCGAACGGTCGTCGCTCGAGCGCCCGACGACCTGGAGCCCGCCGGTCGACACGCCGGTTGATCTCGCGGCGGCGCGGTTCGACCGACGGCTCGACCTCTGGTGGCGGCGCACTTCGTACACCGACATCACCGCCGAGGCGCACGACCTCCTTGTGGGGAGCGAACCCGAGCGGCCCGCGCTGAGCGACGAGCCCGAGACGGTCACGCCGGTCGCGATTCCGAGTCCTGCCGGCCTCGGTCCCGAGCTCGCGCGCGAGTCGCCGCTCGGGACGGCGCCGGTGGGGGTCGCCTTCGGAACGTTCGCCCATTCCGTGCTCGAGGCAACGGACTTCGCCGCGCCCGACCTTGAAGCGGAGCTCGCCGAGCGCGTCCGGGGTGCGGCGCGCGGCCTCGACCTGGGCGAGCCCGACCGGGTCATCCGCGGCCTGCGATCGGCGATCGAGACGCCGCTCGGGCCGCTGGTTGACGGCGCGCGGTTGCGAGATTTCGCCCGTGCGGACCGGCGCGACGAGCTCGAGTTCGAGCTTCCGCTGGCGGGCGGCGACGAACCGACCGGCCGGGTCACGCTGCCGGCGATCGCTCGTGCACTCCGCGAGCACCTCCCCGCCGGCGATCCGATGGCCGCATACGCCGCGCGTCTCGAGGATCCCGCACTGCGGTCGCAGGTGCGGGGCTTCCTCACCGGGAGTATCGACCTCGTGTTGCGCTTGGACGGTCCGCGGTTCGCGATCGTCGACTACAAGACGAACTGGCTCGGGCCGGTCGGCGAGCCGTTGACGCTGGCTCACTATCAGCCCGAGGCGCTGACCGCGGAG